>Ga0209577_10003443_pt1 | contig 14904 bp, 12 predicted proteins | sample GraSoiAngelo_109_FD_185874 | JGI IMG/M metagenome (GOLD analysis project Ga0209577, IMG submission 185874) | Grasslands soil microbial communities from the Angelo Coastal Reserve, California, USA - 14_0903_12_20cm (SPAdes) (version 2) | ecosystem: Environmental > Terrestrial > Soil > Grasslands...
GGCATTCCCGGTGGCCGAGCGTTCGAATTCAGCCAGAATGGAATCGTAGCCGTGCACGGTGCCGTCCCAGCGCATGAGGACGGCGTCAGGAGCGTACAGGTCCGCGACTCCTTTTGCGTTGCGGGCGTTGAATTCCTTTACCCAGGTGTCGCGAAGGCGCTTCATCTCGGCGGCGAAGTTTTCGATCTTGCGCGGTTTAGAGTTGGGGGATGTTTGAGTTGTGGGCTTGTTTTGTGCCATCCCCAACGTGGCGAGCATCAGCAGCGTGATCAGTGAATGGACGATTCGACGCGGAGTGAACATTTGTCCTCCGATGAGTTTCGGTCAGTGTTTTAGCGGACGGGCATTTCAGTCGTGCCTACGGCACTTGCGTCGTTCGTGGTTCTTACCCACCGCTGAAGCGGTGGGCTATTATCATCCGCCCCTCCGGGGCTGCCTGTGGTGGAACCGGGAGCCGAGCGCCGAGGCCGAACTCCGAGAGCCGAACTCCGGGAGCCAAACGCCGGCAGCCGGGACGCCGGCAGCCGGGACGCCGGTAGCCGAGCGCCGCGAGCCGAACTCCGGCAGCCGGACGCCGGCCTCCTCACATTCCCGGCAACTTCATTCCCGCCATTCTTCGCATAAAATTTCCTTTGCCCATTTGTTTGAACATTTTTCTCATCTGGGCATATTGGCGGAGGAGATTGTTGACTTCTTGTACCGTAGTGCCCGAGCCCCGGGCGATTCGTTTGCGGCGGCTGCCGTTGATTACTTCGTGGTGCAGGCGTTCGTGCTGGGTCATCGAGTTGATGATAGCCTCGACGCGGTTGACCTGCTTGTCGTCTACTTTGTCGGCGGCGGCTTGAAGGCCCGAGAACGGGCCGATGCGCGGCAGCATTCCTACCAGGCTTTGCAGCGAACCCATCTTTTTTACCTGACGAAGTTGATCGCGGAAATCTTCCAGCGAAAAGCCGTCGCCGGTGAGCGCTTTGGCCGCGATCTCCTGGGCTCTTTTTTTGTCTACCTGCTGCTCGGCTTTTTCGATGAGCGAGAGAATGTCTCCCATGCCGAGAATGCGGGAGACGATGCGGTCGGGGTGGAAGGGCTCCAGGGCGTCATATTTTTCGCCGATACCGATGAACTTGATCGGTTGACCGGTGACCTGGCGAATGGAGAGAGCGGCGCCGCCACGGGCATCGCCGTCCATTTTGGTGAGGATGACTCCGGTGAGCGAGAGCTTTTTGTGGAATTCGTCGGCGGAGCGCACGGCGTCCTGGCCGGTCATGGCGTCGGCGACGAACATAATTTCCTGGGGATTCATCAGGCGCTTGAGCGACTGCATCTCGTCCATGAGTTGGTCGTCGATGTGGAGGCGGCCGGCGGTGTCGATGATCAGCACATCGGAACCGCTGTTAATAGCTTCGCGGCGGGCTTCCTTGGCCAGGCGCTCGACCGTGGCGGTGTTCGATTCCGTGACCTCGCCTTCGTAGATGTTCGCGTTGATGGCCTGGGCTACAACCTTGAGCTGCTCGCGGGCGGCGGGGCGGTAGACATCGACCGAAACCAGCAGCGGCCGATGGCCTCCGTTTTTAAGCCAGTTGGCAAGCTTGCCGGAGGTCGTGGTTTTGCCGGAACCCTGCAAGCCGGCCATGAGCACCACAGTTGGCGGTTGAGAAGCAAACTTCAGGCGGGCCGTCTCCTGGCCGAGCACGGAGACAAGTTCGTCGCGGACAATTTTGATGACCTGGTCGCCGGGGGCGAGCGCGGTCATTACTTCCTGGCCGACGGCTTTCGCCTGAATCTGATCGATCAACTGCTTTACAACTTTGAAGTTTACGTCGGCCTCGAGCAGAGCGAGACGGATCTGGCGCAGGGCCTCCTGAATATTTTCCTCGTTGAGGACGGCCTGCCCGCGCAGGGTTTTAAAGGCACGCTGGAGCTTCTCGGAAAGATTCTCGAACATAGGCGTAATTGGTTATTTTAACAGCCGGAGGGGCGGTGCCGAGTACCGGGTACTTAGTACCGAGATCCGGAGGGTCAATTTACTTTTGGATTAGCGTAGTTCCACCCAGTCGCCGTCGTTGGGGATGGCGACTTGCTGAATGACTCGGGCAGCTTCGAGTTGGAAGGCCAGGTCGGCTCGGGTCAGCAGACAGTGATTGATGGCTTCCATGTGAACAGCGACCACCTGTGCGTTGGGAGCGCTTCGGCAGACACTGACCACGCAGTCGGCGGTCATGGTGATGGGATCGCCTTCGAGGAATTGCGCGGCGCCGGTATTTACCACCGTGACCCTGGGCTGGAAGGCTCGAAGAGCTTCGGCGACTTCGCGGCACCAGACGGTGTCTCCGGCGATGTAGAAGGTGGGTTCGCCTTGGGCTTCGAGGACGAAGCCGGAGACGGGACCCATCTTTTTTCCGATCTCGCCGGTGCCGTGCTGGCCGCCGGTTCGGTTGAAGGTGATGCCATTCCACTTGTGCGACTGTTTGATGGGATGGACGGTGGTGAATCCCTGGGCTCGGAATTTTTCTTGGTCTTCGGGCTGTCCGAGAAGCGGCAGCGTTTTAGGGATGAGTTCGACGGCAGCGGCGTCCCAATGGTCCCGGTGGGTGTGAGTGACGAGAACGGCTTCCACTCCGTCCATTAACTCGTTCGCCGGGATGGGAAGAGGCACGAGCGGGTTGGGGCGAGGGTTCGGTGAATTGTCGATGGGCGGTTGCGTCCCGGCGTCGCTGAGCATGGGGTCAACGAGTAGCTTGTGACTGCTGTATTCGATGATGAGGGTGGCGTGCCGGATAAGGCGGAGACGCATAATTATTGTCCCTTACTTCGATGTCCAGCGGCGCCATCTTTCCACAGTAAGCGCAGGCTGTTATTGCACCAAAACTTCGTCAAACTGAATAATAGGCTCGACATTAGTGTAATGCGGAATGTCAGCCATGATTTCGGTTCCGTGCTGGGCGAGTACTGCCTGGAACTCTTCTATGGACGTGATGTGAATGGAAGCTACGCATAGGAAAGCTGGAGACGAGCCGGTTGGCGATGAAATCCCCTTACGGACCTCGATCTTCTGTCCCACGAGTCCGGAAACCCAGGGCACGTGTTTGCGGGTGTAGTAATCGAAGTCGAACTTGGCGCCCGACTTGTTGGGATACAAAACTGTTACGCGATTCATGGGTGAGTTCTCCTGGGCAGTTCTCACTAGCGATCGGCCCCGCTGTCAAGCCCTTAAGTTGGCGTGATCATCCTCCGAAAATCTCCTTGGCTGCCATTACGGTGTTGCAGTGAATAGTTACTGTGTCGTCCACAACGCGCGCGTAGCCTCCCGCGAAGGTGACCATGACGGGGATGTTGCGCGCTTTTGCTACCTGGAATACCAGTTCATCTCGCCTCTTCAGGCCCTCGATAGTGAGCGAAAGACCTCCTAGTTGGTCTTCGCGGTAGGGATCGGCGCCGGCTACGTAGCTGATCAGCTCGGGATCGAAGCGGCGCAGGCCGGAACTGAGCGCGTTGTCCAGCCAGTGCAGGTAGTCGTCGTCGCCGATTTCGTCGGGAAGATCGACGTCGATGGAAGAAGGCGGCTTCCAGGCGGGATAGTTATTTTCCTGGTGAAGGGAAATCGTGAAGACGTCGCCGGCATGGGCCTTGCGTACCCTGGCGGGGTCCGGGGACGCGAGCTCGAAACCGGCTCTCGAGGGCAGCGGGCCGCTCGGGATACCTGCTCCAGCGAAAATTACGGCCGTGCCGTTTCCTTGATGGACGTCGCAATCCACCGTCATAGCGCGGGTGATTTTGTTGTCGTGCTGCATGCGGCGGATAGCGATGGCTATGTCGTTAATCATACAGAAGCCCTCGCCGTGGTCGGGAAAAGCGTGGTGGAAACCTCCGCCAACGTTGATGGCGACGTGGTCTTTCAGGGCGTGGTCAGCGGCCAGAATGGAGCCTCCTGCCGAAAGCCAGAATGCACGCACCAATTCCGGAGAATAAGGAACTTCCATCTCGAGTTCTTCGCGAGCGGAGAGAGTCCCGGTTCTGAGTTTATGAACATATTGGGGAGTGTGGACGAGCAGGACGTCCTGATCGGACGCCGGGAGGGGACTGGCGAAGTCGGATTGCTCGGCGATGCCGATTTTCAGCAGGCGATCGTGAATGCGTTTGTACTTTTCCGCGGGGAAGACGTGAGCGCCGATGGGGAGATAGTAGTCGTCGCTGTAGATGAGCTTGAAGGGAAGCATGGATTGTTGCTAGCCGTTGGTCGCCTGTCGTTCGTCTGGCCGGAACGGACCATGATACGCGCAGGAAGTAGCTCTTAGCACTTGGCTCTTAGCTCTTTGCCGTTAGCTTTACTTTGAAAAGTCCAAGCAAAGGGCTAAGAGCTAAAGGCCGAGGCAGGTTATTTCTTCCGTGCTGATTGGGGCGTGGCGGGTGTTACCAAAGGGCGTCGCAGCGGCACGATCGCGCCCCGGGATGGGTCGGCGGCGGCGGTGGCGCGGGAGAGAACTTCTTCCTGGATGTATTTCACGAAGTCCTGGATCTGGCGCTGCATTTCTTCCATGCGCTCACGCATTTGCAGGATGATGGCGATGCCGGAGATGTTCACGCCGAGATCGCGGGCTAGCGAGAGGATAAATTCCAGGCGCTGCAAGTCTTCGTCGGTGTAGAGGCGGGTGTTGCCCTCGGTACGCGAGGGTTTGAGCAGGCCTTCGCGCTCGTAGAGGCGCAGCGTCTGCGGGTGGATGCCATACATTTCGGCCACGGCCGAAATCATGTAGGCGCCTTTGGACTTGCGTTTAGTCATCACTTTGCTACATGAATAATGTACACCAGCAAAAACAAAAGAGACGCGGCGAAGCCGCGTCTCTACTGAGAAGTGGATGGAGATTACCTCTTTACGCCTGCACCACGGGTTTGTCTTGAGTTGGTGCCCAGCCCGTAGGCTTCAGGGTGACGTTCAGCCCGTAAGCGACGATCCCGGCTCCGATGAGGATCATTCCGAAGGCGAATGAGCTCATGCCCAGCACTTGCTCGGTCTGACTGCGGAATATCGAGAAGCCTAGCAGCAGCATGGGGGCTATCCCGACCGCGACTGCTCCGAACATTCCTCCTGGAACACGGAACGGGCGCGGCAGCTCGGGTTCGCGGACGCGCAGGTAAATTAGTGCCAGGAACTCGAGTCCCAGGCTGGTGCCGTAGAGCAGAATGTCGATCGTGACTAAGCGCTCAAAGCCGAGGCCCAAACAGCAGGCCCAGCCCACGGCGCAGGCCAGGATCGCCACCCACGGGGCGCGGCGACGGTTGAGTTTCGCGAAAACACGGGGCAGCATACCATCCTGCGCCATGGCCAATGGCAGGCGCGAGTAGCTCATGACCAGCGCGTTGAACATGCCGAAGCCACTCATCATTCCGCCTAGCACCAAGGCAACGCGGAGCAGCGGGCCTCCGACCATTCTGGCGATATCCGCCCAGGAACCAGTTTCCCAAGCGCTGGCGGGCAGCCCGGTCATCCACATGGCGGCGACCGGCACGATGTAGCTCAACGAGACGATCGTCACCGCGACCAGCATGGCGCGCGGGTAGGTGCGCTGCGGGCGCTCGACTTCAGTGGCTATAGTGGAGGCGTTGTCCCATCCCATGTAGTTCCACATGGCGATGAGGAGGCCTCCGATAATGTCCACGGTCGAAGTGGTCGGGGTGGTGGCCGCGTGAACGAGCGCTCCGAACTTGAAGGGCGCCAGCACAACGATCAGCGCAAATGGAGCTGACAGGGCAAAGAAGAGCCACAGCGAGGTGGTCGAAACCACCCGCACGCCGGCTATATTCAGCAGCACACAAATCACAACCACGGCCAAGCCGACCATCACGCCACGATGTCCTTCAGCAAACCAGGGGAACATGCGTGTGAGATAGGCGACGAACAGGGTCGGATAGATGGCCATGTCAAAAATCGAGGCGACCAGCGAGAGCCATGCTTCCTGGAATCCCCAGAAGTTGCCCATGGCGCGGCGCACCCAGGCGTAGTAGCCGCCTTCAAACGGCAGGGCGCTGGAGAGCTCGCCAATCATGAAAGCGGTGGGCAGGCTCCAGAGGAGCGGCGTGAGCAGCAGGATAAGAATGGCGCGGCCGTACCCGGCGCCATGGACGATGTCTTCCGTGCCGTAGGTTCCGCCCGACACCATAAAAAAGGTGGCGGCAACGAGTGGCCATAAGGTGAGGCGTACGAATTTTTTGCGGGGAACGACGGCGAAGGGTTGTTGCTCGGACTGGACGCGGGCGCTAAGTGTTGCCAATTTCGATGGCTTCCTCCTCAAGCGACTCACTCTTACCACCCCGTCTCCCTTGTTGCGGGGCTCCCGAGTTAACTGCGATTTCCGGGCATTTCGGCGAAGTTAGTTCGCAAGCGCAGCATACGGCATGTTGGACGCGTTGTGGGGAAAAATTAGAAATTTTTTCCGAAGACCAGCACTGGCGTAACACTCGGCGGTAATCCGCGGCTGCTGGGGGTGAGCTGTGAGCCCACCTCAGAGCTTCAATTCCCAGGTCTCAGCCACCATGCGTTTACGGCTCCAGCTATCGTGCGATTCTTTCCCCGCCAGGCGGAACCCAGCCTGCTCGTAGATGCGCCGGGCGGCGTGGAGCTCGCGCTGGGTCCAGAGAATGATCTTCTTGTAGCCCGCTTGACGGGCGAAGCGAACGCACTCAGCAACAAGCCGCTTGCCAATGCCGAGCCCTCGAGCTGCGGGCTCGACTAGCAGCAGGCGAAGCTTGGCAATCTGCCGAGTTTTCTTGACCAGGAAGACGGAGCCGACCATCTCGCCGTCCCGTTCAGCGATCCAGCAGCGTTCGAGTTCGGGATCGAAGTTGTCGATGAAGTCTGCGACGATGCTGGCCACCAGAGATTCGAAGCGTTCGTCGTATCCGTACTCCTGGGAATACAAGACGCCGTGCCGGTGAACTACCCAGCCCATGTCTCCGGGATGATGCGGGCGCAAGATGTAGGGAGGTCGGTTCCGGGGCCGGGGGCCGAGCACGTCTTCAATGGTCCGCATGGCCTCCACAAGACGGCCTTGCTGGCCCGGGGAGAGACTGCTCAGCATCTTTGCGACTTCGTCATTGGAGCGCTCGTCCAGTGGACTGAAAACCTTGCGGCCCGCGGCGGATAGCAGCAGCAAACTTTGCCGGGCGTCGCCTGGCGAGGGTTTCTTTTGGATCAGGCCTTTACTTTCGAAAGTTCGCAGCATCCGGCTGAGGTAGCCGGGGTCCAATCCTAATTCGTCGCACAGTTGGGCGGCGGTGAGTTCGTGGCGATGGGCGAGTTCATACAGCACGCGCACTTCCGTCAGGGAGAAAGCGCTGCTCAGCAAGTGCTCGTGCAGGACTCCGATTTGCCTGGTGTAGAAGCGGTTGAAGCGGCGGATGGTTTCGATGTGGCGGGAGAAGTCCGATGGCTGCGGCTTTGGGGCGTGCGCCATAGTGAGTTATGGTGCCCGCAAGAAGTTGATTTTGTCAATTAAATAGTTGACTGAGTCATCTTTTATATTTTGCTGAAGAGTTCGGTCCGCGGATCTTCCGGATTCAGCCTGGCAAGCTCGCGGAGGAGTTCTTTGGTTTTTTCGTCATGGGGCATGGGCACAACGATTTTAATTTCGACGATCTCATCGCCACGCGCGCCCTCCCTGGTGGCAGAGGGGACGCCCTTCTCACGGAGACGGAGTTTCTGGCCGCATTGCGTACCGGGGGGGATTTTCAGCAGGGTACGGCCGTCAATGGTTGGCACTTCAATCTTGGCGCCCATGGCGGCTTCAGTGACTGTGACCGGCACGGTCAGCCGGATGTCGTCTCCTTCACGATGAAAGATAGGGTGGTCGCCGGTGCGGATAATAACGTAAAGATCGCCGGGAGGACCTCCATGCGAGCCGGCGTTGCCTTTCCCAGGTATGCGGATGCGCTGACCGTCGCGGGTCCCCGGCTTGATGCGTACTTCGAGCGGCTCGGTGCGCTCGATGGTCCCTTCCCCGTGGCAGACCGGACACGTGGAAATGTTCTTTCCCGTGCCATGGCAGCGCGGGCAGGTGACGTTGAACTTCATGCGTCCGCCGGTCTGCTCGATGGTGCCTTTGCCTTTGCATTGCGGGCACACGCCGGGGGCCTCGATGTAGCCGTTGCCGGAGCAGTTGCCGCAAGTGTCGCGACGGGTGATGTTCAGACGCATGACGCCGCCACGAATGGCGGTCCAGAAGGGCACGTTGACCTGGTATTCGAGATCGTTGCCGGGTTCGGGACCTTCTTCGGCAGCGGCGCCTCCGCCTCGGTTGAAGATGCCGGAGAAAATATCACGGAAGCCGCCGGCGCCTTCTGAGCTTCTTCGGCCGCGGCCACTACCTTCGAACATGTCGGAGAAATCAAAGCCGCCGAAATCAAAATGAACGCCGCCGGGACCGCCGCCTTGAGGGCCTGGGCCGCCTCCCGGGAACCCGCCAAAGCCACCCGCTCCGGTAGCGCCGCCCCGCGCATAGGCCTCGGCCGCAGCGGGGTCAATATTGTCGGAGTAGAAGCCGATCTGGTCGTAGATTTTGCGCTTCTTGGGATCGCTGAGAACGTCGTTGGCCTCGGAGATCGCTTTGAACTTTTCTTCGGCAGACTTGTCGCCGGGATTTACGTCGGGATGGTACTTACGGGCGAGCTTGCGGAAGGCTTTGCGGATGTCCTCGGTGGAGGCGTTCTTCTTTATGCCGAGAGTTTCGTAATAGTCTTTCTTGGTTGCGGTTGCCATGGTAGCTATCGGCTTTCAGCTATCAGCTTTCAGCTAACTATCTAACACTGTCATCCTGAGCGCAGCAGCTTCTTCGCGAATGCGAAGAAGCTGCGGAGTCGAAGGACCCCGTGTCTGCTTGCGATAGCTGAAACCTGCCTAGCTTTCTCACCGGTCTTTTATGGACTCGCCAGCAAATGCCATTTGGGCTCCCCAGGGTTCGGCCAAATCTTGCCAGCGGGGATTCCTTGTCTCGATTAACGCGATCTTCTTGGATCGCCGCCAGCCCTTGAGTTGTTTCTCCCGAGGAATGGCCTTCAAAACATCGTCGAACCCTTCGTAGTAAACGGGGCGATTGCATCCGTACTTACTGGCAAAACCCTCAACTCGCCGCTTTTATGTTCCAATGCGCGGCGATATAAATTATTCGTCATTCCGATGTAAAGAGTTCCACTCAGGCTGCCCACAATGTAGACCCAGTACCCCATGCTCCATCGTGAAAACTCCTGTTAGGGCCTCTCGTACTGCATGCGGACATCGGGCTCCTTCGACTCCGCAGGCCGCTCTTGAGGAGCGGCCTGCTCCGCTCAGGATGACAAGGTTAAAAAGTCTTCAGTGCCATGCGTTGCGTACTTTTTCGGTAATTGACTCGCTGCCGAGGGTCGGCGTGTCCACGTACACCGGAATGCGGTGCATTCCTTGCGGCGTGGGCGAGAACACGTACCAGCGGCGCTCGTCCTCGACAAATGCTAAGAAATATTGTTTTCCATTCACTTCAAACTGCAATTTCGTAATCTCCCTTGGGTCTAAACCAAAAACTCTAAATGGTTGAAGGGGCGCCGGAGCGCCCCTTCAAGCTTGAGAGCGTCGCGATAATCCGGAGATCCCTCGCTTCGCTCGGGATGATCGCAGCGGGGCTCAGACGCCCCGCTAAACGCGATCACTTCTTGTCTTCGACGTCTACGTATTCGGCGTCAATCACGCCTTCGTCTTTCTTATTAGACTGTCCATCGCCGCCCGGTGCCGGGCCCGCGCCCGCACTCGGGCCTGCTCCCGCCTGCGGACCCGCCCCCGCTCCGCCTTGCGGCTGGGCTGCTTTGTACATCTGTTCAGCCAGCTTGTGCGAAGCCTGGGTCAGACGCTCACGGGCCTGATCCATCTGGTGCTTGTCGTTCGATTCGAGTGCCTTCTTGGCGTCGGCCAGGGCATTCTCGACATCGCCACGCTCGGAGCCGGAGATCTTGTCTCCGTGCTCGCGCAGCATCTTCTCGATGCCGTAGACCATGGAGTCGAGCTGGTTCTTGGCCTCGATCTCCTCACGCTTGGCCTTGTCTTCGGCTGAGTGTGCATCGGCTTCCTTGGCCATGCGCTCGACTTCGTCCTTGCTGAGGCCGGAAGACGACGTAATCGTGATCTTCTGGTCTTTCTGCGTGGCCGTATCTTTCGCGGTCACGTTGAGGATGCCGTTGGCGTCAATGTCGAACGTTACCTCAATCTGGGGCACGCCACGCGGAGCCGGTGGAATTCCGGTCAGGTGGAACTTGCCCAATGTCCGATTCTGGGCTGCCATGGGACGTTCGCCCTGCAGCACGTGCACTTCAACCGAAGTCTGACTATCCGCCGCGGTTGAGAAAGTTTCTGTCTTGCGGGTCGGAATGGTCGTGTTGCGCGGAATCATCGGCGTTGCCACGCCGCCTAGCGTCTCAATTGAGAGCGTCAGCGGAGTCACGTCCAGCAGGAGCAGGTCTTTGACCTCGCCCTTGAGCACGCCTCCCTGAATGGCCGCGCCGACAGCGACGACTTCATCCGGGTTCACGCCCTTGTGTCCTTCGCGCCCGAACAGTTCTTTCACGAGCCCCTGGATGCGGGGCATACGCGTCTGTCCGCCGACCAGCACGACTTCGTTAATTTTGCCGGCGTCGATGCCCGCGTCTTTCATGCACTGCTTGCACGGCCCAACCGAGCGCTGGATGATGTCTTCGACCATCGACTCCAGCTTTGCCCGAGTCAGCTTTTTGACCAGGTGCTTCGGGCCGCCAGCATCGGCGGTGATGAAGGGCAGGTTGATCTCAGTCTCCATGGTGGTGGAGAGCTCGATTTTGGCACGCTCCGCCGCGTCGCGCAGACGCTGCAATGCCATCTCGTTGCCCTTACCACGCAGGTCGAGACCTTCGTCTTTCTTAAATTCGTCGACCAACCAATCAACGATTCTCTGGTCGATGTTGTCACCGCCCAGGTGGGTGTCGCCATTGGTGGCCTTCACTTCAATAACGCCTTCGCCTACCTCGAGGATCGAAATATCGAAGGTGCCGCCGCCGAAGTCGTAGACGGCGATGGTCTCGTCCTTACCTTTGTCGAGGCCATAAGCCAGCGCCGCCGCCGTCGGCTCGTTGATAATGCGCTTTACGTCGAGTCCGGCGATCCTGCCGGCATCTTTAGTGGCCTGGCGCTGGGCATCGTTGAAATACGCCGGCACAGTGATCACGGCATCCGTAACTTTTTCGCCGAGATAATCTTCCGCGGCCTTCTTCAGCTTCTGCAGAATCATGGCCGAGATCTCAGGCGGAGTGTACTTCTTGCCCTGGGCGATTACCGCCACGTGGTCGCCATCGCGCTCGACCTTGTAGGGCACCATCTTCATTTCTTCGGAAACTTCGTCGTAGCGCCGTCCCATGAACCGTTTGATCGAATAAACCGTGTTCTCGGGATTGGTAATGGCCTGGCGCTTGGCCACCTGCCCGACCAGCCGTTCGCCCGTCTTGGTAAACGCGACGACTGAAGGGGTGGTGCGGCCGCCCTCCTCGTTAGGAATGACCTTGGGCTCGCCACCCTCTATTACCGCCACGCAGGAGTTGGTGGTTCCGAGGTCGATTCCAATGGTTTTGCTCATAAAACTCTGCCTCCTCGAACTTATAAGTGCTTTGGTTGCATTAACTTATTCAGCAACTCAGGCATATCAACGACGACATGATAGGACTTGAGTGTATTGTTGTCAATGTTTAGATGACGAAAGGAAGGCCTGCGATGCATTGAATCCGGGCACACAAGGAAGGGCTAACGCTTATTTCCAGTGATTTTCCGGTAGCGCTCGACGTGAGGTTTGATTTTTTGCTTGACGCGGCTCTGTTCTTCCCGGACAGCCTTCAGCAAGGCAAGGTCAGCCAGCATGAGGTAACGGGTAAACGGTTCGAGTTCTGCCCGGGAGTGGCCGGTCGAAGTGATTACCGTAAATGCAGCTCTGTAATCCTCCGGCTTGGGCTGGGTGGAATCGTCGATCGAATCACGGCTATATCGATGTTCGCGAGGGGAATATGGTTCGAGGACTTCCTGGGCGTCCAAGTGAGCCGGCATTTCCCAAGCAGCGGCTCGTGTGGCCTTGGTGGTCTTTCGCACCTTGGCTCCTCCCCGTGCTTCAAGCTAAGACTCTGCCGCGCAATGTACGATACGGGACAAACCGTATTTTCTACGGGAAACCCTGTAGGCAAGGTAAGGGAATCGGGGCCGGTCCGCAGCCGCGGGGGATGAGGCGCGTGCAAACGGAACCCTAACTCGTGCTCATTCCACGGTCACCGATTTGGCCAGGTTCCGCGGCTGGTCTACGTCACATCCTCGGCGCACTGCGATGTGATAAGCCAGCAACTGCAACGGCACGATCTCAAGAATGGGCAGCAGCTCTTCCGGGGCGGGCGGGATATAGATGACGTGGTCGGCGTCTTCTTTGATTTCTTCGTCTCCCTCCGTAGCCAGGGCGATCACCTTCCCAGAGCGGGCTTTCACTTCTTTCAGGTTGGAGATGGTTTTCTCGTAGCGGACCATAGAGCCGGCGTCGTTTGGATCACGGGTGGCGATGATCACCACCGGAAGATTCTCGTCGATCAGCGCGTTAGGACCATGCTTCATCTCGCCGGCGGGGTAGCCTTCGGCGTGGATGTAGGAAACTTCTTTGAGCTTCAGGGCACCTTCGAGTGCGATCGGGTAGTGGATGCCGCGGCCGAGGAAGAGGAAATCCTGGGAGCGGACATATTGCTTGGCGAGATCTTCACACAGTTCTTCGTGGGTGAGCAGGTGCTCTAATTTTCCCGGAATGCGGGTGAGTTCCTGCACGGCGGCTTTGGCCTGCTCGGGGGTCAGGGCACCGCGAAGCTGGGCGAGATAGAGAGCGAACAGGTACAACGCCGTGAGTTGGGCAGTGAACGCTTTGGTGGAGGCGACGCCGATTTCCGGGCCGGCGTGGGTGTAGATGGTTCCCGCGGATTCGCGCGTGATCATGGAGCCGACCACGTTGCAGATGGCGATGGTTTTGGAATGCTTGGCCTTGGCTTCCCGCTGGGCGGCGATGGTGTCGGCAGTTTCACCCGACTGCGAGATCAGCATGGTGAGCGTATCGGGAGCGATGATCGGGTCGCGGTAGCGCCATTCGCTGGCGTAATCGACTTCCACCGGTACGCGGGCCAGGCTTTCGATCATGAACTTGCCGGCCTGTCCGGAGTGCCAACTGGTGCCGCAGGCGGCGATGTTAATTTTTTTCAGCGCCCGGAACTCGGCTTCCGTGATCTCCATCTCGTCGAGAAAAACGTGGCCGGTGTCCTGCGAGACGCGGCCCAACGTTGTGTCGCGCACAGCACGGGGCTGCTCGTAGATTTCCTTGAGCATGAAGTGCTTGAACCCGCCCTTTTCCGCCATGATCGGGTCCCAGGTCACATGCTGCACCTGGCGGACGATGGGCTGTCCGTTGAAGTCCATCAGTTGCACGCCATCAGGAGTGATGACCGCGAGGTCGCCATCAGCCAGGAAAAACAGATCGCGGGTGTGGTAGAGGATGGCGGGAACATCGGAAGCAACAAAATATTCGTCTTTGCCCAAGCCGATTACTGCGGGCGGGCCATTGCGGGCGGCAACAATCTTATTAGGCTCTTCCACCGCGATCACCGCAATCGCGAAGACGCCGGTCAGTTCCTTCACCGCTTTGCGTACCGCTTCTTCCAGCGAGGGACGATGGCCGTTGCTCGCCTTGAGAAAATATTTCTCTACCAGGTGGGCTATGACTTCGGTGTCGGTCTCAGTCTTGAACTTGTGGCCTTCCTCGATGAGCCTCTTCTTTAAGGTGAGATAGTTTTCGATGATGCCGTTGTGGACGACGACGACATTGCCGGTGCAGTCGCGGTGCGGGTGCGCGTTCTCTTCTGTGGGACGGCCGTGGGTGGCCCAGCGTGTGTGGCCGATGCCGTAGGTGCCATCGAGCGGCTTCAGGCGGATCGTCTCTTCGAGGTTGCGCAGCTTGCCTTCGGCGCGGCGAACCTGCAGGCCATCGCCATTGCCGGCGACAGCGATTCCGGCGGAGTCGTAGCCGCGATATTCCAGCCGCCTTAGCCCATCGATAATGACGGGTACAACCCTCTTTTTCCCAACGTACCCTACAATCCCGCACATGGCAGAGGACTCCTTAAGTTCGGCCTACCGGTCTTTTTCCTGAGACTCTTAACTGAAATGGATGCCCTTGCGCGAAAGCACGGTGCATCGCCTGCCATCAACCGGAGAGTTAATCTTCGAGGGAGAAACGAAACTCTTCAATAACCGGGTTGGTGAGGACTTCGCGAGCGATGCGCTCGACCTCCGCCTCGGCTTCTGCCCGGTTGAGGCCGCCATTCAGCGCGATCTCAAAATACTTGCCCTGGCGCACGTCCTGCAAACCTTTATAGCCCATCTTCTTAAGCGCACCCTGGATGGTCTTGCCCTGAGGATCCAGAACGCTCTTTTTAAGCGAAACGTACACGTAGGCTTTCATTGAACTCTGATTATACGTCAGCCGGTAAAGCCAGGGAAAAGAAGACTATGGCTAGGCGGAGACACGTTGGTAACCGGCTGTTCGCCGCCTAATCGAGATTAGCTAGTTGGGCGTCGAGGGCGGCCAACTCCTGTTCCAGCATCTGGCGATGGCGAGAGTTTTGACTGCTTTGCAACTGCTGAGCCACGTGCTTGCGTGAGAGCATTAAGCCCTCCCTGCGTCGAAGTTGTGCCGCTCGCTCGGGAGTGAGGGCCGGCTTACGCTCGGTTGGAACTTCAGCGGCAGCCTCCATTTGCGCTTCGACCGACTTACTTTCCCAGCCGCGTGCCATTGAGTCCAATTATACCGGCGAAAGAACTTATTCGAAGGGGCGATTGCAGTTATTTCTTTT
>Ga0209577_10003445_pt1 | contig 14895 bp, 15 predicted proteins | sample GraSoiAngelo_109_FD_185874 | JGI IMG/M metagenome (GOLD analysis project Ga0209577, IMG submission 185874) | Grasslands soil microbial communities from the Angelo Coastal Reserve, California, USA - 14_0903_12_20cm (SPAdes) (version 2) | ecosystem: Environmental > Terrestrial > Soil > Grasslands...
CGTACTCGAGCGGATGGTCCTCGACGTGGACGGCGAGGTGCTGCTGGCCGGGCTCGAGCGGCACGCCCTTCGGCACCGCCCAGCTCGCGAGCGCGCCGTCGCGCTCCAGGCGGAAGTCGTAGTGGAGGCGCCTCGCGTCGTGCCGCTGGACGACGAAGATGGGCGCGCCCTTCGGCCGCGCCCTAGCTGAGAACGGCTCCGGCGTCTGCTTCGAGTCGCGCTTGCGCCGGTACTCCCGGAGGCTCACGAAGCCTTTTTAGCGCGCCGTGGAGCGGCGCGCCGCTTCTTCGTCCGCTCGACCGACTCGCGAAGCGCGGTCATCAGGTCGACGACCTCGCCCTCCTTCTCGGTCTCCGGCTCGGGCAGCTTCCGGCCCTTCGCCTTCGCGCGGATCAGGTCGAGGAGCTCCTTGCGGTAGGCGTCGGTGTACTTCTCCGGCTTGAACGGCTCGCCGAGGTTCTCGACGAGCGCTTTCGCCATCTCGACCTCGGCCTTCTGCACCCTCGCGGCGCCGAGGTCGCCGTCGAGCTGCGCCGGGCTGCGGATCTCGTCCGGGTAGTACATGGTCTCGAGGAGCAGGTAGTCGTCGTAGGTCCGCAGGCACGCGAGGTGCTGCTTGTTCCGGATCACGACCTTCGCGATCCCGACCTTGCCGGTCTCGGCGAGCGCCCGCACGAGGAGCCGGTACGGCTTCTCCGCGCCCTGCGACGGCAGGAGGTAGTAGGCCTTGCGGTAGTAGATCGGGTCGATCTCCTCGAGCGAGACGAAGTCGCAGATGTCGATCGAGTGCGTGAGCTCGATGTCGAGCCGGTCGAGGTCCTCGTCGCCGAGCTCGACGTAGCGGCCCTTCTCGATCTCGAAGCCGCGCACGATCTCGTCGGTGTCGACAGGCTCGCGGTTGTCGCGCCGCACCTTCTCGTAGGCGATCGGCGTCATGTCCTTCTTGTCCAGGAAGTGAAAGCGGAGCTCCTTCGACTCGGTGGCCGGGAACATCCGCACGGCGACGCTGACGAGGCCGAACGAGATGGTGCCGCTCCAGATCGAGCGCATGCCGTGGCATTACCCGGAGCCGCGCGGGGGCGAACGTGCGCCTCGATGTTTACGACCTGCGAAGGTTGGTACTAAGCCTTTAAAATCGTAGGCCGGTGGGCCTGCGCAAGGCTTCTCCACAAAGCGGGGGGTTCGCTAGCGAAGCCGGTCGGGCGACCGGCTTCGCTGCGTGTCGGGACCGGGACCCACCTTGGCCGAACGTGTCCAGCCGGTGAATAACCGGTTGATACGTGTCGTGGATACCTACTTCCCGCGGGGGAAAAGCCTGTGGAGTCTGTGGATTGCCCTCAGACAGCGCGAGGCGCCGCGAACACGCCCATGGAGCGGAAGCGCGCGCGTCGTCGCCGGCGCAGCTCGTCGCCCGAGACACCGTCGAGCTCCTCGAGCGCCTCGGCGATCGACTCACCGAGGAACGTCGCGGCTGCGTCCGCGTCCGTCTGCGCCCCGCCGGCCGGCTCCGGGACGATTCCGTCGATGACGCCGAGTTCCAGGCAGTGCTTGGCGTCCGGCTTGAACGCCGCCGCCGCCTTGCGCGCCTCGCCCGCGTCGCGCCAGAGGATCGCGGCGCAGCCCTCGGGCGTGATCACCGAGTAGATCGCGTGCTCCTGCATGAGCACGCGATCGGAGAGCGCGAGCGCGATCGCGCCGCCGGAGCCACCCTCGCCGATTATCACCGCCACCGTGGGCACGCCCAGACGGGCCATGACCGCCTGCGAGCGGGCGATCGCGCCGCCCTGCCCGTGCTGCTCGGCGGCCACACCCGGATAGGCGCCAGGTGTGTCGACGAGCGAGAGCAGCGGAAACCCGTGCCGGTCGGCCAGGGCCATGATGCGCATTGCCTTGCGATACCCCTCGGGGTAGGGCATGCCGAAGTTTCTCGTCGTGCGCTCGCGGATGTCGCGGCCCTTCTGGTGCCCGACGAGCGCCACCGTCCGCCCGTCGAAGCGGCCGAGGCCCGTTACGACGGCCTGGTCGTCGGCCCGGCCGCGGTCGCCGTGCAGCTCGACGAAGTCGTCGAGGAGCCGCTGGACGTAGTCGAGCGTGTACGGACGGTCGGGATGCCGAGCAAGCTCGACGGAGCGCCAGATCTCCTCGTCCGTCGGCTCGGCTTCGAGCCGCTCGAGCTGCCGCTCCAGCCGCTCGAGCTCGCCCGAGAGACCCGTACGACCGAGCAGCGGCAGGCTCCTCAGCCTCCCCAGCCGCTCGCGGAGGCGGAGCTCGGCCTCACCCGGCGCCATTGCGGAAGAGCCGTAGCAGGCGGGCGAGGTAGAGGCGTAGGTCGGGCCGCGGCACGATCGCGTCCAGGTGGCCGAAACGGAGGTTCTGCTCGGAGAGGGCGAAGTCCTCGGGGAGCTTCTCGCGCGTCGTCTGCTGGACGACGCGGGGGCCCGTGAAGGCGATCAATGCACCCGGCTCGGCGACGAGCACGTCACCGAGGCTCGCGAAGCTCGCCAGCACACCGGCCGTGGTCGGATGGGCCATGACCGTGAAGAGCGCGCCGCCCGCGTCGTGGAGGTCCTCGACCGCGCAGACCGTCTTCGGCAGCTGCATGAGCGAGAGGATCCCCTCCTGCATCCGCGCGCCGCCCGAGGCGGTGACGGCGATGACCGGCACCCCGCGCTCGGCGGCCGCGTCGCAGGCACGGGAGAACTTCTCGCCGACGACGCTCCCCATCGAGCCGCCCATGAACGCGAAGTCCATCACCGCGAGCTCGCACGGCCGCTCCTCGATCGTGGCCGCGCCGGTGACCATCGCCTCGCCCAGGCCGGTCGAGACCTCGGCCTCGGCGAGCCGCTCGGTGTAGGGGCGCAGGTCGAAGAACTGAAGCGGGTCCTCCGACCGCAGGTCGGCCGACGACTCGACGAAGCTGCCCTCGTCGGCGAGGTGCGCGATGCGCGAGCGCGCTCGCATCGGAAAGTAGTGGCCGCACTGGGGACAGACCCAGAGGTGGGCCTCCAGCTCGTCGTCGCGGTAGTGCGAGTCGCAGCCCGGGCAGGTGTTCGGATGACTGCGCTCCGGCGGCTCGGGCGCGTTCTTGTGCTCGATGGAGACGTCGATCCGGGAGCTCACAGGCGGCACGATCTTAGACCTCGGCCCCCGGCCGCGGGTTACAAGCCCAGCGCCGTGCAGAGCCGCTCCAACGGCGCGAGGCTCGCGGGGTCCGGCGTGAGCCCGCTCAAACCTGCGCCGACGACGGCGCCGCGACGGCGCACCTCGCCGAAGAGCGCCGCGGCGTCCTCGACTCCCAGCCCGGCCGGCTCCGGCATGAACGACGCGACCTCGCCGGGCTCGAAGACGTCGCAGTCGAGCGCGACGTAGACGCAGTCGACGTCCGCGAGCGCCCGCTCGACGGCGTCGTCGCCCGTTGCGATCCCGGCCTCGGCGATGAACTCGACCTCCGACGGGTCGAGGTTGCGCGCGCCGACGAGCGCGACGTCGTGCGGCCGCACGGTCCCGGCGTCGAGGATCATCCGTAGCGGCATCCCCCACGCGTTCCCGGACGGCGAGCTCTCGGGGGTGTTCAGGTCGCCGTGGGCGTCGAGCCAGACGACGGCGAGCCGCTCGTGCCGGGCGGCGAGCCCTTCGACGGCGCCCACGTGCGAGCAGCAGCACCCGCCGAGGACGAGCGGCCGCTCGGGCAGTTCCGACGCGAGCGCGAGCGTCTGCTCGCCCAGCGTCTCCTCCTCGATCACCGCCGTCTCGGGATACGGGAGCGGCAGGCTCGCCGCCTCGACCATCGCGTCGCCGCCGTCACCCCAAGCGCGCGGCACGCGGACGAGGCCGGCGCCGAAGACACGCCCGCAGGCGTGGCACTCGTACTCCGGCCCGAGCGCGACCGCGGTGAAGGTGCGGCAGTCCGGGCACTTCGCACGGAGGCGGCTCACGGCGTCCGCTCGTAGACGTCCAGGCGGCGCACCGGCCGCATTCCCGCGCGCTCGTAGAGCCGGACGGCGCCGGTCGTGTTCTCGGCGTCCACTACGAGGCCGACGCGGTTCGCGCCCCGAGCCGCGAAGTCGGCGAAGGACTGCCGCAACAGCGCGAGGCCGAGACCCCGACTACGCCACGGCTTCCGGACGGCGAGCACGCCGACCCACCCGAACGTAGGGTCGCCGGAAGCATGCCGTTCGCCGAGAGAGAGGCCGGCAAGCTCGCCGTCGGCCTCGGCAAGCCACCACAGGCGTCGGTCGAAGTCCGGAGCCTCGACGGTGTATCGCCGCCACGCTTCGAGCGGCTGGGGCCGGAACTCCCAGTGGTCCGCGAAGGCCTCCTGGTGGCACTCGTAGACGGCCTCGAGATCCTCTTGGTCGGCGTACCGACGGACGGCGACGCCGGTCGGCCAGGCGGGCCACTCGGGCGGCTCCACGAAATCGATCTGCATGTAGAACGAATGCCGGATGACGCGGTAGCCGCGCTGCTCGAGGGCGCCGCGGCTTTCCTCGTCCAGCTCCGGGACGAAGCAGTGGACGGTCGCATCGGGCGCAGCCGCCTCGGCCGACTCGAGGAGAGCGGCGGCGGTGCCACGACCCCAGGCCGACGGGCGCACGCGCAGGTCGACGTCGAGCGGGCCGTCGCCTCGGCGGTGGAAGTCGGCGTAGCCCCAGATCGCCCCGTCGGCGTCCGCGACGGCGGTGCCGATGTCGGGGAGCGAGAGCCAGCGGCGGATCTCCTCCGCGGAGAGATCCGTGACGCCGTAGAGCTTCGCGCTCAGCTCGTTGCAGGCCTCGGCGATAGCCGAGGCGTCAGCGTCGACCGGCGCTCGAACGACGAGGTCAGCCGGCATCGAGCTCCTTCTGGTACAGGACTTCCTCCCGTTCGACGCGCATGCCCACGCGCTCGTAGAGCCTCGTCGCGCCGGAGGGGTTCTCGGTGTGGACGCTGAGAGAGACGCGCCGCTCGTCACGCTCGTAGAACTGGCCGAACGACCGGAGCAGGAGGGCGCGCCCGAGCCCGCGTCGCCGCCAGGGGCGCCGCACCGCGAGACCTGCGATCCATCCCGCCCCGAAGCGCTTCCAGTCGGCGATCAGCGCCGCCGCGATCTCGTCGCCGTCCCAGACCGCCGTCCAGAGCCCCGGATCGAAGCGCGGGCTCTCGAGCCGCCGTCCCACGAACTCCTCGAACGGCTCCGACTCGTAGCCGCTCTCGTCCTGGAACGCCTCGTCGTCGGCGGCCCAGAACGCGCGCGCGTGCTCCCGCTCGAACGGCCGCGGCTCTAAGCCCTTGGGCCACTCGGGCGCGGGCGGAGCCTCGTCCAGCTCGATCGTCATCACGAAGTAGTGCCGGACGTCGCGGTAGCCGTTCGCCTCGAGCAGCGCGGCAGCGGCATGGTCTGTGGCGAGGATCCCGTTGGCGAGCTTCCACGCGCCCCGCTCGCGCGCCCTCCCCTCGGTCGCCTGGAGGATCGCCGTCCCGAGGCCGCGCCCGCGGAAGTCCGGGTGGACGAAGCCGTCGACGCTGAGCTCCTCGCCGCGGCTGCGGAGGATCCCGAACGCCGCCAGGCGCCCGCCGTGCTCCCAGGCCCACGTGTCGCGCCCGAGGTCGACGCTCCGCCACTCGTTGCGGATGTCGTCGAGGCCGAAGTGGAGCTCGGGCCCGATGAGCGCGAGCACGGCTTCCGCGTCGTCCGGCCGAACGGGGCGGAGAGCGAAGTCAGGCGGCGACGAGATCATCGAGCGTCTCGGGCAGGCGGGTCAGGTCGGGAAGCTCACGGGTCGGCTCCGGGTCGGCGCGCTCGCCGAGCCGGTTGATCCAGACCGACGCGAGCCCGAGCTCGCGGGCCGGCGCGATGTCGTGGAAGAGGCTCGCCGCGACGTGCACGTGCCGCACGCGGTCGGCGCCGGTCTCGGCAAAGAAGCGCTCCCAGTGCCGGTGCGCCGGCTTGTAGGAGTCGATCTCCGAGGCGACGACGGTGAGGTCGACCGGCACGCCGATGCGCTCCAGCGAGGCCGCGAGGAAGCCGGGGTCGGTGTTGGAGAGGATCGCGAGCCGCCAGCCGCGCTCGCGGAGCTCACGCAGCGACGCCGGCACCTCGGGGAACGGCTCCCACGTGGGAAGCGAGCGCGCCAGCGCCGACTCCTCGCCGGGCGGCACGCCGAGCCGGCGCATCGCCTCGGTCAGCACCTCCGCATATGAGCGTGACCCGTCGGCCTCGAGCGCCGGCTCGAGCCCGTGGTAGCGGACGAGCAGCGCATCGGCGCGCTCCTCGCCGAAGACGCGTGCGAGCTCGCGCCGGATGCCGCCGTTCCAGTCGATCAGCGTCCCGTAGCAGTCGAAGGTCGCCCACCGCTCGGCCACGCGGTGAGCCTACCGAGAGCGGTGCCTACGAACGGTTGCGGAAAGCGCTCGAGTGTGTCGACCGGTCGTTTCAGACGGACGCTCGGGCAGAGCCCGCCCGTCCTGAAGGTCGGCGCCGACGAGTCGGCGCCTTACTCCTCGAAGCGGCGCACGACGATCGAGGCGTTGTGCCCGCCGAAGCCGAACGAGTTCGAGACCGCGACCCGCACGTCGGCCTCGCGCGCCTCGTTCGGCACGTAGTCGAGGTCGCACTCCGGGTCTTCGTTCTCGTAGTTGATCGTCGGCGGCAGGACGCTCTCGGTGACCGCCATGATCGCGAACACCGCCTCGACCGCGCCCGCGGCGCCGAAGCAGTGGCCCGTCGCGCCTTTCGTCGACGAGACGGGCACCTTCCGGGCGTTCTCCTCGCCGAAGGCGTGCTTGATCACCCGCGTCTCGCTCGCGTCCCCGAGCGGCGTCGAGGTCGCGTGTGCGTTCACGTAGCCGACCTCGGAGGGATCGACATCGGCGTCGCGGAGCGCCATCGTCATCGCCCGCGCCGGGTTCTCGCCGGTCGGGTCCGGCTCGGTCATGTGCGCGGCGTCCGACGACACGCCGTAGCCGATCAGCTCGGCGTAGATCTTCGCGCCGCGCCCGCGCGCCCGCTCCAGCTCCTCGAGCACGATCACGGCGCCGGCCTCGCCCATCACGAGCCCGTCCCGCGCGCCGTCGAAGGGCCGCGAGGCGGCGGTCGGGTCGTCGTTCCGGCGCGAGAGCGCGCGCATCGAGTCGAAGCCGGCGACGCCGACCGGGGTGATCGGCGCTTCCGTGCCGCCGCAGAACATCACGTCCGCGCGGCCGATCCGGATGGCGTCGAGCCCGTCCCCGATGGCCATGTTCGAGGCGGCGCAGGCGGTGCACTGCGACGTGAGCGGGCCCTTCGTGCCGAGCTCGATCGAGACCCAGCCCGCGCCCATGTTCGGGATGATGCAGGGGATCGAGAACGGGCTCACGCGGTCGGGGCCGCGGTCGCGGAGGACGTCGTAGCAGTCCTGGAAGGACTTGAGGCCGCCGATCCCGGTCGCGATCGAGGCGCCGATCCGGTCGGGGTCCGCGGCGACGTCCACGCCGGAATCGGCCTCGGCCTGCCGCGCCGCGGCGAGGATCATCTGCGCGAAGCGGTCCATCCGCCGGGCGGTCTTGTGCTCGATCCACTGCTTCGGGTCGAAGTCCTTCAGCTCGCAGGCGAAGTGGACGCCGTAGTCGGTGTGGTCGAACGCGGTGATCTCGGCCGCGCCGGACTCGCCGGCGACGAGGTTGCGCCAGGTCGTCTCGACGTCGTTGCCGAGCGGGGTCACCGCGCCCAGGCCGGTGATCACGACCCGCCTTGCGCCGTTCATGGAACCGTTCTGCGTCATCACATCCCCAGGCCGCCGTCGACGAGGAGCACTTCCCCCGTGATGAACGAGGCCTCGTCCGAGCAGAGGAAGCGTACCGCTCCCGCCACGTCCTCCGGCTCGCCGAAGCGCTGGAGCGGCGTGTTCGAGAGCATGAGCTCGCGCATGTCGTCGGAGATCGCGCGCGTGAGCCGCGTGTCGACGTAGCCGGGCGCGACGACGTTCGCGCGCACGCCTCTCGGCGCAAGCTCCCGCGCGAGCGCCTTCGTCAAACCGATGATCCCCGCCTTCGACGCCGAGTAGTTCGCCTGGCCGGGGTTCCCGTGCAGGCCGACGATGCTCGAGACGTTCACGATCGCGCCCGCCCGGCGGCGCATCATCGAGCGCGCCGCGGCCCGGCACGTGTAGAAGGCGCCGCTCAGGTTCGTCTCCAGCACGTCGCGCCAGTCCTCGTCCGGCATGCGCGCGATGAGCCCGTCGCGCGTGAGACCGGCGTTGTTCACGAGGAGGTCGAGCTCGCCGGCCTCCTCGACGAGCCGGCGTGCGTCGTCCGCGTCGGACACGTCCGCCTGGATCGCGCGGCCGCCGGCCTCCTGGGCCGCGGCCTCCGCCTCGTCGGCGTCCGAGCGGTAGCCGAGCACGACCGAGGCGCCGGCGCGGGCGAGCTCAAGCGCGATCGCGCGGCCGATCCCCCGTGACGCGCCGGTGACGAGCGCGGTCTTGCCCTCGAGCGAGCAGAACGCGGTGGTTCCCGTGGTCACGTCGCGCGGAGCCTCGCGGCCGGGGAGCAAGCGAGGCTAGGACGCAGGGAGCGCTCGTGCTGGTAGCACGGGCGCGACCGAGGACGACGCATCGCGCCGCTCAGCGGCCGCGAGGGCCGTGCAGATGTGGCCGCGGGAACCACCTAGGCAGTGCGGAGGGTCTCCTCGAGCTTCTCGATCGCGGCCACGCTGTTCACGGAGATCGACTTCACGCTGCGGTCGATCCGCTTGACGAGCCCGGAGAGGACGTCGCCCGGGCCGACCTCGACGAAGGTGCGGACGCCCTCGCGGGCGAGCTCGCTCGCCGCCTGCGTGAACTTGACGGGCGCGGTGAGCTGGTCGACGAGCAGCGTGCCGAACCGCTGGGCGGGCTCGATCTTCGCCGTCACGGTCGACATGAAGGGCGCGATCGGCTCGGCGAAGCGGATGCGCTCGACGGCCGGGCGCAAGCGGTCGGCCGCGCGGGCGACGAGCGGGCTGTGGAAAGCGCCGGAGACCTTGAGCTTCACCGTCCGCCGCGCCCCCTCCTCCCGCGCCTCCGTGCAGCACTCGTCGACCGCGGGGTCGGCGCCCGAGACGACCACCTGGCCGGGGCAGTTGTAGTTCGCCGGCCACACGCCGAGGATGCGGCGGCAGAGCTTCTCGACGATCTCGTCCTCGAGTCCGAGGATCGCCGCCATCGAGCCGGGGTGCTGCCGCGCCGCCTCGGCCATCGCGAGCCCGCGCTCGCGGACGAGGGCAATCGTCTCCGGGGCGCCGAGCGCGCCGGCCGCAGAAAGCGCCGCGTACTCGCCGACCGAGTGGCCGACGACGTAGTCGGGCTCGATGCCGCGCGCCCGCAGAACCGCGAGCAGGGCGAGGCTCGTCGCGACGAGCGCCGGCTGCTGCACCTCGGTCTCGACGAGCTCCTCCAAGGGCGCGTCGAAACAGAGCCGCTCGAGGTCGAGCCCGCAGGCCTCGCTCCCGGCCCGCAGGACCTCCATGGCCTCCCGGCTCCCCTTCACCTCGCGCGCCATGCCGGGCGCGGCCGAGCCCTGGCCGGGAAAGCAGAAGGCGATCTTGTGGCCGTTCTCGCTCACGCTGCGATCCTTTCTTGCTGCTCCGTCCAGTGCATCAAACTCGATCCCCAGGTGAGACCGGCGCCCATACCCGTCATGAGCACGAGGCTGCCGTCGCGGAGACGACCCTCCGCCTCGGCGTCGGCGAGCGCGAGCGGGATCGAGCCGGACGACGTGTTGCCGTAGCGGTCGACGTTCACGACGATGCGATCTTGCGGGATTCCGAGCTTCCTTGCCGCGTGATCGATGATCCGGACGTTGGCCTGGTGGGGCACGTAGACGTCGACCTCCTCGACTGACCGCCCGCACTCGCGCAGCAGCTTCTCGGCCGACGACACGAGAATGCGAGTGGCGAACTTGAACACTTCCCGCCCGTTCATCTTCACGAACGTCTCCGGATCGTCGAAGTGGCGCGAGCCGCTCCCGGGAAGCCAGAGGTGGACGCCGCCCGCGCCCTCGGCACCGAGCTCGAAGCCGAGGAAGCCGCCGCCGCGGACGTTCTCGAGCACGACCGCGCCGGCTCCGTCGCCGAAGAGGACGAGCGTCGAGCGGTCGGTCCAGTCGAGGATCTTCGACAGCACGTCGCCGCCGACGACGAGCGCCCGCTCGGCGAGGCCCCCCGCGAGCATGCCGTAGGCCTGCGCGAGCGCGTACATGAATCCGGTGCAGCCGGCGGACAGGTCGTAGCAGGCCGCCTCCGTCGCGCCGAGGAGGTCGCCGAGGATCGCCGCCGTCGCCGGGAAGGCCATGTCCGGCGTGACCGTGGCCATGATGATCAGGTCGAGGTCGGCGCCCCGCATGCCGGCGTCCTCGAGCGCTTGCTCGCAGGCCGGTAGCGCCAGGTCGGACATGGCCTGCTCGGGCCCCGCGACGCGCCGCTCGCGGATGCCGGTGCGCTCCACGATCCACTCGTCCGAGGTGTCGACCATCTGCGCCAAGTCGTCGTTCGACAAGACCCGGTCGGGCACGTAGCAGCCGAGCCCCGTGATCGAGATCGGCCGGCCGTTCGCGGTCCCGATCACGACTCGTCCACCGCGAAGGTCAGCGTCCCGCGGACGGCGAGGTCGCCGTTCACCGTCGCGCGCGCCTTGCCGCGCCCGATCGGCCCGCGCGCAGTCTCGAGATCGCAGGTCAGCGTGAGCTCCTCGCCCGGGCGGACGATGCGCTTGAAGCGGACGTCGTCGATCCCGGCGAAGAGCGCGAGCTTGCCCCGGTTTCGCTCCTCGGCGAGCACCGCCACCGCGCCGGCCTGCGCGAGCGCCTCGACCATCTTCACGCCGGGCATGATCGGGTTCCCGGGGAAGTGGCCCGCGCAGTCTTCCTCCGTGACGCGCTTGCGGGCGACGACGCGCGCGCCGGGCTCAAGCTCGACGACCTCGTCGATGAGCAGGAACGGCGGTCGGTGCGGCAGGATCGCCTCGATCTCTGTGCGGCCGAGGATCGTCGTCAAGCGACCGAGCGCTCCAGCGACTCGAGCCGGGCTCGAAGCCGCGCGCGTCCTCGGTGCGCGTAGCACTTCGCCGTCCCGACGGGCATGCCAGAAGCGGCCGAGATCTCGTCGAAGGAGAAGCCGAGCGCGTCCTTCAGCACGACCACACGCGCCTGGTCGGGCGCGATCCCGGCGAGCGACGAGCAGAGCTCGGCGCGGAGCTCGGAGAGCCCGGCCGCGCGGGCGGGGTCGGCGTCGGGAGCAGCACGCAGCTCGTCGTCGAGCGGCTCCCAGGGCCGCGCCCGGCGTCGCTCGGCCACGTCGCGGCAGGTGTTCACGACCAGGCGGTGGAGCCAGGTCGAGAAGCGCGCCTCGCCGCGGAACTGCTTGATGCGCACGCAGAGCTTCGCGAGCGCCTCCTGCGCCGCGTCGCGCGCGTCCTCGGGGTCGTGCAGGAAGTGTCGCGCGATCCGCTCCACGGCGGGGGCATGCCGCTCGCAGAGCGCCGCGAGCGCCTTCGGGTCTCCGTCTTTTGCGCGTCGCACCAGGATCGGGTCGCTCAGCCTCTCGTAGACGAGGTTTCCGCTCGAGCGGGCGGTTCGCGGCGTTGGACGGGCCGAGGAAGCGGGAGGTTGCACGACAGCGGCCTAGTCTACGGCTCGATGGCCGGGTCATTGAGGCCCGAGGACGTCGTTCCCAGGCTGCGGGGACGGCTCGGCCGGGAGTACCGGTTCGTCGAGCGCTGCACGTCGACGCAACGTCTGCTCGCCGAGGACGACCCCGAGGGCGCCGTCGTCGTCGCCGACGAGCAGACCGAGGGGCGCGGGCGGCTCGGCCGGCAGTGGCTCGCGCCGGCCGGCACGAGCCTCCTCTTCTCCGTGCTCCTGCGCCCGGACGTGGAGGCGGCGCGACTGCCCGAGCTCTCCCTCGTCGCAGGCCGCGCCTGCGCCGAGGCGATCGCCGAGGTGGCCGGCCTCGAGACGGAGGTGAAGTTCCCGAACGACGTGCTCGTGAATGGCCGAAAGGTGGCGGGGATCCTCGCCGAGGCGAGCGAGGGCCGAGTCGTCCTCGGCGTCGGCGTCAACGTCGGCCAGGAGGCGGGCGCGCTCCCTGCCGGCACGCGCACGCCTGCGACCTCGCTCCTCCTCGAGACCGGCCGTGAGGTCGACCGGGCCGAACTCCTCGTCGCGCTCCTCGACCGCCTCGAGCGCCGCTACGACGAGTGGCTAGCGGGCGACCGCTAAGGCGCCGACTCGGCGGCGCCGACCATCAGGACGCGCGGGCTCTGCCCGTGTGTTCGTCTGCAATGACCGGTCGGGCCGCTCGGATTTACGAAACGATCTCTAGCGAGACGGTGCTAGTGACCTGCTTGCCGTTCGCCTTCGCCTGGAGCAGGATCGTGTACGACCCGTCCGGGACGCCGTCGCCGTAGAAGACGAAGGACTGCGGCCCGGCGCCGTGGAGCTCGTCCGCGAAGAGCGTCGAGACCGTCGCCCCGTTCGCATCGAGGAGCGTCGCCGTCACCATGGCCGGCGCGCTGAGCGTGTACGAGATCGTCGCGTAGTCGTCGACGCCGTCGCCGTTCGGGCTGATCACCGGCGGCTGGGCGATCACGTTGGTGATGCGAAGCGGCGGCGGGTTACCGCCCAGCGTGCCGGTTGCAGGCCGCAGGCCCGACCCGGCGGAGATCGACCAGAAGAACTTGCCGCGCCCGTAGCCGGTCGCGTCCCACGTCCAGTCGACCGCGGCCGTGGTGCCCGTCCCGCTGGCGAGGATCGCGCCGTGCAAGTCGGTGACTGTCACTGTCCAGGGGAGCGGGCTCGACAGCTTGGCGCGGAAGCGGACGAGACCCGGGATGCGGCCGGTGACAGTGGGTGTGTAGAGCTTCGGCAGCCCGATCTTCGCGACGGCGATCGCGATCGTGGGCAGCTCGCGGTAGAGCCCGTAGCCGGGGCAGGTCGTGTAGCCGGTGTCGCGGTGCCCCGAGATCGTGCGCAGAAAGACTGGCACGCCCGGACCGAAGCGCGGGTTGCCGCCGGAGAGGTACGTGAGCGTGGAGCGCGGATTGACGTGCGCGAGGTCGAGCCGCCACGCCACGAGCGCCTCGAGCGAGCGCAACGCCGCGGCCGAGGGCGCCTTCGAGGTGTACGTCCCGAGCAGCGCGACGCCGACCGAGCCTGTGTTGAACCCCTGCGCGTGCGCCCCGACGACGTTCCGGTCGACCCCGCCGTACCGGCCTTCGAAGATCTGGCCGTACTTGTCGACGAGGAAGTTGTAGCCGATGTCGTTCCAGCCGTTGCCGAGCACGTGGTAGATCTCGATCGCGCGGACGATCGCGGGGGACTGCGACGGCCGGTACGAGTTCGAGCCGGCCGTGTGGTGGACGATCGCGAGCCGGAGCGCGGGCGCGTACTTCGGCGGCGCGCGCCGGATCCGCTCGTTCGCGCTCCAGCCCAGCCGGGGCACGATGAGCGGCGAGCCGGCGATCGAGAGCGTCCGCGGGGGCACCGCCACCGCGCTCGAGCGCACGAAGTAGGCCCGCAGGCGGATGACCGGGCCGCGCAGGCGGTAGCGGATCCCGTCCGAGGGTCCCGTCCAGTACGGGCTGCCGAGCCGCCAGCTCGCCTCGCGCGCGGCCTCGCGCGTCAGGACGTCCGGCGCGTCCTCGGCCTCGGGCGCCGCTCCGCGCCACGCGCTCCAGCGGCCGGCCAGCGACCGCGTCGAGAACGAGACCGACCCCGGGCCGCGCCAGTGGAGCCCGACGAGGTCGAAGCGCGGCGCGGTCGCGGCCGCGAGCGCGCGCTCGCCCTGCAACGGAACCTCGCGCACGACGAGCGAGGCCTGGCCTGCCCAGGCGACGGCAGGGAATGCGAGAACGACGAGAGCTGCAACGAAGGCGGGCTTCATGCGCGGCGACCCCGATGCACGGTGCCAGAGCCCGCCTTCGGCCTCAAGGGCAGCGACCCTGCCGCTGATAGAATCCTTACAGTCGTGGAAAAGGCGTTCCTGCGGGGATTTCTCGCGCTCGTCGCCGTCCTTGCCGCCTTCTCTCTCGCCTCCTCTCCGGCCTCGGCAAGCAACCGGCCGCGTGTCCTCGTCGTCCACTTCTCGGCCGACATCAACCCGGTCACGCAGGACTTCGTCAACCACCAGATCGACCGAGCGAACAACGGTGGCTACAGCGCCGTCGCCGTCCTCCTCGACACCCCCGGCGGCCTCTCGACCTCGATGGAGAAGATCTACCAGAAGGAGCTCGCGTCGAAGGTCCCGGTGATCGTCTACGTCTCGCCGCAGGGCGGGGGAGCGGCCTCCGCCGGCGTCTTCGTCGCCGAGGCGGCGGACATCCTGGCGATGGCGCCGGAGACGAACATCGGCTCCTCGACGCCGATCGACCAGAGCGGCGGCAACCTGGGCTCCGACCTGCGGCGCAAGGTGATCAACCACTTCGCCGCCAAGCTCCGCGCGCTCGCCGGCGCCCACGGTCGCAACGCGAAGTGGGCCGACGCCGCCGTGCGCAAGGCCTCGAACCTGACCGCGAACGAGGCGCTCCGGATGAACGTCATCGACGTGGTGGCGCCCGACCTCACGACGCTCCTGAACACGATCGACGGCCGCAAGACGAAGCCGAAGGGCATCGTGCTGCACACGGCCAACGCCCAGCTCGTGAACGCGCGGCTCGGCTTCTTCGCGCGGCTCCTGAACACGCTCATAGACCCGACGCTCATTCCGCTGCTTTTCCTCGCCGGGCTGGCGGGGATCGGCTTCGAGATCTTCCATCCGGGAGTGGTGCTGCCCGGTGCACTCGGCGCCGTCTCGCTCATCACCGCCCTGTTCGGGTTCTCCGTGCTTCCGATCAGCTGGGGCGGGCTCGCGCTGCTCCTGCTCGGGATCACCTTGCTCATCATCGACGTGCACGTGACGAGCCACGG
>Ga0209577_10003446_pt1 | contig 14892 bp, 13 predicted proteins | sample GraSoiAngelo_109_FD_185874 | JGI IMG/M metagenome (GOLD analysis project Ga0209577, IMG submission 185874) | Grasslands soil microbial communities from the Angelo Coastal Reserve, California, USA - 14_0903_12_20cm (SPAdes) (version 2) | ecosystem: Environmental > Terrestrial > Soil > Grasslands...
GCTGCCGGCACAAAAATGCATGGATTCTTCGCTGCGCTCAGAATGACAGGGGTTTGGATGTGCTGAGGGGCGCGGCTACTCCAATTTCTTAGCCAACAACTCATTCACCAACTGCGGATTCGCCTGGCCTTTGGAAAGCTTCATCACCTGGCCCACAAAGAATCCGAGCACAGTCTTCTTTCCCGCCCGATACTGTTCCACTTGCTTGGGATTCGCGGCAATCACTTCGTCGATGATTTTCTGCAGGGTTGAAGTATCCCGCGACTGCTCCGGCCGTCCTTCCTCCTCATAAACGACAGGGAAGTCCTTGCCGCGCTCAAACGCCACGTCGTAGAGCTCCTTCAGCATCTTGCCCGAGATCACTCCGGATTCGACCAGGTCAGCCGACATCGCCACACCGTTCATCGAGATCGGCGATTGCTCGATCTCCAGTCCCTTAGCCTTCAGGCGCCCGGCAAGCTCGCTTTGCACCAGGTTAGCGACGCGCTTGGGATTTTTTGCTGCCTTAGCAGCCGCTTCAAACTGATCTGCTAAGAATTTTGTCGCGGTGAGCACGATCGCATCCTTCTCGGTGATTCCGTACTCCGCCACAATCCGGCGCCGCCGGGTCTCCGGTAACTCAGGCAGGCTCTCCCGAATTTTCGCTTGCCACTTTTCATCGATCGCAAGTGGCAGAAGATCAGGTTCCGGAAAATAACGGTAATCGTGCGCCTGCTCTTTCGATCGCATGCCGTAAGTCTTGCCCTCATTCGCATCGTAGAGTCTAGTTTCCTGGCTGATCCTGCCACCCGACTCGAGGACGCTGATGTGCCGGTCTATCTCATATTCCAGCGCCTCTCGAATGAAGCGGAAGGAATTCACATTCTTGACCTCACTCTTGGTGCCAAGTTCCTTCTGCCCGCGCGGCCGCACGCTGATGTTGGCGTCGCAACGCAGGGAACCTTCCTCCATGTTTACGTCGCTCACGCCCGTATAAAGGACGATCTCCTTCAACCGCGTAAGATATTCGTAGGCCTCGTCAGGCGAAGACATTTCCGGCTCGCTGACAATTTCAATCAGAGGCACGCCGGTACGGTTCAGATCGATAGCCGTCTTCTCAGCCGCATCCGGAAAGCCTTCATGCAGGCTCTTGCCTGCATCTTCTTCCAGGTGCACTCGCGTAATGCCAATTTTCTTGATGCCGCCCTTGGTGGTTACTTCGATCCATCCGTGCTCAGCCAGCGGTTTGTCGTACTGAGAAATCTGATAGCCCTTCGGCAAGTCAGGATAGAAGTAGTTCTTGCGGGCGAAAATCGAAGTCTCCCGGATCTGGCAATTCAATGCCATCGCCGCTAATACAGCAAACTCTACGGCCTTTCGGTTCAACACCGGCAATACGCCTGGCATGCCCAGACACACCGGGCACACATTCGTATTGGGAGGATCCCCGAAGCGGGTCGAGCAAGAGCAGAAGATCTTCGATGCCGTCAGCAATTGGACGTGCACTTCCAACCCAATCACGGGTTCATACTTGGCACGTGCCGCCACCGACGTCTCGGAACTTGTAACCATATGAGGAGATTATAGCCACTGGGGCCAGGCATGGATCTTAACTGGGCAAGGAAGGGTCTTACTGCACCGTCGGCTTGCTGGCCGGCGCAATCAGATACTTCTCCAGCGGAATTTCAAAGTACATAAGCTCGCCCCCGCTTGCATCATGCATGCCGGACAGATAAAAGTTTGCGCCCGCCAGCGGAGTTGAAATTCCCGAAACGTCGAAAAACAGGAATCCTGATTGTGTGGTATGCGGTTCCACCGCCTTGGCGCCAAACTGCGCCGAATTAATCTCATCCAAGGCTTTCTTGCTGACCGCCCCCTTGACCTTCTTGCGGGGAAAGGGCAGCGGATACGGCGTGTCGCTGCGCGCCGGATGAGACAAGCGCCGATAAAGGTCGTCAGTGCTTGCCGGCGACAGTTTCGTGCGGTTGAGGGTGACCAGTTGCGCCTTCACGTCGTTCAATGTAACCGGCTGGTCTCCATCATTCGTCACAATCAGGAAGATCGGCACAATATCTTGCTCGCGGTAGTTAACCGAAAAAATCTGCGCTTTGTCAGCCATGTCATAGGGGTCGATAGCGACCGTGACTGCCTCTTTAGGATGCTCGTCATGCGCGGGATACGTCTTGGCCGCGTTTGCCACCGGCTTTACAAACTCCTTCGCTGCCAGGGACACGACGCTGAGCATCGCCAGGGTACAGAAAAACATTGCAAATTGGCGTAGAGGAATTCCGACCGGCAAACAGAATTTCATAGGCTGATCAATTATAGGATGCAGGCTGCTGCCGCGGTGGTGCCCACCTAAGAGGCGATTACGACGCAGGCGGTTTAGAATGTCCCTTCCTTCATGTACTTGCTTTATAGCGCACTACTAACGCTGTGGCTTGTGGTGACACTGCCCTATTGGTTTCTGCAGATGGGACGCCACGGCAAATACCGCGCCGGCCTGGCAGAACGCCTTGGAAAAGTTCCGAAGCGCCTGCACCTATCCTCATCGAAACCTGTGATTTGGATTCATGCGGTCTCAGTGGGCGAGGTGCTCGCGGTCAGCGGAGTGGCTGCCAAGTTGGGGCACCGCTTTCCGGATTATCGAGTGCTGGTCTCGACTACAACCGATACCGGCCAGAAGCTCGCTCGCAAGCGTTTTGGGGAGGAAAACGTTTTCTATTTTCCGGTGGATTTCGCTTTCGCCATTCGGCCTTACCTGCGAGCGTTGCGCCCGCGTCTGGTAGTGATCGCCGAAACCGAGTTCTGGCCTAATTTTCTACGCCTCGTCGCGCAGAGTGGTGCGCGGATCGCAGTGGTGAACGCCCGTATTTCTGATCGATCTTTCCACGGCTACCGCAGATTCCGGAGTTGGCTAACCAAGATCCTGAAGTCGGCTGCCGTTTTCCTCGCCCAGACTGAAGAGGACCGCCGGCGACTGGCCGAGATCGGCGCGCCCGCAGACCGCATTGAAATAACGGGAAATCTTAAGTTCGACGTCTCGCCGCCTGAGCCGCCGCCGATTGTCGCGAGCCTGCGCTCCTCCTTCGAACACGCGGGGGCCAGCCCGATCCTGGTTTGTGGCAGCACAGTAGAAGACGAGGAACCCCTCCTGCTGCGTGCTTTCGAGAACGTTCTGGCCAGTCACCCACGCGCGGTTATGATCCTTGCGCCTCGGCACCCGGAACGTTTTCTCCAAGTCGCGGCGCTCCTGGAAAAACTTGGCATGCGTTTCTGGAGGCGCTCGCTCTGGAACGGACAACCCCTGGCCGGCGGCGTCTTTCTGGTGGACTCGATCGGGGAGCTCGCGGCGCTTTACTCGCTGGCAACGCTGGCATTCGTAGGCGGAAGCCTGGTGCCACAAGGCGGGCACAACATCATCGAGCCGGCCCAGTACGGCGTTCCGATTATCGTGGGCACGCACACGGAAAACTTCCGAGATATAGTAGGCCTCTTCCAGCGCCGGAACGCGGTCAGAATCGTCGGGCCTGCGGAGCTCCCCTTGGCCTTCATGGAGCTAATATCCAATGAAGCTGAGCGGACTGCTCTCGGGCGACGCGGCGCCGAGACGTTGCGAGACCAGGCCGGAGCAACCGGGAGAACAGTCGCCGCCCTGGAGAAGCTGCTCTCTTCCCCAGCAAAATGAATTTATTGAGCCGGATTTACGGCGCCGGAGTGGGGGCACGCAACGCCCTCTACGATCGCGGTATTCTTCCCTCCCGCGCCCTGCAAGGCCCGGTGATCAGCGTCGGAAACCTGTCTGTAGGGGGATCGGGCAAGACGCCTTTTGTCATTCTTCTGGGAGGGCTGCTTGCCTCACGCGGCATCAAGTTTGACGTGATTTCTCGCGGCTACGGCCGCCAGACGAGCGGCGTGGCATTGGTTGACCCCGGCGGCTCCGCGCGCAGCTTTGGAGATGAGCCGCTCCTGATAGCCCGCCGCCTTGGCACGCCCGTAATCGTTGGCGAGGATCGTTATCAGGCGGGCATTTTCGCCGAGGCGAAATTCGGCCCTCAATTTCATATTCTGGACGATGGTTTTCAGCACCGTTCCCTGGCACGCGATTTCAACATTCTCCTGCTTACCCCGGACGATGCCCGTGACCGCTTACTCCCCGCCGGGCGCCTCCGCGAGCCTCTGAGCTCGATACACCGTGCCGACGCCGTCGTCCTCACCAGCGGCGCTTCCCCAGACGCCGTCCCTCTCGGGGGGAGACTTGTCTGGCGGGTACGACGCGGCATTCTTCCGAAAGACGTACCCGCCCAGCCGTTAGCCTTCTGCGGCATCGCCCGTCCAAAGAGTTTCTTTCTCCAGCTTCGCGCGGCCGGAATTGAGCCGATTGCCGAGGCGGTTTATCGTGACCACCATACCTACACCGAAAAAGATATCCGCGAGTTGCTGCAGGCTCGGGAACAAAGCGAGGCGGGCGGTTTCGTCACCACTGAGAAAGATGCCATCAACCTGGGCGGCTATTTCGCCGCGCTGGAACCGATCGCCGTGGTCCCCGTCAACATGGAACTGGCCGACGCACCTAATGCTGTAGATACCATGTTGCGGCACATTGAGGAACACAGGGATAAAGCGTGAAAAATTCGTGTGGGATATCATTTGAAGGCGCAGGGTTGTGCTACGAGCGTGTCGCCGTGCTTCGCATAAAATAAGGTGCAATGACTAAACCTCACGACACCGGCCGCCTGAAGAAAATCGTCGAAGCTTTTCCAAAAGCGACTGTGACGGTGCTCGGCGATATGGTCGCCGACGAATTCGTGTATGGCGAAATTTCGAGGGTTTCTCGGGAAGCGCCGGTTTTGATTCTCAAACACCGCAATCGCAGCGTGGCTCCGGGAGGCGGCGCGAACGCGATTTATAATCTTGCAGATTTGGGTGTAAACGTCCTTCCAGTTGGCGTGGTTGGTGATGACGAACCCGGAAGGCTTCTGATTAAGGCTTTCCGACAAAAACGTATTCCGGTAAGCGGGGTGCTACGGGACAAGAGCTTTACGACAGTGACCAAAACTCGCATTCTTGCGGGCATGACGCACACGGCGCGCCAGCAGGTGGTGCGGGTGGATCGCGAGCCGGAGGCAGAACCCAGCCCCCATTTAACCCGCGAACTGGTCTTCGCCGCCCGTGAATATGCTCGCGCCTCCGATGCCCTGCTCGTATCAGACTATGGCTATGGTTCGGCGACGCCTGCGATTTTGAATAGGGTTCGCGAAAAAGGCGGGCTGAACGGTGTCCCCGTGTTCCTCGACTCACGCCATCGTGTGCTGGAATTTTCCGGCATCAGTGCAGCTACGCCCAATGAACCCGAAATTGAAGAGATTCTGGGAATACGTATCGGTCAGGATTGGGCAAAGCTGAAATCTGCGGGCGAACAGGTCATGTCGCGCATGAAGCTTCAGTCCCTAATCGTGACCCGGGGGCGGGATGGGATGGTGGCGTTCTCGCGGCGTCACAAGCCCGTCGACATCCCCATTTACGGGTCAGATGAAGTGGCGGATGTTACGGGCGCCGGCGACACCGTGATTGCCACTTTCACTGCCGCCCTAGCCGCCGGGGCCAGTACCGAAGAGGCGGCGCATCTGGCCAACTATGCGGGCGGCATTGTGGTCATGAAGCGCGGCACAGCCACGGTTTCGCAGCGGGAGTTGTTACACGCAATCGAGCAGGCGCCGCCGGTCGTTAGATCTCATTGAGCACAATAGAACAACAGAAGATTCTCGGACGCGTCGAGTTGCAGCGCCGCGTGGCCGAATGGCGCCACGCTGGAGAGCGGGTTACTCTGGCCAACGGTTGCTTTGACCTGCTGCATGTCGGCCACATTCGTTATCTGAGGGGCGCAAAGCAACTGGGAGGCAGGTTGGTGGTGGCGGTCAACGATGATGACTCGGTGTGCGCCTTAAAGGGCGAAGGTCGTCCCTTGATGCCGGCCGCAGAACGGGCAGAAATTCTGGCCGCGCTCGCCGACGTGGATGCAGTCGTGATTTTCCCCGAGCGTGACGTTCGCGCTCTCCTCCGCGAGATTCGCCCCGACATTCACGCTAAAGGAACTGATTACACCGCCGAAACCGTTCCGGAGCGTGATACGGTGACGGAATATGGAGGCCGCGTCGAAATCGTTGGTGATCCCAAGAGCCATTCAGCCACAGACATCATTCGTTCTCGAATAAATCTGAAACGCTCCGGAGATACTGGCCGGAATGAGTAATTCCACAGCGTGGTCTCCATCCAATATGCAGCGCCTGCTGATCGTTCGCTTGAGCGCGATGGGAGACGTCATCCACACTTTGCCCGCGGTTACGGCTTTGCGTGAGGCATTCCCGCGGGCCACCATCGGTTGGATTATTGAAGAGCGCTGGGTGGAGTTAATCTGTGCGCCGCGCACCTCGCGCACAGGTCCGCGCTCACCTCAAAGGCCGCTGGTAGACAACATTCACAGCGTAAACACAACCAACTGGCGTTCGTCCTTGTTTTCTCGTCAGACCTGGCAGGAGATCGCCGCCGGCCTGGGAGAAGTTCGCGCCGTTCACTATGACGTCGCAATTGATTTTCAGGGGGCCGTGCGCTCCGCCCTGCTGGCCAGGTGGTCGGGAGCGCAGGTTGTTTACGGAGTAGCTCAGCCTCGCGAGAACGCGTCCAGCATGTGGTATACACGCCAGGTGATCGCACGTGGAACTCACATTATCGAACAAAATCTCTCGCTGGCCCGAGCGGTTTCGGGAAAGCCAATTGGCCCGCCGAGAATTCCGTTCCCCTCCGATCCGGTCATCCAGCAAAAACTCGGAAACCGCCTGGACAGTCACCACCTCGGTGCATTCGCCATCCTCAATCCCGGCGCCGGCTGGGGCGCCAAGCAATGGCCGGCGCAACGCTACGGCTACGTTGCCAAGAAACTGGCGGAGGGAGGGCTGAGAGTACTCATCAATGCCGGTCCAGGTGAAGAACTTCTGGCAATGGCCGCTGAAGCAGTCAGCGACGGCGGCGCGAATGCCTTTGCATGCTCATTGTCGGAATTGATCGCGCTCACCCGTCGTGCCCGCTTGTTTATCGGCGGAGATACTGGCCCCTTGCACCTCGCCGCCGCATTGGGCGTCCCGGTAGTAGGTATTTTTGGTCCTACTAATCCGGCGCGTAACGGGCCGTTTGGGACCTCGAGCATCGTGCTGCGCAGCCCAAGCAGCCCCACCAGCCACTCGCGCCGCGCCCAGCCTGACGAGGGTCTGCTGGAAATCAGTTCCGATGACGTGGTGGCGGCCGCGCGCGAGCTGTTGAAGAGGACTGCCTGCTGACCTGCAATTGGGGTCCAGGTCGGCGGCGGGTTATGGCTTCAGGAACGACTCATGCCTTTCCATTGGCCCAACGTCGCGCGCCGAATTCGTGTGCCGCTAGGATTTGGCTTCGCAGCGCTCTATTTATGGCTCGCGAGACCAACTCCGGGCTCAGTTGCTATCGGGACACTGGTCGCATTGCCGGGGCTACTCCTGCGTGCGCTTGCATCCGGCCACGTGCAGAAAAACGAGCAACTCACAACCACCGGTCCCTATGCTTACACACGTAATCCGCTCTATCTGGGCACTCTGATTCTGGCAGCAGGTTTTGCGCTGGCCGCCCGTAATTGGTGGATCGCTGGCGGCATGGTCCTGATCTTTGTTGCGATTTATCTGCCGGTCATAAAGAGTGAAGAAGCTTTTCTGCTGCAGAGGTTTCCGGAGTTTTCCGAGTACTCCGCTCGCGTACCGCGCCTGTTGCTCCGTCCTGCCGGGCGCGGCAATGCAACTCAGGCGTTTTCGTGGGAGTTATATCGCAAACACCGCGAGTACAATGCGATATTGGGGAGCGCAGCCATGATCGTTGCCTTACTGGTCAAGCTTCTCTGGACATCCAGTTAACTGCTTTCGAAACTACAGTGCGCGAGGGCCACTCGATCTCCACAATCCTGATCTGATCATTAAATCCACACATGGCCTACTTCGGGAAGTTCGTTTTCATACCGCTATTCTCCATCGCCCTTACACCTCATCTCGCAATGCAGACTCCTCACACGCAAGCCGGCACGTCCGTCAGTGCCTATCCTGCTACACAGATGGTCCCCCCGCCGCCCAACTATCGGTTTCCTAATGGACAAAGCTACGTGTATGGGGTCGAGTGGCATCTGTTCAACGCGGGTACGGCGACGGTAAAGATGGAATCTGCAGGAGCGGAACAAGAAGTCACAGCCATCGCGGACTCGGCAGGAGTGGTCAATGTGCTTTACAGCGTTCACGACCGCTTCGAAGCCCGCTTCAACCCTCGCACATTCTGCTCTTTGACCGTGGTGAAACATAGCGAAGAGGGTTCCCGCAAACGCGACACACAGATTCGCTTCCAATATTCCAGCAAAAAAAGTGTCCTGGATGAAAAAAACCTGAAAACCGGAGAAGTCAAGCACACCGAAAATGACATTCCGTCGTGTGTCACCGACGTGGTCACCGGTTTTTACTATCTTGCCTCGCTGCCGCTGCAGACGGGCAACTCCTACAGCTTTCCGGTGAACGATGGCGGCAAAACTGCGGAAGTCCTGGCTAGAGTCGAATCTCGCGAACGGGTAAAGACTCCCGCAGGCACATTCCAGACTGTGCGCGTAACCGCAGAGCCCATTTCCGGACCCTTGAAAGGGAAGGCAAAAATTGCGGTCTGGTTTACCGACGATTCGAACCACACTCCGGTTCAGATGCGGTCCAAACTGGGTTGGGGAGCGCTCATCTTCAGGCTGCAGCGGATAGACAAGCAATAGGAATTAATTCCGCTTGCGAAAATACGGAGTTCTTGAAATATCTTGAGGCTGGCGGCTCCTATTGCAGACGGAAACGCTCGTTCAGCAGCCGTTGCAGGCGAGGTTTGTAGAGAATATCGTACGCGAACTCTTTATCCGGAAACATCGCCAGGGCCGCGCGTTTCGCATTGGCCACCAGTTCTGAGGCTTCTTCTATGGTCAGGTCGGGATCCTGGCTGATGACCGACGTCACCATACTGATCATGATTTGCAGACGACGGATTTTTCGGGCCTCCTCCTTGCTCTCACTCTGATTACTTTCCTGCTCTGCATTTCCTTGTCTCTGTTCAGCCCGTTCCGGAACGTCCATACTGCCCCCCAGGGATGCTGGCATCAAGCCTGACCCTCTTTGCTTCATTGCTGTTTTGATGACAGTCAATCGCCCGCCGTTGCGTTCGCCCCAATGGCCCATTCTGATGGGAAAGCGCGTCCGACGCAACTCCCTCAGGGCGTTGCACTTCGGTTACCCGGTCCCGTAGCCATGGATCTTCTCCAGGGAAAAGGACTAGCCGGTAAAGGATGAATCGCGGACACAGCCCAGCGGAGTTACAATCACGTGGCGGGAGATCCTCGGCGCAGTGCCGCTTCTGAACGCGCACTCCGATGCCCGCCTCAGGAGGAACGATGCCCGGATCCACTGCAGTGCCCAGCCAGCGTCCCGATCCTAATGAAAAATTGATCAAAGTATTTGATACGGAGCAGGAATCGGAGGCAATGGTGGTCAAAGGCCTGCTCGAGTCAGCCGGCATCGACACTGACATGACTTCGCTCGACGCTCCCCAGGACACCTTCCCCGGGGTCGGTGGCACTATCATTCTTGTACGGGAAGCACAGGCTGACGAAGCGCGAGGAGTGATTGAAGCGTATCGTCAGGCTCCCACTATGGACGATGAGACGGCCGAAATAGATCTCAATGAAGAGCCGCCAACTCGGCGCTAGCGGAATGCCCGTCCAGATAGAACGTCACAAGGCCGTTCACATCGGTGCGATAGGTAGCCGCTCGCAGATCTTCCAACCTCTGTAGCACCTCTAGCCGTGGATGACCAAATGTATTGCGTGCGCCCACGGAAATGACCGCCATCCGAGGCCTGACGGCTGCGAGCAGCTCAGGAATACTGGAAGTCATTCCGCCATGGTGAGCCACTTTCAGCAGGTCCGCGCGCGGCTGCTGGGCTGCAATATCTTGTTCCACTTTCCTTTCTGCGTCCCCTTCCATCAGCACCGACGATTCTCCATAGATCACGTGCATGACCAGGGAATCGTTGTTGCCGGGCCGTGGGGCGGGCTGCCAGCCACGTGCAGGCGCCAGCACGCGCACCATGGCCCCGCCAAAAACAAAGTTGTCACCACGAAAGTGTGGAACGATTGCAACGCCCTCCTCCTTTGCCGCCTGCAACAGTCGGGAAAGGGCCTCGCTCGGGGGTATAACTCCGATCCACAATTCCCGCGGACGAAAATTCTTCAGGATAGCTCGCATTCCGCCGATGTGGTCCGAGTGCCCATGCGTGACAGCAACCGCGTCCAGTCGCGATATCCCCCGCGACCAGAGGTAGGGTGAGACGACATCCTCTCCGAAGTCCAATTGTGACTGTTGCCCTCCCACCGGACCGCCCGCATCCACCAGCAATAATTTTCCTGCGGGCGTTGCCAGCAGTATTGAGTCTCCTTGTCCCACATCAATCGCGGTTACTTCCAGCACGTTGGCCCGCAGCTTCGGCGCCGGTCGCACCAGAGAGAGCCAGAGCGCGGAAGCGAGTAAGGCCGTTACTCCCAACCCAGCTAGCTTCAAGTGCCGCCGTGCCAATATCATCGCAAGCGCCAAAGCCGCCAAGGCGACGAGCGTTACGCGCAGTTCTGGCGTCGGCACTCGCAGGTCTGCAATTCGCTGGTACCCGAGAAAATGTACCGTGCCGGTAATTCCATTCAGCGCAAGCGACGCAAGCAGGACCGGAATCCTGGCGAGTAGGGGCGAGACATATCCCACACAAATAGCCAGAATTGCCGTAGGCATCAGCAGACCGGTAAGCGGCACCACCAGAGCATTGGACGGAATCCCGACCACAGTAGCGCGATGGAAGTAGTACGCCATGGGAAGCGACAATCCCAACTGCATCAAAAACGAGATAAACAGGATTTCGCAGGCCCCGAGCAATCCTCGCCCCCCACCGCCGAGAGCAGCTAAGCCAACTTTATTTCCCACAAATCGCGCCAGGCGCCCCCCGATCATCCGCAGGTCCAGCCGCATTTGCGCCACGCGAGGTTCTAGCGAAGAGTCATAACCTGCTTGGTCCAGATACCGAAGCCCTCGCTGGTAAGGCTGCGAAGTGCGCTCCAGGATAGGAACTCCAATAGCTGCGATGATGAACACAGACAGAAAGGTCATCTGAAAACTCGCGCCCAGCAGCACACGTGGATCCACCACCAGCAGCCCCAAGGCCGCTGCTCCCAAGGCATTCAGCATCGATCGCTGTCGGTACAGCAACCGCGTAACCAGGTACAAGCTCATCATCAGAACCGCACGCCATACCGGCGAGCCAACGCTGGTCAACATTGCGTAGTCGGCCGACAACAGTATGGTAAGCACAGTTGAAACCACATCATTCACACGCAACCGCCGCAACACGCCAAAAATTACCGCCGCCAGAATGCTCACATTCATGCCGGAAACCACCAGTATGTGGTACGTCCCGGAGCGCTGAAAATTTACCCGCTCGTCGCGCTCCACAAATGCCTCTTCCCCAATGACCATGGCATCTATCAACGCCGCTTGCGCAGGCGGCCAGAGCGCGTGGATTTTCTGAATCACACTGCGGTGCAAGCGAGTCCGCCAGAGTTCCCAACGATTCCCCGCGAACCCCGACAGTACTTCCATCTGGGCGGCGCGCGCTGAGGCCAGCACCGCAATGCCGTTGTCCGCCAAATAGCTCTCATAGTCGAACGCACCCGGATTCCGAAAATTCCGAGGCAGACGCAGCTTGGCGATGAACCTGAGCCGCTCTCCATACATGAAGAGCCGCATCCTCTGCGAAGCCCCCGCCTCGTCTTCCTGCTCGGGTTCTTTGGCATAGACTCCCAACCGCACTCCACACTTCTCACGTATAGTGGCACCTCCGAAAGTGATCTGTTCGGTCTCAAGGTCAACTCTTCGACGAAGTCCCCCAAACTCCACCTTTTGGATGTTCCCCTCCGCAACCACATGCGCCAGGATCGAAACCTCACGCCCATCGGCCAGGGACGATGTCTCTGGGCACACGAGACCAGAAGGTGCACGTGATTGAAGATTGAGTGCACCGAGCATAAACAGCGTCGCCAAAGCCAGGCTTCTCGCGAGCCATGTTCGCTTCCGGACAACATAAGCAGCCGACGCGACGAATACGACAATGGCCAGCATCCACCACCAGGCTGGGCGCCAGGCATGTCCCCCGACGACAATGCCCGCCGAGAAGGCCAACGCCGCCCACAACAAAGGCTGGCGCGGCCAGGGGCGTCCTTTCAGCGCAGAAGACATAGGAGTGACGCTCGCGTTAGGACGTTGTGCTCACAACCCGACTCTCTAATCTGCAAGAGATGAACGCGGGTCTGCAAGTTATTGAGACCCACGCGCTTTCAGCGAGGAGCACTACCCTGCGGGAAACAGGGACGAAAGGAAAAGTTACCGCACCAACTGCAACACGCTTTCCAGGTGATACGTCTGCGGGAACAAATCAACCAGGTGCACCTGCTCCACCCGGTAGCCGCCGGCCAGCAACTGCTTCAAATCCCGCGCCAGAGTCGCCGGATCGCAAGACACGCAAGTGATCCGCGGCGACCGCATGGCCGCCAACTTGCCCGAAACGCGCTCTCCTAGCCCGCCTCGTGGCGGGTCCACCACGATCAACTCCGGCTGCAACTCGCCGGATTTTTTCTCAACATACTGCTCAACCGTGGCCCGGACAGCCTTCACATTCGCGGGAGTATTGTACTGAAGATCGGCAAACGAACTCTGTGACGACTCAACCGCCTCAATGTGATGAAAAGCCCGCGCCAGAACGGTAGAAAACAGGCCCACGCCGGCGTAAAGATCAAGCGCGTTCTCTCCCGAGCGTCCCCGAGTGACAATCGACACCAACTCATCCGTCAAATACCGGTTAACCTGAAAAAAAGATCCAGCACTAACCCGGTAAGAAGCCGCCGAAGTCCGATAAATAAGCTGGTCCACCCCAACAATGGGCATGAACCCCGCCTCACCAAGGCTCACGTGGCGACGGCCGCCTCGGCCGTCCAGCCGGTCAACCTGCTGACGGGCGCCATGCGGACGGGCATTTGACGAGTCGATGCCAAGAGAAGCTAAGCCCCCCGGTCCCGCTATGACCCCGGTCACTTCCGGCAACTCACTCTTGAGGGCCTCCGCCCATCTTTCGATCGGAGATCCTTCGTGAACCTTGGCCTTGGTGGTTACGCCTTGAGTTCTGTCGTCCCGAGAACCAAAAATTTCCACCAGCAAATGTGTGTCTTCCCCATCCACAAAAAACTCAATCTCCTCAGCCCCCGCCGGCTCCAACCCCGCCCGCCCCAACTTCCAAACCGCCGCTATAGCCCGATTGATCAAAGGAGAGCTAATAGGACACTCTTCCACCACCAGCAACTCATGGGAGCCAAACTTGTAGTATCCAACGGCAAACGACGGCGCACTCTGAACCCGAAGCCGCGTCCGATTCCGGTAATTCCACGGAAGCGACGGATGCACCTGAACCTCGCTCACCAACTCCACCTTGGCAATTCGCCGCAGATTCTCTTTCAGAATGTCCGCTTTAATCGCCAACTGGTGCTCATACCGCGCATGCTGGTAATGGCATCCCCCGCAGCGCTGAAAGTAAGGACACCGCGCCTCTACCCGGTCCTCCGACGCTGCCAGTATTTTTTCCAGCCGTGCCCGCGCAAACCCCGGCTTCTCCTCGACCAGCGAAACTTCCACCCGCTCTCCCGGGAGTACAAAAGGTACGAACACAGCCTTTCCGCGGCCATGCTCGTCGGCAGGCATGCGGGCCAGGCCATCGCCGCCGTAGATCAGTTTTTCAATGGTGAATTCCAAACTAGGATTGTATTCGAAGCAGCCTGGGCATCGCGCCATTGCCAGGAGCTACCTGGCCACGATTCTCCTACCTTCCCAACTCCCCTTCAACGTTGTATTTACGGGCATAGGCTGTACATAACTGTACCGACATATCTGTATGTACAAAATGTTCCACGTGGAACACTTCGCCAATTTGCGTATCATTGCCGCGGGTCAAAGGACCAGGCGGCTGGCAGAACTTTACATGTAAAACAGGCTGAGCCGCGGCAGAGAGTAGCGTTCCAGCAGCCGCTTATGTACATACTGCTTGTGCAGTTGCTCAATTTGCGCGGCCGGCACCTTGCGACGGTACGGAGCGAGATCGCGGTCGGCTTCAGCGCGCACCGCCAGTATCTGCTCGTCGGGAGTGGCCGCCAGCAAAACGGCAAACAGCTTCTCTTCCAGCACGGTTAACCGCCTCTCCAGATCCTCAAGCCGCAAATGTTCGTTCCCCCGCTCTTCGACGCCCTGATCTCCCGGCGGCGGATCCTGGGAACCCGGCTGGGCCTTGCTTTCGATTCCCGAAGCCAGCTCGCGCAGCGAGCGCGCCGCTTCGATTGCTATCGGCATGGCTGAGATGGCACCGCCCTGGGGCAACTGTGCGGATTCCAATGCTGTGGCATTGCGTCGCAGGAAAGCCGCAATTTCTGCCGGACCAAATCCGCTCGCGCCTTCGATCTGGGAACGTGTGGCGCCCACGGCGGCCTCTTTCATGTCTTCGGCCGCGGCCAACACCTCCTGTGCGCAATAAGCGAGGCTGTTTACTTTGCGGGTTTTTGAAGGACGCTGCTCGTAGCGCTCGAAAGCCGCTTCAATACCGCGTAGCACAGCTTCGAGTGGAATTCCCGCATCCTTCCAGGTCTCGATCAGCGCCCAATCGAGCGTCGAGAGCAGCAGACCGCTGCCACGACGCTTCTGGAAATGCTCTTCAATTTCTGTGAAGTAGTTGAAGTAGTTTTCCACG
>Ga0209577_10003447_pt1 | contig 14891 bp, 14 predicted proteins | sample GraSoiAngelo_109_FD_185874 | JGI IMG/M metagenome (GOLD analysis project Ga0209577, IMG submission 185874) | Grasslands soil microbial communities from the Angelo Coastal Reserve, California, USA - 14_0903_12_20cm (SPAdes) (version 2) | ecosystem: Environmental > Terrestrial > Soil > Grasslands...
CAAACGCCGGCAGGGCGTGCCCTACCCGCTGCAGGAAGCTGTCACGGTGCTCGATCCCGAAACCATGCAGCCCGTGCCGCGTGACGGCGAGACGGTCGGCGAGGTGATGTTCCGCGGCAATATCGTCATGAAGGGCTATCTCAAGAATGAAAAGGCCACCCAAGAAGCCTTTGCCGGCGGCTGGTTTCATACCGGCGATATCGGCGTGCTCGATGAGCATGGCTATATCATCATTAAGGATCGCTCCAAGGACATCATCATCTCCGGGGGCGAGAACATCTCCTCGGTTGAGGTCGAGGATGTGCTGTACAAGCATCCGGCGGTGCTGTTCGCGGCGGTAGTGGCAAAACCCGATTCAAAATGGGGCGAAGTGCCCTGCGCCTTCATCGAACTGAAGGAAAACGCGCGGGCGACGGAAGCCGAGATCATCGCGTTTTGCCGCAGCCAGATGTCAGGCTTCAAAACGCCGAAGGCCGTGGTGTTCGGACCTATTCCGAAAACCTCGACGGGGAAGATTCAAAAGTTCATGCTGCGCGATCAGGTTAATTCGGCAAAGGCGATTTCGGCTTGAGAAGCTTGGGGCGTGAGTCTCAAGCGCGAAGTCAAAAGATGCCGGCTCAACCGGTCGATGCGAACGATACGCGAGAGCGTCGCGTTTCGGTGACTCACTCGGTCGCAACGCATGGGTCGGGTGCACCATGTCAATCTAGCTGGTCTTTTCACGATCAGTCCAATTGTGAGCCTCAAGAACTTTTGTACTCGCCTGCAAGAACGCAAGATAATTTACATGTGAAATTAAAAGACCAAGATTGATCAGTTTAAGGGCAGCTTCCCATGAGCTCTCTCTCGGCACGTATCTCGCTCGCGCGCCCCCTTGAATAACCAAAGGTCGGAAGTTCCGGCCGTGCTGCCGATGCCTTGTTTCCGGTCGGATGTCGTTCGAGCAATGGATCAATTGTAGAAGTGGCTTTGCCATATCAGTTCCCAGATTTGTGGTTGACGAGACGGCGGTCGTTAAGCAAGCCGGTTTGACCATGCAGATATTTTGACGGCGGCGCCGACAAGACACCTTCGTCGATATTGGTTTCGACAAGGACGTAGGGCACGCCCTCGGACCGGACCATTGAACGGAGGTTGATCTGTATGTTACCTTCGGTTGAGAAGAATATACCCAGGTTTAGGATCGACTAGGCCCTTGCGAATGATGGGAACGCTGCACCTCGTTCAGCGACCGCCCGCCCGATCGTCGAAGAAGATAGGCGATCCTGTCCTTGTCATCTGGCGAATGCGGGTTCACTAAGTGTGCTCGCGAGGTCGCAAAGCCCTGCCAAGTAACAAGTCGAATCGTCCGCGGCGCGGAAAGCCGCAGACCGCGCTATCGGCTTAGCGTTGAGGCTGATTTTTCAGGTTTGGCGATTGCGGCTTGAACGGAGAACCCGTAGAGCGGCGGCCACTGGCGGAAGATTGCGAAAACTGAAAGAACTTGTTTGGCGAGGAGAGCAAGCCGATGCCAACGACAATTGAGCAGGCGTCCCCCTGGTTGAAGGGACGGCTATTCGCCTCGTGGCGGGAAGAGTTAGATCGCCGCGGCTACCTTATTTTCGAACGTGTTCTCTCGCCCGATCGTGTAGCCGAAATCCGGGCGGCGCTGGCGCCGTTCCTCGAGCGCGATCTCACCGGCCGCAACGATTTCGAAGGCTTAAAGACCAACCGGGTGTATGCCTTGTTGGCGAAGTCGCCGCTATTTGCGGATCTTGCCATCCACCCACTGGCACTGGCCTTTGCCGAGGCTGAGCTGGGTCAAAGTTGCCTTCTGTCGGCCCTGCTTGCGATCAACCTTCATCCCGGCGAAACCGCGCAGCCTTGGCACTTTGACGACGGCGGCGCCAAAATGCCGCGGCCGCGCCCGGCCCTTGGCATCAGTGCTTTCTGGGCGATCGACGACACGACCGAATTGAACGGAAGCACCGAGGTCATTCCGGGAAGCCATCTGTGGGACGGGCAGGCCGTCGAGGGCGCGGTGAAACCTGCCGACTTTGCCAACAAGAGAACGCCGAACGCCGAGCGGGATGCCGGCGACCGCCCGGACGCCGTAAAGATGACAATGCCATCCGGATCGCTGGCGATCGCGAAGGGCACGCTGTGGCACCGGGGCGGCGCCAATCTGTCGGACCGGCCGCGTTTGATCATTACGCCGCAGTATTGCGTAGGCTGGGTGCGGCAACTCGAGAACATGAGCTTGGCGGTCCCCGCCGAACTGGCCGAAAAGTTGCCGGAACGCGCGCGCGAACTGATCGGCTATTCGATCCATCCGCCATTTATGGGGCATGTCGATGGCGTTCACCCCAAGCGATTGCTGCAGGCGCACGCCATGTGATGCGGAAGACAAAAGCATCGAGGCGGCACCCCGATGCTTCAGCCCGCCTGCTGCACTGTCAGCCGCATGCCGTCATAGGCCGGAATCACCTCCGGCGGCAGGCTCTGGCGCAGCACCTCATAGTCGAGATCGGAATGCATGTTGGTAATGACGGCCCGGCGCGGCTTGAAACGATCGATCCATGACAGCGCATCGTTGATGCTGAAGTGGCTTGGATGCCCGGTATAGCGGAGCCCGTCGATGATCCAGAGATCGAGATTTTCGAGATGAGGCCAACTCTCGCGCGGGATGTCGTTGACATCAGGCGTATAGGCGGCGTCGCCGATGCGATAACCGAGCGCCGGGATATTGCCGTGCCGCAGAAGGAAGGCGGAAATCAAGACAGCGCCACCCTTCCCTTCGATGGTCTGGCTCTCGCCGCCTTCGATCGAATGTTGGTTGACGATCGGCGGATAGGCGCTGCCTGGCGCCGACACAAAGCAATAGGAAAACCGGTGCATGATATCTTTCGCGGTCGACTGGCTCAGATAGACCGGAATGCGCCGGCGCTGATGCAGCACGACGGAACGGAGATCGTCGATGCCGTGGGTCTGGTCGGCATGCTCGTGGGTGAGGAACACCGCGTCGATATGATCGACCTTGGCGTCGATCAGCTGCTCGCGCAGGTCGGGCGAGGTGTCGATCAGGATTCGGGTGACTCCGCGTTCCCCCGAGCGCTCGACGAGCAGCGAGCAGCGGCGGCGGCGGTTTTTCGGATTTTTGGGGTCGCACGCACCCCAGCCGAGCGCGGGACGCGGAACGCCGGCGGAGGATCCGCAGCCGAGAATTGTAAGCGTTAGCGTCATGCAGCCGGCACTTTAGAGAACAGGCGGAAGAAATTCTGTGTGGTTTGACGCGATATCTCCTCGAGCGAGACTGCACGCGCCTCCGCCAGCACCTTGGCAATTTCAATCACGTAAGCCGGCTCGTTGCGCTTGCCGCGAAACTTGCCCGGCGCGAGATACGGCGCGTCGGTCTCGACCATGATGCGGTCGGCCGGAAGCTCGGCCGCGAGATCGCGCAAGCTTTGCGATTTCTTGAACGTCAGAATGCCCGTGAATGAAATCGACAGACCCAAGGAGATTGCTTTCATCGCCAGCTCGCGCCCGCCGGTGTAACAATGCAGCACGGCGCGAAACGATCCTTTGCTCATCTCATCTTCGAGGATGCGGCCGCAGTCGTCGTCGGCGTCGCGGGTGTGAATGACCAGCGGCAGGCCGGTCGCGCGGGCGGCGGCGATGTGCGCGCGAAAGCCGCGCTCCTGGGCTTGGGGCGAGCCGTGCTGGTAGAAATAATCCAGCCCCGCCTCGCCCAGGGCCACGACCTTGGGATGCCGCGTCAGCCCGATCAGTTCGTCGGCGGGCACTCCGTCTTCCTCATCGGCGTGGTGCGGATGGGTGCCGACCGAGCAATAGACGTTTGGAAACCGCTCGGCGATCGCAAGGAGCTCACCGAGGCGCCTCACCCAAGTCGAGATGGTGACGATGCGCCCGATTCCTGCAGCCGCCGCCCGGGCCACGACGCCCTCGAGATCATCGGCGAAGTCAGGAAAATCCAGGTGGCAGTGGCTATCGACCAGCATCGCATTCCAACAGTTCAAGCCGCCGATGGTTCGACGTAACGCGGGAACACCGGTGCCGGTGGCGGCAACACCGTGCCCGGCTTGATACGCGTTGCGCCGCCCAGCGCGGCGAAGTCGCGCGCGGCTTGCGGAATGTCGAGGCTATCCAGCAGCTTCGCCGAGGACTCGGGCATGACGGGCTGCGCCAGTATGGCAATCTGCCGGATGACCTCCGATGTCACGTACAACACGGTTTTCTGGCGTTGCGGATCGGTCTTCGCCAGCGCCCACGGTGCCTCGCCCGCGAAATAGCGGTTGGCTTCCGCCACGACGGCCCAGACGGCGTTGAGCGCCTGATGAATCTGCTGGGTCGCCATCGCGGCCCGCGCCAATCCGACCATGCCGTCGGCCTCTGCGAGGATCGCCTTGTCGTTGGCGGTGAAGGCACCCGGCTCCGGCAACACGCCATCATATTGCTTGGCGATCATCGACAGCGAGCGCTGTGCCAGATTGCCGAGATCGTTGGCGAGATCGGCATTGATGCGAGCGACAATGCCTTCGTGATTATAATTGCCGTCCTGCCCGAACGGCACCTCGCGCAGGAAGAAGTAGCGCATCTGGTCGACGCCATATTGATTGGCGAGATTGAAGGGATCGACGACATTGCCGACCGATTTTGACATCTTCTCGCCCTTGTTGAACAGAAAGCCGTGGGCATAGACGCGCTTTTGCACCGGAATGCCCGCCGACATCAGGAACGCCGGCCAATAGACGGCGTGAAAGCGGATGATGTCCTTGCCGATGATGTGCACGTCGGCCGGCCAGTAGCGCCAGTTCGGATCGCCTTCATCGGGAAAACCGACGCCGGTGATGTAGTTGGTCAAGGCGTCGACCCACACATACATGACGTGCTCGGGATCGCCGGGCACCTTGACGCCCCAATCGAATGTGGTCCGCGAAATCGACAAATCTCGCAATCCGCTCCTGACGAAGCTGACAACTTCATTCTTGCGCGAGTCAGGCCCGATGAAATCCGGCTGGCTCTGGTAGAGCGCCAGAAGCTTGTGCTGATAGGCGGACAATTTGAAGAAATAACTCTTCTCCTCGACCCATTCGACCGGCGTGCCCTGCGGCCCGCGCCGCACGTTGTCCTCGCCGAGAACGGTTTCGTCTTCGGCGTAATAGGCTTCGTCGCGCACCGAGTACCAGCCGGCATAGTTGTCCAGATAGATGTCGCCGTTGTCCGCCATCCGCTTCCACAGTTCCTGGCTGGATCGATGATGTTGTTCCTCCGTGGTGCGGATGAACCGGTCGAACGAGACATTGAGGCGCTGATCCATCTCCTTGAATCGAAGCGCGTTGCGCGTTGCGACTTCCAATGTCGGCAGGCTTTCGGCTTCCGCGGTCTGGATCATCTTGAGGCCGTGCTCGTCGGTCCCGGTGAGAAAGAAGACGTCCTTGCCGTCGAGCCGCGCAAAGCGCGCCAGCGCATCGGTGGCGATCGCCTCATAGGCGTGGCCGATATGCGGCACCCCGTTCGGATAGGCGATGGCGGTCGTGATATAATAGGGCTCACGGTGCAAATTGGTTGCGTTCGCCATAATTGCGAAGGCCTTTCGCTCTTCAAACGACGTGTGGTGATACAGACTGGCTAAACCGGCCTGTCAGCCGATCGCCTCCGCGAGGAGCCCGAACAACGAGAAAACCAGCGGTTTTCTCTCAAGATTATATTCTGCGGTATCGCGCGCGGCGCTATTGATCTTTTCCCACACCTCCGCCAGCCGTGCAAGGCGGGGCAGGTTTGCATTCGCATTGGCGTCGTCGCTGCGCAGGCGTTCGCTCACCCAGCGATCGACGCTGTCGATGAAGGCCGCCAGTGCCACCCGGTCGCTGGGACCAAGCGCGTCGCCGAGGGCATGAAGCTCGCGCGGATCAACCCTCGGCAGCGTCGCCAGCAGCGCCGCGGTCCGCTGGTGAAGTTTCAAGGCGTCGCCGCCGAGCAATGTCAGGGCGCGCGCGACACCCCCCTCCGCGGCTGTGGCTGCTTCGGCGAGCGTGGGGTCGTCGATCGCGAGCTTGGCGGCCTCGGCCGCAGCGCGGATGACGTCGTCTGTCGCGAGTGGCCGCAACGGCAACTTCCGGCAGCGCGACTGAATCGTGGGCAACACCCGCGCGGGAGCATGGCTGACGAGAAGGAACAGCGATTGTTGCGGCGGCTCCTCGAGAATCTTGAGCAGCGCGTTGGCCGCGTTGGGATTGAGCTCATCGACGGTATCGACGACGCAGACCCGCCAACCCTCGATCGCCGCGGTCGAGCCGAAAAACGAAATCGTCTCCCGGGTCTCGTCGACGGTAATCACGGTTCGCATCACGCCCCTGTCGTTCAGCGTCCGTTCGAGCGTGAGCAAGCCGCCATGGGCGCCCGCCGCGACATGGCGCGCCACCGGATCGGATGGATCGACCCAAAGCGTCTCGGCGTCCTGTACGTCGGAGGCTGTGGGATTGCGATGCGCGAGCACGAACCGCGCCATCCGATAGGCCAGCGTCGCCTTGCCGATGCCCTGCGGCCCCCCGATCAACCAGGCATGCGGAATGCGCCCGCTGCGGTAGGCATTCAGCAATGCCGCTTCGGCTTCGCGGTGCCCTGCCAAGATGCTGGTCTCACGCGGATGAACGGCTGCAAATTGCGGTTCGAGCTGACGGGCGCTCATGCTGAAGTAGCCATATTATCCGCGCCGGCTGTGAAGAAACGGTCGCGCAACACGGCCCATATCCTCGCGGCAACCGTATTGGCGTCGGCATTTGCATCGATCAACACGCATCGCTCCGGTTCGGCAGCCGCGATCTGCCGGTAGGCGTCGCGCAACTCCTGATGAAATCTGAGGTCTTCCGCCTCGAACCGGTCGGGCGCGCCGCTGCCGCGGCGCTTCGCCGTGCGCTGCATGGCGACTTCTACAGGGACGTCGAGAATGATGGTCAAATCGGGCTTGAGATCGCCGATGGTCACGCGCTCCATCGCATTCAGAACCGCAGGCTCGACCTTGCCGAGGCTGCCCTGATAGGCGCGCGTCGAGTCCGAAAAGCGGTCGCACAGCACCCATATTCCCTGATTGAGCGCCGGCTTGATGACGGTGCGGACATGGTCGTCGCGCGCCGCTGCAAACAACAGCGTCTCCGCATCGGGGCCTAACAGCTTGCCCATTCCGGACAGCACGAGATGCCTGATGATTTCAGCTCCCGGCGACCCGCCGGGCTCGCGTGTGACGATGGTCCGCAGCTTTGCGGCATTCAGACGCTCCGCGAGGATTTTGATGTGCGTGGATTTGCCGGATCCCTCGCCACCCTCGAAGGTGATGAATCGTCCGCGTCCCGGAGTTCTTTTGACCGCTGCCTCGGCCATCATCAGAGTTTCTCGGCGCCGGCGCGAAACATTCCGATGACGAGCTCGCTCGCACCATCGATCGCCCGCCGCATCGTCGATCCCTGCCCGACCGATTCAGCCGCATAAATCGGCGCATCCACGGCGATGTTGGCGCCGCGCATTACCCTGACGACGCCGACCTTCTGACCGGACTGGATCGGCGCACGTACCGGCCCATTATAGACCACGCGTGCGATCAATTTATCAGTGCCGTTTTTGTGCACCATCACCTTGATCGGCTCGGGACTGGCAAGTTTCACCGAGCGGCTGTCGCCGCCAAACACCTTGGCGTAGCCGACCGGCTGCTGCGCCGCGAACAGGGTGCGCGCTTCGAAATTGCGAAATCCCCATTCGAGCATTTTCTTGGCTTCGGAGGCGCGATCGTCGGGATCATCCAGTCCGTTGACGACCACGATCAGCCGCACGCCGTGTTGCACGGCGGAGCCAACCATCCCGTAGCCGCCCTCCTTGGTATATCCGGTCTTGAGTCCGTCACTGCCTTCCAGAGTGGTCAGCAGCGGATTGCGGTTCTGCTGCCGGATCTTGTTCCAGGTGAATTCGCGCTCGCCAAATAATTTGTAGAAATCGGGATAGGTCTGGATGATGTGGCGGGCGAGTTTTGCCAGTTCACGCACGGTCATCTTGTTGCCGGGATCGGGCAGACCGTTGGAATTGGCGAAGGTCGATTGCGTCAACCCAAGCTCGCGCGCGCGCTTGGTCAGCATCTCGGCAAAGGTGCGTTCATTGCCGGCGATGCCCTCCGCCAGCACCATGCAGGCATCGTTGCCGCTCTGAATGATGGCGCCGTGCAGGAGATCGTCCACGGGAATCTTGCTGTGGATGGCGGCGAACATGGTCGATCCGCCCGAGGGGGCGCCGCCCTTGCGCCAGGCATTCTCGCTGACCCGATATTCATCCGTGAGTTTGACCTCGCCCTGCTTGATGGCATGGAAGACCACCTCGGCGGTCATCAGCTTCATCATGCTGGATGGGGCCCTCAGCTCATCGGCGTTCTTCTCGAACAGCACGCTGCCGCTGGAGGCTTCGATCAGGATCGCGGTTGGCGCATCGCCGTCAAAACCCCCCTCCTCCTTCTTGGCGCCCTGCACGCTGTTATTGGCGGCGTAGACCACGCCACCCCAGCCGACCGCGATGGCGACGACGGCCGCAACCAGACTGCGCCAGAAATCTGGTGTCGCGGACTTAGGTTTGCGGAACGGTGATATTTCGGGTGCCATCGGCGCTGCCTTGAAGTCGGCGTTCTAACAGTTGGAAGTTGCGCAAACAACACGGGTTTTGCGAACGTCTCGCGAGCCGATCCGATTGCGGCACCAGTCAAACACCCCTATCGTGTCGCATTGCCGCTCTTAGGCAAAATCTCCGAAACAAGGCGGAAAAGCGATGTCATCCTCACGCACCATTTCCGCCAACGGGATCGAGATCTTTCTGCTCGAACAGGGCGAAGGTCCGCTGGTGGTGCTTTGCCATGGCTGGCCGGAACTGTCCTATTCGTGGCGGCATCAAATCGCGGCGCTTGCAGCTGCGGGTTTCCATGTAGTGGCGCCGGATATGCGGGGCTTCGGCCGAACCAGCGCGCCGGTCGATATAAGTGCGTACAGCATCTTCGATACGGTTGGAGACATGGTCGCGCTGGTCGCCGCGCTTGGCGAAAATAGGGCGGCCATTGTCGGCCATGACTGGGGCGCGCCGGTCGCCTGGCACGCCGCGCTGTTCCGTCCGGATATATTCTCCGCCGTGGCCGGCCTCAGCGTCCCCCCGCCTCGGCGAGGCCGTGGCCGGCCGCTCGATACGCTGCGCGAAAGCGGCATCACCAATTTCTACTGGCAGTACTTTCAGACGCCAGGCGTCGCCGAAGCCGAGTTCGAGCGCGATGTTGGCTTTGCGATGCGGACCCTGCTTGGTCGCGGATTTTCCGAACCAGCCTCCCTGTTTGTCGAAGATGGCAAGGGCTTTTTCGGCAATCCCAGCGCCGACCGCCCGTTGCCGCATTGGCTCGACGAAGCCGACCTCGCTTATTTCACCGAGGCCTACCGAAAGTCCGGCTTCCGCGGCGGGCTGAACTGGTACCGCAACATCGACCGCAACTGGGAACTGACCGCGCCATGGCAAGGCGCGCAAATCCACCAGCCGTCACTGTTCATTGCGGGATCGAAGGATTCCGTCATCACCGGCCTGATCGGTGCCAAACACGTCGCCGACATGGAGCGGGTTCTGCCGAACCTGAAACAAAAACTCATTGTCGATGGGGCCAGCCACTGGATTCAGCAGGAACGCGCCGCTGAGGTCAACGCAGCTCTGATCGCTTTTCTCAAGGAGAACGCGCTGTCGGAATAAGCGTGGCTCAGTAGAGCCCGCGTCCGGCCAGCAATTCGCTGGGGCCGCGCGGATCGATCGGCGCATAGGCGGAAACCGGCCTGACGCTCGGCACGTAACGGTCATCGGTCTCATAGGAGACCGCGCGTGGATTCTCGATCACGCGGCCGCCGGAACGCGTGCGCCTGGAGGCGGACATTTCCGATGTCGCCGATATCGAGGCCAGGTCCGCGGACGTATTGCCGAGGCTATAGGGCCGTCCCTCAGGCATCGGAACTTCCCCCCGGATCGGACGGGCGGACGACGGAATTTCCGGAACGAACGGACGGGCCGACGCGACGCGGACCATGGAGGGCGACGGCGCTGGCACGCCGGTACGCAAGGTTGCTACCAGCTGACGGTCGTCGGACCCTTCCAGCGGCGCCCGGCCGACATACTCGACCCGCACGCGCGCGATGCCATTGCCTTTGAATTCAAGCAGTTCGGCGGCTTTGTTCGAGACATCGATGAGCCGGTTGCCATGATATGGTCCCCGGTCATTGACGCGGACGATCAGCGATTTGCCGTTAGAGAGATTGGTCACGCGCGCATAACACGGCATCGGAAGCGTCGGATGGGCGGCGGTCAGCGAAGCCATGTCGAACACTTCGCCATTGGCGGTCAGCCGGCCATGGAAATCGTTGCCGTACCACGAGGCCAAACCGTCCTCGCGGTACTCGGTGTCTTCTTCCGGCACATAAACCCGGCCCGCCACCGTATAGGGCTTGCCGACGCGGTAGGTGCCGCCGCCCTTCGGGACGGGTTCGCCGAAAGCAACGACCCGGGGACTGGAGGAAACGCCGTATTTCGGATCGACCCGGCTGGCGAATTTGCCCGATGAGGCGCAGTTGGCGACAATGAGGCATGTCCCTGCAGCGATGGCACCACGCGCCATCAGGTTAACCAGATCTGACCTTCGAATCCCCATCCGCCCCAATTACCATTCCGCCGGCCGCGTGCCTACCTGAAGGCATTCGCCAGCGATAGGCCCAGACGCGGCCCACCTCCGCATCAAGGTATGATGATATCGCAACCGGAACACGGCGGAAATGGGGAGAGCCGTGGGGTGGTGAATCAATGGTTGCGCAAATCTGTTGTACGAAAGCATCAGTCAGGCCCGATTTTCGATTTGGCCGGGGAATCCCTTTGACTGTGCAAGGCGGCATGTCGTTCTCTCCGAGCCGGGGTGCAATGGATCTTTGCGATGATTGAGACAGTTACAGCGTTTCTGGGCCTGATTAGCGCCGGCATTTTTCTTGCGCACGCATTTGACGGTTTTCGCTCGAGGGTCTGATCTCGGCGCGACCGCCAGCTTTCTTTCAAAAAGCCGATTTCGAAATTTTTAATGAATTCGGACCAGTATCGAGAGTGGCAGGTGTATCATGCGTGACCATGACCTTGTGTCTGACGGATTCCTCGCGCTAACGGCCGCCGGCTTTGTGCTGCTGTGCTCGAGTTTGCTCGCGTTCGCGTTCAGCTAATCGGCGCTGAGCGATCAAGGATGCAGGCGCCCAGCCCTCGAGGCTGAGGGCGCTTTGCACGACGAAGTCAGCGACATTCCACGGGCAATCGATAGTTTCTCCGATAGGCCCGCCGGTTCGCGAGCGGCGTAATCGTCCTTGCCCTCGCCGCCCGTTCGCGCTTGGATGGTCATCGGGCTGGGGGGAAACCAACGATGCAACCTCGAGAATCCGCTCCTTTATGGGTGGGGCTCACCTTTGTGCTGATGATTGTCGGTACGGTGATGTACGTGACTGGCTACTTCATCGTCGAGGATGTCCTGACGTTCTTCAAATGACGAAAGCACGTGCCTGCGATCATCGCCGTCCTGATCGCCACGATTCCTGCTGCAAATGAGGTGATGGCAGCCTGCGAAGCGCCTGCTTTGACACCTGGAAGAAACAGCGTTAGGCAATAAAAATCAACGGTTTGGAAGGGTGGCCGAGTGGTTTAAGGCACCGGTCTTGAAAACCGGCGTGCCTGCAAGGTACCGTGGGTTCGAATCCCACCCCTTCCGCCAATTATCCGTATAAGTGATTCCGGCGCTTGTTCGCGGCTTGAAGAATCCTTTGCAGGGGGAATGCGCGCGCGGGCCCATGCGGCGTGCACGCAGGACATGCGATTTGACTTCCAGGAATAGTTGAAGGTCCCGCCGCTTCGTGAAGGGCTTTTCGCCTCTGACTCTTATCTGTATTTTGCAAGCTTTCGCCAAGCGTTTTCAAACAAATGGTGTCTAGAAAGACGGTTTTCAGACAAAGGAGTTCTGCCTTGCGTCTAGCTTTGCACTTAATTTTTATTGCGGCATTCGTATTCACCGCACCGAGCCTCGCTCAAAAGCTTGTCGATCCAAATAGTGTCGCTCCCGAATTCCGCGACGCTGCGGAAAAACGGCGCGCCGAACAAATCAGGGTCGTGGAATGTAACCGCAGGGCCAATGAGGCAAAGGTGCTGCCCCGGGATCGTACCGCCTATCTCAACCATTGCCTGGAAGCTGCAGGCGAAAAGTAAAACCGAGCGATCCGCCGCCTTTCGCGCGAGGCTCTTGCGCTCGTTCGCGGCTTGAGGAACACTTTGCGCGCGAAAGCGTGCGCGGGGGCATGAGATGAGTAAGCAGGACGCGGGTTTTGACTTCCATCGCTATCGGCAATTGCTGGCTGAAGCCGACGACGAGACCAAGAGGCTGGCGTTTATCGATCTGTTGATCAAGGAGCGAGCCAAGGAACGGTTGGAGGCCCAGCGCGCCTCCGACCGGGACGCCATGACAGCGACCACCATCGCCAGGGTTCTCGGTACATCAAGGGCCTGATTCTGGCCGATCGCCAGGGGCCGTTAGGCTTACAAGCGGGTCTGAAAACCGGCCGCCAACGATTGATGGCTCCCGAACTTAACAAACCTCCAGCCGCTCGCCTCTCGTCGTCCGTTGCCCCTGGACTCGATGATTTCCCGCGTTGTTTCGGTTTAATTAACGATCCGCAGCAATGGCCCATCAACATTTTGAGCCTACAACGTCCAAGCCTGACGCATTTTTGGGACGAAAATTAGGGGTTACGATGACTGCTTTTTCAATGGTTCGATGCGCTCAGTTCACGAACCGCGGGCGACCCATGGTCATTCTCCCAAGACGGTCGTGCTGTTTTGCTGCTTTGGGTTGGTCGCATCGGTCAGCCTGATGACTTTCGGCATCGACCTGAACGCCGGCTGGCTCTAATCGACCGGTTAAACAGACAAGCAGATCAGATCGCTGCTGAAAGCGCTGACGGCCGTTTCAACTGCCCGGAGGCAGCCCCTGCGGCATCGCAGTGAAGGTTACGCCGATCCGATTTTTCTGGATCCAGATAATTCTGCATTCGTGGACCGTGGAGTCCTTCGCCATCACCAGTTTAAAGCTCGGAGGGACGAACGCAGGGTTCTCCACATCGATGGCGGCGCCCTCTGGCGAGATGTTTCGCACCATGCAGCTCATAACGGAACCACCCGACGACACATAGGCAGGTTCGTCGATTTCGGTCCGTGGGTGCTTTCGCTTTTCTTCCATGAACTTCCGGCCTTGACTCACCGAGCAAGGTTAGCGCCAAACGTTAAACAAATCAGACACCGTCGCCTCTCTCGGAACCTGGACCAAGCCGCGATCTGCCGGGACCAGCCGCACACGACCCATCCAGCAACTGCCGGGACCTCGTTCCGAACGATCGGCCGGCGTCCGCGCCGCATGCCATTGCGCAGACGCGCCCTGCGGCTCCTTGGGCTTCCGTTCGCCGTGGCGGCAGCGTAACATTGCGGGTGCCGGCCGGGTGTAGGCGCGACGCCCGCCAAGAAAAGAACATGCGCCAAGGGGAAACGCCATGTTCGAGATACTCGATCGACGCGCGAATCTGACCGGCAACCAGATCAAGATCCTCACCGCGGCCATCATCGGCGACGCGCTGGAATTCTTCGATTACTTCCTGATCGGCTTCGTGCTCGCCTTCCTGATCGGGCCATGGAAGCTGACCTTCGGCCAGTCCGCCGTCGTGCTGATGAGCTCCGGCATCGGCGCCATCATGGGTGCTTATGTCTGGGGTTGGCTTGCCGACCGCATCGGCCGCCGCAAGGTCTTTATCGGCACCGTGCTGAACTTCTCCATCGCCACCGGCCTTTTGTATTTCACGCCTGACAACGGCTGGATCTTTCTTTCGGTCATGCGTTTCTTCGTCGGCCTCGGCGTGGGCGGGCTTTATTGCGTCGACCTGCCCTTGGTGCAGGAGTTCATGCCCTCCTCCAAGCGCGGCTGGGTAGGCGGCATCGTGACCTGCGTCATCCCGCTGGGCGTCGGCCTCGGCGCGGTGATGGGCGCACTGGTAGGCAGTGGCCAATGGCGCCTCTTGTTCGCGGTCGGCGTGCTGCCGGCACTGCTCGTCCTGCTGGTCCGCTTGTGGGTGCCGGAGTCGCCGCGCTGGCTCTGCCGCCAGGGCCGCTATGAGGAAGCGCGCAACTCGCTGGCCTGGGCGCTGCAGATGCAACCATCGGCGCTGCCGTTGCCGACAGCGGCTGATGCCGGTCCGATCATCAAGAGTAACTGGCTCGACCTTTTCAAATATCCGCGCAGCCTGATCGTCTCCTGGCTCGGCAATGCCGGCGCGCAGACCGGCGTCTACGGCCTCACGCTGTGGGCGCCGTCGCTGTTCGTGGTGCTGCTGAAGGTCACGCCGCAGGAAGCCGCCAAGATGATGATCCTGCTCTCAGCCTCTGGCTTCATTGGACGGCTGTCGTTCTCGTTCTTCTCCGAGCTGATGGGACGGCGCAACGCGGGCGGCCTTTTGGGCTTCGGCGCAGGGGTCGTGACCATCGTGGCGGGCTACAATTACGACGTCATGTTCATGGGCGTATCGGCGTTCTGGCTGCTGTTGGCCGTGACCTTCTTTTTCGCCGACGGCGGCTTCGCGATCGTCGGGCCCTATGCGGCGGAAGTCTGGCCCTCACACCTCAGGACCTCGGGCATGGGCTCGGCCTATGGTTTCGGCGGCATTGGCAAAATCATCGGGCCGGTAGGCCTCGCCTTGATCGTGGGCTCCGGCAACTATCTCAAGCCCGACGTGCCCCTGCCGCAGATTCCAACCGCCTTCGTTTATCTCGGCTGCTGG
>Ga0209577_10003448_pt1 | contig 14891 bp, 5 predicted proteins | sample GraSoiAngelo_109_FD_185874 | JGI IMG/M metagenome (GOLD analysis project Ga0209577, IMG submission 185874) | Grasslands soil microbial communities from the Angelo Coastal Reserve, California, USA - 14_0903_12_20cm (SPAdes) (version 2) | ecosystem: Environmental > Terrestrial > Soil > Grasslands ...
CCTTTGAAAGCGCCGGTACGTTTGGGCACTCCAAATTTCGATTGAGCTTCGGTGTGGATTATCGCCCACCGTGGCGTTTGCTTTTGGTCAGTTTTGGAACGGGATTAATTCTCCTCGCGCTGGAAGTGATTTGGTTTCGTTTCCTGCGGCTATATGTCGCGTCCTCGCCCACTGCCTTCGCCATCATGCTTGCCGTTGTACTCGGAGGAATTGGAATCGGCGGAATTATCGCGGGCGCGATTCATCGCCGCTCGGATCAGCTGAATCAAGTAATTCCCATACTGTTACTGCTGGCTGGCATTCTGACGTTGCTCTCGTACGTCTTTTTCCCGACTGCGTTGATTCCAGCGCATACAGGAATTCTTAATCTGACCTGGTGGCAAATTGCGCTGCTGTCCCTTGCCTTGGTCTGGCCTGTCGCCTTAGTCTCCGGAATTTTATTTCCATCTATCGCAGCAGGGGTTCAGGCGAGCGTGGGAGACCGCATGAACGCCACCGGAATTACGACGTTGTTCAATACGACCGGAGCGGCCTTCGGTCCACTTCTCGTGAGTTTTGTTTTATTGCCGAGCATCGGTTACCAATTAAGCCTGATTTTGTGTGGTGCAGCATATGCGCTGCTCGGGATCTTCGTCATCAGTGGCTTCAGGTGGTCATTTCGCCAACCAATAAGCTTAATCATTATAGGACTCTGCGCGGCGATGATTCTCCTCCTCGCTATTTTCCCGTATCATCGCGACGCGACGCATTTCGCTCATGCGAGACATTCGCTCGGTCAGTTGGTCAAAAAAATTGAGGGGCCGTCGGACACATATCAGTTGCTGCGTTACGATCTCTTCGGCGAACCATATCATTATCAGCTCTTGACCAGCGCATTTTCGATGTCGGGCACAAGTCCGCAGAGCCAGCGTTACATGAGGATGTTCGCATATCTTCCCTTTGCTTTCCGTCCGCAGTCAGAAGACGTGCTGCTTATCTGTTATGGCTGCGGCGTTACTGCGGACGCGTTGCTTCACGGCCTTCACGTCAAGCGGATGGATGTTGTTGACATATCGAAGGAGGTGTTCGCGCTTGCCGACTTCTATTCGGCGATTAATTACTCCAGTGCGCTGCGCGATCCACGCGTGAACGCGATCGTTCAGGACGGGCGGTTTTTCCTGCAAGCCAGCCCGCGACAATACGACATTATATCTGGCGAGCCTCCACCGCCAAAGGTGGCTGGTTCGGTCAATCTCTACACCGAGGAATTTTTCTCGCTGATAAAGAGGCGCCTCAAGGAGGGGGGGATCGCCACGTTTTGGCTTCCAATTGACCAGTTAAAAGTGAATGAAGCAAAAGCAATCCTGCGAGCCTTTCATAACGCATTTCCGAATGCATCGGTCTGGGCGAATGCAGATGAGCAATGGATTATGATGGGAATCAAGGACCCCGCGCCGGTCGCCGAAGAAGAACGGATCGCCCAGCTCTGGAGCGACCCAGCCACAAACGAAGATCTGAGTCGCATCGGCCTGGAGGTTCCGCAGCAATTAGGCGCGATGTTTTTGATGGATAGCGGCGAAATTGATCGCATCACACATAACGTCGCACCGTTGACCGATATTTACCCCAAACGGCTTACGGATGAGCCTTGGGATGAACAGGCAGGCCATCGATTCGCTTCGGTATATGTAGAGACCTCATCGGCTCTTCCGCGTTTCCGCAAGTCGCCACTCGTCAACGGACTTTGGCGAGAGGACACTGATAAAGCGCTTGAGTCGTGCTTTAACGTTCGCGAAGCGCGCTATCGGTGCGGGGTTGCTGAGCGTTGTAACAAACTGGCTGAACTCGATGTTTATCTCCGCCATTTTCCCTTGCGAACGCCAATCTTGGAAGTCTTGGGCAGCGACGAATTCCGCCTTGCAATTGCCGAGCGAGTAGCGCGAAAGACAGAGACGCCACCAGTGCAAATCATGCCGGATTTACTTGCAGGCGCGTTGGCGCGACGGGATATCGCCGGAGCAATTCGGCTTTTGGAAAGCGAGAAAGATCGTGAGGCATCAAGTGTCAACAGTGCATTTTTGCTCACATATCTCTACTGCTTGAATGGTGACGTCGAAAAGGCGGAGAGGTTCGCTGCCAGCGATCTTGGCTCAATCAAGAGAAACTGGTTTGTCGATTGGCTGTGGGGAAAATTGCAAACCGATTTCGGATTTCATCCTCCGCCTTAAAAACCGCGGCCTGCAAGGTCGATGATACAAGTGCGCCAGCACGATCCTATTCAGCCACTGCCAAATCGGCGCGCAGGCCTGCCTGTAGCCGTTCTTTGTGTCCCCCTTTTGCTCTCCGGTATCGGCGCTCTCATTTTCGAAACCCTGTGGCTGCGGTTGAGTGGTTTGGCATTTGGCAACTCGATCTGGGCTGCGGCGCTGATTCTTTCCAGTTTCATGGCGGGCCTGGCTTTGGGAAACTCACTCGCCGCGTCCTCGAAAATTCGCCGGTGGCGGCCGCTTCAGCTTTACGCCGTTCTCGAAATGCTGGTCGCGTTTTTTGGCTGCACAATTGTTTTTGTTCTGCCAGTGCTTGGCGATTTGTTGCGGCCAGTGTGGCAAACGCTGTGGAATTATCAGCCGACTCTCCTCGGACTGCGCTTTGTCGTTTCTTTCGTGATCCTGCTGGTGCCAACGACAGCCATGGGTTTGACGTTGCCGGTAATGATTGAGGACCCGGCGCTGCGGCAAACGAACTTTGGGAGGGCAATCGGTTTTTTTTATGGCTCGAACACATTGGGAGCGATGGCCGGCGCTGTGCTTGGCGAAGCTTGTCTGATTCGCGCACTTGGAATTTACGGCACAAGCATGGCGGCGGGTTCTGTGGTCTGCATCGCCGCCGCAATCGCGTTTCTGGTTGCAAGATCCGACGACGGTGCCGCCGCGGAGGGCGTGCGCGGAGGTGTCCGCGCTGTTGAAAGCGGCGACATGTCGCCGCACTCCAAATTCCCGCTACGCTTTGACGCGAGCTATCGTCCGCCTTGGCGCTTGCTTTTGGTGAGCTTTGGCACGGGCTGCATTTTCCTCGCACTGGAAGTGATTTGGTTCCGGTTCCTGCGGCTGTATGTAGCGTCTTCGATGACCGCATTCGCAGTCATGCTCGCGGTCGTGCTCGCAGGAATCGGCTTCGGTGGCATTGTGGCTGGCGCAATTCATCGCCGCTCCAGTCGCCTTCATTACCTGCTTCCCGTTCTGTTGCTGCTGTCAGCAGTCTTAGTGCTCGTGTCATATCTTTTGTTTCCTGGCGAATTGATTCCAGCGCCGACGGGCGTGTTTGATCTCAGATGGTGGCAAATTGCGCTGGTGGGTGTCGCGCTCATGTTTCCTGCCGCGTTGCTCTCGGGGATGCTCTTCCCATCGATCGTGGCTGAGGTTCAGGCGCGCGTGAGCGATCGCATGAACAGTACAGGAATCACAACGCTGTGTAATACGACTGGAGCAGCTATCGGCCCGCTTCTCGCCAGTTTCGTCCTGTTGCCCGGAATCGGTTTTCAATCGAGCATCATCATTTGTGCTGCTGCCTACGCGTTGCTGAGCATTCTCGTAACTGAACGCGACTTGTTGAGGTTCGTCCGAAAGCTCGCGCCAGCTTCTTTAGCCGTCGTCGGCTTGTGGGCAGCAATCATTCTTGTTCTAATATTTTTTCCATATCGGCGCTCTGAAGTGCATTTCGAACACGCGAGTCGGGTTTATGAACGCGACAACCAGGGAGAAGTTATGGCGCGGGTTGTAAAACGAATGGAGGGAACGGCCGATACCTGGCAATTGCTACGGCGCGATCTTGTTGGTGAGCCGTACTATTACCGCCTCATCGCGAACGCCTTTTCCATGTCGGCCACAACGCCGCGGTCGCAACGCTATATGCGGTTGTTTGCTTATCTGCCACTGGCGTTTCGCCCTGAGTCAAACGACGTACTGCTGCTTTGCTATGGATGCGGAGTAACAGCTGACGCGCTTTTGCATGGCCCGAATGTCAAGCGCATGGACATCGTGGACATTTCCAAGGAAGTATTCGCTTTCGCTGATTCTTATTCGACAATCGATTATCACAATCCGCTTCGTGATCCGCGGGTGCACACAGTCATCCAGGACGGCCGGTTCTTTCTTCAGGCTAGCCCGCGTCAGTACGACGTAATTTCGGGCGAACCCCCTCCGCCAAAGGTGGCCGGCTCAGTTAATCTCTATACTCAAGAATTCTTCAAACTGATGGAAAATCGCCTGAAGGAAGGCGGAATCGCAACTTTTTGGCTGCCGATTAATCAGTTGAAGGTGGAAGAAGCAAAGGCCATCCTGCACGCGTTCCACAACGCGTTCTCCAACGCCTCAGTCTGGGCTGGCGCTGATCAAGAGTGGATCATGATGGGCGTGAAAGGGCCGGGGCGAAAAGTGAGCGAAGAGGAACTTCGGCAACTCTGGAGTCGTCCGGATTCGGGCGCGGATTTGCGGCGTGTCGGTATTGAGGTCCCGCAACAACTGGGCGCACTGTTTTTAATGGATGGTGAGGAGATCGACCGGATCACAAATGACGTCGCGCCGCTTACCGACAATTATCCGAAGCGATTGACGGACGCGGGCTGGGACGAGGAAGCGACGCAGCGCTTCGCTTTGAGCTACATGGAAACGTTTCCCGCGCTTCAGCATTTTATTCACTCTCCGCTGATTACCACAATCTGGCCCGACACGTTAAACAAATCGATGGAACCTTTCTTTGTGGTGCGCGAGTCGCGATACCTTTCCGACACCATTGGGAGCAACAAGCTGCAGGAGCTGGACCTTTACCTGCGCGATTCACGTTTGCGAATACCTGTCCTGGAAGTCCTCGGCAGTGACGCGTTTCGGGTGTCGATTGCCGAGAGACTTGCCAGGGGCTCCGAGACCCCTCCCTTGGAGATCATGCACGATTTGATTGCGGGAGCGCTGGCGCACCGGGACATTTCCGGCGCGATTCGCCTTTTGGAAAATCTGCAAGATCGTGGCGCTTTTGTTTTGAACGACACGCTTCTGCTCACCTATCTTTACTGTTTAAACGGCAACGTGGATAAAGCCGAAGCGCTGGCGGCGAACAATGCCCGATCAATTGAAAAAGACTCGTTTGTTGATTGGCTATGGGAGAAATTAAAAACCGACTTTGGATTTCATCCACCGTGGTAGATCAAAAATTACCGCACCTCGAAAATGAGTTGTCCCTGGATTGTGCGACGATGAGACCGGCGAGCGCTCGGGACAGCGGCGACAATGGGTACTAAGTCGCGAACGATCTTGCGCCCCAACGCACAGATCAGTCCAGCACAACACGAGCGAAAATTGATTTTGTTGTTTTGCGCCGTAGCGGCGGTTCGCGTGTTCATGTTTTCCGCGGCATTCCCGCTCTTCAACAACGTCGATGAACAGGCGCACGTAGATTTGGTGATGAAATACTCCCGGGGCGAAGTGCCGCACGATTTGGGTCATTACAGTCCCGAGTCGGCGCAATACTTCTCGCTTTACCAGTCCCCGGAGTACTTCACGCCTCCACAGCAATTCCGTTCCGGAAGATTTCCACCGCCAAACTGGACGCTGCCGAGCGGCGAGCGCGAGGCAGCGGTAAACAAGGCCGCGGCTTGGTGGGAAGCGAACGAAAACCACGAATCAGGTGAACCGCCGCTTTATTACGCTGTCGGGGGTGTCTGGCTAAATCTTGGCCGTGCGGTCGGTCTTCAGGGTGCTTGGGTGTTATATTGGCTTCGTTTTTTGAATGTGTTTGTCACGGCGGTTCTGGTATGGATCGGTTTTGTCGTTGCAAGGCTGGTGTTCCCCGAAAACCAATTCATTCATATAGGTACTCCGCTGCTCCTGGCCATTTGGCCTCAGACCACGCTCTACTCGATAACCAGCGACTCACTCTCGCCGCTTTGCTTTGGAATAGCGTTCCTTGGATTGCTCAAGGTACTCGCGCTGGAACGACCGAGTCTGACACTCGCAATTTGGACCGGTTTCGCTCTCGCCGTGACGTGCTTAGTCAAAGCAACAAATATCGCGTTGCTGTTCGTCGCCGGGCTGGCTTTGGTCGACGCGATCAGAAATTTCAGAAAACGGGGGACATTGCGCCGCGACTTCGCGCCGGTTTGCATGTTGATAGGATCTGCCGCTGTCCCGATCGCGGTTTGGTTTGCTTGGAACGTTCACACGTTTGGCGATCTGACTGCGACAGCATCGAAGATCGATTTCTTAGATTGGACCCGCAAACCTCTCAGCGACTGGTTGCCGCATCCAATTTTCACACTGAACGGCCTAACAGAATTCTGGCCACAATCGATCGCCAGTTTTTGGCGCGGCGAATTCGTTTGGCATGGGCACCGGCTTGGGTTGCAGCTCACCGACGGGTTCTACTGGATTTCTTCCACGCTCGTAATCTTTCTTACCGTGATCGCTCTGATCTGGCAGCGTGGGCGATTGACTGCATTTCAGCAGGAAAGTCTTTGGCTGGCTTTGTCGAGCGTCAGCGTTCTGGTATTGCTGCTTGTGGTCCTGTCGGTCGCGTTTGATTTCGGGAAGTGCGTTTATCCCTCGCGTGAGCACCCGTACTTCACTTCTGGAAGACTGGTTTCCGCTGCGGCTGTTCCGTTCTTCTTACTGTATTGCTACGCGGTGGGTCGCGTTCTCTCGTGGATTCCCCTGCAGTGGCTGCGGACGCTTGTGTTTGGGGCGATCTTACTTTTCATCGTAGTTTCACAATCGGTTGTGAACTGGCCGGCGTTCTCGAGCGGGTACAACTTTTTTCATTTGAGCCGGGCCGATTTCTAAAGCCGGTCGGGCACGCGAAAGAGCCAATCGCGGTCGGGCCGGACATCATACCCCGGAAAACCATGGTTCCAAACCGCCTCAAAAAAACTTTCAAAAAAACGAAAAAAAAGCTTGTCAGGCCTTTTCTGCTCCAATAAACCGGGAGCCGCGAAGACAAAAAGGCCTAATCCGCCGTTCAAAAAAACTTTGAAAAAAGTGAAAAAAAAGCTTGTCAGCGCATTAGAAATTTAATAAGCCTGCCGAAACCTAACCAAACCAATGGAGAAACTAATGACACAAAACGCACTAACAACGTTTAGATTCGTTCGTCTCGCCTTAATGGCGAGCGTCGGATTTCCCTTCATTCTGGCGTCCAACGCATTCGCGCAATTGCCGGCTCCGGCCGTGCCCAACGCGCCGGGTGCAGCGCCCTCAGCTGAGGTCGAGCGCGTCGTTGTGACCGGTTCGAACATTCCCACGGCGGAAGAGACCGGTCCGAACCCCGTGGACACGTATCGTCCACAGGACATTGAGAAACTGGGCATCCGCAATGCCACTGACCTGACCACTTTTATACCGCAAGAAGCGGGCGGAACGGTTAACCAGAACATTGCCAACGGCGGTGATGGCACGACGCAAATTAACCTGCGCGGCCTGTTGCCAAAGGAGACTCTGATTCTGATCGACGGAAAGCGCTTCGCACCCTCTGCGTTGTTCGGCGGCTACAATATCGATCTAATTCCCTTCTCGATGATCGATCACCTCGACATTCTGAAGGACGGTGCCTCGGCGGTTTACGGAGCGGATGCAGTGGCCGGCGTGGTGAACTTCTTCATGATCCACAAGTTCCGTGGTTTGGAACTTGGCGGCACCTATGGGAATAGCAATTTGGGAGCCTCCAACGAGATGGGCGAGTGGGAGGCATGGATCAAAGCGGGCACTGGCGACGATAAAACTGACATCGTAGTCATCGCCGACTTCTACCAGCGTCTCAACGGGATCTTTAGCCGGGACCGCGACATTTCTTCGAACGGGAACTTTAGGCGGTTTGGAGGATTTGATGCCCGCAGCGGCAATTTCCCTGGCCGCATCGGAGGCTTTCGCCTAGTTCCCAGCCTGTTCTTTGGCCCAGGTGGTCTTCCGGTACCAGGCGTGAACACGCCGCTCCCGCACTCCGCGCCTAATCAGCAGACTTCTCCGTTTTATACTCGGCCCGGGAACGTCCCTGGAATCCAAAATTCCTTGTTGGGGGATGGGAACTACCTTTTCTTTAACTTCGCAGCGTTCACGCCGGCACTTCCGCCTGCGGATCGCCAGAACTTCTGGGGCTCGTTTACGCGCGATCTATGCGACAAGTACCTGACGGTGTTTACGGATTTCAAAGTCTCGCGATCGTTCTTTGATTCCTCTCTGGCAGCTGTGCCGTTTACGCCCGATCCATTCAAGCAGCCGGGCACAACCCTCGCATTCAGCCCTACTGGGATCAGCGTGCCAATCGTCAATGCGTTTAATCCGTTCACCGTGGCAAATGCGACGATTCCAAATTTCTTTCCTGATGGCTCTGGTCTCCCTGTGACTACCGGTGTTCGGTTCCGAGGCCTCAATGACACCGGCCCGCGGCACGAAAAGTTCACTTATAATGATTACCTTTTTGATATCGGCCTTAGAGGTGAGATGGGATGGATTGCCGACTTTTTCAAGACCTGGAGTTGGGAGACTGGTTTCCGGTGGGCACGTAACGAAGGGACGGAGCTGTCGGTTGGAGAAGCTAGCCAGCCCGGTTTGCGCCAGGCTTTATTGGATACAGACCCGGCAACAGCGTTTGATCCATTCCTGAATTTTAATGCCCATAATACGAGAGCGGCCAGGTCTGCGGTTTATGTCAACCTGCATAACACGGCGACATATGAACTGCCTTTGTACTATGCCACGATTAACGGCGACTTGTTCAATCTTCCCGCGGGGCCGGTTTCGTTCGCAGTCGGCGGCGAATATCACGGTGAGCGGTGGGATCGCGAACCAGATTCGCTAAACGTAACGTTCCAGTCGATCGGTTCCACCGACCGCCAAGGGGCAAAAGTCAACCGCGATGTCTGGTCGATCTACGAAGAAGTTCGAGTACCCTTCACAAGCCCGACATGGAACTTCCCCGGCTTCTACAGCTTCGAGGTTGACTTTGCCGAGCGCGAGGAATGGTACAGCCAGAACACTCAAACAGTTCTGGTACCATTTGTTCCGGCTGCGCACACCAGGTATAACGCGCAGAAGCCGAAGGTGTCTGTTCGCTGGCAGCCGCTCGATCCCAAATACATTGGCGCAGTCACTTTGCGCGGAAGTTATACCGAAGCCTTTCACGCGCCAACGGTGCTAGAGCTTAATCCCGCAGGCGTGCAGAACTTCCCAATAGTCGCAGATCCGTTTTCCAGTCAGACCGAGCCACAGATCGAGGAACGGATTGCAGGAAACCCGTTCCTGCATCCGGAAGTGGCGTATGAATGGACTTACGGAATTGTTTACAGCCCGAAATGGATTAAGGGACTGACACTTAGCGCCGACTGGTGGCACATCGACATGCGCGACATCGTGACGACCCTCGGTGCCCAAACTACAATCGAACTCTTTGGTAACCAGTCGAACGGGCCACTCGTGTTCCGTGCTCCTACCACCATTCCAGGTGAGCTTGGGCCGATCACGGTCATTATCGATCCTAACCAAAACCTCTCCGGTGCTATCTTCGAAGGTCTGGACTACGAAGCGATCTATATTCTGGATTCCACCATATTCGGCCACGGGGATTGGGGAAGGTTGACGTCTACTGTGAACGGTACCTGGTTGTCCCGGGCCGAACTTCAGGTCGCGCCAGGCTCAAAACGATTCGGTATCGCCGGTCAGTTCGTACCCAGTTCGTTCGCGCTTACCAGTTCACTGCCGTGGCATCGGGCTAACTTCAGCATCTTCTACGACGGGCCGGCTGACACATGGCTGGGCGGTCTCGACGTAGGTGCAGTCGTTCACTGGATCGCGCAATATGAGGACGACAATCTCTCTATCACAGGAGGACGACTGACGCCGCTTGGCAGGCCACAGCCGCAGATGCCTAGAAGTGGCTTTCCCCTTGGGGAAACAACCGCGCGCAAAGTGGCTCCATGGACGACGCTCGACCTGATCCTGAACTATACGTTTAACCTGCCGCCGCCGGCTCCAGCAGAGGTGCCTGGCTTTGCCAAGGACGGTGGCAAAAACGTGAGGAGCGGCAAGGACGGCAAGGAGAAGAACGTTGTCCCGGTCTCCACGGCCGAGTACGGTTGCAGCAACTGGAGATGGTGGCTTAACAACGCCACAGTCACCCTTGGTATGCAGAACGTCCTCGATGAGGATCCGCCATTTACGGCCGGCAGCTTTGAGAATGGCTACGATGAGTCTCTAACCACCATTAAAGGGCGATTCTGGTACGTGGGATTAAAGAAGAGATTCTAAAAGGCACACCGGAATTAATTCACAGCGGCCGGGCTCTTGATAGAGCCCGGCCGTTTTGCTTGGAGCCGTCGCCTCTGGGCTAGAGGTGGACGGGAATCTGGACAAAATTCTTTTATTGCAGCCAGTCGCGCTCAAGTGCTGTTTTCCGCTGGATTAGACCTCAGTTCGAAGACGTATGATACGGCAGGCCGAGCTCGTAGAGTGCGATTTCATCGCGAAGCGCGTTGACCAACGTGCGGTTGTCCAGGAGCTCGGCTGCTCGGAACGCCCGCCGCGCAGTTTCTTCAGCTTCCACGAAACGGCCACTTTCAGCGCAAGCAGCTGCGAGCGTTCGTAGACAGTTCGGATCTTTGCCATGGGAAAGCCGCACGGCTTCATTGGCAAGCTCCACTGCTCGGTTACCATCTCGGATTGAAGCATCAGAGGACGTCGCGAGGAGCCACGCCAAGTTGTTGCGGGGCAGCGGATCTTGGGCGGACGTCCGCGCTGCGTATTCGTACTCGGCCATTGCGTCTTTATGTAATCCGGCTCTTAGAAACGCGTCGGCCAGAGCAGTGTGGAAGCGCGCGTCTTTTGATTCAGTCGCATGTGCCTTCTGCCATTGAGCCATCGCATCGCGCATTCGGCCCTGCTTAAACAGAACGTTGCCAAGGTTCAGATAAGGGTCGCCATAACCAGGTCGCAGTCTAATTGCATTGTGATAATGATCGACTGCCTCATTTAGCCGACCTTTTTGAGCGAGGAGATTGGCAAGATTATTCTCGATGGGTGCACTGCCAAAGTTGTAATTGGCCGCCCGGTTGCGAGAGCGAATCTGCAACGCCGTCTCGAAGTGGGAAATTGCGCTGTCCAAGTCCCCGCGCTCCAGGAAAAAATAGCCTAGATTGTAATGCGCCACGTCGTTGTCACCGGTAACAGCCAGCGTGTGGTCCCAGAGCACCTCGGTGTCCTTCCAGTACGATGTCTGTACAAACGCACGCCAGCTCAATGATATAATGATCACTGTCACGATCGCCGCGCAAAACGCTTTGTAGCCAAGGTTTGGGTTATCTCGCCGAGAATATGACGGGGCAGTTGAGCTGCATGCTCGGGCTTTGTGTGACCGAAAACTGGCAGGCCGGGAGGCAGTCGTGACAAGTCGCCAAGCGGAGTTGCGCGCCGTTATAGACAATATGAGGTCTGTTGTGCCCCAAGTAACCAGCATATACAAACCGATCTGTGGCAGGTAAGTGTATCGATCCGCGTGCGCCTGCTCGCCGGCCTGCACCAAGCCGATAACAGGTACGAGCATTCCAAGGTACCAAAACCAGCCAGTGAAAATGTATGGCCGTTCTTTGCGCGTATGAATTGCCAACAGGGTGACTGCGATGAGGAATGCAATTGCCAAAAGAACTTGCCAAAGACGAAGCTGGCCATTCGGGTGAGGATAGAAAGCGGCCAGGCGGACGGGCCAGAACATCTGCCAAATATAGACGACATAACTAACAGCCGCGTTGTTCAGTCGCCACGGTAGTGGCAACTGGGACATGGTGCCTGTACTTTGGAACTGTGTAAATAATGTCGCCACCAATGAAAATGCGGAGAGCGCAAACAGAGGAACCTTTTCCGCTACCAAGCGACGTATGACCGGCCACTGGCTGCTGCTTGCCGGTTGCCGCTCCAGAGCTTTTGGAAACCCGACATTTGTGATTCTGCCGAGGGGCCAGTAATCCAAAAGCAGCAGAACGAACGGAACGCTCACCAACATTGGTTTCGACATCAGACCGAGAGCGAAAAAAAACAGGAGTAGTACATAAGCTGCGAACGAAGGCGCGCGGACAAATCGTATGTAGGTACCGACGGTCAGTATGAAAAATACGGCACTTAAGACGTCCTTTCGCTCAGAAACCCAGGCAACTGATTCCACGTGCAATGCATGAATTGCGAACAAGGCCGCAACAAAAGCGCTTCGCCACAAACTGCTAGTCATTTGCTGCAGGACGAGGAACAGAAGAACAACAGCGATCGTGTGCAAAAGAACGTTGGTAAAATGATGCCCGCTAGGATCTAGCCCGTATAGCTGGCAATCCAACATGTGTGAAATCGTGGTGAGCGGCTGCCAGTTGCCGGCTATAGTGTGCGTAAAGGCCCAGGAGATCCGTCTTAGCGAAACGCCTGCGGAGACGTCTGGATTCGCATAAACGTATTGTGGATCGTCGTACGTAACGAACTGGTGGCGTACGGTCTGAGCAAACACGAACCACGTAATCCCGACGAGAACAGCACAAATCACGACGATTACTGCCGTTTGCTGAACCGCTCGCTGCACAGGCGCGTGTTTTGCCATTGGTCTAGAATTGAATCGAGCATGTGTAACGTACGATTTTTCGCGTATCAAACCACTAGCAGTGGCAGGATCGCGGTCGGGCGGCTTCGTTCATTCCAAATGCGATAGACATCAGGATTGATTTTCGTCCCGGTTTGAGGAAGACTTGATTCCTCTAAAAGACATGCAGCACGTTTCTGCATTCTCACCGCCGCAAACTGTCCCGGCTGCGCCTGCTCCGGCGGCCGGGCGCAAGCCTAATTTGTGGATTCTTGACAGCTGGCGTGACCTAGTTCTCTACGTCTGTACGCCATTGTTGCTGGTGCCCATCTTTGTGGGAGCACAGGGACTCTGGGCTGCCGAAGACATTTATCTCTTTGTGGCGGCATTCGGCGCAATGGGACATCACTTGCCGGGGATGATTCGCGCCTACGGCGATCGCGCTTTGTTTCAGCGTTTCAGATGGCGATTCATTTTCGCGCCGCTTTTCCTCGTTGTGGTTTGTGCGGCTTTTTCCTTGTGGGACCTAAAAGGCATTGTCCTGGCCGCGTTTGTCTGGGGCGTCTGGCATGGAATGATGCAAACGTACGGGTTCTGCCGCATTTACGACGCGAAAGTCGGCTCCTTCGCTGAAGTGACGCGTCGCCTTGATTTCGCGCTGTGCGGGATCTGGTTTGCGACCGCTGTCCTTCTTTCGCCCCAACGGATGACCGATACGCTGGAAAGCTATTATGCGGCGGGCGGGCCGTTTATTCCGCCAGCTCTGCTTCGGGCAGGGCAGCACGGATTACTGGCGTTGGCAATTGCCATTGCAGGCGTATTTCTGGTCAATTTCGTCTGTATGTGGCTGCAAGGGAGGCGGCCGAGCCCGGTAAAGCTGGTGCTTCTTGTGACGAGCATTTCCTTCTGGTGGTACTGCAACAACATCGTCGCCAGCGTTCTCGTCGGCATCGCGTTATTCGAAGTATTCCACGATGTGCAGTACCTCTCGCTCGTCTGGATTTATAATCGCAAACGGGTCGAGAGCGATAACTCGATCGGTGGATTCATGCGATTTGTGTTCCGGCGCAGCGGCGCCTTGGTAGGCGTTTATGTCGGCTTGGTGCTCGCTTATGGTGGACTGAGTTTGTCCAAGTCGTATGTCGGCATCGAAGCGGTGAAGCGAATTCTCACTGGAGTGGTGACCGCCTCGGCACTGCTTCACTTTTATTATGACGGATTCATCTGGAAAGTCCGCGAGAAATCCACGCGGCAATCTCTTGGCATCAGCGGAGGAACTGCTGATGCTTCAACCAACGGTTTTCTGCCGAGTTGGGCGTTGCACGCCGCAAAGTGGGTAGGGATTTTTGTCATACCACTTACGGCCCTTTGGTTCGCCGAAGTGCATTCCGCGCAAGGTAAGCTTCAACGCCTCGGGGCAATTGTTGCTGATCTGCCGTCCAGTGTACGGGCGCACGTAAATTACGCGACTGCTTTACAAGAGGCTGGACGACCCGATGAAGCGGTCAGCCACTTCACCGCAGCGCTACATTTGAATCCCGGCTCGTCAAAAACCCATGTCAAACTGGCTTCAATATTAATTGAGCAAGGAAAACTGGACGAGGCGCAGACCTATTTTGAACAAGCGCTGCGAATTGAGCCTAACAATGCCGAGTATCACTCCGGCTATGCTTATCTTCTGGAGAAACTCGGCCATGACGAGCAGGCGGCGGCGGAATGTGAAGCCTCCATTCGATTAGCGCCTAAATCTGCGCAAGCGCATTACAGCTATGGCGCGTTCTTGGAAAAGCACGGCAAAGTCGACGAAGCAATTGCGCACTACCGAGGGTCTCTGCGATTGGATCCGCGTTTGCTCGATGCTCAAATTGATCTGGGAAGTTTGCTCTTCGAGAAGGGCGATCTGGCAGAAGCAAAAAGCCATTTTCAAAGCGCGTCCAACATCGACCCAAAACTCGCACAGCCACATAACTATCTCGGTAAGGTCTTCATGGCCGAAGGCAACATGACTCAGGCGGTCATGCAATTCGAAGAGGCGTTGCGTCTCCATCCCGACTTTCCGGAGGCTGAGGAAAACCTGCGCATCGCCAAGCAGAGCGAAAACACGATCTCGCCTTCGCCCTAGGCTACAGCGGTAACGTGGACATCACTAAATCGCGAATTTTTGTTCGCAGCATTCGTGTGCATTAGTGTTCAGTAAGTGGTTAGATTTTCTGAGCGCCGAGCCTGGCTTTGGGGACTTCTTCTAATTGCGTTCGTTTTCATTGCGTACGCGCAGGTCTTCCATGCGGGATTCATTTGGGACGATGAATCGCACCTGACCC
>Ga0209577_10003449_pt1 | contig 14890 bp, 12 predicted proteins | sample GraSoiAngelo_109_FD_185874 | JGI IMG/M metagenome (GOLD analysis project Ga0209577, IMG submission 185874) | Grasslands soil microbial communities from the Angelo Coastal Reserve, California, USA - 14_0903_12_20cm (SPAdes) (version 2) | ecosystem: Environmental > Terrestrial > Soil > Grasslands...
CTCGCGAACGCAAGGACTGCGTCGCAAACTGAGCGAGCCAAGAATGGCGGGCCCGATGCTTTTCATTTGATTTTGGAACCAGCGCCAGACATCGGAGGGAGATTCGGATTGGTTAGGTTTCATGTACGATATGTGCCATAACACACACATACCTGTCAAGAGAAAAATGAAAGGAATGAAAAAATGAAGAAAAAAAAACGCATGAATCTCTGGTTTTATGCGATATTTTGGCTTTCAAGACAGAAACTAGTCTAGCGGGTTCGGGCGCAGCACGCGGCGCTCGCAGCAGGCAACGGTGACCGCAAAGAGAAAAACCCCCGTGAGCCTGATTGCTCAGGCCCGGGGGCTAAAACTTTGAGCAAACCACGACTACTTCAGGACAGCGTCTTTCAACGCTTTCGACGGACGCAGACGAACCACGGTCTTCGCCTTGATCTTGATTTGCTCGCCCGTTTGCGGATTGCGGCCCATGCGCGCCTTGCGGTGCGCCTTGACCAGGCGGCCGAGACCCGGAATCACGAATTTGCCCGCCGCCCCCTTGGCTTCTTTTACGGCGAGCTTGAAGAGCTCGTCAAAGAACATGGCGGCGGTTTTCTTCGGAGTTCCGACTTTCTCGGCGATGTGCCCAACGATCTTCGTCTTGCTCAGTGGCTTGGACATCTAGTCTGCTTATCCTCCTGATTTTTCTTTCCACCCCGAGGCAATCGGGACAGGCCCCGATGCGATCGAAGCGGGCTCCGAGTGCGCGCTACCCCTCATTTTTGCCGTGAACGAACCCGGGCCAGGAAGGACTATAGCCAAGGAAAATGGAGAACGCAAGGAAAAATCGCAAAAAAAGCCCGGGAAAATGCAGTTTTTGGGGTGGGGGGTGTGGAAAAGACCGCTAAAAATGAGGCTAGAACGCGTTCCCGGCAGCCTGCGGCAGCCCGGAACGGAATTCCTGGCCTTCCTACCCCAGTTAATATAAATGAAGTAAACAGGGAGCCCCCAAGAGGCTTCCGCCCGTCTACCGTGTGGCTAAGTCAGCGTAGAAGTGCGCGATGGCCTTGATACCAAGGAAATAATTTTCGAGGGCCATGTGTTCGTCGGGGGCGTGGGCATTTTCGTCGGGCAAGCCGAAACCGATCAGCACGCAGGGAACTTTGAACGTATCGTACATCTGCGTCACAAAGGGAATGGAGCCGCCCTCGCGAATAAAGACCGCCCTCTTGCCGAACCCCTTTTCGAGCGCGGCCTGCGCCTTCTGGAAAATCGGATTGTGGTAGGGAGCCGCCCAGGGCTTGCCCCTGCTCAAGACGTCGAATTTGCAGTGAACCGTTTTCGGCAGCAGCTTTCGAATGTGCTTTTCGACGAGTTGCGCGATTTTTTTGGGATCCTGATTGGGGACCAGCCGCGTCGAGAACTTCGCAAACGCCTTCGAGGGAATGACCGTCTTGGCGCCTTCTCCCTGATACCCGCCCCACATACCGTTTAATTCGAGAGTTGGCCGCGTCCAAAGCCGCTCGACCGTGGTGAAGCCCTTCTCGCCGCAATAGCCAGGCGCGCCAACAGTTTTCTCGAAATCTTTCCTTTTCCAAGGCAGCGCGTTCAGAGCTTTTCGTTCGGCTTTCGAAAGCTTTGCCACCTGATCGTAGAAGCCGGGAACCGTGACGCGAAAATTCTTGTCGTGCAGCTTGGCAAGCAATTCTGTCAGGATGGTCAGCGGATTCGGGACCGCTCCGCCGTAAACGCCGGAATGGAGATCGCGTTCGGGACCCGTCAATTCAATCTGGTAATAGTTCAGACCACGCAAACCGTAAGTGATGGAAGGCACGCCCCTTGCGAGCATCGAAGTATCGGAGACCACCAGCGCGTCAGCCTTCAATTTTGCTTTATTTTTTTTCACGTAATCCCACAGGCTGACGCTGCCGACTTCTTCTTCGCCCTCGATTAAGACCTTTACGTTGATGGGAAGTTTGCCGTTGACTTTCTTCAGTGATTCGAGCGCTTTCAGATGGATGTGAACTTGACCTTTATCGTCGGCCGTCCCGCGGCCAAAGAGGTTGCCGTTCCGAACGGTCGGTTCGAAGGCGGGAGAAGTCCAGAGCTCAAGAGGTTCGGGCGGCTGCACATCGTAGTGCCCGTAAAAAAGGAGGGTAGGTTGCCCCGGAGCCTCCAAGGATTCCGCATAGACGAGAGGATGCAGGTTGGTCGGAACAATCTCCACGGTGTTGAATCCCGCAGAAAGTAAATGATCGGCAACCCAGCGGGCCCCTCGCTCGATGTCAGGTTTGTGCTCGCTCTGCGCGCTGATGCTGGGGATGCGCAGGAATTCGCAGAGTTCGGCCAGGTGCTGATCGCGCGAATTGTCAATCCACTCAACAAGATTCATATGGGGCTCTCGGAGACGGGAATCCTTTCGGTATTTGGATCCCAACTAGATCCTGCGCAGAATTTGAAACGAATGTTGCGCAGCCGAGGGATGCTGACCTGTGCTCGCCACGCAATGATAGTTTAAGGCTGCCTTGGCCCACGCACAAGGCGGGGTCGACCTTCAAGCGCCTGTTTTATGAAGCGGCCATTGAAGCAGAGTGCTGGTTTGACCTTCAGGCGACGGCCCACAAAAGTGAAACAGGTGCGCCGAATCGGTACAAAAGGGCCAATCGGATTGGCCCTTCCAATGGCTAATGCGCTGAGAAATAAGCCCTTAAAGAGCTTAGGAGGGGCACGTTTTGGTTGGAGATGTGCAAACCCCAAAACGGGAAGTGTGAAGTGTGTGCGGGTGTGGAGTCCGCTCTCCCTCACATCAGAGGCTGATGGTGAGGTTGCTGGGGAATAGAGGGCACCGCGTCGTCGTGGCTGCCACCGGATTGGAGGTGCTGGCGGCTCTGGAAAACAATGCCTTCCACGTCATTCTGATGGACGTGCGGATGCCGGTGATGGACGGGTTTGAAGCCACGGCGGCGATCCGAAGGAAAGAGCACAGCACCGGCGGCCATCAAATCATCGTTGCTCTAACGGCGCACGCCATGAAGGGCGACAACGAAAAGTGCCTCGCAAGCGGAATGGACGGATACCTCAGCAAGGCAATCCGGCTTCAAGAGCTGGACGAAGTTCTGGCTCGATACGGCACGCAGCCCCACGCGACCGCTTAGGCGCTTGCGATTCGAATGGCATCGCGACGTTTGCCGCTGGAGAACACCTGTACGCAAGGCCAGATTGACGATGTTCAAGTGGCGGCTGATGATGGCGCTATGAACGAAACGATTTCAGAAACACCGAGACGAAGCCCACGGGCCTTCCACAAAATCCGCATCCAGGCCCAGGGGCGCAGCCACGACCGCAAGAAGTTCAAGGAAACTTGCGAGACGGTGGTCGTGAGCCCTCACGGAGGTTTGCTGCTTCTCAAGCATGAAGTGGACAACGGCGAGATGCTGGTCCTCACGAATCCGCAAACGCAGGAAGAACAGGAATGCCGGATCGTTTACCTTGGCGAGCCGGTAGAGAAGGGACAGCGCGTGGGCATCGAATTTCTGACTCCGGCGCCACGGTTCTGGGGCGTGGAATTCCAGGATTCCCCAAGCGACGTCAACTAGCTTCAAGAAAGACTTACTACTGCGCGGGATTGGCGGGAGCGTGTTGCGGCGAAAGTTTCGCGCCGGCGCTTGAACGGCGCTTGAAAAACCAATCCCCTAATCTCCACAAAAGCAGGATCGCGACGAGCGCACCGTAGAAGAGCGGCAAGCGCACATCGGACTTCACCTTCCAGTAGTAGTGAATTACGCCACAAACCGCCGCGAAATAGATAAGGCGATGCAGCGCCTGCCAGCGCTTTCCGCCAAGCCGGCGGATCCAGCCGGCTGTGGAAGTTATCGCGAGCGGCAGCAATAGCAGAAAACCCAGAAAGCCCACAGTTATGAACGGGCGCTTGGCGACATCCTTCCACATGGCGGAGAGATCGAAAGACTGGTCGGGTCCGAGGTAGGTGAGGAAGTGCAGACAGAGGTAGAAGAATGCGAATAGACCGAGCATGCGCCGGAAACGAATCAGATCGGGAAGATTCAGCAGCTTTCGAAACGGTGTCACGCAAAGCGTAAAGACGAGAAATCGCAGAGTCCAGCGGCCGGTTGTTAGCTGAATAAACTCGACGGGATTGGCGCCCAGGCCATTGTGAAAGCCGCGCCAAACGAGCCCGCCCAAAGGAATCAAGCAAAGGATAAAAACCGCGGCTTTGGTCCACTTGCTGGTAAGCAGGGCGCGCATTTCGCAGGTCGGAGCTTAGTAGTATTTCTTCAGGTCCATGCCGCTGTACATGCTGGCGACCTGATCGCCGTAGCCGTTGAACATCAGCGTGTTGCGCTTAAAGATTTCGCCAAGGCGACGCTCCTTGGCCTGGCTCCAACGCGGATGATCCACGTTGGGATTCACGTTCGAATAAAAGCCGTACTCATTTGGCGCGGCGAGATTCCAGGTTGTCGGCGGCATCTTCGATTGAAATTTAATTTTGACCAACGACTTGATGCTCTTGAAACCGTATTTCCACGGGATGACCAGGCGCACCGGCGCGCCATCCTGATTGGGCAAAGATTCACCGTACATTCCCAGGCAAAGCAGCGTGAGCGGATTCATGGCTTCGTCCATCCGCAGGCCCTCGACGTAAGGAAACTCGATTCCGGCCCAGCGTCCCTTGGGCATCTGGCGTGGATCGTAATAACTCTGGAAGGCCACGAACTGCGCTTTAGGGGCTGGCTCGACGAGCTTCACGAGATTGCCGAACGAAAAACCAATCCAAGGCACCACGATGGACCACGCTTCCACGCAGCGATGGCGGTAGATGCGCTCCTCGAGCGGCGCGATCTTCAGGATTTCATCCATGGTGAACTTGCGCGGCTTGGCGACATCACCTTCGACAGAAACGACCCAGTTGGAGGTATCGAATTTTTGCGCGTTTTTCGCGGGGTCGGACTTGTCGGTTCCGAATTCGTAGAAATTGTTGTAGTGCGTGACGTCCTGAAAAGAGTTTTGCTTCTCGGAGGTGCTGAAAGGGCTCTTCACGAGATCGCTGAATTTCGTTGCTGCCAGGGCGCTCCGACCGGGCACGGCCAATTCGATCAGGCGCCGCCCCGCAACCGCGGCCGCGCCAGCAACCCCCATGGCTTGCAGGAATTTCCGCCGGTTCAAATAAACCGCTTTGGGCGTGACCTCCGCGTATGTCAAATCCGCGGCCTTACGAATCAACATCTTGCTCCTCCCTGTTGATTTTGCCTCTGCCTACTATCCTACGCATTTTTCGTGCTGATGGAAAAACCGTTTGGACTCTCTGATTTCCAACCGAGCAAACTCTCCGCTTTGGCTATCCATTGGAGTCCTAAACGACAGAAAGGTTACGCGCGAGATCAGCATCTAAAAGCCGTATCGGGCGACGACGGCTTTTTCCTTTTTTCCAATCAGGGCGAGGGCGGCGTGCTGTGCCGGGAGTTTCAGCGCCAGCGGCGCGTCAGTCGCTGAGTCGCGCAGGTCGATCGCGGCGTCCTCTTCGTTCTCGGATTCCAGGATGTAAAGGACGGAATCCTGAAGTTCGGTAGCGGAAATCAACACCCCCGGCGGAACCGCGGACTGCAGTTCGAACGCAGGCTTGATTTTCACTGTCGTCAAAAGGTAGCTGTAGATAGAGGTTGCAGCGTCGAGTCCGTCAGCCAATTCCGCCGAGTAAGAGGACCAGAAGACTCTTCCTTGGCCCAGGGGAATCTCCTTCCAGGTTGAACCATCGCCGAAACGAAGAGCTTCCAGCGAAAATTGCTTCTGCTGATCGAACGACAGCGGAATGGTCTTGCCCTGAAGGAGGATTTCCGCGCTGCGATAGCTTTGTGGCTCGAGTTGCGTGCGCAGCCCAAGGTCGTGCGGACGGTCGCGAAATTGCCAGTGTTCGTTCCGCGAGATGGCACCGGTGATCAGGAGATTTCCTCCGGCTTTCACGTAGGCAAGCAAGGCTTGCCAGGTGTTCTCATTCAAAGATTGCGGCGATGGAAGAATCGCGAGTTGCGGCGCGCCGAGCTTGGCGATTTGGTTTTCGGCGATGACGTAAGGAGTGACGTGCAAGCCGTAGGCGAGCGCGCGAACCGCTTTCTGTTGCGCCTCGAGCTGCAAGTCGGCCAAGACCGAAAACTGCGCGGCCTGCGAGGTGACGACGGCGATGGAGGGTTGACGCGGATTCTGCAAATGGCTGCGCAGAGATCTTGCCAAGCTCGCAAAATCGCGCATCACCGTAGCTTCGGGCTTTTCTGTAGCATCCGCGCGCAAAGCGCCGATGGGCGCTTCGTTGGCTTCGGTCATGTAGGAATTGGTATTCCAGAGCCACTCAATGGCGCCCGAACCCTGCACAAAAGAAAGCGCGACTTTGCGTTCGAACAACAAAGCTTCCTCTTCCGGCGTGAAACGCGCCGTTTCGTCCAAATTGATCTCGCGCTGCAGCCCGGTCTCTTGAATCAGCATGGTCTCGCCCGGCTGCTTGGCGGTGAGCGAATCCCACAGCAAGGAATCGTTCCCCCACCAGGAATGATTGGTGGTGAAATCAACCGCTGAGCCGTAAAAAGCGGGCGACAGGCGATCCCTCACCCCGCCTTCGTCCTGGCCGACGGTGATGAGTTGCTGCGAGCCGGTGCCGCGGATTTTTTCGCGCATGGCGCGGACCCAGTCCAAAAACGTTTCCTGCGCAAATAAGAAATAGTCATAGACGCGAAGCGAGTTGTGGCCCACGTACATGCCGCGCGAGCTGAATTCGAGTTCACCCGGCAGCGAAATGCTCCCTTCGATGGAATCCGGCGGCACGTTCCAGGCGGCTGCGAGCGCAGCTCGGTCGCGGTAGCGTTTCGAGAGCCATTGATTCCAAGCAGCCATCTCGGCGGGGTCGCCATTCGGGCGCGTTTGCCACAAGTGTTGCGAAATGCTGGGTTCGTTGATGAGGTCCCACGCGAGAAAAGGAACATCGTGGAAGCGCTCAACGACCGTGGAAACAAGTGTCTGCTGCTTGCGTAAGGCGTGCGGATCCAGATAAGGGTTTACGCCGCCGAGGACTTCGGGAAGAAACGCAAAGAAATTGAATTGTACCGGCAGGCCGTGTTTGTGCGCGGTCATCAGGTAGGCTTCGAGCGTGCGGAGCGTGCGTTCGTAAGGCTGGCCGTTCTCGTCGCAGAATTTGTCCCAACCGGTCCACCACCCCGTGCGCAGCATGTTGAGGCCAGCGTCTTGAATCTGGGCCATGTCGCGGTCCCAGACGAACACGTTGGGATGGTCGAAATAGAGGCGCTGGACTTCGCTCGACATGTACGTGGTTCCAACGACAGCGAGCGGATGGCCGTCAAGTTCAAAGAAATCGTGATTGACCGTCAGGTGCGGGCCGGAGCGCAGAAACTCGGGGTCGCGAATCCAGAAGCCTGAGCGATAAGTAGCACGGACAGTGTTTCCGTCCAAAAGCTCTGCTTGGACGACGTGAAAGCCCTTTTCCTTGGCGGAGGAAAACAAAATGACTTGCTGTGCTGCCAAATTTGCGGTCTGCGCCTGGCGCTGGGATGGCTGGCCCTCGGGGAATTCGCTGATGCGAAGGGTGAGCGGCCCGGAAGGTTTCTCTGCGGCGTGCCACCGAACTTCCACTTCCACAGGTTCTCCAGGCAAATAAAGAGGAAGCGTGGGGCGCGCGGTGAATTCTTCAGAGCCGCGGCGAGCGCGTTCCGCGAGCGTGCGAATGAGGTTGACGGCATCGTTGTTTGATAGAAATTGCGAATCGAGTTCTGCTGTGAGAAAAATCCACCGGCCGCCGTCAAAAGCGTTTCGCAGATGGTCGATTTCCATCGCCGGAGCAGCCATCTTCCGGCCGCCCTTTACGCCCCAGGCAAGCGGGTCCAGCCGCGCGTCAATCGAGCCGGCCGAGCCGCCTCGATTGTAGAGGTCCACCGCGCTGAGACGAAGGATGGGGCTGAAAGCGCGTTGCCAGGAGAAGCGCGGCAAAGAAATTGTGACGTCCGGATTATTTTGGAATTCCATGTCCGCGGAGCCCGGCGTCGCCTGAAACTGATCCATGGACAATTGCCGGATGAAGCGCACGCTGTAATCACGCAGATGCCAGCCGGAATCGTCGTGATAGGCGGCGCGGGTAAAAGGGCGCCCGCCAAGAACCAGCAAATCTCCTCCATGGTCTACAAATGCATGAATTGCGGACCAGCTCTGTTCGGGAAAAGCGGAACCATAAGGAAGCACAAGCAACCGCGTAGAAGGTTCAGTCAGCAGGGAGCCCAGTTCCTTCGCGGAAACAAAACGAGCTCCGGGGATGGCCTTTTCAAGAAGAGGCCGCGGGAACGCCGGTGAATCTGCGGAGGGCAGGCCCGCTTCGTTGAGAATAACCATGGCGGGCGCCGCTTCTTGCGCGGAGGCGCGTTTCACAGAGGAAAAGGAAGTCACCCTACAAAGGATGAGAGCCAGGACCAGGAACTCGGGCTTGTTCATTTCACACCCGATACCGTTGCAATGTCGTTTCGGGCGACATTTTATAGCAGGTCACCTGCGCTCACCTAACCGGCAAGGTTTTCTCTTCGCGCCAACTGTGTCATCATCCTGCGCGGTCAAAAGCCACATCTTCGGCATAGGCTGCAAGAGAATGGAAGAAGACGACTATGGTTAACGTAAGCGTGAAGAGTGCCGCCGTAGCGAGCGAGCCTTCTCAGAGCTATACGGTGGCGCTGTCGGTTGTCACTACCCTGTTCTTTATGTGGGGGTTTCTTACCTGTCTCAACGATATTCTGGTTCCTCACCTGAAATCGATATTCGACCTGAACTACGCGCAAGTGATGCTGATTCAGTTCGCATTCTTTGGCGCCTATTTCATTTTCTCCATACCCTCGGCCAAAATCATCGACTGGATTGGCTACCAGCGTTCCATGGTCGCCGGCTTGCTGATGATGGGCTTGGGCGCATTCCTTTTCGTTCCCGCAGCAAGTGTCCCGTCCTACCCGCTGTTCCTGGCTGCCCTCATCGTTTTAGCCGCTGGCATCACCTGCTTACAAGTCGCGGCTAATCCCTACGTGACTGTGCTGGGCAAGCCTGAGACCGCTTCCAGTCGCCTGAATCTGACGCAAGCGTTTAATTCACTGGGCACTTTTCTTGCTCCCTTCTTTGGGGGACTGTTGATTCTAAGCGCTGCCCCTAAAACATTGAACGAGGTACGGGCAATGGCGCCGGACGCCTTGCAGGCTTATCGCCTGCAGGAAGCGGCGACGGTCAAGACACCTTATGTGGGCCTTGGGATTGCGTTGGCGCTGCTTGCTATCGCCATCGGCAGTTTCAAGTTGCCGAAAATCGAACATGCGCAACGCAAAGTCGGCGAAAAGGTGAACGACTCGATTTGGAGGCACCCAAACTTGGTGTTCGGCGCGATCGCCATTTTTGTCTATGTCGGCGCCGAAGTCTCTATCGGGAGCTTTTTGGTGAACTACTTCCACGAGTCCGACATTGGCGGGCTAGCAGAAAAGGTCGCGGCGAGCTTTGTGGCCTTTTACTGGGGCGGTGCGATGCTGGGACGATTCATCGGATCGAATTTGCTAAGCGGTGCCAAGTCCACGTACCTGAGCGTGGTAGCCGCGGTCAGCGTCGCGCTGATTTTGCTCTCCTTTCCGATCGAAAGTCGCATGCCGGCCGGATACCAGCCGGGAGTGCCGAATCTCACGTGGCTTGCGTGGCTACTGGTTTCAGGCCGTCCGTTGCTCGCGCTGGTGGCCGTCGCGTCGGCAGTGATTGCTGTCGTCGCTGCGCTTCGTGGCGGTCGAGTGACGGCACACACCGGAAGACTACTCGGTATTTGCGCCATATCCACGACGGCACTCGTAGCGGTCTCCATGCTCAGCACGGGGCATGTTGCCATGTGGAGTATCATCCTGGTCGGCTTTTTCAACTCCATCATGTTCCCGAGCATTTTTACGCTAGGCGTGGCGGAGCTTGGCCCGCTCACCGGCGACGGCTCCGGAATCCTGATCATGGCCATTGTTGGCGGGGCCATTATTCCTGTGACGCAGGGCTGGATCGCAGACCGTATCGGAATTCATCACGCCTTCTTTTTGCCTGTGATCTGCTACCTTTATATCCTCTTCTTCGCGCTGAGCGGCTCGAAACCAATCAGCGAGCGCTATTCCAAAGCGTAGCGGATTGATGCTACAGATGACTACGACCCAAAGGGAAGGCAGGGAGTGGGCCATTGGCGTCGACGTTGGCGGCACAAAAGTGGCTGCCGGATTCGTCGATGCCCGCGGCGAAATCCATCAGCACACGCGCGTGCCGATGAATTCGCATGGTACGGCGGAAGAGGGACTCGCTGCGGTTACAGGTGCTATCGACGAGTTACTCAAACTCGCAAGTGAAACAAACAGTGGCCCGCGCCGCATCGGAATTTGCGCTCCGGGCCCGCTCGATCCACACACGGGCGTGGTGCTGAATCCTCCCAACGTAACTTGCTGGCGAAGCTATCCGCTGGCCGCCGAAATTGCTCGCCGCTACGGCGGCTCCGTGAAACTGGAGAACGACGCCAAGTCCGCAGGCCTTGCCGAGGCGCTCTGGGGAGCCGGCCGCGGTTATCGCAATGTGTTTTACACCTGCATCGGCACAGGCATCGGCGCGGGAATTCTCTTTGACGGCTGCATCTATCACGGACGCACGGGCGCAGCCTCCGAAGCCGGGCACTTGGTCATCGATTACCATGGCCCTCTCTGCGGCTGCGGCAAGCGCGGTTGCATTGAACCGCTGGCGTCCGGCACGGCGATCGGTAAAAAAGCGCGCGCGCGCCTCACGGAAACTCCCACTCGCAAGTCCGTGATGCTCGAACTCGCAGGCGGAAACATCGACGCGGTCACAAGCGAAACGGTCGGCCGCGCCTACGCTGCCGGCGATCCTGTTGCGAAAGAAATTCTGCGGGAGACTGTCCACCTAATCACCATCTGGCTCGGCAACATTGTGGATTTGCTCGAGCCCGACGTCATGGTCATGGGGGGCGGCGTCGCCGCCATGCTGAATCCTTTCTTTGGGACAATTCGCGAGCAACTTCCTGCTTGGAGCCTAAACAAACGCTGCCTTGAAATTCCCATTGTTCCCGCGCGCTACGGTGCCGAAGCGGGCATCGCCGGCGGCGCCGCCCTCTGCACCATCGCTTCTACATGACTCTGCTTCCCGGTCGCAGAGCGGTCCGCAATAAACGCGTGTTGATTCCAAAAGTAGGCCGCCGCGCAGTAGTTTAGTACTTGCAGTACTCCAAATTTTCACCGGCCTTGAAACTATTGCCCCCCCATTCCCCTCCTGCAAAAGCATCCCTTTTCTTTCCAAGCGTTTACAGGCTGCCTCGAAGGCCGCCACGGTGCCTCAAAGTCCCATAGGAGGATCATTATGGTTTGGACCAAACTGGGCTTGACCAAACTCCGCTTGTCCAAGCAGCACCTGAACAAATTAAAAAGGGTGCGCTTGACCAGGCGGCACTACCTCATCGCAGGAGCCGCGGTTCTGGTGGCGGCGCTATGGGCAGTCGGCGCCAAAGCCATGTGGGGCAGCGACTCCGTCACGGTACCGCAGCGGACGAGGATCCATGTGGTTCTCGACCAGGCCGTGACCACTGGCACGAGGCCGGGGCACCACTTTCGTGCCACGGTCTGGCAGCCGGTGGTGATCGAGGGCAAAACGGTCATCCCCAAAGGCGCTCGCGCCGAAGGAGTCGTTGTACAGGCCAAAGAAGCGGGACGATTCAAGGGCCGTCCCCGGTTGCTGCTCGCGCTGCAATCGGTGGACGTGAACGGGCAGAACTATGCCGTTCACACCTATTCTTCCCGCGAAGTGGGCCGCAGCCATAAGAAACACTACCTGTTGTGGATGGGCGGCGGAGCCGGCGGAGGTGTCTTGGTTGGCGCCTTGGCCGGTGGCGCCACGGGAGCAGCCATCGGCGGGCCGGTCGGCCTGGTCGCGGGAACTACCGTGGCGCTCGTCACCGCGAAGCGTGACATCAAGCTTCCTCCGGAGACGCGCCTCACGTTCCGGCTCTCCCAGCCGACGTCGATCAACGTGAAGAGCTGACCCGATCCTTCGACATGGAGCGAAGGACAACCAATAATCAACCAAAAAAGGCGGGCGTGCCTCGCGCGGAAGCTTGGCGCGAGTGCGTCCGCCTAGATTTTTGGAGCAGCCGCGAGAAACGAGCTGGTAGAAAACTCCGCCCGCCAATCCGCCTCGCCCGGCGGACCTAAAAACATTGCCGGCCATTCTCGGCCGAAAGACCTTCATAGCCGATTCAAGTTACAAGCCAAATTGGAATAAATCATCAGGCCCATCAGTCTTGTATCTGCTCGTTCGGCACGCGTTCAGGAGAGGCTTGGGGACGCGGCTGGCTGACATGGGCATGCGGATGGAGAACGTTCAGCGCATTCTACGGCACGCAAACATCTCGACCACGGCTGGCTTCCAGGTGTCTCCAAACGACGCAAAGATGAAGACCGGCTTGAAGAGGTTGCCAGAGACGGTGCGGAAGAAGTACGGCATCAAAGCATAGTAGAATCTCAACACGGGCCTGTAGCTCAATGGTTAGAGCAGTCGGCTCATAATCGATTGGTTGGAGGTTCGAGTCCTCCCAGGCCCACCATCACACCTTGAAATCCTTCGCGTATTGGATCTTGAAAAGGTTGGCGATAGAGAGTTTGGAGACGACGCAAGAACATTTCGGTATGAAACGTCGAAACTTCATTCGCGTGGCGTTCGTGGCTGCTGGCGGCAGAGGACGCGGAAGAGAAGTATTGGAGCGCGTTCCGTGAACGCTGTCGCAGGCTCGCAGAACAAGGCTACGGAATCAAAGCCTGCTGGCTTTTTCCACCGCGCGATGGCTTCCGATATGCTACGGTATTCCACGCTCGGGGAAAAATAGTCACGTGCTTATGACCGCGCGCCACACACCGCCGCGTTTAGCGGCTCCGGCACCCCTGTCGAAAAACTTTAGTCGGAAATCTCGGAAGATTCCGTTGACCTTTTTGCTTTTTGAATGATCTGCGGTCTTGATGACGCCGCGCGAGTTTTTCAGATCACGCTCAAGCATCTCCCTGGGCGTCTCACCGGGGACGACATATTCAGCCGGGACAGCAGACCAAATGCTGCCCAGAAATTGTTGGACTGAGACCGGCGCGAAGGCCATCACTAGAAGTCGAAAGAACGGCGCGAATCGGGCCAAGACCAGCGCGAGTCAGTTCCACGAGGAATATTCCTATTATTCCGGGAACGCAGTCTGCAACCCACAGGTTCTTCCGGCCTTTAGCGCAATCAAATCCGTCGAGGAAGGAATTTGCTTTGTCAACCAGGCACGGCACATCCTTCCTCCTCGTTGCTGGGAAGAAATGGTCGAACATAGCGTAGCATTTTCGTCGCTCATTAGTTTGCCTCGGTCATGTACACGGCCAGGTAGGGCACCTTGGAGGGGGTGGCTGTTGTGGGTGAGGTTGTGGTGATTGCGGCTGCTGTTGTGGTGGCGAGATATCGGGTAGCTGAGGTTCCAACAGGTTGATTTGGCTTCGGCGGGTTTAGGGGGCTGGGGGGGTGACTCCCGGGATTCTCAGGCTCTCGGAGGCCGTAAACGCCTGCCAAAGAAATCACCCTGCTCGGTGATCGTAAGGCCAATGTAGCGGCGACCCTTCCTTCCGCAATCAGGTGAACTCTTGCATTTAGCGCCTTTTTGACCTTAACCGCAACCGCTTGATACCCGGCCTTGCCAATGCACTTACGGCGCTTATCCCGGTCAAAATCAAAACACTGGATAGTTTCGCTTAAACTAATTGGCGCCGCCATCAACGTATTGACATGGCGCGCGGCGAGGCACAGACTCTAATCAATTCCGCTACCGAACATTTCGATTATCCGTTCCTTAGTATATAAGGAGGGCTGCCACTAGAACGCCCGGAGGGAAACCGGCCTTCATGCACCGGGTATACGAGATCTTCGAAATCATGCCGAATGGCTCGCCGCAGAGGGTCACCGTCGTCCGTGGTTTGGAGTTTGTGGAGGCAGCGCTTCAACGGTTGGCGAAGGACACGAGCAATGAATGCTACGCGGCCGATGCAGAAACCCACCAAGTTGTGATGCAGATGAATGTCGCAAGGGCAAAGTTGCGAGCGACCAGGAGGATTTTTCAGATCGCTTACGACGAGGACGCGGGGCTTCGAAGAGCTGAACTCCTTAGGTCGTGCGGTTACGGCGTGATCTCGGTGACTGGCAACCAGGCAGCCAAAGTTCTCTTAAGCTCGATTCGGCGCTACGATCTCTTTATCGTTGGTCACGCGGCTCCTGAAGAAACCAGAAGAGAAATCGTTACTTGGCTCAAGGCAAACTACCCAAGAGTCAAAATTCTCGCCTTGAATCCGCCTCGCCAACAAATGACCGATGCCGATTACAACGCGCTACAGAATGGTCCCGAGACCTGGCTACCGATAGTTACGGAACGGTTCGCTAACCCTAATTGAAGGTTTCCTCTTTTGCCGTCCCAATAAGCCACCGGGACAGTCATTTTTTCTGTGCCTTAGCGAGAGCGCGAATGCCGTCACGATCAAGCTGGTTTCTATCGAACAATTCGAGAATCTGGGCCACCGAGAGAGTGTAGCCATCCAAGTTGAATATCATCGTTCCGTCAGCGGTCTGGAACGGCATAAGGGAATTGTGCGGGCTCAGCCTGAAATGGAGAGGTGACGTTTTCCGTTAGTGAAGATTCCGCCCCTTCGGGGCGGGGATTTTTTAAGGCATGGGAGTCTATCGTCCGATGCATGCACTGGGGTTTGAATGTACCGCGCGAGAGGATCAGCTCCCGCGCTGTTTGGCATCGGCTCGATGAGCTCCACCCGGTTATCCCTCAGCATGG
>Ga0209577_10003450_pt1 | contig 14887 bp, 8 predicted proteins | sample GraSoiAngelo_109_FD_185874 | JGI IMG/M metagenome (GOLD analysis project Ga0209577, IMG submission 185874) | Grasslands soil microbial communities from the Angelo Coastal Reserve, California, USA - 14_0903_12_20cm (SPAdes) (version 2) | ecosystem: Environmental > Terrestrial > Soil > Grasslands ...
GCAGAGCCCTCGCACATTCAATTCGAGAACCGCCAGAAACGGTCGGGGGTCTGGTTCGTTCTGGACAACGGCACGCTCCCTGATAAGCCGATGATCGACGGCATCCCGGGTGGAGTTGCCCTGCTCGACTACGATGACGACGGCTATCTCGATATCTTCTTCACCAATGGAGCCCGCCTCCCCGAACTCGTGAAAGATGGGCCGAATTTTTACAATCGCTTATACCATAACAACCACGACGGCACATTTACCGACGTTACCGACCCTGCCGGGGTTCGTGGCGAGGGCTACAGCATTGGCGCTGCCGCGGCCGACTATGACAATGACGGGCGAACCGACATTTATGTTACCGGGTTCAACCGCAACATCCTTTATCACAACAACGGCGACGGCACCTTTACCGATGTCACCGCCAAAGCCGGAGTTGCCGGGCTTTCCCCGACGGGGCAAAAGCTCTGGGGCGTGTCGGCGGCGTGGGTGGACTATGATAATGACGGCAAACTTGACCTCTTCGTGAGCAACTATCTGGACTGGTCGTTTGCAACTTCGCGAGTCTGCGGAGCTCCCGGCAAGCGCCTCTCCTGTTCGCCGACCTTTTACAAAGGCGAACCCAATATCCTGTATCACAACAACGGCGATGGCACCTTCACCGACGTCTCGGAAGTGATGGGAATTTCCGCGCACATTGGAAAGGGTATGGGAGTGGCCATCGCAGATTACAACGGTGACGGATGGATGGACGTATTCGTCGCCAACGACAACGACCGGAATTTCTTGTTCAAAAATCGCGCGGGCCACGGATTCGACGAGGTTGGCGTCGAAGCCTTCGTCGCCTACACGGAAAATGGCGTGCCGGTGTCCAGCATGGGCGTGGACTTTCGGGACTGGATGAATGACGGCTGGCCGAGTTTGTTCGTGACCGCCCTCGGAGGAGAGACGTTTCCGCTCTATCGCAATGAGGGCAATGGCTTCTTCAGCGCTGACACCTATGCCGCGGGCATCGGTTTTCGCAGCTTCAAGATGAGCGGCTGGGGCGCCGGTATTCAGGACTTTGACAACGATGGGTACAAGGATCTGTTCAGCGCCAATTCCCATGTCAGTGAAAACGCCGATGTCGATCCCCAACAACATTACCGACAGGCGAACGCCGTTTTTCGAAATCTGCGCCAGGGGACTTTCCGCGATGTAACTGACGAGGCAGGCGCCGGCATCGAGATTCGCGCGGCACATCGAGGTTGCGCGTTCGGGGATCTCAATAATGACGGCAAGATTGACGTGGTCGTGTCCGCCATTGGCAGCCCAGCGGAACTGCTCTACAACACGTCCCCGGACAACAATCATTGGATTCTCATCCAGACCGTGGGTGTTGAAAGCAATCGCGACGGAATCGGTACGCGTATCAAGCTGACGGGAGCGTCCGGTTTCGTGCAGTACAACCACGTCACTACCGCGGGAAGCTATGCCAGTTCGTCCGACCCACGTGTCCATTTCGGTCTCGGTACAGACACGACCATCAAAGAAATCGAATTAAAATGGCCGAGCGGGACGGTGCAGGTGTTGCGAAACGTCAAAGCCGACCAGATCCTCAAGATCATTGAGGAGCCAAAGCCATGAGGGAGGTCGTTGTCTCTGTCCTATTTGCCCTGGCCAGTGCGTGGCCGGCCTTTCCCGAGCCGTGTTCTGGCGCTCAACCGCAGCTGGCGCGCATTTCCGCCGATCTCACGCTCGGCAATGTCAGCGCCGCCGAAGCCAGGCTTCAGCCCATAGCCGCTTCTCATCCCGATTGTCCGGAAGTTCTGCTGGCCCGAGCCCGCATCGAGGAGGCTAAAGGAAATGTGGAAGCAGCCGCCAATTTGTATGTGCAATACACCGATCTGAAGCCGCAAGACTCGAGAGGATTTGCCTACTTTGGCCGCCTTTTCCTTGATCAGCACGATTATGCCCGGGCCGACGCTTTGTCGGCAGCTGCCATGGAGAAGAATGCCGACGACCCCGCGGCGTTGGGATTACGCGGCCAGCTTCTTGCCATGAAAGGCCAGCGGCAGGAGGGGCAGAGGTTGCTGGAGAAAGCGTGCGGGCTCGATCCCAACGATCCGGAAGCGCAATATCAGCTGGGAGTGATTTTCGACCGGGACAAGAATCCGACGATGGCGGTGGAGCACTTCCGGCGCGCTACCGCGCTGACTCCGAACGATGCTCGTGGGTGGGATTATCTTGCCCTCAATCTTGAACCGCTGGGGGAGCTAGATGCAGCCGAGCAAGCCTATCGCAAAGGACTTAGCGTTAACCAGCACGGGAGCCTTTTCGACGGCTTTTTGGACTATAACTACGGGCGGTTTCTAGCCAAGCGCAATCAGCTTGTGGCCGCTAAGCAACATCTCGATCGCGCCACTGAGATGGCGCCTCAAGTGAGAGCCGTATGGTATGAACGCGCCAAGCTGAATTTGCGCTTGAAGAACTATCAGCAGGCACGGGCCGACGCGGAGAAGGCGGCCAGCACTCTAGACTCGGCCCACGTCATCCTCGATCTGCAGATTTATGCCTTGCTGGGGCAAGTGTATGCCCGATTGGGAGACACGGAACGGGCCAGGAAATACGCCGAATTGACTCGCCAGACTCCACCGCCGGTTCGCGGGGAACAGCGATAGATGCATCTTCGAAAATGGACCGCCGATCTTTCCTGCTGAGGCTGCTAGCGACCATTCCCGCCGTCAAGCGGTTGGCTGGAACGTTGCCGACGCAGGCGACCCCGCCACTGTTCGAAGACGTCACGGCAAGATCCGGCATTCGTTTCAAACATGCGGCCAGCCGGACCAGTCAAAAATATCTTCCTGAGTCGATGGGCGCCGGCGTTGCCATGTTCGACTACGACAATGACGGGTGGCTCGATCTGTTTTTCGTCAATGGGGCGCGAATCCCGGACCCGATGCCGCGCGGTGCTTCGCCCGACAAGTCCGACCCTCGCTTCTGGAACCGTCTTTATCGTAACAATCACGATGGTACGTTCCGCGACGTGACTGAGGCTGCCGGCCTCGAAGGGCGCCTCTACGGGATGGGAGTGGCAACCGGCGACTATGACAACGATGGCAACGTTGATCTGTTAGTGACCAACCTGGGTGGAAACATTCTTTATCACAATAACGGCGACGGCACCTTTACCGACGTTACTGCAAAGGCCGGCGTGGGCGGCAGCGGTTGGTGCACGGGCGCGTGTTTTGTCGACTATGATCGCGACGGCCGCCTCGATCTGATCGTTACCCGTTACCTGGAATGGGACTTCAGCTCCAACGTTTTTTGCGGCGAGCACAAGCCCGGCTATCGCGCTTACTGCCATCCCGACCAATTCAACGCTATTTCTTACCTTGTTTTTCATAACAACGGCGATGGCACCTTCACGGACGTATCGAAGAAGTGCGGGCTTGCGGGCTCGCCGGGCAAGGCTCTGGGTGTCGCCATCCATGATTTTGACGCCGACGGCTGGCCCGATGTTTTCGTCGCCAACGACTCGGTAGCGGAGCAACTCTTCCACAACAATCACGACGGCACGTTCTCAGAAGTCGCTCTGCTGGCAGGCCTGGCATACGACCAAAATGGGCGTGCGTTTGCAGGCATGGGTGCGGACTTCGGCGATTACCAGAACAACGGCTGGCCTGCCGTGTTCGTGAATGCGCTGGCCAATCAACAATACAAATTATTTCGCAATGACAAGGGAAAATTTGAAGATGTGACCGACGCTATCGGCCTCGGCGCTTTGACGATCTCACACTCGGGCTGGGGCGCGAAGTGGATTGATTTTGACAACGACGGCTGGCTCGACCTGTTCGTAGCGCAGGGCCACGTCATGGATAACATCGAATTGACCGAACCGAGGCTGCATTATCGCGAGCCAGCTCTGCTGCTCAAGAACGAGCAGAACGGATTCCGGAATGTTTCCGCCCAGGGCGGCCCGGCACTGATGGTTCCCATGGCTGCCCGTGGCGCCGCATTCGGCGACCTCGACAATGACGGCTTCGTCGACGTTGCCATCAACTCGAACGACAGCTCGGCACTGATTCTGCGCAATTCCGGCAAGAGCGGAAACCACTGGCTCACTCTCCAGCTCATCGGCTCAGCCAGCAATCGCGATGCAATCGGCTCCAAGATCCGACTGATCGCCGATCGCGCTCTACAGCAGACAGCCTTCGTGAGCACCGCCGGAAGCTATATTTCGGCCAGCGACAAGCGCGCACATTTCGGCCTGGGATCGTCGAACAAGGTGCAGTTGATCGAGATCACGTGGCCGAGCGGAATCATGCAGCGGCTCGAGTCGGTGGCAGCCGACCAGATCCTCACGGTTCGTGAGCCGTCGGGATAGCTGCCGCCTGAACGATCTCAACCCACTTGGCCTCTGCTCAGTTCAGCTTACGCCCACTTTAAAGCGGGGGCGGTTCTTTCGAACGTAAGCTCGATCCATGACCGGCTCGCCGTCACACTCTAGAACGATGACCGTAGCCGGGGAGTCGGGCGCGGCGGACGGAAGTCCGGTGATGCGTAGCGAGAGATCATCTTGGGCAAATTTTAGCGGTTTTCCGCCTACCAGCATTCTGGCGGATTTCACCTTCGTGCGGAATCCGCCAAGCGAAATCACGGTCGGAGGCTGATGGAACGATAGCCATGCTTCTGCGGGCGTGTCGCCTGGCCAGTTGTAGATATGCGCATACACGATGTTTCCACGTTGTGTGAAGTTGGCGTAGACATGCCAGTCGAAATTATTCCGCTCGGTTCCGTAAATCGCCTCGCCGTTTTGACCAGTCCACTTTCCCACCTCCTGCAGAATTTCGACTGACTCCTGGGGGATGGAACCGTCCGGCTTGGGACCGATGTTCAGGAGATAGTTGCCGCCCCCGTGTGCGCAAGTGATCAAATTATTGACGATCGTCTTCGGACGTTTCCAGTTGTCATCAGCCTTGTGATATCCCCAGCTGTCATTGAGGGTCATACACGCTTCCCACGCCCGCCCCTCGGCCGCGGCCTGTATTTGCTGCTCCGGCGTGGCAAAGTCACCGGGTAGGCCGTTGCGATTATTGACGATGATATCGGGTTGAAGCTCGAACACCATCTGGTTCATCTTTTCTGATTCCCACTGTTCGGGGGTGAGAGGCCAGTCCACGTCGTACCAGAGGATATCGATCTTTCCGTAATTGCTCATCAGTTCGCGAATTAAACCGTGGGTGTAGGCGACAAATCGTTGACGCGCGGCTTCGTCGCTGGCGCACCGGGCCCCGTCAGGATGATGCCAATCCATCAGCGAGTAATAGAAACCGACCCGCAATCCTTCCCCCCGCGCAGCGTCCACAAACTCACGCACCAGATCCCGGCCCGCCGCCTGCTTGGGAGCGCAGTAGTCGGTCAGTTTAGTATCGAAATTGCAGAAGCCCTCATGGTGCTTGGTGGTCATCACCATGTACTTCTGTCCTGCTTCCCGCGCCAGCTTCGCCCAGTCACGCGCAGCGTTTGGCTTGGGATTGAAATGCTTGGCCAGCAGCTCGTATTGCGGGATAGGAATGCCTTCGATTTCCATCGCCCATTCATGACGGCCTATCACGCTGTACAGGCCCCAATGAATAAACATTCCGAACTTGGCTTGCTGCCACCATTGGATCCGGCGCTCGTGCCCGGGCGGTGGCCCGGGCTGCTGGGCTGCGGGCTTCGCGGCGCCGGTTTCCTGCGCCCATGGGAAAGGTGCAGCCGTGGCCAGTCCTGCGCTGGCCGCCATCAGTTTCAAGTAATTTCGTCTGGAGGTTCCTTTGCTCACCATTACACCACCTGTTCCTTGGAAGCTTCCTTGTCCGGCTAGCCCGGCTAGCCCGGAAAGCGGATTCTACTCCTCGAGTCAAATATGCTTGCAAAACTCCACCGCATCACAGCGAGCTCCTTAGAGCGATACCTCGCCGTTTCCCGGAGAGGGATCTGGCAACTTCAGCTTACTTTCGAGGGGCTGATCCATGTTACAAATTGCTTTAGTGAGTCGAGGGTTGTACTTCATCATCATCATCGGAAAACCACTATGACAACTGGATTATGGATCGGGCTCGGAGCTGTAGTTCTCGCAGGCATGCTGCAGGGTCTTTTTGCCGTTCCCATGAAATATGCGTCAGGTTGGAGGTATGAGAACATCTGGCTCGTCTTCAGTCTCTTCGGAATGGTTGTGCTCCCGTGGTTGTTGACGATGGCTACCGTTCCTCAAACCGCCACAGTGTACTCGATGACTTCTGCGGGAACGCTTTTTCGCATCGCAGGCTTTGGCCTGTGCTGGGGAATCGGTGCAACGCTGACCGGCGTCGGCTTAACTTTGCTCGGTATCGGCTTAGGCATGGCGATCATCCTGGGACTCAGTGCGTCTCTGGGCTCACTCATTCCGCTGGTGGTTCTTAATCCCCAACAACTGAACACCCGGCCGGGGCACACGTATCTCCTCGGAACAGGAATCATGCTGGTCGGAATCGCCGTTTGCGCGCGAGCTGGAATGTTGCGGGAAGCGGCGCACACCCAAGCGGCGAACCTTGCTCGCGGCTCGTTTCTGGCTGGGGTCACCGTCTGCTGCCTCTCCGGATTGTTTTCTTCAGCGCTGAACTTCTCTTACGCTTTCGGTGGAGAAGCGATCGAACACGCACTCGCACTCCGAGCCACGACGACGTGGAGTACCGGTGTGGTCACCGCGCTCGCGGTTACAGGAGGGTTTCTCGCCAACTTCGCGTATTGCGCATATCTGCTGACTAAGAATGGCACCATCGCTAGGTTCACCGGGCCCGGCGCCGGGGTAGCGTGGTTCTGTGGTGGCTTGATGGGTTTGTTCTGGTTTGGCGGCCAGTCGCTCTACGGCCTGGGAATCTCCCACATGGGCGGCTTAGGCGTGGTCATCGGCTGGCCTCTGTTGATGGGCATGATTATCGTCACCAGCAACGCTGCCGGTATCTTCACCGGCGAGTGGAGTGGCGTTTCAGTCGCAGCCAAGCGTTTTCTCGCAGGGGGAATCGCGATCATTCTCGGGGCCCTTGCCATACTTGCTCTGGCGCAACGGTCTGCGTGATGCATGGGTTGGGCAGCTATCGCCGGTAGCCCAGTTCGGCGCCACCCGTAACCGGCAGGATGCAGCCAGTGATGAAACGTGCCTTCGGAGACAGCAGAAACACCGCCGCATCCGCGATCACGTCCCCATGAGGGCAGTATCCCAGCAAATGAATATCGTCAAGATATTTTCGTAGGGTAGTCCAATCCAATACACGGATTTGACACTGTTGCGCTGGAGTCTGTCCCATTCCTCTTCACTTGTTTCGTGCAACGGCTTGGCGGGGCTGGAAATACCGGCATTGTTGTGCACGGCATCGATGCGCCCGTAACGGTTCATCACGGCTGCCATGGCGGAGCTCACGGCGGCACCATCGGAGACGTCCACACGCGATGCCATCCCCGGAGTGCTTAGGTCGGCAGCCCTTCGATCTGCCGCACTCAGGTTGTAGTCCATGATGACGACCGTAGCCTGTTGGCGCGCATAGGCCAGTGCGCACTCGCGGCCGATGCCATCTCCGCCGCCTGTGACTACGATCACTTTCCTTCGAGCTCACCTGCCATATCAATTTCATTTCTGCGGCAAAGAGCTCAAACCTGCGCTGGGTCCCAAAAATGAGGAGTGATACTATAGCTGCGCCAAGGCGCGGTCAATGACTGTTTGAGCGCCCGTGCGGGACGGAAGCTTGCCGAGCAACATTCATTTTCATGTCATTTTGCCCGTGTTGGCGCGGTGACTCGCACGAAGCGAGGGGATCCGGTGACACCAGCCGATCATTCAGGGAATCATCACTGCGAAAGTTGCAGGGTGCGGTCGAGCCGCCGGGACTTCCTAAAGCTGGCAATAGCTGCCGGCGTCTGGCCTCGGCTAGGCGGTTTAGACCTCGGTTCCGTGTTCACGGACGAGCGCACGGCGTGGTACCGGGCAGCCAAGTTCGGCATGTTCATCCATTGGGGCCCTTATTCCCTGGCCAGCATTGAAGCTTCCTGGCCGATCATGGTGCCCAAGCCGGGCGGCCTTAGCGAAGCGGAGTATCGGGACCTTCCGAAAAAGTTCAATCCCACGAAGTTCGATCCACACGCCTTGGTAGACCTGGCCCGTTCCGCCGGCCAGAAATACATGGTGTTCACTACTAAGCACCACGACGGCTTTTGCATGTTCGACACCTCCTATACCGATTACAAAATCACAAACACTCCCTATGGAAAAGATATCGTGGGGCAGCTCTCCGCAGTCTGCCAACAAAAAGGGATGCCGTTGGGCTTTTATTATTCGCCCCCGGATATGCACCACCCCGCATTTCGCGATACATCGCAGCCGGCGGCCCGGAACTGGCACGGAGAACCAATGCGTCCCGAATGGCCGTTGTACCTCGACTACATGCAACTGCAGTTAACAGAGCTACTGACCAAATACGGCCCGGTCGTGTTGATCTGGTTTGACGGATTGAATGATCAGCAGAAATACGATGGCAGGAGGTTTTTCGAACTCATACGGCACTTGCAACCGATGACACTGGTAAACGATCGGATCGGAGTGTCGGGAGATTACGAAACTCCCGAGCAGTTCATCCCCAAGGCAATTCCTACCAAAGAGGTCCGCTTCAACGCAGTTGATACCAGCATCCAGCAAAAACTGAAGCCAGGGGTTCCCAAGCCGGAAGACTTTCAGCTATGGGAGACGTGCATGACCATCAACAATACTTGGGCGTATAACATGCACGATCGGGAATTCAAGTCGGCGCAATTGCTGATTCGAGCCCTGGTCGAAGTGGCGAGCCGCGGGGGAAATTTTCTGCTGAACGTGGGCCCGCAACCTGATGGCGGGATTCAGCCGGAGTTTCAGGAGCGGCTCCACGCGATTGGTGAGTGGCTCTCGGTGAACGGCGAATCGATTTACGGCACGACCTATGGCCCGGTGCAAGGAGTGTCTTCGATTCGCACCACTCGGAAAGACAACCAGGTGTTCGTTCATGTTTTCGACTGGCCATCTGGACCGCTCGATGTCATCGGCCTCGAACCGAAAGTTACTTCAGCGCGCATCCTGGCCACCGGACAGGTGTTGCGATTCAGTCAAACCGAAGCAAGACTCGAGATCAATGTTCCGCCGCAAGCGCCCGATCCAAACGTGAGCACGATTGCTCTAAATACGTTGTAACCTTACCGACTCTGCGGTTGGTTGCGTTGCGGAGGAGAAGCCTTGCGGACTGCGCAGCTCGATCTTCAGGGGACAGCATGCGCAAACCAGCGAGGTCCTCGAATGGAATCGCCGGCAAGATTGGGCTCTCCTCAAGGTGTCAGTCACAGGTGTCCCCAAGCTAGCTCTGGCCAAGGCCAATTCATGGTCTGCAGGCGATCGCTGCCAGTACCTGGATGTCTCAGCGGATTGTAGCCATAATATCGTGGACGGGAATATCACGTTATCCTTCGCTCCTTAGCAAAAGGAGCGGATGGCCCGACTCAACACCGGCTGGCCCCATCTCGGGTTGGGAAAGTCCTTCGGCGTTCCCGTCGAGATGCATTTTGAATTTTGACAAGCTACCAGAGCTACCAGGCTTCCGCTTGACAAGCCAGACTCCCGAGCATAAATTCCGACGTCAGGGCCGTCCAGCCGCCACTTCGCCACGAATTCCGCCCATTTGGGGGCTTAGTCCTGACCAGCTAGGGAGTGCGCCTGCTGGAGGCCAATTAGCTGAAGTGATCCAGTGGAGATGGCGGGCGGTATAGCCCCTCCGTCCATAGTTCGGAAGAAAGGAGCACATACGTGAAGCTGCGAAAATATATCGCGATGACAGCGATTCTTGCCCTTTGCGGGGTAGTCGTACCGCGGACCGCGGCGCAAGATGAACTCGGAAGAAGTTTGCGCGCGACCCTCAAGGGACTTAACGAAACCCCCGCCAACTCGACGCCAGCAACCGGCGCATTCATGGCCAGGATCAGTGACGATGACAGCTCAATCACCTTCGAACTGACCTACTCTGGCCTGGCCGCTGATTCCCTGTTTGCGCACATTCACCTTGGCCAGACGAATGTCCCTGGGGGAGTGATGATGTTCTTCTGCGACAACTCAGCCACGCCACACTCGCCACGCAACTGTCCGGCGCGGGCTGGAACCGTTACCGGCACGGTAACCGCTGTCGATGTCATTGGGCCGAACGCCCAAGGCATCGCTCCCGGCGAATTCGCTAAGGTCCTTCAGGCCATACGGTCAGGGGTGACTTACGTAAACGTGCATTCGGCTAAATTTCCAGCCGGCGAGATTCGAGGGCAGGTCAAGGTGAATTGATGTAACAGGAAGTGGAGCCACCATTATGAGCGCAATTTTCGGACCAAATTACATTACACGGCTCCTCCTCCATGCACCTGAACCCTCGGGCTGGATCCGACTCAAACCGTAGACTTCGGCTTCATCATTTTCGACTTACCGCGACCGATCTCCACGCCGAGAGTTGTTGCTGCACCCAATCCGCGTCCTTGCTCTGGTGACAGAGTAGGCAGGCGTTGGGACTCTCGTCTTGGCCGAATCGCCTGGTCATGTCAGCGTTGGGGATGTCGTCCATCTGGTGGTAACGGGCGCGAAACAGCAGAGCGTCCATGATGCGCGGCATGTGACAGGAGACGCAACGGCTTCCCTCAGAGGAGGCGGAGTGATGGGAGTGCTCGGCAGCGCGGGCGCTATCCTGGAATTGAGTATGACACCCCGTGCACATCTGGTCGGGGTTATCGCGAAACTTTAGTGAAGTTGGATTGGAAGCAGAGTCATGGGCGTGGGGATTGTGGCATGTTCCGCAGCTTACCGCCCCTTTCTTAAAGCACTGCGAGCGCTCGAGCGCCTCAACTATGAAAGTTGTCTGACGGAACCGGCCATCTTTGTAAAAACCTTTGCGGGAGAACTCGACGAAAGGCTCGCGCATGCCGGTAGTGAAGAAATCGCCCGCGCTGGAATAGTTCAATTCACCGGCTGGGCCGGGCTTCCGTATGGCGGATTGCATGTGGCATTGGGCACAGATGGCGACGAACTTGCGGTGGTCGATCGCGTGGAAGTTTACCGGCGGAGTTAAGGGTGGCTTCGGGTGGTATTCGTTTGCAGTGGCTTCTAGTACGTGATCTGCGGAAGGACCGTGGCACATCTCGCAATCGATGCCGGGTTCATTGAACTCCAGGTTTTTGGCGTCGAAGCCCGCCCCCTTTACGTTTCTTAACTGGCTGGTGTGGCAGACGGCGCAAAGGGCCTGATAACTCGTAGAGCTATCGAGTTTCTCCCAACTGCGCGGGTCGGCGCGCTCGCTTCCCGGCCCGTCAATAGTCTTCCAGAAGTTGACCCATTGTTTTTCCAGCAGGTTGTACTGAATGGGAAATACGTGGATCTCTCCATTCGGCAGTTTGGTCGCATAGGCCTGTTGGAACTTTGACCCGATGGTGTAGTCCACCGGGTAGGTGTGCCATTGATGGTCAGATTGCAAGATGTCGAAATAGTGGTGGTCGCTACGAATTACCATCCGTGCAAACAGAGCTGGCTGCGGGCTGCGAGTGATGGTGAGCTTGTCGCTTCGGTATTCCACTTCGTCAGCCAAGTAAAAGTCATTATTGTTCTTGAAATCGCCCAGCACATTTTCCGCTGCATAAGGGCGGAACATCTTCGACATGCCGCTCTGTGACCACTGCTTGTAAATATCGGCATGGCAGGCGCGGCAAGACGCCGAACCGAAGTAGGCGGATTGTTTGTACGTTGTCCGACTGGGCTGTGCCGGATCGCCAGAGGAGGTTTGTGCCCGGCTTGTCCAGCGAGCCTGAGCCTGCTGCACAAACGTCTCGAAGGGGAGGTCGGAACGGGGATAGAGCAGTTTGTAGATGGCTCGCAAACTTTCCCGCGCCTTGGGTGCGATCTCGCCACCCCTGCGGTAAACCATGGCGAAATCACTGGCCGCCCGGGATGGTTCTCCCGACATCAGCCGAGCCAAGCCCAGCAGATAGCTGGTTTCACTATCGGCAGAGTTCAGCTGTTGGGCGCGATCCAGCGAAGCTTCTGACGTCTTCAGCAATTGGTCGCGCTTCTCGCCTGCCGACAATCCCAGCGCTTGTTGCAGCCAAGCACGACCCTTGGAGAAATGGGCAGACGCCTTGAGCCTTCGCTTCACATCCGGCCAGTCGTGCTCTTTTACCGATGACGGGGCAGCGAATCGGTCCAGGTCATCGAGCGCTTCCTCGGCGTGCTCAACTGCGGTCTGGTTCAGACCCTCTCTGGCTTCCACATCGGCTACGGCTACCAGAAGCAGCGGGTTTTCCGGGAGCAAAGCTAGCGATTTTCGCGCATCATCCAACCCGGACTCGTATTTCTCGAGATCGAAGTTCGCTCGAGCGGCCACTTCGTAAGCTTGCGCGAGAAATGCAGACTGCGGAAAGCGGATCAGGAACCCTTTTGCCCGGCCTAGCATGTCGGCCGGAGGAGCCTGCCGAAACAGATCGAGAAAAGCAGCGCGCTCCGATGCATCACTGATTTGGTCGGCAATGGTCGAAACGCTCCGGCCCTTCAACGAGGGACTGGAATCGATATCCTGGGCAGCGAGCGGAGTCAGCGAGCAAAGCAGGACACCGAGCAGCCGGAGCCATTTCCGCATGGTCCTAAACTCTACAAAAGAATAGGGCTGCAATCACGAAGATTTTTTCGCGGCAGAGTAATTTAATGTTGCGCAGTCTGGGCGATATGAATCGCCTTGTCGATATCAGGGTCTCGCGGGGTCAGTTTCTTGGCTTCAAGCAGTTCTACGAGCCCGTTCTTCATGTCACCGGAATGGCAGTAAATGAGACCGAGGTCTTTATGCAGTTGCGCACGAGCGCTGCAGTTGCCGCAAAGCTGCAACGCCTCTTTAAGCTGGGCGATCGCCTCGGGCCAGTCATGCGCGGCGGCGGACGACAGGGCGAAGTTGCCTAGAGTTTGGGCACGGTCCATGATGCGATTTTGAGCTTGCAGGCCCTCAAACCTGCCTTGAAGGCGCTTGGCTTCAGCGGGATCAGATTGGGCCAACTGACGATAGAGATTGTACAGAGCTTTGCCGTAATTGGGATCGATCTCGAGCACCTTTCGCCATTGTGCGATTGCTCCTGCCCGATCTCCAGTATGTAAAAGCTGCTGGCCCAGCACGAAGAGCATGTCCGGATTCTTCGGAGTGATGGCGGCTGCTTTCTGAAGCATCTCGACCGATAGGGCCGCGTTGCCTGCACTTTTTTCGATGAGGCCCAGCAGATACCAGGCTTCCGCGTACTGGGGGTTTAGGCGAGTTGCAGCTTCCAGTTCAGGCTTGGCATCCCCATCACGCCGCAGGTCGAGCAGCACTCTGCCCTTGTTGTAATGCGCCGGGGCGGAGTTGGGATCCAGACGCACGGCTTCGGAAAATTCCGCCAGCGCACCTTCGAGATTGAACTGGTCGGCGAGGGCAATTCCCAAGTTCAAATGCGCGCCCGAAGATTTCGCGTCAAGGTCAATGACCTTTCGAAAATACCCAATGCCCTCTTCCATCCGGTTCATGCGGGTGAGTACCATGGCCAGTACAGTCAGGGCTTGAGGATTATCAGCTCGAATCTTCACTGCACTGCGCAGGGCCTGCTCTGCCTCGGCAAAACGCGATTCACCTGCCAGAATCAGACCAAGATTTATATAGGCTTGTGCATACTGCGGATCGTTTTCCGTGGCCTGACGAAAGAGTTGCTCTGCTTGCTTATCCTTTCCCTGTTGCCCGTAAAGCACGCCCAAGTTGCCCTGTGCCTCGGCATAGCCAGGATCCAGAGCTATAGCGGTTTTCAGTTCCTTCTCCGCCTCAGCATCCTGGCCGGCCTGCAAGCTCAAGAATCCCAGTTGTTCGTGGGCGCGAGCCAACCCCCAATCCTGATTAACTGCCTTCTCGAGTGCCTCGTGCTCCTCCGGAATTTTGCCCAAATGATCCAGTGCCAAGGCCAAGTCGTAATAGGTGCGCGCATTGTTTGGGTCTTCTGCGATTGCCTCGCGGTAGACATCGACGGCGCGCTGATATTCTCCTGATTGTTGGTACGCGTTCGCCTCATTCACTTTGGTCCCGGCTATGTTCTCTTTTATGCTCGCCTGCTTCTTTTGCTGAAAGGCCCGCAATTCTTCACGGGCCTTCTGCTCCTGGCCCAAGCTGCGCAGCACTGCCGCAAGTTGAAACCGTGCCTCGCTCGAGTCAGGGTTCAACTCCACGGCCTTTTGCAGCTGTACATAGGCTTCCCGCGGTTTTCCGAGCTTAGCCAGGACGAACCCGAAGTTGTAACGGGCGTCGTAATGGTTCGGATTCAACGCGACCGCCTGGCGCAACACCGTCTCTGCCGCCTGGTATTTTCCCAAACCGCGGTCGACTACGCCCAAAAGGTATAGAGCGTCAAAATCGTGTGGTTTGCGCTGGTAATAGCCCTGGATCTCGGGAAGTGCGGTGTCGAACTCGGCAAGGATTATCAGCGCTTTCACGTATGAGATCCTCACCACGTCGTTTGCTGGGTCCAGCCGCAGTGCCTCGCGGAACTCGTCGACTGCCTGGCGGAACTGCTGCTGCTGCGTGTGAGCAATCGCCAAATTGGCGTGTTCGTCCGGCGAGGACGGATTCTGCTTAACCAGTTCCGTGAGCAGCTGGACCGCCTGCGCGATATCGCCATTTTGCGAATACGCCACAGCTAAATCGTCCTGCAGCTGGGTGTCTGCCGGCGCGTCTCTCAGAGCGGCGATCGCTGCCGAGTAGCGCTTCTGCGCAATCAAAGCTTTGGCCAGTCCGTGCAGCGCCGGCACGGATTTCGGGTCGGTTTTGAGCGCAAGCCGGAATTCCTCGATGGCTGC
>Ga0209577_10003451_pt1 | contig 14882 bp, 14 predicted proteins | sample GraSoiAngelo_109_FD_185874 | JGI IMG/M metagenome (GOLD analysis project Ga0209577, IMG submission 185874) | Grasslands soil microbial communities from the Angelo Coastal Reserve, California, USA - 14_0903_12_20cm (SPAdes) (version 2) | ecosystem: Environmental > Terrestrial > Soil > Grasslands...
CGCGGGCGCCGCTGCCCGAGGCCGAGGCGGTCGGCTACGCGCAGCAGGTGCTGCAGGCGCTCGAGTTCGCGCACCGGCGCGGCGTCATCCACCGCGACATCAAGCCGCACAACATGATGCTGACCGAGGACGGCCTGCTCAAGGTGACGGACTTCGGCATCGCCCGCGCCGCAAACCAGGTGGAGATGACGGAGGTGGGCTCGATCGTCGGGACGGCCCAGTACCTGTCGCCGGAGCAGGCGCGTGGCCAGACGGTGGGCCCACAGTCGGACATCTACTCACTCGGCGTCGTCCTCTACGAGATGCTGACCGGGGAGGTGCCGTTCACCGGGTCGTCGGCGGTCGAGATCGCGATGAAGCAGGTGAACGAGCGGCCGGTGCCTCCCAGCCGCAAGAACCGCCTGGTCTCGCCCGCGGTCGAGGCGATCGTGATGCGCGCGCTGGCCAAGGACCCGGCAATGCGGTTCCGCTCCGCACGGGAGATGGCCGACGAGCTGGAGCGCGCGCGGCGCGGCCTGGGCGTGTCGCAGGACACCCAGCAGGCGACACAGGTGATCGGCGCGTATGAGGCCGCCGGCGCCACGCAGGTGATGGGCGCAGCGCCGGCCACGCGCGGCGGCCCGCCCCAGCAGGAGCCGCGCCGAAGCGCCCTGCCCTGGATCCTCGTGCTGCTGCTGCTGATCGCGAGCGCGGTGGTCGGCTACATCGTCTACCAGCAGCTGCAAACCGACCAGGTGAAGGTGCCGGACGTGGCCGGGTACACCGAGCCTCAGGCGAAGAGCCAGCTCCAGCAGGCCGGCTTCACGTCTGTCACCCAGCGCAAGGCGTCGAAGACCGTGCCGGCCGGGCAGGGGATCGGCACCGACCCGCCCGCCGGCAGCCAGGCCGACAAGGGCTCGCAGGTCACGATCCTGCTCAGCACGGGCCCAAAGAGCGTGACTCTGCCCGACCTGCGCGGCAAACCGCTGAACGAGGCGCTGCAGAAGCTCGCCGACCTCGGGCTGACGGCGAACCCGGTGCAGATCCCATCCAAGCTCCAGTCGGGCCTGGTCGTGCGCACCGACCCCAAGCCCGGCCCGGTCAAGCCGGGGAGCTCGGTCACCGTCTACGTGGCCAACGGCAACGTGAAGGTCCCGAACGTGGTCGGCATGTCGTGCAGCAGCGCCACGGCCACGCTGCAGCAGTCGCAGCTCCAGGCGTCCTGCCAGAACGCGCCCAGCGACACCGCGCCGGCCGGCCAGGTGTTCTCCCAGAGCCCGAGCGCCGGCCAGCAGACGCCCCAGGGCGGGACCGTGACGCTGCAGGTCTCCACCGGGCCGGCGCAGGTGCAGGTTCCGGACGTGACCAACTCCGACTACCAGACCGCCCGCAAGCAGCTGCACGATGCCGGTCTGAAGCCGGTCGAGTCGAAATGCCTGCCGAGCGACCCGACAACGCCCGACGGGACGGTGGTGGCGACCGACCCGCCGGGCGGCAGCAAGGTCAACCCCGGCTCGACGGTGACCGTGTACGTGGCCGACTCGACGTCGACGACGCCCTGCCCATGAGCGATCGGAGGATCCGGGTGGCCGTGCTCGCCGGCGGCCGCAGCTCGGAGCACGACATCTCGGTCAGGTCGGCGGCGTCGGTCGTTGCAGCCCTCGACCCGGAGCGCTACGACGTCGTGCCCGTGCAGATCGACCGCGGCGGCGCCTGGCAGCTGGAGGCCTCCTCGCGGCTGTCGCTCGAGCCGGGCGGCGAGGCACACGCGCTGGTCACGGCCGGCGGGGCGCTTCCCGCCTCGGCCGGTGCCGGCCCGATCGACGTGGTGCTGCCGATCCTGCACGGCCCGTTCGGCGGGGACGGCAAGGTGCAGGGCTTCCTCGAGATCGGAGGGCTGCCCTACGTCGGGTCGGGCGTGCTCGGCTCCGCGCTGACGATGGACAAGGACCTGGTCAAGCGGGTGCTGCGCAGCGAGGGCATCGCCGTGGCGCGGCACGTGGTGTTCCGCGACCGGCGGTTCGGGGATGCGGACGCCGATGCGGTGGAGGAGCTCGGCTATCCATGCTTCGTCAAGCCCGCAAACCTGGGCTCGAGCGTCGGCATCAGCAAGGTGGCGTCCCGCGAGGGCCTGCGGGAGGCCGTCGAGCGTGCGTTCCGCCACGACGCGAAGGTGCTCGTCGAGGAGATGATCCCGGGCCGCGAGGTGGAGTGCGGTGTGCTCGGCAACAGCGACCCGGTTGCCAGCCTCGCGGGCGAGATCGTGATCGCAAACGACTCGGACTGGTACGACTTCGCCGCGAAATACGACGAGGGCGGCATGGAGCTGCGCGTGCCCGCAGAGCTACCCGAGGCCGTGACGCGGGAGCTGCGGGAGACGGCGCTGCGTGCGTTCGAGGTGTGCGAGTGCGCCGGGATGGCCCGCATCGACTTCTTCGTGACGCCGGAGTGCCGGGTGGTGCTGAACGAGATCAACACGATTCCCGGGTTCACGTCGACGAGCGTGTACGCGAGGCTGTTCGAGGCATCCGGCGTCGGCTACGGCGAGCTGCTCGACCGGCTGATCCAGCTGGCGCTCGAGCGGCACGCCGACGCGCAGAGCTACCAGTACTGAGGTCGGTCTTCTACCGGGACAGGCTGAAGCCTGCCCCTTTACAACACTTCTTTCGAAAGCTATCTTTCGATGTATGACCACGCCCAAGCGCACCGTCACGCTCACCGATCCCCGCGCCCTGCGCGCGCTCGCGCACCCCACCCGCATGAAGCTCGTCGGGCTCCTGCGCCGCCACGGGCCGCTCACCGCCACCCAGGCCGGAGCGCTGCTGGGAGAGGTCCCCGCCAGCGCCTCGTTCCACCTTCGGCAGCTCGCCAAATACGGCCTGGTCGAGGAGGCGCCCGGTGGCAAGGGCCGTGAGCGGCCATGGCAGGCGACCGCCCGCTTCACCAGCTGGTCCGGTGTCGGCGGCGGCCCACAGATGCAGGCCGCCGCCCAGCTGCTCTCGACCGTGGTCGCCGACCGATACCACGAGCAGGTGGTCGAGTGGCTCGAGCAGCAGGCCGACGAGCCGCGCGAGTGGCAGGAGGCCGCACACCTGAGCGACGCCATGCTGTACCTCACGGCCGAGGAGCTGAAGCAGCTCGGGGAGCGCCTGATGGCCCAGATCGAGCCGTATCTCGATCGCATCGCCGACCCGGCCCGGCGACCCGCCGGCGCCCGCATGGTGAGTGTCATCCAGCTCGCCTTCCCGACGGAGCCGCCCGATGCGAAGTGACGCCGGCCGGCTGCCGTCCGTCCGCAGGCTGCTCCCGGGCCTGCTCCACCGCAACCTGCCGTTCCGGCACTTCTGGACCGGGCAGACGATCTCCCTGTTCGGTGATCAGATCACCCTGATCGCGCTGCCGCTGGTGGCGGTGCTGGAGCTGAATGCTGGGCCGGCTGAGATGGGTTACCTGACCGCCGCCAACCTGCTGCCCAACCTGCTCTTCTCGCTCCATGCCGGAGCGTGGATCGACCGTCGCGCCGGCCGGCGCCGGGTGATGATCGCGGCGGATCTCGGCCGCGGCGCGCTGCTGACGACGATCCCGGTAGCGGCATGGCTGGGGGTGCTGTCGATGGCCCAGCTCTACGTTGTCGCCTTCGGCGTCGGGTCGCTGACCGTGCTGTTCTGGGTCTCCTACAACGCCATCTTCGCTGCCCTGCTCGACCGCGACGACTACATGACCGGGTCGGCGCTCCTGAACGGGAGCCGGGCGGTCTCGTTCATGGGCGGGACGAGCATCGGCGGGCTGCTCGTGCAGGCGCTGAGCGCACGCTGCGCTGATCGCGGACGCGGTCTCGTTCCTCTTCTCCGCGTGGTTCCTGCGTGCAAGCGGCGCCACCGAGCCGCCCGCCGGCCCGGAGGTCGAGGGCGGCATCACCGCCGGCATCCGCTGGCTCGCCGGCAACCCGATCATGCGCGCAGACCTGGCCGCAACGGCGACCATCAACCTCTTCAACTTCATGTTCTTCGCGCTCGCGATCCTGTACGCGACACGGGATCTGCACGTTTCGCCGGCCGCACTCGGCCTGGTGCTCGGCGCGGCCGCGGTCGGCAGCATCATCGGCTCGGTGATCACGGGCGCCGTCGAGCGCCGGATCGGCATCGGGCCGGCGTTCGCCCTCGGCTGCCTCCTGTTCCCGGCACCGCTGGTGCTCGTGCCACTGGCGGGCGGCTCGCACGAGCGGGTGCTGGCCATGCTGTTCATCGCCGAGTTCGGTTCGGGCCTGGGCGTGATGATCCTCGACATCACCGCCGGCGCCATCATGGCCGCCCTCGTACCCGAGGGCCTGCGGTCGCGGGTGAGCGGGGCGTTCATGGTGGTGAACTACGGCGTGCGGCCGATCGGCTCGCTCGCGGGCGGAGCCCTCGGCGCCTGGCTGGGATTGCAGCCGGCCCTCTGGATCGCCACCGTCGGAGCGACGCTGGGCGTGCTCTGGCTGCTGCCCTCACCGGTGATGCGCCTGCGGGAGCTGCCCGAACCGGGGGACGCTACGCAAAATCGGGTATGAGACCTCCCTCTGAGGAGTCGCCCAGCGGCGGGCACGCCGCCCGATCACCCCTGTAGCCACGCGCGGGGGGACGCCGTGGCAGCGACATCACCAGGGGGAACTCCATGCGTACTCGAGCGCGACGCCGCGGCGCCGGCCTGCTCGCGGCCGCCGCCGTGCTCGTCACGGCGGTGCCCGCGCAGGCCGCGCCGCTCTTCACCGCCAGCCAGGTGCTGGCATCCACGTCCAGCAACATCAACCAGGGCCTGTCCATGCAGATGTACGGCGGCCGGATCCCGGATCTGGCCACCGCCCAGCGCATCGCGCTGTCGCACACCACCATCTCGCTCGGCCCCGCTCAGCTGAACGGCTTCGGCCCGGCCATGAAGCAGGCCAACCCGAACCTTCGCATCTTCCTGTACCTGAACGGCATGTACGCGGGCTCCTCGCAGGGCTCCCTGTTCCCGAGCAGCTGGTACATGCACGCGAAGGACGGCAGCAACATCCAGTCCGTCGGCTACGGCAACTACCTGATGGATCCACGCTCGACCGCGCCGTATACGTCCGGCGGCGTGACCTACGCCGGCTGGGCGGATTGGGTGGCACGCAAGTGCAAGGCGCAGCTGGTGGCCGCCGGCCCGGGCGCCGCCGACGGCTGCTTCGTCGACATGCTCGGCTCCGCCCCGCTCAGCCCCGGCTACAACCAGGGCGGAGAGGTGCCGGCGGCGGACTCAACCGGCACGCCGTTCACGGCAACCACCTGGTACCAGCAGATCACCGGGCCGGTCGCCGACCGTGTCGAGCGGTACACCGACGATCCGGTGCTGGCGAACGGCATCGGCTCCGGCCGGCGCTACTTCGGTACGGCCACCGGGCCGAGCAAGCTGCTGCTCGACTACGCGACCGCGGGTGACGCCGAGATCTGGCTGCGTTCGCCCGGCCAGCCGCTGACCTCGTTCCCGACCGACGCCGCATGGCGATCCGAGGTGCAGATGCTGAGCGACTCGAGCACGCTCGACCGCGGGGTGAACGCGACCGTGAAGACCTGGACGGCCGGCACCGCCGCGCAGATCGAGCAGTGGCGGCGGTTCAGCCTGGGATCGTTCCTGATCGGCAACCAGGGGCATGCCACATACGAGTTCTCCGGCTCGATGACGCAGATCGCGTGGTCGGACGACTCGCCGCTCTACCACCTCGCGATCGGCACTCCCACGGAGAGCTATTCGTCGGTCGCGAGCTACCTGCACGGCGGGGTCTACACCCGCGCGTTCACCAACGGCGAGGTGCTGGTCAACACGGGCACGGCACCCGTTACGGTCACGCTGAGTGGCACCTACTACACCGTCGACCGGCAGGCGGTGACCCAGGTGACGGTGCAGCCGCATGACGCCGCCATCCTCACGGTGAGCTGATCAGGCCGGCCCGCCGGACGCCGCCGCCGCGGCGTCCGGCGCGGCCGCCTGGATGAGTGAAGCGAACCGTTCGGCGCCGACGTTTCCGCCCGACAGGATGACGCCGACCCGCAGGCCGGGGAGCCGCACGCGACCGGCCAGGAGCGCGGCCAGCGCGCTGGCACCGCTCGGCTCCAGCACCACCTTCATCCGGTCGAACGCGAAGCGCAGGGCCGCCAGGATGTCGTCGTCCGAGACCAGCTCGACGGTGTCGACCAGCCGGCGGTTGACCTCGAACGTGAGCCGGCCGGGGGTCTCCGCCTGCTGGCCGTCTGCGATCGTGCGGGGCACGTCGATGCGAACGCGCTCGCCGGCGGCAAGCGACCGACGGGTGTCGTCGCCGGCCTCGGGCTCGACGCCGATCAGCGTGATGTCAGGCCGCAACGCTCGTGCTGCGGTGGCACAGCCCGCCATCAGCCCACCGCCGCCGACGGGGACGAGCAGGGCGTCGAGCGCGGGCTGCTCGTCGAGCAGCTCGAGTGCCGCGGTGCCCTGGCCGGCCATGATCAGCGGGTGCTCGTACGGGGGCACCAGCGCCAGCCCGTCACGCTCGGCCAGCTCGGCGCCAAGCCGCTCACGATCCTCGGCGTAGCGGTCGTAGGTGACGACGGTCGCGCCGTAGCCCCGGGTCGCCGCGAGCTTCGCCGCGGGCGCGTCGGCCGGCATCAGGATGGTTGCCGGGACGCCGGTGAGAGCCGCGGCGATGGCCACCGCCTGGGCGTGGTTGCCCGAGGAGTACGCGGCCACGCCACGTGACCGATGCTCGCCCGGGAGCCGGGAGATCATCGAGTAGGCCCCGCGGAACTTGAAGGCTCCGCCGCGCTGAAAGCACTCCGCCTTGCAGTACACGGTGGCGCCGGTGGCGGCGTCGAGCGTGTGGGATGTGAGCACGGGCGTGCGGTGGGCTATGCCGTCGAGCACGGCCGCCGCGGAGCGCACGTCGTCGAGCGAGATCATGGGCGCACCCTAGTGCGCAGGCGCTCGGCTAGAAGTCGAACGGCATGATGCCGTCGCTGTCGAGCGCGGCGCGGAAGCGGTCGGCCGCCTCGTTCATGTTCTCACGCGTGACGCGGTCGAGCTCCTCGATCATGCGGTCGGTGGCGTCGTTGAGGACATCGTCGAACCGCTCGACCTCGTGCGCCTCGTACGTGTCGCTGTGGCGCCACTCGCAGTCTGGGCAGCGGAGGGCGAGCTGCCAGCGCATCTCCTCGACCTCGTCCCATTCGGTGGGATGGACGCGCTCGCCGCCGCACGCACCGCAGATCTCGATGCGGCGGACGCGAAGGCCGGCGCCCTGCTCGATCTCGTGCACGTCCGAGATCACCGGCTCGCCGCCGCCAGCCGCCTGGTAGTAAACGATCTCGACGGTCTTGCCGCTCGGAAGCACGATGCGCTTGATGTGAAACTCGCCCATACGCCCGGAGATATCGGGCGCGGGTCGCCACTTCTTGAGGGGCAAAACCAGCTATACGTCCATATCATGTTGTCGGACGTGCAGAACGGTCAGCGACCGCCGAAGTCCGCGGTCACGTAGTAGGCCGAGTGGCCCGACCAGATGCCACGAACGACGCCGATCCCGACCGCCGTGTAGTGCCCGTTCAGCAGGTTCGCGTTGTGGTCGGGGCTGGCCCGCCAGGCCCGCATGACCTGGTGCGGCGTCCACAGGCCGACGGCGAGGTTCTCACCCGCCCAGGCGCCCGTGAACCCGTAGGCCCGCAGGCGCGTCAGCCAGTCGGTGCCCGAAGACGAGCTGTGGCTGAGCATGTGGTGGGTCGCCATGTTGATGCTGTGCGCGGTCGCCGCGCGCTGCAGGCGCCGGCCGATGATCAGCCGGTGCAGCCCGTGCTCGTGCCGGTAGTGATTGATGCGATACAGAAGCGCTCCGCGGTACGTCGATGCCGAGAAGGCCCGTGCCGTGGCCGGCAACGAGGCCAGCAGAACTCCCGCCAGCAGACATGCGATCAGCTTCGCCTTCAGTGGTCTCTCCCTCCCTCTGGGGCGGTGCGTCGATCGCGATGCTAGAGCACCTGACCGTGCTTGAAGACAGTACTTACAAGCTTTTTACGGGTGGTGCGCGCCGCAGAGCGCGCCGCGCCTACCGGGCCGCGGCCATCGCCGGCGTCTCCAGCAGCACCTCGTCGAGGGCTGCGTCGAACACATCCAGCGACTCATCGATCTGCTCATCGGTCGCCACCAGGCTGACCAGCACGCGCAGGCAGTTCCCGTGCATGCCGGCCTTCAGGATCAGCAGCCCGCGCCGCATCGCCGCCTCCGCGACGGCCGTCGCCACGTCTGGCGCCGGCGCCTTGCTCTGTGCATCGCGGACGAACTCCAGGGCCAGCATCGGGCCGAGCCCGCGCACGTCGCCGATGCCCGCGTGCCGGGCCTGTGCCGCCTCGAACCGGGCCCGCATCCGCTCGCCGATGGCCGTCCCACGGGTGAGCAGGTCACGGCGCTCGATCTCGTCCAGCACGGCGATGCCGGCCACGCACCCGAGCGGGGAGCCGACGTACGTGCCGCCGATCGTCGAATCGCCGGCCGCGTCGACCACCTCGGCACGGCCGAGCACGCCGGAGATCGGCACGCCGGCGGCGATCGACTTGGCGACCGTGATCAGGTCGGGCTCGACCCCGAAGTGCTCGATGGCGAACAGCTTGCCCGTGCGGCCCATGCCGGACTGCACCTCGTCCGCGATGAGCACGATGCCGTTTTCGTCGGCGATCTCACGCAGGCCGCGAACCCACTCGGCAGGCGGCACGACGAAGCCGCCCTCACCCTGAACCGGCTCGAAGATGATCGCGGCGACGTTCTCGGCGGCAACGTGGGTGACGAACATCTCGCGCAGGGCGTCGAGCGCGGCCGCGGCCGGATCGCTCGCCTCGTCGCGATAGACGTACGGATAAGGCGCCCGGTAGACCTCGGGCGCGAACGGGCCGAGGCCGGCCTTGTAGGGATGCTGCTTCGAGGTCAGCGACATGGCCATGTGCGTCCGTCCGTGAAAGGCGCGGTCGAAGCAGACGACGGCCGAGCGTCCGGTCGCGAGCTTCGCGATCTTGACGGCGTTCTCCACAGCCTCGGCACCGGAGTTGAAGAAGGCGGCCTTGGTCGGGCCCGAGATCGGCACCTTCGCGAGCAGCCGCTCGGCCAGCTCGATGTACGACTCGTAGGGCACCATCGTGAAGTCGGTGTGGAGGAAGCGGTCGACCTGGGCGTGCAGCGCCGCGGACACGGCCTCGTTGGTGTGGCCGACGTTCAGGCAGCCGATCCCGCCGGTCCAGTCGAGGAAGGTGTTGCCGTCGACATCGGTGACGGCCACGCCGTGCGCGTGGTCGATCACGATCGGCAGGTAGATGCTCTTGGCATCAGCGATCACGCGCTCCTTGCGCGCGAGGATGTCCCGCGACGTGGGCCCCTCGGTGCGCAGGTCGATCGTTCTCACCATATGTCCTCCCTTTCAGGCCGGCGCGGACGCACCGGCGCAAACTTTTAGAGGATACCAGTACGGCGCAGCTGGGCGAAGGTCTCCTGGATCGTTGATTCCATATCGCCGTGCGGTCTGAGCGGTCCGGGGGGCAAGCAGCGCAAGGATCGAGGGAGGGCCGATATCGGGAATATCGGCCCGACCTAGGACGCCGCGATGCGCGGCTCCCCGGCCGCAGCCCCCTAGCCGTGGGCTACTACGTAGCGCCCAGACGTTCAGGCGCGCGGGGATATGGAATCAACGATCTAAGATCCGCGCCGATGGTGCTGTCCGACCACTCCATCCGGGAGGAGATCGCCGCCGGACGGCTGGTGATCGACCCGTTCGACGACGCGCTGGTGCAGCCGTGCAGCGTCGACGTGCGCGTCGGCGACAGCTTCCGCGTCTTCCGCAACGCCAGGTACCCGTACATCGACGTCAAGCGGGAGATGGAGGACCTGACCGAGCTCGTGCGCGTGGGGCAGGACGAGGCGTTCATCCTGCACCCGGGGGAGTTCGTGCTGGGGGTGGTGGCCGAGCGCGTTGCCCTGCCGGACGATCTGGTGGCGACGCTGGACGGCAAGAGCTCGCTGGGACGGCTGGGCCTGGTGGTCCACCAGACGGCCGGGGTGATCGACGCCGGCTTCGACGGGCACATCACGCTCGAGCTCGCCAACGTCGCGAACCTGCCGATCACGGTCTACCCGGGCATGCGAATCGCGCAGCTGAGCTTCATGACGCTGACGACGCCGGCCGACCATCCCTACGGATCGGGTTCGCTCGGCAGCAAGTACCAGGGGCAGGCCGAGCCGACGCCCAGCCGGTACTACCTCAACTTCACGGAGCGGACATGAGAGTTCTGGTGTCTGGGGGAAGCGGCTATGTGGGCACCGAGGTGGTGGCCTCGCTGGTCTCGGCAGGGCACGAGGTGCGGGCGCTGACGCACCGCGCGCAGGTGCAGGCGCCGGCGGGCGTCGAGCAGGTGACCGGCGACGTCGCCGACGCCGCGTCCTACAGCGCCGCCGCCGAGGGGTGCGACGCGATCGTCCATCTCGTGGCGATCCTGGACGGCACGGACGAGCAGTTCGAGGCGATCAACGCGGGCGGCGCGCGCAACGCCGTCGCGGCAGCGAGGGCGAACGGCATCGGCCGCATCGTCCACATGAGCGCGCTTGGTGTGAACGAGCAGCACGCCGCGCTGACCCGGTACTGGCGCACCAAGTACGCCGGCAAGACGGCGGTGACCGAGAGCGGCCTCGAGTGGACGGTGATCGAGCCGAGCTTCGTGTTCGGGCGAAACGGCGGAGCGCTGAAGGCGTTCGAGAACCTGATCAAGCTGCCGGTGGCGCCCGTCATCGGCGACGGCCGCTACCGCCATCAGCCGGTCTGGGTCGGTGATGTCGCCACGGCGTTCGTGCGAGCGCTGGAGCGGCCGGAGACGTCCGGTCAGGCGATCCCGCTGGGCGGGCCGCAGGTGTTCACGTTCGACGAGCTGCTGGACGAGCTGGCCCGGGTGACCGGGCGGGCTCCGCGCCGCAAGCTCCACGTGCCGGCCGGCCTGGTGAAGGTGCAGACCCCGGTGCTCAGCCACCTGCCTCCGCCGCTGAAGGTGACGAAGGAGCAGATCGTGATGCTGCTCGAGGGCACGGAGTGCGACATCGGCCCGATGCGCACGCTGCTTGGGATCGAGCCCGCCTCGATCGCCGAGGCGTACACGCGCTGAGGGATTCTTGGCGGCGTCGAGTGCCGTTGCTACACTCGCTTCACCACGGAAAGGAGGTGGTCCGACTTGTTGGATGGTTCAAGACGGGCGAGTGGAGGTGCTCGCGGGTAGAGGCGAGTCCCTGAACCTACGGGGAATCGCTGCAGCCGGCGTTGGGACAGCCGCCGCCACCCACAGGGTGAGCTGGCACGCAATCGCCGCTACCTAATCCACGCGAAACGCCGTCCTGAGGGCGCGCCGGGGTACCCCGGTGCGCCCTCGGTGCATTAAGGGGTCAGGCCTCCGGCCTGACCCCGTGTGCGTATGTCGCCAGGGGTCGTGCTTCAGCGCGACCCCGTGAGGCTGGCTTCACATCCCCCTCCGGCCTGACCCCGTGTGCGTATGTCGCCAGGGGTCGTGCTTCAGCGCGACCCCGTGAGGCTGGCTTCACATCCCCCAGCGATCCGGCCCGACCAGCTGCAGCTCCGCCGCCGCCGCGCCGAGTGCCGAGACGGCACCGTCGCCGCGCTGCTCCACCCGTACCGAGACCGTCCGGCCCAGGGCATCCTGCACCCAGGCACGCTCGCCGGACTCCGAGATCAGCTCGGTCTCCGCCTCCTCGCCCTCGCCGCGGCGGTCGCCGATCGTGTAGCGCGACCCCGGCTCCACGCCGTGGCGCTTCATGTAGTGCAGCATCTCCTCTGCCTCGTTCTCGAGGCGGAGCACGACCACGCTGCTGCCCGTGGGGACGGCCGGCAGCGGCTCGCCCGGCTCGCGCGGATAGTCGCCGATCGGGTGGCCGTGCGGGCAGGTCTTGACGTCGCCGATCATCTCGAGCATCTTGGCCTCGAGGCGCGGGGATATGGAGTGCTCCATCGCGTGGGCCTCCTCGTGCACGTCGTCCCACGGGATGCCCATCACCTTCACCAGGTACGCCTCGACCAGGCGATGCCGGGCGACGATCCGCTCCGCGACCTCGCGGCCGCGGTCGGTGAAGTTGATCAGCTTCTGCTCGTCACGGACGACCAGGCCGTCGTCGACCATCCGCTTGAGCATCTCGCTGGCCGAGGGCTGCGAGACCTGCAGCGCACGGGCCAGGTTCGCCTGAGTCCGCTCGATCCCCGACTCGTAGAGCCAGTAGATGCTCTCGAGGTACTCCTGCGTGGCCTCCGACAGCGACTCCATTGCCGCAGATCCTACTGGAGGCGGTCAGGCCTCGACGAAGATTTCCCCGTCACGCACGACGACTGGATAGACGTCCACTCCCTCCGTTGCCGGCAATGACAGCACCTCGCCGGTGCGCAGGTCGAACCTCGCGCCGTGGCGCGGGCACTCGATGCAGAAGCCGTCACGGTCTCCCTCGCAGAGCGGCCCGTCGTCATGGCTGCAGCGGTCCTCGATCGCGTAATAGCGGCCGTCGACCAGGTACACACCGACAAACAGCGAGCCGGCCTGGACGATCGTGACGCCTCCCTCGGGGATCTCCCCCTCGGCGGCTACGCGGACTTCCACTCGATCCCGCTTGACGGGTCGGACCACTCGTCGGGGAGCGGATCGCCCGTCAGCTCGCTGAGCGCGACCTTGAGCACGCCCACCGAGAGCATCGCGCACTTCAGCCGGATCGGAGTGAGCGGGATGCCCAACTCCTCGAGCACGTCCTCCTTGCCGATCCCGGCAAGGTCCTCGACGCGCTTGCCCTTGACGACGTCGGAGAGCATCGATGCGGCGGCCTGGCTGATCGCGCAGCCGCGGCCGTTGTAGCGGATGTCCGTGACGACGCCGTCGTCGACCTCGAGCTCGACCGCCAGCTCGTCGCCGCAGAGCGGGTTGACGCCTTCCGCCGTGGCTGTGGGATGGTCGAGATGCCCGTGGTTGCGCGGGTTCTTGTAGTGGTCGAGGATGTTTTCCCGGTAGAAGTCGTCCATCATCTGGAAGTGTACCGGGCGGTCCCGGGCACCCGTGCGCCCCTAGATCCCGAAGGTCTGCTTCACCTTCTCGATACCCTCGGCGAGCGCATCGATGTCGTCGGTGCCGTTGTAGAGGTAGACGCTCGCCCGGGTGGTGGCGGTCAGGTCGAACCGGCGCATGAGCGGCTGCGTGCAGTGGTGGCCCGCCCGCACGGCGATGCCCTCGGAGTCCAGCACCTGGGCGACGTCGTGCGGATGGACGTCGCCGACGTTGAAGCTGAGGATGCCGGCGCGGTCGGGCGGCTTCGGGCCGTACTGGGTGACGCCGTCGATGCCGTCGAGCACGTCGTAGCCGTAGGCGACGAGCGCATGCTCGTGCGCCTCGATCGCCTCCAGGCCGATGCCCTGCAGGTACTGCGCGGCGGCGCCGAGCGCGATCGACTCGGCGATGGCCGGGGTGCCCGCCTCGAACTTCCACGGTAGGTCGTTCCACGTCGTGCGCTCGAGCTGGACGGTGCGGATCATCTCCCCGCCGGTCAGGAACGGCGGCATGGCGTCGAGCAGCCGCTCGCGCCCCCAGAGCACGCCAGCGCCGGGGCCACACATCTTGTGGCCGGAGAGGGCGTAGAAGTCGCAGTCGAGCGCCTGCACGTCGACGCGCCGGTGCGGCGCGGCCTGGGCGCCGTCGACGACCAGCACGGCGCCGCGGTCATGCGCCCAGCGGGCGAGCGCGGGGATGTCGTTGATGGTGCCGAGCGAGTTGGAGACGTGCGCTGCGGTGACGAGCTTGACGTTCTCGAGGTCGCTCAGCCGCTCGAGCGACTCGGGATCCAGCCGCCCGTCGTCGGTCATCCGTAGGTAGTGCAGCGTCGCGCCGGTCTGCTGCGCAAGGTACTGCCAGGGCACCATGTTCGAGTGGTGCTCCATCTCGGTGGCGACGATGGCGTCGCCCTCCTTGACGAAGGTGCGCCCGTAGGCGTAGGCGACGAGGTTGAGGCCCTCGGTCGCCTGGCGCACGAATACGACCTCGTTGCGGCTGTTGGCATTGAGGAAGCCGGCCATGATGTCGCGCGCGCCCTCATAGCGCTCGGTGGCCACGGCGCCGAGGTGGTAGACGCCGCGGTGCACGTTGGCGTAGGAGGTCTCATAGACGTCGACGATCGTGTCGATCACCTGCCGCGGCTTCTGGCTGGAAGCGGCGGAGTCGAGGAAGACCAGGCGCTTACCGTGAACCGGGCGCTGGAGGATCGGGAAGTCGGCGCGGATCGCCTCCAGATCGAGCGGTGTGGTGAACTCCTTCACGGCCATGCAAGCAGTGTAGATGCCGCCCTCCGGGCGCTCGACGCGGTACGGCCCCGTGCCGATCGCTCACCGCCCCGTCACAATCTCGCGCCGCCCCCTTCATGCGGTGTTTGACACCCCCGGCCGGCGAGTGGCCCAACCATCCGGCCGTTTCCGGCGATTCCGCAACACACCGGCACCACGCCCTGTGATTCGTGTTTGACACCGTGGGTGGGGGTGCGCCGGGGACTTTGACGCCGCCGGAACCAGGCGCTACGCGGAGCCGGAAGCCTGTGAGTGCGCGACCTGCGGCACCTCGGTGGCGGCGATCGCCATCGCCAGCACCAGCGGGGCGGCCGACATTCGCGGCTGGTCGGGGTGCTCGCGCAGCCCTCGGCTGCATGCCTCGAGCAGCGGCGCGATCCGCTCCAACGCCGCGCCGGCCGGGCCCGGATCAGGATCACGGCACGTCATCTCCGACAGCCAAAGCATGTCGAGCGCCCGCTCCGCGTTCGCAGAGAACACCGAGCCGAGGACGAGCATCAGGTTCGCATGCAGCCGTGCCAGCTTCGCG
>Ga0209577_10003452_pt1 | contig 14882 bp, 11 predicted proteins | sample GraSoiAngelo_109_FD_185874 | JGI IMG/M metagenome (GOLD analysis project Ga0209577, IMG submission 185874) | Grasslands soil microbial communities from the Angelo Coastal Reserve, California, USA - 14_0903_12_20cm (SPAdes) (version 2) | ecosystem: Environmental > Terrestrial > Soil > Grasslands...
GCGTGTGCGGCGATAGATCATGCGGCCGGCAACAGCAAAGAGCAGGGCCGCGATTACGCCATGCGAAAACATTTGCAGGACCGCGCCGGAAACGCCGAGAAGATTCGCGGTGGCCAAGCCAAGCAGCACGAAACCCATGTGGCTCACGCTGGAATACCCGATTACAAATTTCAGATCACTTTGGCGAAGCGCCACCGCTGCGGCATAAACAATTCCGATAACCGCGAGGACGGCGATCCATTTGCTCCACAGTTGAAACCCCTGCGGGAAAAGATTCATCGCCACGCGGAGACCTGCGTAAGAACCGAGTTTCATAACGATCCCAGCGAGCAACATCGAACCCGCAGTCGGCGCGGCAGCGTGACCAGTCGGCGCCCATGTGTGCAATGGCCAAATGCCGGCGAGCACTGCAAATCCAAGAAACAACACGGGAAACGCCCACAATTGCAGTTGCCGTGGAAATTGGAATTGCGCCAGTTGATTTAAATCTAGCGAGCCGGCCGTCATGTAAGCGACGAGAATCCCGATGAACACAAACATGCCGCCGAAGAAAGAATACAACGTCAGCTTCATCGCGCCGTATTCCTTGTTCTTGGATCCGAAGATTGCGATGAGGAAATATTTCGGCACGATCACCAGTTCGTAGAAAACGAAAAACAAAAACAGATTGGCGCTGAGGAAAACGCCGTAGCAACCGGCCACTACCAGCAAAAGCCAGAAGAAAAATTCGTTTTGCCGATGTTCCACGTCCCATGAAAACAGCACCGTGCTCACCGCTGAGATCCCAGTGACGAGAACCATTGTTAAGCTGACGCCGTCCAGCGCCAGATGATAGTCGATCCGAAGGGCGGAGATCCAAGGCACGCGCACGATCGTTGTGAAATGCGCAAGATCGGGAATGGGGGTGCAAAAGAACGCCGCGAGTCCCAGAGCCAAGCCTGCTATGGTAGTAAGCAGCGCGATCCAACGCGCGAAAACCTGGGGCAAAAATAAGAGCAGAAGCGCTCCGGCGAACGTGATGTAAATCGTCCAGGCGATCATGCAGGGAAATAGATCATCAGGGAATCTCAACCGAACAGCCGCGTCATATGAACGACTGTCATGTTAAAGATGTTGAACATGAATTGCGGCGCGATGCCGATCGCGAACATGAGCAGCGTTACAGGTACGAGGACAAGTTTTTCGCGCCGTAGAAGATCGGGAAACGCGCTGCAACCTTCTGCGAGCGGTCCACTGAACAACGATTGCATGGTGCGCACAAAGACGATCGCTGTAACCAGAAGTCCAATCACGGCGATGGACGTGAATAAAGCCGTGATGGCGAATGCGCCTTTGAAAATCAGAAATTCGCCAATGAATCCGTTCAGTCCCGGCAGGCCGAGCGAGGAAAAGATGGCGACGCTCATCCAGCCGCAAAGGAGTGGTGTTCGTTGCATTAGCCCACCAAAATCTCTGATGCCACGCACACCGCGACGTTGTTCCAGCAATCCGACGAAATAGAACAGCGCAGCGGCAGTGATCCCGTGGTTAAAAATCTGCATGAACACACCGCTCAATGCCGCATGCGTGTCGATATTTGCAGTTACAGTCGGCGAAGCGGCTACCGCGAAGAGAGCGAGCATGCAGTAGCCAAGGTGGTTTATCGAAAGGTAGGCAACCATCCGTTTCAGATCGCGCTGTGCCCATGCAGCCAGCGGCGCGAAGACGATCGAGCAGACCGCCAACACAAGCAGCCAGGGGCCGATGATTTTAATTTCATTCGGAAAAAGCGGAAGCAACAGACGCACGAAACCGTAAACGCCCATTTTTGAGAGCACACCCGTTAAGATCATCGAGACACCGGTCGGCGCGGTTTGGTAAGCGTCGGGCAACCAGGTGTGAAACGGAAACAGCGGTACCTTTACTGCAAGCCCGATAAAGATTCCGGCGAACGCAAGCCACGCGAGCTTCCCGGTCAGGAGGCCGTTTTTTCCAAGACTGGCAAGTGCAGAAAAGTCGAACGTGCCTTTGGCAAAATAAATTCCCAAAAACGAAAGCAACATCGCCACGCTGCCAAGGAATGTGTAAAGGAAAAACTTGGTCGCGGCACGGTCCCGGTTTTCGCCGCCCCAGATCTTGATGAGCAAAAATGCCGGGATCAGACTCATCTCATAGAACAAAAACCAGAGAACGAAATTTTGTGCCGTGAACGTGCCATAGAGCGCAGACTGCATTACGAGCATCGTCGCATCGAACCCGCGGCCGCCTGGAGTAGGTCGGGCGACAAATGCGAATGGAACGATGAGCGACGTGAGCAGGACGAGCAGCAAACTCAATCCATCAACGCCAACCAGATACTCAGCGTTGATCGCCGGAATCCACGCATGACGTTCGACGAACTGCATACCCGTCCCAGTGGCATCGAACTCTCGCCACAATCCCAGCGCGCACGCCGCGGAGATGGCGTTAAATATCAGAGCGATGACGCGGCAATTTCTTTGCGGCCAGACCCAGACCGCAAGCGCGCCAAGCAGCGGAATGAAAATGATGGCTGTGATCATGCCAACCATGCGTAGAGAAGAAGAAGCGCCAGCATGCCGATGGCGATCACGCCAAGGTAAACTTGAATTTGCCCCGAGTGAGCGGCGGACATCAGGCGGCCGAGCCCGCGAGCGGCAACTGTGGTTTCATCCGCTCCGGCATTGATGCCCCGCTCATCGACGCCGGTAGTGAATGTGGCAAACAATTGCCCGATTGCACCAAAGCCACGCACAAGTCCATCCCAGAAATAGCGATCCAGCCAGTCGGACAGACGCGCAGCCATCCAACTGAACGCGATGACTGTGTGAGCATAAAGTTCGTCGACCCACATTTTATTTGCGAGAAAGCGAAACAATGCGGGCTGCGCGTATTCGAGCGGATCGATCTCACTCGGGCGATCTCCATCTTGCATGCCCGCCTTGCGATACATCCAAAAACCGACGCCGATACCCGCACTGACGAGCACGAGCGAAACAAAGAGCATCGGCTGAATCAAACGAGCGATCTCAAAGTGTACAGACTCGCCACTTAGATACGCGTACAGCCATGGCCATGCAGGCGTGAGCACGACGCTCAATAAAATTGCGCCTAGCGCGAGCACGATGAGTGGCATCGTCATCACGCGCGCACTTTCGTGCGCATGCTCCGCAACAGCGCGCGGCTTCCCCAAAAAGACGTAGATGATTTGACGCGTCATGTACAACGCAGTGAGAACGACTCCGGCGAGCATCAAGTAATACGGTGCGCGCGACGGCGGCCAATGGCCTATATCGTGAAGAATTTCCTCTTTCGTCCAGCCGCCGGAGAAAAGGAGCGGGAAGCCGCTGAGCGCCATCATCCCGATGGCGTACGTCACAAACGTGACCGGCATGAATCGCCGGAGGCCGCCCATGTTGCGAATGTCTTGTTCGCCGTGACATCCGTGAATGACCGAGCCGGAGCCGAGGAACAAAAGCGCTTTGAAAAATCCATGCGCCAGCAAGTGCATGATGCCGGCTGCCACGCCGCCCACGCCTAACGAGACCATCATCAAACCAAGTTGCGACACCGTTGAATAGGCGAGGATGCGTTTGATGTCGGCTTGTGCGATCGCGATCAGCGCAGCCATGAGCGCCGTAGTTACACCGATCCAAACAACGACGGTGAGCGAGGAGGTCACCCCGTTGACCGCACCTAACGAAAAGAGCGGATACACACGGGCGAGCAAAAAAACGCCAGCGGCAACCATTGTTGCCGCATGAATCAACGCGCTCACCGGAGTCGGACCTTCCATCGCGTCCGGCAGCCACACGTGCAGCGGAAATTGCCCGGATTTGCCGACTGCGCCGAAGAAGATTAGCAGCGCGATGAACGTAGCGCTGGCGCCGAGCATGGCCAGGCCAGCGCTTTCAAGGCAACCTTTCCCGCTATCGTAAAAAAGAAGTGTGCCGCTACGATTGTAGAGCCAGAGTATCCCGAGAAAAAATCCCATGTCGCCGATGCGCGTGGTGATGAACGCCTTCTTTGCGGCAGCAGCCGCGCTGGGCCGCTCGATCCAAAAGCCGATGAGCAGATACGACGCGAGTCCGACGAGTTCCCAAAAAATGAAAAGCAGAAGCAAACTGTTCGCGATAACCACGCCGAGCATCGCGCCGGAGAAGAATGATAAATAAGCGAAAAAGCGCACAAAATTCTTGTCCTCGGCCATATAGCCAATGCTGAAGACAAAAATGCAAAGCCCGACCAACGAGATCATCAGCGCCATCGCGGCGGCAAGCGGGTCGAGAACAAATCCGATCCGGAGCGCGTTATCGCCGAAAGCGAACCAGGTGAAATTTTGAACCGCGCGGAAGCCGTTTGTTTGTAACGTGGGCAGGAACGCCAGAACCGACAAAGCGAGCGCGGCGACTTGTCCAGTGACTGCGAGTGCTGCGGCGCTTCCGCGCCGCGCGTTCGGCAGACTCAAAATGATCAGCGAAGCCGCGAATGGGACTGCGGGAATGAGGCAGAGATAATGCATGACCCAGCGACTCATTCCTTTGGAGACAGACAACATCCAAGGCCCAAAACCCAATGCCCAACGTCCAACTTAGACGATGTGATGAATTGAGCGTTGGGCGTTGAGCGTTGGACGTTTGGCGTTTGCTTTTTACGTTTCATTTCATCCTTTGAGCTGATCGAATTGATCGACATCGGTAGTGTGATAGTGGCGATAAACGGCGATGACCATCGCCAGACCAATCGCGGCTTCGGCAGCGGAAAGCGCGATGGAGAAGATTGCGAACATTACGCCGGTCGGCTGATGCGGTTGCGGAGCGAAACGCCAGAATGCGATGAAATTCAAATTCGCCGCGGCCAACATCAACTCGATGCCGATGAGGATAAAAATCGCGTGCCGCCGGCTCAACGCCGCCAGGAGCCCGATGGAAAACAAGCCCGCGGAAACGATGAGAAAGGCTTGAAGCGTGGTTGTCATCGTAATCCGGGCAGAAAACGTCCAACGCCCAACGTCCAACGCCCAACATCTAATTCAGAGTCTCTTCTGGATTCGGCGTTGAGCGTTGAGCGTTGAGCGTTGAGCGTTTGCTTCACCAATCTCATCGCTTCTCCTCCATCACGAGAATGAGCGCGCCTATGAGAGCGGCGGTCAGAAGAACACCGACGCATTGCAATGGCCACACGTAACCGGTCATTAATGCTTCGCCGATTCTTTTGACGGTAAGCGCCCGAATGTGCGGCGCGAGGATGGAAAGTGATTGCGTCTTGAGAATCGACCACGTCAAACCACCGAACACAGCAAGAGCTATGAGCACTCCGGCCCAGTTAAAGCCGCGATTTTTTCCCACGTCGCGCCGTGTCAGAAGAATCGTGAAAACGATCAACACCGCGACCGCGCCGATGTAAATGAACACCAACGCGAGGCCGACAAACTCTGCGCCAAGCAAAAAGAAAAACGCCGCGAGGCCGACCAAAGCCACTGCGAAGCTCAGCGCAGCATGCATCAGCTTTTGCAACGTCGCGGCCGCCAGCGCCGCGGCGAGTGTGAAAATTGCGATGATAACGAATGCAGCGCTGCTCATTCTGCGAAGCGATAAACGCGCGGTGCAAATTTTCTTCGCGTGTCGAGCACAATCGATAGAGCGCTGTAAACGATCACAATTACAAACAGCGACCATAGCCATCCGCGCAGGCCACGCCCGGTATAATGCCAGACGGCCGCCGCGATGAAGCACGTGAAAGCCATCGGCAACATGAATTTCCAAGCGATGTTCATCATTTGATCGATGCGTGTGCGCGGCAGCGTCCCGCGGAGCCAAATGTAAACGAAAAGCAGCGCGCTCAGCTTCAGGAAAAACCAGACATAGGAGGGAACAATTTCGAGCAAGCGCACAGGCGCATGCCAGCCGCCAAGGAACAAGGTCACTGCAAGGCCGCTCACGGCGAACATCCCGAGGTATTCGGCCATGAAAAATGTAGCGTATTTGAACCCGGAATATTCAGTCATGTGCCCGGCGACGATTTCCGATTCGCCCTCGGGCACATCGAACGGAGTGCGGTTCGATTCCACGAGACCGGACACGAAAAACAGAATGAACGCTGTAAAGCCCCACGGGGTGAAGACAAACCAGCGTGGCACAATGCCAAAAGTATATTCCGCTTGCGCGGCAACAATCCTGTCCGGCATAAGCGAGCCTACGACCATCACAACCGGGAGCACAGTGATAATGAGCGGCAGCTCGTAGCTGAACATTTGCGCGATCGCGCGCATCGCACCGAGCATGGAAAATTTATTGTTGCTAGCCCAGCCGGCCATAAAGACTGCGAGTTCTGTGGCCGATCCCACGGCAAAGAAAAAGAGAATGCCACCATCAATTGCGAACGGCGTCATGTTCCGGCCATACGGAATCACACCCAATGTGAGGATCGCCACGGCCGCGAGGAGGACTGGCGCGAGAAAATGGACGAGCTTATCCGCTCGCGCAGGCACAATGTCTTCCTTGATCAACATTTTGATTCCGTCGGCGATTGGCTGGAAAAGACCGAACGGCCCGACCCGGTTCGGGCCGTAGCGATTTTGCATCCGGGCAAGAATTTTCCGCTCCAGTACCGAGATGAGCGCGAAAAGCGTGAGGAACACACCTAGTAGCATGAAAATATTGATCAGAATTGACGTCACCTGGATCACCCAGGCGGGCGACCCCGCCAGCCATGAGAGCAGCCATTGCTTGGCGTTGATGAAGACTTGGTCGATCGGCTTGCTCATCCCGGATGAAGAAAACCGTTGATTGTCAGGTTAATCAAGACAGAACACTGTCCCTTTCATTTTGAAGGCGGCTCGCAATAGGCCCGGGCGGCAATACTCATCTTTTGTATAAAGTGGTTTTAGCTTTGCAGGGAGCTTCTGGTGCGGTACCTTGGGCGTCCGCCATGCGAATGCCGCTGTTGTTACTCGCTGCTCTTTTTGTGAGCGCCGGTTTGATCCGCGGAGAAATCAAGACTCCGGAGAACGCGCCCATTGAGATCACTTCCACCGGGGAGACGACATATGAAAACGGGCTGGCAACGGCGCACGATAATGTAGCGATTCACATTGGCAATACAGACATTTACGCCGATTACGCACAATACAATTCTACCACGCACGAGGTAGAGTTGAGAGGCCACGTGCGAATTTATCGGGATACGAGCCTCTATGTCGCCGAACACGGTTTTTACAACACCGAAACAAAAAAGATCCGGACGATCAATGGCCGGACTGAGTCGCAACCTTATTTTCTCACCGGCCGAGATGTGAGTTCAATCTCCGACAACGGTTATTTTATACGAAACGGTACGTTTACGACGAACGATACTGCTAAGCCCGATTTTCATCTTCACGCGCGAAAGATCCGTATTTACGAGAAGGACCGCGTGATCCTGCAGTACGTGACGGCATATGTCGGGAATGTGCCGGTTTTTTGGTGGCCTTATCTATATGAATCCCTCAGTGACACATTCAGTTTTACGGTTTCCCCGGCGTATTTGAGCTCATGGGGACCATCGCTTCTGACTCAGGTGATGTTTCCGATTACGGATTATGTCAAGGCACGCGTCCGACTCGATTACTTTGGCCGTCGCGGAGCCGCCATTGGCTTCGATCCCGTTATTGATTATGGAAAGGACGAGACCAGCCAGGCGAGGATAAAAACCTTTTACATCGATGATCAAAACCCGGACATAAACCAGACGTCCGAGGTCCGACAGAATGTTCCTGCCAGTAGATACCGGCTTAGCTTGGAAGACCGGACGAACTTTACTAGTGACATATACGGCATCGCTAACCTCACCAAGCTTAGCGATCCGTATGTGATGGAGGACTTTTATCAGGGAGAGTTTCGCATCGATCCAGTTCCGGACAACGTAATTGCCGTGACTAAGACGAGTCCTTTTTACACCCTGACTGCCATCGAGCGATTTCAGGCAAACAATTTTTTTACGACAACAGAACGTTCGCCGGAGGTCGTGCTGGACATTAAACGGCACGCGCTTTTCGGCGGGCCCATTTTTTACGAGGGCGAGACCGGCTTTGCTAATTTGCGGCTGCAATTCCCGCAGGGTTCGGGATTCGAAAATTATGGCACCTATCGTTTCGACACCTTTCATCAACTAACTTTTCCAAACACATATTTTGGATGGCTCTCGATCATGCCACGGGTTGGCTATCGCGGAACCTATTATGGTAAGACATGGGATTTGGGATCGACAACCTTTGTGCCTCCATCAGATCCGCTCATACCCGATTTTATTCTTCCGCCTCCAACGCTAGCTAATCCAGTAAAGTTCGACGGAGACACATTTCGCTCGGTCTTCGACACAGGTGCCGAAGCTTCATTCAAGATCTCACGCACCTGGGAGAATGTGCAAAGCCGCGCGTTGGGGCTGGACGGCATCATGCACGTCATTCAACCGTTCACCGACTTTTCTTACGTGAAAGAGAATGGACCTAACCCAACGTCAATCTTGGGGTTCGACCGGTTTCAGCCTTCGACCCAACTGCGGGCGATTGATTTCCCGCAGTTTACCACCATCGACTCGATCGCTGATTGGACGGTGTGGCGGGTAGGCGTTCGCAACCGGCTGGAAACGCGGCGCGACGATACAACGATGACATGGTTTGAACTCGATACCTTCTTTGATGTGAACTTCGTCAACCCCTACAATCGTACAGACTACTCAAATTTCTTTAACAACATTCGGTTTACGCCTCTCCCGTGGGTCTCGTTTTCAGTCAACTCACAGGTGCCGGCCTTCTCGAAGGGTTTCACCGAAGTGAATACGACCGCGAGCGTGCAACCGCTAGCCAATCTGCAATTAAACTTTGGGCATCGCTATTTGAACGACAATCCTTTCTTTGACAACAGCAGCCTGTTTCTTGTTGGTGGATATTATCGAATCAATGATAACTGGAGTATTGGTGCCCAGGAGCAATATGAAGCCGCGACAAGCACCCTCGAGGAACAACGCTATTCGATTTACCGGGACCTCTCGAGTTGGGTCGCGTCCGTCGGCGGCGTCATACGCGACAATAATGGAGTGAAGGAGTATGGCCTTTTGTTCACCATAACGCTGAAGGCATTCCCGAAGTTTGGATTCGACTTGAACTTCGATCCTACGTCCTCAGGGCAATGAACGACCGTGCGCGAATAATCTCGAAACAGCAGGATGCTCCAGCCCATTTGTGCTGCGGCTGATTCGCCCGCAGCATTGTCCAATCATGGATCTTGCGATCATCGGTTCCGGTTACGTCGGCCTTGTTACCGGCGCCTGTTTCGCAGACGTTGGCCATAACGTCATTTGCATCGATAACGACGCACAAAAGATCAAACAACTGCAAGCCGGCGAGGTGCCGATTTATGAACCCGGGCTTGAAGAAATAATTCATCGAAATGTCTCGGCGCAGCGACTGCGCTTCACCGGCAGCATTCAGGACGGAGTGGACAAGTCACAAATCATCTTCATCGCCGTTCCTACTCCGCAGCAGCCGGATGGCGATGTCGATCTCAGTTTTCTGGAGAAGGTTGCGCGGGAAATCGCAGGCGTATTGACCGATTATCGCGTGATTGTTGACAAGAGCACAGTGCCAGTGAAAACCGGCGAAAAAGTGGCGGAGTCAATCAAACGGTACAACCGCCACGGCGCGAAGTTTGATGTGGTCAGCAATCCCGAATTCTTGCGTGAAGGCTGTGCGGTAGCCGATCTAATGCGTCCAGATCGTATTGTGATCGGAGCGCAAAGCGAACATGCCATCGATCTCATGAAGAAGGTTTATGAGCCATTCATGGCGCCGATACTGGTGACTGATATCAACAGCGCCGAGCTCATCAAACATTGCGCGAACTCATTCCTGGCGCTGAAAATTTCATATATCAACGCAGTCTCGGCGATTTGCGAGGCCAGCGGCGCCGATATCGAAAAGGTCGCCGACGGAATCGGAATGGATCATCGGATTGGCCGGGATTTTTTGAACGCTGGAATTGGATACGGCGGTTCCTGTTTCCCCAAGGATATCGCTGCGTTCATTACGATCAGCGAGCGGCTTGGCACTCCATTCAATCTGCTTAAGGAAGTGCAACGCATAAACAACGCTCAAAAGGAGGGTTTTCTGAAGGCGATTCGGGAAACGCTCTGGGTGTTGCGGGAAAAGCAGATTGCAGTCTGGGGCCTCACATTCAAGCCTGATACAGACGACGTTCGCTCGTCTGTGGCGATAGAACTGGTGACAACCCTTCTGCGCGAAGGCGCGCATGTGGTTGCCTACGATCCAAAAGGAATGCAAAAGGCACGCGCCATAAAAGCGATCGCCGACGCAGAATTTGCTTCATCGGCTCTCGAAGCAGTCACCGATGCCGAAGCGCTCGTCATCGCCACGGAATGGAGTGAATTTGCCAACGTGGATCTCGCGGTGATGAAAGAAAAAATGAGGACACCGATCGTCTTCGACGGGCGAAACCTCCTGGATCCTGAAACGATGAAGCGACTGGGGTTTCATTACTATTCGATCGGACGCGCCAGCGTGAAGCCGCAATAACCGCAGTAAATATGGCGTCCCGTGAGATAAGGTCGCCGCCTTGGCGTCGTAAATCCGGCAAAGCGATTCTATCTTACGGGGCTCGCCAAATCGCGCTGACCGCCCTTCGGCTGTGGCGAAAAGAGAAGCGCTTCGCCGATTCCATCATCTCGGGACTTTCTGCGAAGGCCGCGCTTACGCCTTCCGACCGAGCGTTTGCGCTCGAATTGTTTTACGGCGTCCTGCGCAATTTAACGTTGCTGGATTTCTGGGTCAGTTGCCTGCGTGCTTCGCGTGTTGAGAGCGATCTTCGCGATATTCTGCGGCTTGGTTTATATCAACTCTTGCTTCTCAAAACTGCCCAACACGCAGCAGTCCACGAAACGGTAGAGCTCGCGCCGAAAAGGCAGCGAACCATCATCAATGCGATGCTGCGCGCTGCAACGCGGCAGCGAAGCGACTTGCTCGCACGCGCCTGGGCGCAGCCACTGTTCGTTCGAACGTCGCACCCGCAATTTCTTGTCGAACGCTGGCTGCAGCACTTCGGCCTCGAACACGCGGAGAAGCTGTGTGAATGGAATAATCTTCCTGCACCAGTTTATGCGCGCGTCAACTTGTTGAGAATCGATCGAACAAAATTCCTCCGAACTTATCCCGAATCGCGTCCTCTCCCTGACAACTCGAACTTCATGGAAGTCAATTCGCTACCCTCCGGCGCTTTGGAACGAGGTGATTGTTACATTCAGGACCCCAGCACCGCGATTGCCTGCCAGTTGTTAGATCCAAAACCCGGAGAAAGAATCCTGGATGCATGCGCAGCACCGGGCGGGAAAACGGGTTACGTCGCGCAACTCATGGAAAATGCTGGAACAATCGTAGCGTGCGATCGCGATTCTGAGCGGCTGCAGATCTTGAAGGAGAACATGGCGCGCCTCAGCGTGCGATTTGCGCACAGTTTGCGTCACGATTGGTCACGCGGTCGCGTACCGTTGGAAATCGCGTCGAGTGCTCCATTTGATCGTATCCTGATTGACGCGCCGTGCACCAACACCGGAGTGATGCGCAGGCGCGTGGATCTCAGGTGGCGATTACGACGAATCGATTTCGGTCGCATGCAGCAACGGCAGCTCGAAATCGTTCGTCGGCTCATCCCGTTACTAAAACTGAATGGCGTCCTTGTTTACAGCACGTGCAGCCTTGAGCCGGAAGAGAATGAAGAGGTCGTTCGTTGCATCCTCGCGGAGACGCCGGTTCTGCGCTTGGAAGCCCAAAGGCATTCGCAGCCCTTTCGCGACGGTTTTGACGGCGCTTACGCGGCGAAACTGATTCGGACCGCTTAAAGTTTGGAATTCCGCCTTTAGGCGGTTTCTTCCTGAGAGCCGCGTAAACGCGGAACTCCGAACGCCAAGACCGCTACAGTTGCATCCGGTCGGGCTGGTGGAATGATAAGCGCCTATGCACGACGCCCGGTTCGATAAACTCGCAAAACTCCTTGTGGAATATTCCATCCGCCTCCAGCGGAATGAAACGGTACTGATTGAAGCATTCGATATTCCTGCCGAAATGACCGTCGCGCTAATCCGCGCCGTGCGGAAAGCGGGCGGCGTACCTTTTGCGCAGACTTATCAAACCCGCGTGAACCGCGCGCTCGCGCTCGAAGCCTCGGATCGACAGCTCAACCTGACGGCAAGCCACGAGCTGACGCGCATGAAAAAAATGAATGCGTACATCGCCATACGCGGCAGCCACAACATCACCGAACTAGCCGATGTGCCCCCGGAGAAGATGAAATTGATCGGCCGCAAAATGCGCCCGGTTCAAGACCAGCGGGTTAAAAAAACAAAGTGGGTCGTCTTACGGTGGCCGACGCCGTCGATGGCGCAGCTTGCCGGGATGAGCACGGAGGCATTTGAAGATTTCTATTTCGACGTCTGCACACTGGACTATCGCAAACTGCTACCCGGCATGAAGGCGCTGAAGCACTCGATGGAAAAAACCGACCGCGTCCAAATCAAAGCTCCCGGCACGGACCTGCGTTTCAGTATCAAGGGAATTCCGGCTGTTATATGCGGTGGCGATCGCAATATTCCCGATGGCGAAGTTTTCAGCTGCCCTGTGAAAGATTCCGTGGAAGGTCACGTCACCTTTAATGCCCCAAGCATTTATCAGGGAATCGCTTTTGATGGCATCCGTCTCGAATTCAAGAACGGAAAGATTATCGAAGCGACGAGCAACGAGACAAAAAAGTTGAATAAGATTCTCGATTCAGATCCGGGTGCGCGTTACATAGGCGAATTTTCGCTCGGCTTTAATCCGCGGGTGTTACAGCCAATGCGCGATATCTTATTCGACGAGAAAATCGCCGGGTCATTTCATTTCACCCCGGGACAAGCCTACGAAGAAGCTGACAACGGAAACCGCAGCCAGGTCCACTGGGACATGGTATGCATTCAGCGTCCCGATTACGGCGGTGGCGAAATCTACTTCGACGGCAAACTGATTCGCAAAAACGGCGACTTTCTCCCGAAACAATTGCGCTCGCTGAATCGGAAGTGACGGCGCGTATGCGCACCCGGTTTGTAGGTCGGCGGCCTGCCTTATCAAGCTCGCTTCTACGGGCGCTGCGGGGGTTAGCCGGGCGCGTCATGCTGGCAGACCCATGACCGCTGCGCTTGACTCCTGCGCCGCGCCCATAAATTTCGATTAATCAGTATCGATCGCCCTGGCGCGCGTGGAACTGTCTCACGCCTGGAGCCGGGCTGTAGCGAATGCCACCGCATACGTCGGATGATTTGCGAAAGTGACAACCACGTCACCTTTAAACGCTGGCACTTCGCATGCCGTGCCTAGTCTAACTAACATGCCAAATGTTAAGGCCGCAGCAATTCGCTTACTCTTTGCCTGGGCTCTCATGAGTTCGGCGCACGCCGCGACCGTTATGGTTACTAACACCAATGACAACGGCCCGGGCTCACTGCGCCAAGCGCTCGCGCTCGCGAACGACGGTGACACAATCGATGCCACTGGTATCAGTGGTGTAATTACACTCACTAGCGGGAAATTGCTGGTGAGCAACAGCGTGACGATAAACGGTCCCGGCGCAGACCTACTGGCTGTTGACGGTAACGCCGCGGGCACAGTGTTTCAGGTTGTGTCGATGGGACCTGTTACAATCTCAGATTTAACTATCAGGAATGCGAATGGTAGATTCGGTGGTGGCATCTTTAACGGCGGGGTCGGGCCAGTGACCGTTAGCAACAGCGCTCTCAGCGGCAACACCGCAGCTTTCGGCGGCGGCGTCTACAATGGCGGCACGTTAAATATCGTTAACAGCACAATCAGCGGTAATACGGCTAACGAGGGTGCCGGGGTCTACAATACTGTTACACTGACGATCATCAACAGCACCCTCAGCGACAACACAGCATCACAGGTTGGCGGCGCGGTGTTCAATACCGGGACGCTGGTTATCGCTAATAGCACCATCAGCAATAACTCGTCTATGTTTCTCGCGGGCGGCGTTGTAAACCTTAACAACTTTCAGATCGGAAACACGATTCTGAATGGAGGTCACGCAAGTGCGAATATTTATAACAATGGCAACGGCGTAGTCATGTCGCTTGGCTACAACCTTAGTAGCGACGATGCTTTCGGGATTTTGACCGGCCCCGGCGACCAGATCGAGGCCAATCCGATCCTTGGGCCGTTGCAGATTAACGGCGGGCACACTTTGACGCATGCGTTGTTGCCTGGCAGCCCAGCCATCGATGCCGGCAATCCGAACTTTATGCCGCCGCCTTTCTTCGATCAGCGCAACTCCAGTGACTAGCGCGTCTCCCACACCAACTCCCACTGCGACGGTTACTCCGACGACCACTTTGTTTCCAAGTCCAACGCCGACGGCTACACGGACACCAACAGCTACTGCAACCGCGACGGCTACATTCACTCCAACGCCAACGCCTGCAGCTACGCATACCCCGACACCAACACCTAGCGCCACTGCCACTGCTACGCCTATCTCAACCGCTACGCCGACGGCAACAGCTACGGCTACGGCCGCATCCACGCCTACGCCTACTCCAACGGCTTCTCACACGCCTGCGCCCACCGCGACAGCGACGTTTACTCCCGCGCCTACTCCAACAGCTACGCACAGGCCGAGGCCTACGCCGACAGTCACCCCGCGACCTACGTCAACGCTTACCCCAACACCGACCGCTATTCATACTCCGACGCCAACTCCGACGTTAACGCCAGTATCGACTCCGACCGTCACCACCAATCCGGCAACCCTAATCGGGAGTTCTTCGGCCACGCTTAATGGCACGGTTAA
>Ga0209577_10003454_pt1 | contig 14881 bp, 19 predicted proteins | sample GraSoiAngelo_109_FD_185874 | JGI IMG/M metagenome (GOLD analysis project Ga0209577, IMG submission 185874) | Grasslands soil microbial communities from the Angelo Coastal Reserve, California, USA - 14_0903_12_20cm (SPAdes) (version 2) | ecosystem: Environmental > Terrestrial > Soil > Grasslands...
CGAGCGTAGCCCTCCCCGCTGCAAACGCGACGAGGGAGCTCGTGTCGGTTTTCCACTACGCGTTCGGCGAAAAAGGTCACTGAACTCGCTCGAGCGACACCTCCGGGAAATAGAGCGCCTTGCGCTCCCGCTGCCACCAATCGCCCGTGGCTCGGCGAAGATTGAAGTTCGTGAAGTGATAATCATAGGCTACTGCCCTAACGTAGCGTGGTGGCACATTGGGAAACGGATTACTTGCGAGCAGCGCCGTCACTTCCGGAGTTCCCTGCAGCAGACGGATCATGAAATTGGAAAACCAGGGGTTCTCCTGATAGTTTCCGAGCGCCGCGAACCACATCTGCCAATCCAGGCGCGGTTGGTAGGGCGCCACCCAGGGTGGGCGGCGCGCAACATCGCCCGGCTTGTATTGGAAATCGTAAGCCTGCCAGATCTGACCGTCGTTGCTGCCCTCCACCACAATCTCGCTGCGAGAAGTCGTCATCACGGCAAACAGACCGTAGGTATTGGCGAGATCGAAGGGCGCCTGCCAACTGACCAATTGGCGCGCGAAGCCAGGCACCGCGCCTCCTTGTTTGAAGGTCCCCAGCATTTCACTGCTGCTGATCACTAAGATCAGAACCGCCAGCGCGGCTCTTATCACTTTTCCGTCCAGTGCGAACAGGGATGCATGTTTCACTGAGCCGGCGCCTTCTGTCAGGCGATTGACGAACTGCGTCGGCAACCACTGGCTGAAAAACGAATCGTCGAGAAGCAGGATGCAGAGGACGATAGTCAATAGATTAAAGAAACAGTAGTTGCCGGTCAGGGCAATTAGGAGTTGAAAGCCCACGGTCAGTCCTGCTCCAACTCGCCTGAACCTTTGCGGGGTGAAAATGAGAAACGGCACCCCGAGTTCCGAGGCAAAGACGCCTACGACGGAGATCCTTTGAAACCAATCAGGCAATTGGGCGGCATACCAAGCCACCGGCGTGGGCAGGGGCTGGGTCCAATAGTGGTAACCCAATGCGGTATGGTCGCGCCAGGTCGGGTCATTGCTTAAGAGCTTCACTGCGCCCGATAGAACCATCAGTCGGAACAGAAGCCACCGCTCCAGCCACACAATCGTCGTTGAAACACGGGAAGTGCCCGAGCGCCAAGGCGGCTCGAGCGGGCGCCACGGAGCCAGAAAAATAGCGAGAAAGCCGACCTCAAGCAGCAGAATGTCCCACTGGAATGAGAGGAAGTCTTGCCCCACCGTCACAAGAGAGAGGTAGCACGCCCACCCCAGCACCAGAGCCGGACCCGTCGCTAGGCCGAGCATTACCAGCAGTCCAAACAGCGCTCCCATGCTGCAGAGAAGCTTGAGTGCGGCGTCACTCGAGCTAATCCACGCTAGCGTAGGGAACAAACGGTAGCTCTCTGAGCCGAAATTGCGCTGCAGTGCTTGCAGGAAATTGCTGACTGGTAGAATTCCGTGCGCGCCGATCAGACCGACTACCTGCCCCCTGAACGACAGAAACGCGATCAGATAGACCAAACCTAACAGCCGAAGGAAGATCCATCGGCTGAGAACGTACGATGAAGGCGCCGGATTGCGACCCCAGGCCAGCCGCGTGATCTTTGAGAAGAACCCGCGATGGTCCGCCACCAACCGGTACGTCGCTTCGCTCAATGACCGTGCGACGGGCATGTGAAGGTAGACGGCCAGCATCCAGCGTTGCTCCGGTGCGTACGCCAGCGTGCGAAACAGAGCTTCGGCGCCGCGATACACCGCGCCCTCAGGCGTGACGAGGTGCATGGAGCGCCTCCAAGCTTCCTCATTGATTTGCGGGAAGCGGGACGCCTCTTGTTGTGCGGGAGCGAAGTCTACCTGGCCGCGGGTCGTTCCGCGCCAGCGCGCTACCCAGAAACGGCAGAACCCACAGTCTCCGTCAAAAAGAAGCAGCGGACGTTCCGGGAGTCTCTCTGCCGCTGTGCGCTCCTCATTGGGTGTCATACATTTCACGGTAGCGCATCTGCTGGCCGTGATGTTACTGCATAGCGTTGCCCGTGCAATCTGGAATGCGGCCGGCTCCCACCACAAATTGTCCACCATCCCTTCGGTGGATTTAACTTTTCTCGCCGAAGCTGACCGGTTTCGAACTGAGCACATTCGGCCGTGCCAACGCCCTATCGAGAAAAATGACCAGGTTCTTAGAGCCAGCGACGGCGGCGGACGGGACCAGCAAGGCCTCGTAGCCCTGTTCTCTTGCCTGGGTAGCAATCTCTCGCGTTGCGATTACGTCGCCACCAGTCAGTGAACCTCCCTGCAGCCCACTGTTCTGGAGAACGGCGGCCTCGGTGAGATCCAGAACGGATCCTAGCTTCACTTCCAGTTCGTACACCCACCACGCCCCTTCCGGGAATTGATCGGGATCAACGCCACGCTGTCTCAAACCTCTCGCCACCTCTTTGGCTGCGGTGGCTGGCTCGAGTGAGGTATATAGGGCGCCAAACTCATTCGGCGAATTGAAGCGGCCTCCGGCCCTCAAGCTTCCTGTTGTCAACAACGGATCCAAACCTTCACGAACAACGCGGAAAACAACTGCGGACAGAGGAGACCGAGGCAGGTCCAGAGGAAGGGCCAACTAGACGTAAACTCCCTCTTGAACAGCCTGCAGATCTGCTGACACGCTGTCAAATTCTCCTCCAATCAGCAGGTCGATAGGCTTCTTACCTTGGAGCGTCGGATTGGCGTGGCACAAGTAGCTCCGAATGGCTTCGTCGTCGGCGAGCGTTTGTTCAAGCAGAGCGACAATGTCAAGAAGGCTGTCCAATTCTCGAGTCCGCCGGGGGCGCGTTCCCTTGAGCCAACGATGCACGGTTCGAGCGGAAACGTTCAAGATTCGGCTGAGGACCTCTTGCGACACTCCCAAGAGTCGAACGATCCGAGATAGGCTAGGCGACCGACCTTGGCGACTGGCCTTGAGGGTGCCTAAGCTGTTCAAGCGCTTAAGCAGCATCGTTGGCTGCATTTTCGAATCGAAGAGAACAAGCACGGGCGCGGGCCGCGATTGGCGAAGCACTTCTACGGCCTGTTTTCCATCGACGTGAGGCATGCGAAGATCCATCAAAACGATGTCCGGCCGTTCTTCCTTTACCTTCTCAAGGTCCCTTAAGGACCGGATCGGCCGAACCTCGGCGAAGCGAGCGAGAACCCCTTCCGAAGGCAGATGCGTACCCTCCTCTTTCAATGCGACAGCTCTCAGGGCCATGGCCTTCTCCTTAGAATATCGACTCAAGAGTAGACTAGGCTCCACAGATGTGTCAAGACACTGTCTGGACACATTTTCTGCGAATGCGGGCCATCGAAAGTGTGGTTTTGGCCTGCTCTGGCTGCTACTTTTGGGGCGTCTCGACTGAAGCGGGATTGCCGATAAGCTTGTTGTAATCCGCCGTCTCAGATGGAGCGCAAAAGAACTCCTGAATATCGTAGTCGTCCGGCAGACGGTGAAGCACGAACTTGTTTAGAGCCTGCCACGGTTGCAAGTAAAACTTCGGATCGTTAATAGTTACCGTGAGCTCCAACGTGTCATAGTCCACGCGATGAAACCGTTCCTGCACTGTCAAATCGCCGCTGTGAGGACGGCCGGCATTATCGAGCCACGTTTTTTCATTCATCCCGACCGTATCAACCACAAAGGTGTAATCGTCCACCCATTTGCCCACCGAATACCCGTTCCACCTCGGTTCGGCCTCCTTGAGATCAGGGAGCGCCCGTCCATCGGTCCAAATGACGCGCCAGTTATCATAAAATTGGTATAGGAGAAGTACCTGGTTCCTATTCTGAGCGATTTCCAGCACCCGGAATTCGAAAAGCTCCATGCGTGGAAACCCCTGTGGGTCGCAGAAGTCCACAGGATCATTTACAAGACCAGGGCCAACGGCCCTCACCCCGACTCCCGGCTTATTGGCTTTCAGTGCCGCCAGTCCCAACGGTGTATAAGGTAAGGGGTGGGAAATCTTGCCTTCGTCGGGCTGCTCCCCAATATCGTCCTGCGGGTGGTCCGGCAACAGCGCCGGATACTCCAGCACACCCTTAGGCTGTACTCCACCTTCGGCTGCTGCATTCCAGATCCCAGAGAGGTTGCGGCGTGGTGCAGGAGCTGATTTTTTCCCGACATACGCTTTTTTGGGCGGCGGGCCATTGTTCCAACTCTGCTGTTTCGCCTGCTGTTCCGTCGTTCCCGGGGCGTTTTGAGCGTGCAGAAGCCGTGGCAAACTCAGGAGGGCAGTCAGCAGAATCGCTGAAAAGACGCAGCATTTTGACATTGGAAATATCTCCCGCGCTGGACTGTTTCGGGTTCCTCGCGCATATGGCTGCCATGCGACTGCCCGGCGCAGACTCAGGCCAAATTAGCCCGGCCGAGCGGCTGGCTTATGGCTTGGGGCCGCCCTTGGGATTGCCCGACGAACCGTTGTCGTGCGGTGGAAAGGGCTTGCCATTCAGGATGACATCGCCTTCGAATCGCCCGATGGCTTGTCCGTTCTTGACTTGTATCATCGTAACCGTAACTTGATCCCCGGGCTTGAAGGAGTTGTGCGACCATCCCTGCGCGCTTACGGTTGGTGGAGCACTCGCCTCGACGATCCAGTGGGTCACTTCACCGCTTTCGTTTTTCGCGTCGAACTTCAACCAGCAGTGCGGATTGGCCCAAATCCATTCCGTTACGATTCCCGATACCGTTATCTTCTTATCGTAGTTGTAGGCCGCATTCCCGTGGTGTGCCAACAGCGGAACGACGAACGTTGACACCGCAACGGCGAGGGACAGCAGCGGCAGCTTGTGTTTCATCGCACACCTCCAAATCCGCCCTCAAGAGAGCGAGCCACGTGCATACAGAAACTGATCCGGCTCAATCATCTTGATCCTTGACTCCGTCAATATATACCCGACCGCCCGGCAAGGAAATGCTCGAGCGATGCGTTGCGCTGTGCTCAAGCCGATAATCCAAATGCGCCCGGCTAGCTGGCGGATCGCGCAATGGTGAATTTGAAGCAGGAACTCCTGCGATGAAAATCCCATATTGGGGGGTGGAGATCCTTCAAGAGATTGTTTCGTTTCGTTTGTCTAAGTGGCTTGTTCTCGGACAAGCCCTCAGGGGCAGGCAGTCAAAGAAATCGCCGCTCGCACGAGAGTTCCGCAGGCACGCGTAGAGGAACCGGACCGGGAGACCACCCCCAATATCAAAATATCGGCGGCACAGAGGCATTCGCCTGTGTCTGCGATTCTTACAATTACAACGTCACCGGCGCGGTCCGGGCAAGTTGCACCTAGGCAGGCATGTGGAGAATTTGAAGCCCGGGGAATACCTCAACGGAATACGATGCGAATCCATTTGAGGCCAGCGGCCCGCACGGTCGTGTGGTGCCTATAGCCCTTTTTGCGCTGTTGCTGGTAGCACCCGCTGCATGACTGCGGGGCACCGTGGGAATCGACGGCTAATCGGCGGGCGAGCATCGGCCATCCAAATGGCAGGTTTGGAGCCGGTTCTCTGGGCCGGCGGCTTTGCAGCCGCCGTAGCAAAATCCTTCGTTCGTTAGCTGGCTACAGGTCGGGACGGTGCTGCGGATTTCGCACGCTTGTTGACGTATAACTCGGCGTCGGCGCGAGCCAATAGGTCCTTGGCCGACTCACCGGAGAGCAGGTCGGCCCAGCCAGCGGAGATCACGATGGGCAGGTTGTGTCCTTCGATTTCCACGCGAATTCCTTCCAGCCGCTTGAGCACCGCCTGCACGTTTTCCGGTTTGCATTCCGGCAGCACCACCAGAAACTCGTCCCCGCCGTAGCGCGCCGCAGCGTCGGAGCCGCGCGTGGCCTTGCTCAGCCTTTCCGCAAAGGCCTTCAGCAGCCCGTCCCCGGCGCCGTGGCCGTAGGTGTCGTTCACTTGCTTGAATTCATCCAGGTCAAACAAAATCACGGAGAGCGCTCGCCCGTGCCGCTCGGAGCGCTTGATCTCGTCCTCCAGGCGCTGTTCGATATAGCGGCGATTGAAAAGGCCGGTGAGCGGGTCGAGCAGCGCCATCCTGTAGACCTCCTGCGCCAGCGTCTCCACCTTGTCCACCGCAAAAACCTGATCGGTAAGCTGCCGCCGAATGCGGGTAATCTGCAGTTGCTGATAGATCACATAAACGTTGAAGATCAGCACCAGGCCCACGAGCCCGCGCACTGCTTGGTTCAGAAAGAAGGAATAGTAGCTGTCCGCTTCGGAGAGCAACGCGGGAAAAGCGAACGAAGCCACGGCCGTCAGGAGCAGCAACGTAACCATGATCGCGTACGACCACAGCCACCACTCGCGCCGGTCCATCCGGCGCATGGTGTGCTGGATCTCTTTCGCGGGTATCGCGCTGAATTCTACAACCGAACTCTGCTGGTCCATTCCCTCTGGCGAAGCGTTCAGATGAAAGGGCGCTCCCATGCCCGATCCGTCGACATGCCTTACGGATGACTCTGGCCGGGGAAGCTCTATACTCCCCCCGAGATTCTTATTGTGGCACGAGCCGACGGTAAGAGCTTGGTACTCGGGCGAGCGGTGACCGATTAGTTATGGTGGCTGCCGACGATTTGCGGGTCACAATGACCGCCTAGGCAGCCGCAGGTACGCGATCTGGTTCAAGGAGAACGGTTCGCTGGTTACTAACGAAACGATGGTTTTGTGCTGGCGACCCCTACCAAACCCAACAGTCGCCTCGGAAGTTATGCCCTCAAGACCTTCAAGGACGGGTCCTTCCGGGCTTATGTACCCTGCCACTGCCACCGGACCGCCGCTGGCCCTCCAGTCGCTTTCGCTTCTGCTTGAGCAGGCCAGTCAGGCACTCGTCAATTCTCCCCAATCTCTCGCTCTTTAACAAACGTCACGTTCTGATAGTGTGCTCTGTTAACACAATCGGCAAAATTGCGGGCGGCCTCTGTCACGCTTTCTATTCGGTCCAAAGAGGTCGCCGCTATGTCGGGCCGGACTGTTGCGTGGCTGAGGGTTCAGGGCACAGCGCGATTAAATCCTCCGGATCCGCCATATCGTTCCTTGCGTTAGCTTGGCGGACTTTGGCTCGCTAATTTCGCTAATACCCATCCTTGTTCCGGGTCGGCAGGTAACCTGAAAAACATAACCATAGGGCGACATCACTTCAAACACACCATTCTCATTACGCAGCACTTCTGCCGGATTCTCAACTTCCTGCACACCCTGGGGTATCTCGGTCATTGTCATCCCTCCTGGGATAGGGGAAATGCACCGAAATGTTCTAAGAAACTTACTGCGTCTCGAGTGCACTGTCAATGAAATAACTATGGTCTCATAGGCGCTCGGTTCAACCTTCCAGACGGCCTCGCTGGACTAGCGATAACAATTCTCCGCCAATGCTCGAACCTAATGTTTGCTTTTGGACAAGGAACTCTTCTTGCGCTTTCTATACCATCCTCCTCAAACGCCTGCGGCTAACGTCCCTGACGGACAAACGCAAGCCCAGCTCTCGCTTTCGCGGACTGCGGGCGCCCGACAGAGCGAGGCGTGCCGGGCGCAGAGGCGCAGCCGAGCTGCGGCGGATCGTGCGCAGACTGAAGCGTATTCTCGGGCAATTGGGATCGAGCCAGAGGCGCACGGGCCGGGCAAGGGAGCGAAACGAAGGCGCCATTCGGCCTCGGAAACGGAAGCGCGGGCCAGAGATTAAAAAAAAACCGTCAATAAGGCCGAACCACCGACTTCGTCGACGACCGAGCGCGAAAGCATTCCCGATCTGATAGCCGTTCCCTCCTCATTGGCGATGCCTTTGTGAATACGCCACACGTTATCCCGAGGACCGCGCGCACATTGAGACCGTTCTACGCGCTGCTCAACGGCCATGTTTCCCAATGTAACGGGCAAATGAGCAAGAACTGGTACCGTTCTCTGTCGATCCTCAATTTGTTTTCTTCTGACCTGGCTATTGATTTGGGGACGGCCAACACGCTGGTTTACGCGAAGGGCAAAGGCATCGTCATCAACGAGCCTTCTGTCGTGGCGATCAACAAGAATTCAGGAGAAGTCGTGGCCGTCGGTCGCGACGCCAAGGACGTACTCGGCCGCACGCCGGGGAAAATAGAGGCTATCAAGCCGATGAGAGGTGGTGTGATTGCCGACTTCCTAGCCACCGAAAAGATGCTCGCCTATTTCATCCACAAGGCAAACAATCGCCGTGTTCTGGTTCGCCCGCGTATCGTCATCGGGGTTCCTGGCGAGATAACACCGGTGGAGAGACGCGCCCTACAGGAAGCGGCTTACAGAGCGGGCGCACGAAAGGTGTACCTGGTCGAGCAGGCTTTGGCGGCGGCTGTCGGCGCGGGCCTCCCCATTCAAGAGCCTTCAGGAAACATGGTGGTGGATATCGGGGGTGGCACCACCGACATCGCCGTCATTTCCATGAGCGGGATCGTTTATTCGCGCTCAGTGCGCGTGGCCGGAAACGAGATGGATGAAGCCATAACGCAGCACATGAGACAAAAGCACAATCTGCTGATCGGCGAACGCACCGCCGAAAAGATCAAGATAGAGATCGGCTCTGCCTATCCGCTGGGAAAACCTCTCACCATGGAGGTAAAGGGCCGCACCATCGAGGGCGTCCCGCGCACCGTGACCATCGGCGACTGCGAAATCCGCGAGGTACTCTCCGAACCGATCGCAACGATCCTGAATGCCATCCGTGTCACTCTAGAGCGCACGCCACCAGAGCTCTCCGGTGACCTCAGCGGCCACGGAATCGTGCTGACCGGGGGCGGCGCGCTACTGCAAAACCTCGATGAGCGCATCCGGGAGGAAACTGGTCTGACGGTTTCGATCGTTGACGATCCCCTGTCCTCAGTGGTGCTGGGCACTGGGAAGATGCTGAGCGACCTCCACCTCCTTCATATGGTCGCAATCGACTAGTGCAATTCCTTCGCCGTGGCGACGACGGAGGGACTCTTCCCCGCGGAAATTGACAAGCCCTCTGGGGACAATGTGGCGCCGTTCTCCGTGTATCCGCCTCGCACCTCGCTCCGGCATTTCGGTGTGGGTCGGCTTTCGTCTGGATCTAGTTAATCCGTTTTAAAACTGGACTTCATCTTTTCGCTGGTAGATGTGACGCCAACAGCTAGTCGGAGGCCAGGGTCCCTGGGTTCCTCACGATTTTTTAGAGGGCTGGACAATGGCGGAACACAGGTCGCCGGCGTGGCGTGAACTGCTACAAGATGCGCTATCGCAGTTGAATACTGAGAAATTGCCAGAGAAGATTTGCCCGCGCCGAAGTGGCCATATGCCCAAGAATTAAACACCTGAAAGCGAAACGCGATCGACCGCTGCATCGCTTCAGGTATGATTTACCTGATAAAGCACGACATAAGAAGCGAATCGTATCTCCACCCGATATCGATTTCGACGCCATCCGAGCACCCAATTTCTCGGAGCAAGTAGTAACCGGCCTGATCACATCGAGCATCGCTTTTGGTGTTTTTGACCGATTGTTCCGCTGCCGATTTGTGAACGAAACGCTCGCGAAAATAAACCATATCCCCGTGCGGAACCACATGGGTGAAAGCATTCGCAGCTGCAGGCGATGTGGCCCTGCAAGCTGAACCTATATTGCAGTCTGTCTTCGACACGGGCAAAGTGATTTCTGGCTTCGAGATCACAGGAAAACTTCCAAAGAGGCGGGATGTGGGCCACTGGATAGCAACTATTTTCCGATTCGAGACGCAAGAGAAAAGATCATAACAGGTGGGTGTATTAAGCGCGGAGATCGCTTCGCATTCTCAGCCCGCAACCCTTTCGGAACGAGAGCGCGAAATCGTTACTTTCCTTGCCAACGGGATATCGACTAAGGAAGTTGCCTCCATCTTGGGCATCAGCGTAAAAACGGTTGAGTCGCATCGGGCAAGAATCTTTTTCAAGCTAAAACTGGACTCTGTTGCCAGCTTGGTGCGGTATGCCATTCGCACTAAGATGGTGGAACCCTAGACGAGAGCCCTGTCAGGAAATGCCTTAGGGATTTGGCTGACTTGACCTGAAGTATTGACCCTCATACAAGTGCCTTGGGCATTTGTCCCTTCCCTTTTCTCGACAGCTTGTTGTCAGCCTGTGAATAAAGCTGCAGCGATGCCCTGTCCAGTTGAATCTTCGCTCTTTTTGTGCCCTTGTCTGGAAGAGATGTTCAACCGTCTTCCGCCTTTTAAGGATGGCAATAGATGCACGAAGGTCGTGGCGCTAGGCGCTATAACTTTGGAGCAATCGCTGAAGTTATCGATCTGGACGAACCAGACACACTGGTTTCACTTACTCGCGACCTAAGTTTGTCGGGTTGTTTCGTTAAGACGACCACTCCCTACCCTGAGGGGACACGAGTGCGCGTGCGGATTATCCATTCGGGAGCAGAGTTTGTAGCCGTTGGAAACGTGACTGCCAACGTGATGGCAACGGGAATGGGCGTCGCCTTTACACAGATTCAGCCAAATGACCGAGCAATCCTGGAAGGATGGCTGGACAATGCCACGTGAGGCAAAACTCGCACGCCCGGAGGAACCATGCCGAACACTAAAGACCAATTTCAAACGATCCTCATCGCCGACGACATTGAGGCCAATCGGGCCCTTTTAACTGAAATTCTAAGTGCCGAGAATTATCGAATCGTGCATGCCCAAGACGGTGACGAAGCCATGGAGGTCTTGGAAAACGGGGAAGTGGATTTGGCCCTGCTGGACGTTATGATGCCAGGCCGCACAGGCTTTGCCGTCTGCCGCGCGTTGAAATCGAACCCGGACACGCGTTTGATTCCCGTCGTGCTGGTCACCAGCCTGTCAGCGAGCGAAGACCGCATGCAGGGGATCGAATCCGGCGCGGATGATTTTATTAACAAGCCGGTGAACAAGGAAGAATTGCTGGCACGGGTGCGGTCGCTATTGAAGATCAAGCAATTCACCGATGAACTGGAGCATGCAGAGACCGTACTGTTCGCCCTAGCGCTGAGCATTGAAGCGAAAGACCCCTATACAGAGGGACATTGTGACCGTCTTTCCCAGTCTTCGGAAGCGCTGGCGAAGCGCCTAAGCCTCACCGAGGAGGAGCGCACTGCGCTGCGCCGCGGCGGCGTGATCCACGACATTGGGAAAGTAGCGGTCCCCGACCAGATCCTCTTGAAGCCAGGCCCTCTGACACCCGAGGAGCGCCAGGTCATGGAGCGGCACACGGTTGTCGGGGCCGGTATCTGCTCGCCGCTAAAGTCGTTTCGATCCATCCTGCCCATCATCCGGCACCACCACGAGAAAATGGACGGCAGTGGGTATCCAGACGGCTTGAAAGGCGCTGCCATCCCGCTGACGGCGCGAATTCTCCAAACCGCGGATATTTATGACGCGCTTACCACGGATCGTCCATACCGCAAAGCGATGCCACCCGAACGCGCTTTTGCTCTCATGCGGGAAGAGGTAAAGCGGGGTTGGTGGGATGGTGCTCTTGTGGACGAACTGCAAGCCATGGTGCACGGCTCGGCGCTCAGTAATTAATCCGGGGCCAGACGCATGTAGCTCGAACGCCCGTGCAGTCCGTTGTCACTTTGGAGGAATCGCCAGAGCCATAGCCACTGAGGCGAGGCTGACTTTCTTTGAAGTGACCGCACAATCTACAGTAAGGTATCCTCTCGCGCCCGGCTAATCCTGCATAGTTCACATGAGGCCAGAGCGATGATTATTGGCGAACGCCTTCGCACTCTCCGTGAACAAAAAGAAATTCTCACAGGGCCAAATCGAAAAGCGTAGTGGCTGCTGCGTTGCTATATCTCCCGCGTGGAAAATGGTCACACAGTACCTTCCATTGAGACGCTGGAAAAATGAGCCGAGCCCTTGGGATTCCGCTATACCAATTTTTCTACGATGGCGAGAACCCGCCTCCCGTCCGGAAGTATAAACCGCTCAAAGGTCCACCGTGGCGAAGATCTGGAAAGGAAGCACGACTCATGGCGAAATTTCATCGATTCTTAAGCCAGACAGATGAGAGTGATCGCCGACTACCACTCCAGATTGCTCGCAAGATGGCAGACTTATAGGCCAGTTTAAGGAAGCTCGCTCGCATCCTGCGCTCGGCATTGGCCCCAAAGAATAGCTGACGAGTAAGGCACGTCTGTACCGCCCCCCGCTCGCACTCTGGCACGCCCGTACAGAAAATGGAGTTGGGAGGGCGGGGATGGAAAAGGGATACGGAGCGGAATTGCCACCTAAAATCCTTATCGTTGATGACCACCACGCCGCGAGAACAACGCTGCGCGAACTCTTGGATGGTCATTCCTTTCAAGTCTGCGGGGACGCCCAGAACGGCAAAGAAGCCATCGAGAAAGTCATGGAGTTGAAGCCGGATATTGTCCTGCTGGAGAGAGAATCACTCCGCACCCACCGTACTATGCTGACCCGGTTACCCGCGCGGACCTTCTCGAGTTTATGCCCAGTCATACGTATGCTGTGCCAAATGATTGCGAATAGCGTACCGCACTACCTCGCTCACGGAGCGGCAATTCAGCTTTTGCATGATATTCTTCCGATGAATTTCGGCTGCCTCGACGCTGAGACTGAGGACGTTTGCGAATTCCTTAGTGCTCCTGCCTTCAGTTATTAGCTGCACGATTTCTTGTTCTCTAACTGTCAACCGCCGAGATACCCCTGCTGAAGTCGGAGACTTCCGCCCCGTGAGTCCGCCTAGAACAGTCCGTGCAACTTTTTGCGTAAAGAAGGTCCTGTTTGAAAGGAGAGCTTGTATCGCCAGCACCAGATCATGCGCCGCATCCTCCTTTAGAATGTATCCACGTGCTCCAGCGTTGAGCGCATCTTCGATCAATTGATCAGAGTCATCAATGGTAAGAATTAGGATGCTTGTTTGGGGGTGGGACTTGGCTATTTGCCTCGCGGCGTCGAGGCCATTCAACGACGGCATGCTGATATCCAGGATGGCAACGTCCGGCTTGAATTGACTCGCTTTGGCGACAGCATCCCTTCCGTCCGTCGATTCGGCCACGACCTCCCAGTGTGGCCGCTCTTCAACCAACGCACGGAGCCCCTTTCGAACAATGTCATGATCGTCCGCAATCAGCACCCGGGCTGTACGCATTATGTTGTCTCCCCCCTACAGTTCAACAACGTGGCATGGATCGCTACAGCACGGATATAGCTGCTCATCGAGCGGACGACCATAGGTGAGATGCCGTACTTCAGACGCGTCGCGAAACGCGCCCATTGCGGGTCAGGTCGAAATTTCACCCTTGTTTAGCGGGTTCCTCCGGTTTGTTCTAAGCAGTCCAGGGCGTCTCCAGGAGCAATAGGCAGCCTTGTGATATCGGGCTATCTGAACAGGCACCCTGACCGCCTTCCACTGGGAACATAGGGGCAGGAGCCATCGCCCTTCGCAGTGTGTTGTCATCAATTGGATTCCCAATCGCGCAAACGTGTCCTTGAAGTCTTCTTCACCCATGGCCACACAGCCTAATCTCAACGATCGCCGAGCCTTTTGCCGCTCGCCCCGGCTCGCGGACAGCTCGCAGTCATTGTTTGCCACTACGGCAATTGTCATCCTCTTTTTGCGTAGAAAATTGTAAGGGAATGGGCTGTTCGTGGTATGTCAAAGACCGAAGGCACAGGGCTATATACAGTGAGCTACCCTACCGCCGGGCTCCACCTTAATGGGGAAGAAGGACGCGTGTCAACACCGGCCAAAATCCTCGTGGTAGATGATCAACCGTTGGTACTATATACACTCCGCCGTTTTCTAGCTCAGCAATCCCATTGGGAGATTTATGAGGCCGCAGACGGCAAGGCCGCGCTTGATCGGGTCTCTGAGATTGATCCCGACGTGGTTGTGCTCGACATCGTTATGCCGGGGATGAACGGACTGGCAGCAGCCAAAGAAATACACCGCGTAGCACCTCGAACGAAAATCATCCTAATGAGCAGCTATTACAGCACGCAAGAGGCGGAGATGCTCGCTTTCTTTAACGATCTTTTCATACCGAAATCCGAGACCGCCACCAAATTGATTCCGACGATCAACCGTCTTCTTCCCGAGAAACGCCAACCGCATTAGTGGTCGCCATTGTCTTGGCCTCTTGCGTGCCGCCATTCAAGGCTTGCCACAATGGGAACGAGCGTTTTGTAGGACCGTCTAAGACTGGCATTTCAAGCAGATGCGAATGCCAATCCGCATGCAGACCAAAGAAGACAGGGAACTCCGTCTTGGTGAAGAAGCCCGAAACGAATTGCAAAATGTCGTAGTTCGCAACCAAGTAAAGCAGCCGATCCAGGTGAACTTCCTGGCTGATCGAAGCGACGATTGCTCGGTAGCGTTTCGCTGACTTCAGGGTTCGTTCGTATTCGAGCGCAAACCTGCACTCCCCACTATCCGTGCGAACCGTCACAATAGCGTCGTAGTCCTTTGCAAACCCGAGCGCGGTGAGTTCGTTCTGAGAACGGATCTCCGTCGATCCCATCCAGCGTACGAGCAACCCGGCGCGCAACGCGCTGAGTTGGATCTCGTTCAGCCCGATGGCATGTAAAGCGCTTTGATTCGCCTTCTCTCGGTCGGTGCGGCGACGTCCCACCAGGCAACACTCACCCATGCTCTGCAGCAAAGTTGCCGCGGTGCTTGCGACCGAATACACAATATCTCCGGTTTCAGCCGGCAGTATGTGGCGCAGTACAAGTCCACGGTCAACTAGCCTTTTTACCCTCCAGTCGAACGATCTACGACTCCTCTCATATTGGCTAAGCTGCGCGAACTCGAACAATTGAGAGTGCGTGACGAATTCCGAGCGCAAGATTTGGCGCAAGAGAGGGAGATCGCGCGATGCGTTGAGTTGAAATGAGCCTTTCGCGTAC
>Ga0209577_10003455_pt1 | contig 14880 bp, 6 predicted proteins | sample GraSoiAngelo_109_FD_185874 | JGI IMG/M metagenome (GOLD analysis project Ga0209577, IMG submission 185874) | Grasslands soil microbial communities from the Angelo Coastal Reserve, California, USA - 14_0903_12_20cm (SPAdes) (version 2) | ecosystem: Environmental > Terrestrial > Soil > Grasslands ...
GTAAGCAATGACTTCGGGGTTGTTCAGAGCCCGAATAGTGAACCACTGGCCAGTTGCTTCTCTGCCTACCGTGAGCATATTCATGTGCTCGAATTGCTGGTCTTCGGGATAATAGAGGCCGAGTTCCCGGCGGAGCCAGTCTATATCCTGTTTGCGCCCTGTGAGGAATTGCCAACCGGGCTGGACGTGGAACTTCTTGGCATACGCCTTCAGTACAGCCGGCGTATCGTGATCCGGGTCCACACTGATTGAGACTATGTTTACCTTTCGGGGCGATTGCTTCTCCAGTTCCTTCTGCACTTTCACGAGATTGGGAGTAACCATCGGGCAAAGTCTCTCACAATTGGAGAACATGAACTGGATCACTACGATCTTGCCTTTGATTACATCGTCATACAAGCGAACCTTCTTGTTGTCCTGATTGGTCAGAACAATATTGGGAAAGTGTTGCCGCAGCGCACGCGCAGTGTAGGCCTGAAAGTCGGTCTGCGGATTCGGCAGCTTTTCCTTGCCGTCTCCACAGACCGCCAAGCGCACTGTGGCCGCGGCCAAAAGCAAAGTAAGCGTGACTTTCGCAACGTTGGACATAGCTTCCTCGTGCCGTGCCGTGTTATGGCACGCATTCCCAAACGATCATCATGGCCATGTCTTCGTGTTCCACGTTGTGGCAGTGCATGACGTACTTGCCCAGTTGTTTGTCGCTGGTGGTGCCACTCGTGTACTTACTGATCAGGCGAATTGTGACATTCTGATCCAGCACGAAGACATCTTTCAGGCCGAGTTGGGTCGGCAGCAAACCAAGGTCTTTACCACTGCCGCTGTCGACGCGGTCGATGATCCGGAACTGGTTGCGGTGAATGTGGACAGGGTGCGCCCAGCCTCCGCTTCCATTGATGAGACGCCAGATTTCTGTTGAGCCGGCCTTACATGTCGCGTCAATACGGGGTTTCTCGGCTGCAGGTGGTGGCGGTCCGGGATCGAACGGCTGGGCCCCTGCCCCGTTGAAGCAGTTGACGAGCCATTCGCCGCCTTGGCCGCGCTCAAACCTCCAATCGTGAGTGGCGCCCGGCTTGGCGCCAGGGACCGGCGGTTCTGCATCGGCTATGTTATAAACCGGAAGGTCCGGACGCAATGTCTGGCCGGGAGTAAAACTGCTCCGGTCGTTTACTGAAAATTCGATGTCAAAGGAACACATAGCACCCACGCCGTCCGGCCCGGGCGTTTGAGGCGCAGTCGCGCAATTGGCCACCAACCCTGCGGGCTTACGCCCGTCGGTCTGCATCAAGCAATTGTTTAGAAAAACTTTGGTCCCAATGGCAAGTCCGGTGAAGTCCACGATCACTTCGGCGCGCTCTGATGGGGCGATTTGAAAACCGTCTACCTCTATGGCCGTTTTGTAGAGTCCACCGTCGCTGCCGACGATGTTAAAGGGTATGGGCGCTCCTGTGTTGGTCTGCAGCATCAAGTGATAGAAGCGCGCGTTGGAGCCATTGAGGATGCGGAAGCGATATTTGCGATTCGCCACGCGGATCTTCGGCTGGATCGCGCCATTCACCAGAAACATGTCGCCTAAAAAGCCTCTCGAGGCGAACGGGTTATACACCAACTGGAAATTCGCGTCGAAGGCGCGATCCTGGATGACCAGTGGCAGATCGAAAGGCAGTTCTCCCGCAGGCGGCAGATCGTTAAGTGGATCCTGAGGATTATCAGGATTGTTCCGGCCGGGCAAGTTCAGGGCAAGTTCCACGTCGTCGTACAGAAGGAAGAAACCTTCCAAGCCCATAAAAACGTTGTGCCCGGTGAAATCAATATTATGGTCGTGATACCAGTGAGTGGCGGAGACGTCGTCATCGTTAGGATAGACAAAGTCTTTGAAAGTGCCATTGTGTATCTGTTGCGACCACAGCGCGCTGCCATCCCAGGCGGAGCCAACATGAGCCCCATGGTGGTGCACGATCGAGTCGTTGTTCGGTCCCAGGTTGTTGTTCATGCGGATCACAACCCTCTCACCGATTTTCGCCACGAACGTGGGGCCCAGGTAGGTCTGTCCTCCGGGTGTGATGGTAGGTACGTTGAAGCCCCACACCATCGTTGCCGGCCTGCCAGGATAGATCTGCACCGGCGCCTGACGCTCGAAGAGCTGGTAATAACTGGTGGGGACTCCGTCGTTGTAGATGGGAATTCCGGGCAATGTACTCGGAGACAACCTTGTCGGTGCCGGCGGAAGGGGCAAGCCGATCGTGAAAGGCTGCATCGGTGGACTGCCAACGCCACCGCCGCCACCTTTGTGATGATGATGATGGTGATGGTGGTGCTCCTCTTTGTCGTCATCGTCACGGTCGTCTTCATCCAGGGCCCAGCCCCAGGCCCCTGACTTCAGCTGCGTCAGGTGAAGAAGAGCTCCTGATCCACCATATAGGCCCAGTTTGATCAAAGCGCGCCGGTCCAGCATATATCCTCCTGAAGACTTCGCAACGCTAGTTAACTGTGGTCAAGGGATCTCGGAGAGTTCGCCAGCACAGTCATTCCCTGGGATAAATCGGAGGGGAGGTTTTAAGCGCCACGCGCGGCCGACGCCTAAAGCCCCCCTCTGTTAATCGTTCTCTATCGCAGCTTCCCCGCACGCCTTAATAGTGCGCGAGAAGGTTAGACCGTTACGCTACGGTTGACAAGTGGGTATTCCCGCAACCGATGGGCAGAACGGCGGTAGTGGAACGAGCGGTCCTGCGCTCGGATTTCCTCCCTCGCCATTGACCAGGAACGGGAAGGTATTGAAATTCTGCTCGGTGATCGGGAAGCCCGGCGGTGGATCTGCGAACTGGTACGTGAACATGGGCGCGTGGTACTGACCGGACAGGAGTCCGCCCTGAGGCGGGTGGATCGTGCCCTGTGTCTGGTTCGGTACCTGCACTGTGCCATGGCGGGTCTCGGCCATATACACACGCGTGACCGGCAAAAAGTTGCCTTTGCCGATCTCAAACCGGAAACGACCCTTGTTGCCTTTGCCACCCGGGAACCCAGGTTCGGGGAGCACTGTACCCAGCAACCTTTTCTGCTCCTGCCCGTTCACGATATCGACGGCGAAAATATCCACGAGTGCAGTGGAATCTGTGACAAAACCATCGATCACGATGTTCCGTCTGGGCTCTGCCAGGGGGATCGTTCCGCCTACGATCCCGAGAGCCGCATTAGGAAGAACGACTTCAGGGGATCCACCCGTGCCGATGACCATCCTGGCCAGCTGCATGTAGGCAGGTCCTGCGCTGCCAGTGCAGAGCGTCGTACCTGACGGGCACGGTGCCGTGATGACCTGCACCTTATCAGGACTCACGGTGTTGGCAGAAACATACATTTGCTGATTGATCGGGATGGTCGGGCTGAGACCCGCAAACGGCTTCAGGCGCAACATAATCCCGGCGTACGCCAAGTAGTCTCCCACCATAAGAGGTGCCGGCTTCCATGGATCTGGAGTAGTCTTGCCCGGCCCCGAACTAGCTGGCATGGTGAAACTCTGGAACGGCGCGCCCGCAGGCAGGAAAGGATCATGCCCGGGAGCCCCGAGGGCTGGGTTTAGCGGACGGTTGGTGAGCGGGCAGTCCGGGTCAATCTTTGGAGGCGTATACCGGGGCAGGCACATGGGAAAGCCATTCCCGGCAGCGACGGTGGGATTGTCCGAGTCCACGGAGAAGCGCGGGTCGGGACTATGCGCCCAGCCATAACGTCCAGTGGGGTCGTTGATCTCAACAATAGTTCCAGTCGCGGTAGCCCCGCAGCTGCCATTCGCGTTGGTGCTGAGTGTTCCACCCACTTCAAAACGGCCATGAACGTAATCGATGCAGGTGATGAAACCGGCGCCGCCGTTTCCTAAGTCCTGATCGATGGGAAGGATCAGGCCGACGATGTAAGCGCCTGCGCCAAACCCGAGCGAATTCTTAAGGTCGATATTACCGAGCACGTTCGCGTTGAAGGGTAAAAACGGGCTGGTCCCGAGCGCGCGTGTCGGATTGTCGAATATTGCCAAACCTGTTTTGCCCGCCGGCACCGTCATGTTTGGTTGCACGGGCACACCCGCGGTGTCGTAGATCGGAGTGTACACGGCCGGGTCGAAAAGGTCGGCCCAGTGAAGCGTGTTGGCCGGGAACTGGACCACGCTGTTGTTGGGAACAATCATCTTGATGCCGTTCATGGTCAGCGTGCCCCCGCTGTTGGGGTCTCCGGGCGCGGCCAGAGTAGCGGCCTGAATGTAGCCGAGCTGGCCGAAGCCAGCCGGCACGTTGGCGTTGAGCACCTTCAATTGAGCGTTAGCACCGGTCGCCCAGAGTAGGCCCGCAGCAAGAACGAAAACGATAGACAACTTCAATCTCCGGTCCATTCTCTTCTCTCCTTTGTATGCGCGAAACCAGTTATGAACTCTGACCTCTCTCAAGATCGCGAGGCACTTCCGCTAGTCACTTGCGTGCGGATCGAGGTTCAAGAAAGTGGGCAGTTCCGTGGCTCGACCTTCGGAGCCCACGGCCGGCACCACAACGAAAATATCCCGTTCAGGGTGAGCCGGCGGCGAGCCGTTGGGAACATATAACTGGGGATGATCGAACGGACCCTGCTCAAAAGCGACCCGGTGGTCGGTGAGACCTTCTGACAGGAAGTCCACCAAGCTGTCGATATACTGCTCGGCCACGGGGTCAAACTCCGGGAACATCAGCGGTGGAATACCTTCGATGTCCACAGTCAGATCGTGCAAGTTGGTGTTGGGGAAATTCCCGCCGCGGGTGTAGAACTCCACCACTTGCCGCAGCGTGGCCGAGTCTCCAACGTGGAAGTACGGACCGCTGTATTTGATGTTTCGCAGGTTCGGGGCCTTGAAGGCTCCGTTCGTCACCCGGCGAGGCAAGATTGGAACGTCCGGGATAAACCTTGCGACGTCCGGCGGCAAGCATCCCACGTGGGGGATGGTTGCGGCGGCGCAGGTAACCGTATCCTCTCGCAGCGCCGTCAACTCAACCAGGGATAGCGGGAACGGTTTCCCGGCCTTTGCAGTACCACCGGTCGAAGCAGTATCAGGGAGCGTCGGACCCGACTGCTTGTACGTGAACTGAGTCGGCGACAACTTAACCCCGATTGGTTGTGGTCCGATGGCAACACCGCCGTTTAGGAACGCGCTGTTGAAGCTCGGGTCGGTGACCCCGGCAATGGTGACAAACAGCCCCGGAGTGAAGAACGCAGGAAGGCTGGTTGCCGTCGTTACCGTAACCAGATTTGCCGTCCTCGAAATCGAAGTGATGGGAACACTGGTTGCGAACAACGGATTTTGGAACTGCGGATTTCCGGGAGCATTCGCTCCCCGGCCCTTATCTTCTGCACCGCACGTCAGTTCTCCGCAACTGCTGCGGCGCATCCCAATGTTGTACATGCCATGGTCGTAGTTGGCCGTTTCCAGGTTGTCACCCATGATCATGAATTCGATAGCCTCTCCCATCGCCAGCGAAGGCACGCCTTGGGCATCCGGTTGATAATCCAGCACGGTGTGTCCTGTGGTCACGGGCGGAATGTGACAATCGGCGCAGTGTGTTCCGAGATTGGCGTTATCGTCCAGGAACACGGTAAGTCCCAGTAGCGGGTTGCCTGGAAGGGCATCGAAGGCACTCGGGTTGGGAGGTAATGGAGGACAACCAGCGGCCGGGCAGGGCGATCCATCCGCTTGTCTTACCGGATTGGGCGCTCCGTTGAACTGGTCGAAAGGAGTGTTATCGGAGACGAGAGTCGCCATGTAGGCTTGCACGGCCAAGCCGAAAAAGAGCGAGAAGTTTGCCTGCATCTGAGTGTATGAGGTAGCTCCAGTAGCCGTCGGGGGCAAGACCTCGCTTCCGATGCATGGTGCTTTTGTTGTTGCGGCGGCGGCGCTTACCTGCGGCTGTGCCATGGAAACCCTAAACTCTGGCATAACCTCAGAGCTGGAGTGCGAACCCTCGGCATCTGCGATGGGGGTCGACTGAGCCCTCGCACTTTGTGAAGCGAGGGGTGTGAGGGCCAAGGGGGCATTGGGATTCCACCACTGATCTTGAAACGCAGCCTGGATCATCTCGCAGTAGGAACGAATGGTCAGGCCGCGTCCGATCGACGCTGCGCCAGTGCTCGTCAAGGTCGCCCGGGAAAAAGGCCCCAAGGCGCTATCGTGTGGATGCACGAGTTGTCTGGCCAATGGCCGTATGTTTGTCATCTTCAAACCGATGTCCTTCAATGTGCGCCCGTTATAGGACATCGCGATATTGCTGGTTGGTGGACCAACAGCTACCGAAGCCAAGCTCGAGTTGGTAATGCGCAGGAAGACAGGAGCCAGCTTGCCCGGGCCAACCCTTTTCATAACCTTGCTCGTTAAGTCCCGGAAACCGGAGCCGTTCACTCCATTGAAGATGAAGCTGGCGCGGCCCTCCCACAAGTTGTCGAAATTGAATACCGCGTTGATCATCGTGGGAGAATTTCTTGGCATTGCGCGGCGTACTCTGGTTGCCGCATCAAGCAAAACCCCTTTCGTGTTGAAAAGATCGGGCAGAGGGGTGCCGACGTCGAAGGCGCTTCCCGGAGTAATGCTGACGAACTTGGTGAGGCGGAGTCCTTGAGAGGCCACAATGTCGTTGGTGTCCCTGGAAACGTTGCTCATCTCCTCGAAAAGAGTGACTCCGGGTCCGCGTGGAGTCAGCTCCGTTGGACTGAACCAGTCGTTCAGTGGAAAATCGCCCGCGTTCATCTTGTAGTTAGGAGCAAAGGTCGGGTGCCCTGGTCTGTTCAAATTGGGGTCGGGCGGTTCCATCGGGACCGGAGCATTCGGATCGTTGGCGGTGTATGGGACGGTCGAGTTACCGAACAGGGCGTCACCGCCCAATCCGGAACCAGAGGATGGGGGTCCAACGGCGTTGAGCTTAAAATTTGCGTCACTTAAATTCGGCGAAATCTGGTTTCTGCTCCGAATATCTGCACCTGCACTGAAGTGGCAGGTAGCGCAGGACTGAATGCCATCGCTGCCCACTTGCATATCCCAGAACAGCGCCTTGCCCAATCGGATCAGGGCAGTCTGGTCTTTCACAATCTCGGCGGTCAGAGGCTGGAAATTCAGATCAGTTCCTGGAGGAGGAATAACGTCGGTGCTACGGCAGGTTGGGTTATTAGACGGGCAACGAATGACTACTGCCATCGGTTCGGGCACCGGCACTTCCCGCAAAGACACTACCTGATCCACTGTCACCGTTGAGGCAGCAGGCGCTGCCGCCAAGCTCGCGTTAAAGAACGCGTTCTTTGCATGCAACTTGGGGCGGATCTGCACCTGCTTTTGAGCGGGCTGGGACGCCTTGCCGATCAGAGCGATGGCAACAATCATGAGCAGGGTCAGACAAGTGGTGCACACCGCGGCCTTCGATGGGTAGAATCTCCGGCCAATCTGCGACGGTGTGGTTGCTCGGTTCGATGCAGTCTCCATAGCGCTTCCTCCCTTAGTTCACCTGGTTCGAGTGCTACTGCCCCACGACAGCTTGTACTACGGGGCATGCAGCCTGCGGGCCAAACATCCTGTTCATGGATAGTGTTGAAAAACTTGTGATCGTTACTGTGATCGGATTGATTCTTGGTCTCGACACTATCCGTTGCGTTGGTAGCGTGTAACCGTTCGGATAGAGACCTGCCTTCGCAGTTGTAGCTTGGCAGAGTACACGGACCCGGCAAGTGCGCATTCGCTGCAACAGCGCCGATGCTGATTCAGCCCCATGCCGGCGAAGTGTGTCGAGGTTCACTCTAATGCTCCTGAAAACGACTCAACTCGCACCAGCGAAAATTACTGCAGGCGTGAGAACGCGTCAGACCCAGCTTCTTCCAGCTACGCAGGGAGAGCGGCTGGCACGAGTTAACTAAATAAATTTTGAGTCGTATGTTTCTGCGAGGGGCCCGGTCGTCTCGGTGCATCAAAGGGGGGGCGAGACGACTGCCCGGTATTATGCGCATGGCGCGGTACTTGTCAAGTGGAAAACAATCGCTTCTGGCGTCTGTCTTGGGTTTTGGCGGAAAGATAGCCACTAACTGGACGCTGCGTTAACGCCCGGCGTCGCGCGTCGAACATGCATTCTGACGCGATCGCCGACCTTGAAATGACGGTTATCCTACAGAACGCACACTTATACCCGCTGGGACGAAAGGAATTCCCACAGCGTCGAATATCCGACGGTAGAACCTAAATTTAGCGTTGCCCCTTAAAGCTGCTTAAGAAACTCGATCAAAGCTTGCTGATCTTCCGGACTCAGCTGCCGGAACCGCCGGATAACCTCGCGCGAATCACTGCGATGCGATATCGAGGTCGCACTCCTATACGGCGGACAAATTACATCCGCAGGCGATGACCCATATGACACGTTGCTGTTCGCCCCCAGTGGCAGCACCGGACATCCGGCCCCTGCGACATCGTTCGGCGTTTTCTGATTGTCAGGAGCAGGCAGGTCATGCAGTTCGATCGCGGCCCGGATCGCATCGTCCACCGTGCGGACCACCAGCGGCGCATTAGTAACCCGGCTGTTTGTCGTGACGGTGCTTGCAGGCGTGCTATCCACCGTAAGTGTACTCAGATAGACGCGCGCATCATGCAGAAACGGCGGTCCCATTCTCCCCAAGCCCATGAGAGGCGCAGTGCGGAACTCGCGGCCGTCGGCTGAAGCCTTCTGGTTCGAAAACGAGTCGTCGGCGAGGCTGCGAGACAAATCAAAACTATTGAACATTCGGTCGTCATCCGAACTCATGCTTTGCCGTGCGACGACCAGCGGATCTCGCGGTCTCTGGGAGAGTCGTTCGGCATCGATGAACGGCATCTTATGCAGGAGCAAATCCGAAAAAATCGGCGCCCACACGAAACTGAGATGCTCGGCTCCCACCTCGGCCGGAGACTGTCCAGTGCGTTGAACTGGTGTATGGCAACCGACGCAATTCAATTTGCGATCCGCCTGGTTGATCGCGTTCGGATCACGTCCATCTCCGCTATCGGGCATGCGATTTGGAACCATCCGGTTGGCAAACGCCACCAAATCGATTCCGAACAACTCAGCTCCGCGCTGAACCTTACCTTTTTTGCCCTGGATTGATCGATGGCTGGCAGGATTGCCTGATTTCAGCAGGCTCACCAGGGTTTCTCCAAATTCCGGCGGCGCTGTGTTGCGGATGAAGTGCCGCTCGCTAAACGGAGTGGAGAGATGCACCTCAGCGGAGGTAGAGACGGCGCTCAGACACAGCAGTGGCTCAGCCGTTGGGCCGCTGATCGGAAAAAGAGTTGGGAAGTTGATCTCGGCAGGATTGATCAGGCTGGTAAGCCCGAGTTCGCCTTGCAGCCCTCCAATAATAAATTGCAGAATCTCGACTCCGTTGGCCCGCAGCCCAAAGCGTCCCACTCCGCCAACAAATCCGGTTACGGATGTCAGGTTCCCGTTGGCATCAGTGTGAACGGTCAGGTTACGCGGAACCATATTGGTCTTGCCTGCAATACAATCGCCGGTGCATCCCATCGATTGTGCGAAGTTTCTCAGTGATGAATTGTGGCCCTGCGTGTCGTTTGGATCTGCGGTGGTCAGAATGTCCGCCGTGGGCACGGCCTCCATCAGTCCGCGTCCGATGTATGGCGGTCCCGCGCGCTCGCCTACGGTTCGCCGGAATCCGGTAACTGAGTCGAGCCCCGTGACGGGATCCGGCGTGCCCTGCAGGTTGGCATCGAAGGCGACCGGCGCAATCGGTTTCGGGATACAGTCGGGGCCTACGGGCCGCGTATGTTGTACGAAGCCGCCGAACGGCTGCGACTTCAGCCCGGTCACAATATTCGTGGCAGCCCCGTCCAGAGGATCGAAGAAACCGATGCCCGTCGGGTTGGTAGGAACGTCGGCATGGTTCGGATTAAAGTCTCCGAAGGTCGTAAAAGCTGCGGTCCGCCCAGGGCCGTTGACGGCATCGAGATTATCGTTCGGATTTGGGTGGCCATCCGGCAGCAACGTCCCTGCCGGTTGCCCGCCGCCGGTTGCTGGATCGAGCGAAGTGAACTGGAGGTTCGTCGGCGTCGCGCGCGCGGCGCGCGAAACCAGAGATACACAGGTGGATCCCGGAACACAGGTACTCGAGCTTACAATTCCGGGGGCGGAGATGGCCTCGGCCGAACTCATGTGACAACCGAGGCAGAACGGCTGGTTATTCATCGGGCCTAATCCTTCGGCTGCAGTGTGCGCCGTCGTGAAGAACTGCATGCCCTCCAGCATCGCCTGCCGTTCTGAAGGAGTGGCGTCAGGGTAGGTTAAGCCATCAAGATCCTGCAGCGTCAGCGGGAATGGCCCGACGATGCCAAATTTTTCGCGCGGCACACGCTGTACCGGACGCATTGGAGTTCCAGGCGGAGGAACGGCGATGTCGAAGATGCCGGAGCCCGCCGTTCCGCCCTCTTGCGCTCGTTGTGCCACCAGCTGCGGGTCGGTTGGGTTGTTGGTTCCCAGTTCTGCCATCAAGATACCAACGCTTAACAAAAGTGCAAACATGACCAGAGCCTTGCGCATGACGGCCTCCTCATGTGAACCGCGTTGCAAGAAATTTTGAGACTTGAGATTAGCCTGGGCCCTGTCGTCTCAGGGCAGGTCTTGGGGAGTGAGGCGACGCACACATTATGGGCAGATCGATTTAAAAGTCAAGGAGAAAGTCCTGAGGTACCTGGCCACTTCGCCCGTCTGTCTTGGGTTTCGGCGGAGTCGAACACTCTTGACTTCTGAGAGATTGCAAACGAGAAGTTCGTCAAAGCTGGTTACAAAAATTAACTTGAATGTAATTTGAGCGACGTTGCGTTTAGGAACTACAAGCGATGTTATCGCCGCCACTCGTCGATCAGACTGGCAATCAGTCCGGTCCAACCTGTCTGATGGCTCGCGCCCAGGCCTTTTCCAGTGTCCCCGTGATAGTACTCGTTGAAGAGGAGACAGTCTCGCCAGTGGGGGTCTGTTTGAAATTTTGTACTATCTCCGAAACAAGGTCGATGCCCATCCGCGTCGCGCGTAAAAATTCTGATCATGCGTTCTGCAATTTCTCTCGCCATGGTTCGGGCGGTAACCGATTGCCCTCCATCGGAAGGTTTGACGGCGAAGTCAGGACCCAGCGCATCACCGAAACGCAGCAAAGAATGAATCAGAAGGTACGAGGTCGGGAACCAGACAGGCCCTCGCCAATTCGAGTTCCCTCCTTTAAGTTGCGCTTCGGACTCGCCAGGCTCGTAACCCAGTCGGCTTTCGCCAAAGTAGAACGGATGCGACTCGTGATATCTCGACAGACTTCGGATACCGTGATCGGAGAGGAACTCCGCCGGGTCCCAAAGTCGCGTCGCAATCCTGTGAAACTGGCCGGGATCTGCGATGGAGAGCACGTAGCGGGTACACTTCTCATCACACCCGATGGAGTAACAGGCATTGCCGACAAGATCCGGGCGGTTTCGGATGAACCATTCCACGTTGGCCAGAAAATCAGGGTGCGATTTTAGGTCGGACTTTTCCAGTACCTCAATGGCAAAGAGCGGAATTAATCCAACCAAAGAACGCAAACGAAGCTTGTGAAAGTCTCCGTTAGGAAAACGGAGGACATCGTAGAAGAAGCCGTCGTTTTCGTCCCACAGCTGGTAATTGCGGCCACCCATTTTCTTCATGGCCGCCCCGATGTAGACAAAATGTTCGAAGAACTTGGTAGCCAACACGTCATACGTCGGGTTCTGGTTACCCAGTTCCAGAGCGATGCGCATTAAGTAAAGGCAAAAGAATCCCATCCACCCTGTGCCATCCGACTGTTCAAGAACTGCGCCCCCGGGAAGCTTTTGGCCGCGGTCAATGACGGTGATGTTATCTAATCCCAGGAATCCACCTTCGAAGACGTTGTTCCCCTGGCTATCTACCCGGTTCACCCACCATGCGAAGTTAATAAGTAGTTTGTGCAGGCACTTTTCCAGAAAAGCAGTATCTGCTTTTCCAGTGTCTCGCTTTTCGATCTGATAAACCCGCCAGCAGGCCCAGGCCTGCACGGGTGGATTCATATCGGAAAATTCCCACTCGTAAGCAGGAATCTGCCCATTGGGGTGCTGGAACTGTTCGAACAGGAGCAGCCAGAGATTGTGCTTGGCAAAGTGTGGGTCAACCAGCGCAAGCGTAACGCATTGGAAGGCCAGATCCCACGACGCAAACCATGGAAACTCCCATTTGTCAGGCATGGAGAGAATCCGCATGGAGTTCAGATGGCGCCAGCGAGTGTTGCGGCCGTGCTTGCGCGAATCGGGAGGCGGCCAATGTGGATCGTCGCCGTCGAGCCAGCTCTGCACGTCAAACATATAAATCTGCTTGCTCCAGAGCATGCCGGCTAAAGCCTGACGTTGAATGAGCCGTTCCTCTTCGGTTGCTTTTGGGGGATGAACAGTCTCGTAGAACTCGTCGGCTTCCCGTTGACGAAGCTGAACGATATCGTCTACGTCGGTCAGGGGATCTGCATCGGGGCGGGACGTCAAACGCAAACGCAGAACCACAGAGTCACCTGAAGCCACATCATAGCTGTAATGAATGCAAGACTTGGTTCCGCTTTCGTGCTTAACGCATTGTTCTCCCTCGATCACATACCGGTGAAACGCGTCTTTGACATGGGGCTTGCGACTCCTGGCCCAGGAACCGAATATCCGGGGTGCGTTGGTCTCATTATCGGTGAAAAGAACCTGTCCACCGGCCGGTGCGTAGAGGTAGTACTTGGGCAGCGAATATGGAAATTGCAAGTTTGGAATCGGTGGAGCACTTGCATTGTCCGCGATCAGGGTTACATAGTCCCTGCCAGGCGTCGCCTGACCAATTGTCGGTTCTGCCCCGGGCGGATTGGTCCAAGCCCAGGTATTACGAAACCAAAGGTGTGGCAAGAGGTGGAGAGGTGCTGCTTTCGGACCACGGTTGAAGGCCTCAATACGGATGCAGATGTCTTCCGGATCGGCCTTCGCGTATTCGACAAAAATGTCGAAATAGCGATCTTCATCGAAAACGCCGGTATCGAGAAGTTCGAACTCCGGACCGCGACGCTGTGCGTTTTCCGCAACCAGCTGTGCGTATGGGAACTCCTCCTGCGGATACTTGTAGAGCATTCGCATGTAGCTGTGCGTGGGCGTATTGTCTAGATAGAACCAGTATTCCTTTGTGTCCTCGCCGTGATTTCCTTCCGGCGACGACAGACCGAACATTCGCTCTTTCAGGATGGCGTCGTGACCGTTCCAGAACGCAAGAGCAAATACCAGCAACTGGTAGCGATCACAAATTCCTGCGATGCCGTCCTCACCCCAGCGGTAGGCCTTGCTGCGAGCCATGTCGTGAGTGAGGAAATCCCATGCCGTGCCCCACGGGCTGTAGTCTTCACGGACTCCTCCCCAAGAACGCTCACTGACATACGGACCCCATTTGCGCCAAGGTGCAACCGGGCCCTCGAAACTCTCAGTCAGACGCGACTTTTCCCGAGACGGAGCCTTGCCGGAAAATTGCGATGTCGAAGGGGTTGCAGCAGCAGTTTTCGATCCCGGAACATCCCGCCCGGTGCTAGGAGCCATGCTCTTTTTTCACGCAATCGCCGCGCGATCATCTGCGGCATTCGCGGCTCCGAGGAAGTCCTGCAGATTGAAGTCGACGAGTTCCCCAATGCGAGAGATGCTGATATCCGCAGCCGGGTAAGTGGCTAGTACCTTGGGATCGGTCGCGTAGTGCCCTTGCCGCGGGAACACGGTGGTGACCCGACCGCCCCAAGCTTTCTTGATAGCTGTCAGGATACGCAATTTGTCGTCGATCAGGACGTAATGGTCTGCGGGATAGCGTTCGAGGATGTCATCCAATTCAATTTCTTTGTGCACATAAATCAACACGTTGCCATCGACGGCGTCAAACAGCGCCGAACGTCTGATCTTTCGAGGCTGAAATACTACGTCGCCATCCGACAGGATTACGGGCACGCCGTATTGCTTCACGTGGTCAATAACGTCGAGCGAATTGGGGAAGAGCCGGTTGGCGAAGGGATATTCGACGAGAAACTCCGAAACCGTCAGCAGGTTGGGGTCGCGAGGATACTCACTGCGATAGCGTTGCAGGGCACCCAGGTAATCCGCATACCCAAGCTCGGAGCGCAGTTCTTCAAAAAATTCCCAATAACGCTGCTGGCGTTCATGCCCGACTTCTTTATCGAGATGCTGTTTGAGATCAGCGGATACTCGATCATTGTCGAGCAAAGTATTGTCCACGTCAAACAGGAAAACCAGCTTGTGACCCATGTTTATTGCCTCGTTCGCAACAAGGTGTCCAGCAACAGCTATGCAGCACGAGCCCGCCATTCATGCGCGCCACCGGGCAGCATTTGCTCCGCTTCTTTGGGACCCCACGTCCCGGGCGCATAATTGGGGAAGTCGCGTGGCGGCAGAGCCTGCCAGACGTCGAGCACAGGTGTGATCACACTCCAACCAGCTTCCACCATGTCTGCCCTTTGAAAAAGAGTCGCGTCTCCGATCATGCAATCGTAAAGCAGACGTTCGTAGCCAGTGCTGGGAGCCGAGCCGAAATAATCGGCATAATTGAAGCACATGTCCACCTTACCCTGCTGCATGATGGGGCCCGGGATCTTCGCGCCAAAACTCAGCGCAATGCTCTCTTCCGGTTGAATGGCGATTACTAGGCGGTTCGTCTGCAACTCCTCGACCGGGGTGTTTCGAAAAAGTTGAAAGGGAGCGCTGCGGAACTGGATGGAAATCTCTGTAACTCTGCGGGCCATGTGCTTCCCGGTGCACAAATAAAAGGGAACGCCAGACCATCGCCAGTTATCGATTTGAATTTTCATGGC
>Ga0209577_10003456_pt1 | contig 14878 bp, 15 predicted proteins | sample GraSoiAngelo_109_FD_185874 | JGI IMG/M metagenome (GOLD analysis project Ga0209577, IMG submission 185874) | Grasslands soil microbial communities from the Angelo Coastal Reserve, California, USA - 14_0903_12_20cm (SPAdes) (version 2) | ecosystem: Environmental > Terrestrial > Soil > Grasslands...
GCTGAGCAGGTCAGGAGCCGAGCCCAGGTGGCGCGATTCGAGGTAATCGCTCACGCGGGACATGAGAAGGTCGGTGGGGGAGTCCAGCAGGACGCCGGCTTCACGCTCCAAAAGCAGGCGTAGCTCAGACAACTCGTGTTCGAGGATGGCTACACTGGTGCAAGGCTTGTGCGTGCCATTCAGCGTCCGGGGGCTGGATCCGGTGCTCATGGAGTTTGCTTCTTCCTTTGCCGATCGCGGCGAATTTTTGGGGGAGGGCTACAGTTTTCCGGTCAAATACCTCCTGCCGCGGCTTGTGAGCGGCCGTCTTCCTCGGTTTCCACCTGCTTCTCTGCGAACCTCAATTCCTTTTCCAAGGACGAAAAGCGCTGCAGGATCTCGTGCATGCGCAGAGCCATGTTGCGTATGGTGTCAATCTGCGAGCGGGCAGCAGCGGACAGGCTGCCGGGCTCAAGCAGCATCAGTTCCGAGTTGCCCAACACGGACGTAAGTGCGTTGTTCAAGCTGTGGCGCATCTCCAGCATGTAGCGACCCAAGATGGCCTGGCCCTCGAGTTCGGCCTTGGCGTGCTCGGCTTTTTTTGCGCGCAGAATGGCCTGGTTGCGGCGGAGAACTTCAGTAGCAATCAGAACCAGCGCGTCCAGCCAGCCTTCGTGACGGGGGAGCACCAGAGCGCGAGGCTGCTCGTTGCGCACGGCTTGTGCAGCCTGTGCGGTATCGGATACGAACAGGACGGGCTTGACTGCGGGATTCAAGGTGAGCAGCACAGGAGAAAGGACGCTCGAACGTACGGCTCCGACCACTGCCATTTCGAAGGCGGCGGGGTCGAAGCCGTGGCACAGGTCGCCGCTCATCAGGGTAAAAGCGGGTAGACTGCGCTCGGTTTGCCAGCGGGCAGTGACAGCGCGGGAAAACTCCGCGTCGTCTGAAACAATCAATACGCTGGGCTGATCCACGTAGCCTCTCTCTGACCCTGTGTGCTTCAACTGTTCTCTTTCCCGCTCCCGTCGGAGGCTGCGTCGGGATTCCACTCCGGGGAATCGCCGGAGATCTCAAATTCCGGGGCCTCTGCCGGTTCTGCTGCGTCTGCCGGTTCTGCTACCTCGACTGGTGCTTCCGGAGATTGACTGGAAGTCGCTGCGCTACCGGTTGCAGCCGCGGCGGCTGCCGCTTTGCGCGGCTTGGTTGCGGTTGCGGGCTTGCCCTCGGAAACCGGGCGCGCGAGCGCATCCATGATCGAGGAACGAAGGTCCACGAGCATACGCAAGGGCTGCCCCGAAGAATATTCGGCATGAAACATGACTTTCCACGACTGGCAGATCATTCGCAGACGGCTGACGGGTTCGTCGGCAGAGAACTGCGCCCTCCGGCAGTCGAGCGTGGTCACGCCGCGGCTTTCCAGTTGCCGCAAGCCATCGAGAATGGCGTTCAGGTCAGCATGCATCAAGCGGAAGAAGACACGACGCATGAGGAAGCTGAAGCGGGCAAAGGAAATCATGGCGGCGGGCACGAAGTACTTGTCGCCACATTGCACCTTGAGTTTTCTTCCCTGTTCGAGGATGCCGCTGTGCAGCAGTTCGCTCAGACTGCGGCAGCGCTGGGCAGAGATCATGATCTGCTCCAGCGGCTTAAGCCAGTCCGGTATGGTGAGGTCTACCTCGCCTAGCACCGGTTCGAGGACCTGGGCTACGTACTCGACATCCACGTCACTCTCTTCCAAACGCGAGGGAGCGCAATGAGAGAAGTACTGCACCAGCAGGAAATCGAGCTTGTCGCGGTCGGAAGCAGTTTTCTTGGCCTTGCGCAGATGATGAAGAAGCAAAGTCTGCAGGGACTGTTGCGTAGCCAGGCTGGTGGTCTGCAGGAACTGGCGCAACTGATATACCTGAATGCGGCCATCCACTTCGCGAAGCCACTGGCGAGCCTGTTCGATGGATTCCTGCGGCGGCGTGTCGTTACCCACCTCCAGGTCGGGGGAGCCAGGAACATCAATCACGAATTCTTTCGCCAGCGCGGAGTACACCGGGTACAGCAGGCGGGCCTCAGCCCACTCTGCAGCCAGATCGGGAAATGGCGGAATTGTGCTCATGGTTTCACGATCCAGTTGGCGACTTCCCGAGTGAAGCGCGCAGCCACCGCGGTCTGACCATTGTGGTACTGGACAGCGACAACGGAGGCTTCGGCGTCCAGCGAACCGTCAGAATTCTGCACACGTAAGGTATCGGCAAATTCCAGAGGCGTAGTAGCAGCGAAAAGAACTTCGCGGGGGGTGCCAAACTCAATCACCGTGCTTTCGGGAGCGCCCTCGCTCGCGACCCGGGTCAGCTTGACGGGAATGCGCACGGGCGTGGCTTCGGGAAAAAACTTCGCCAACCGGCCGACGATGCTGCCTGCCGATGCCTCCGACCCCAGAGCCTCGTTCGACACCGAATCACCTCGCAAGAGAAAGGGCAGCGGTCGGGCTCCCGTCTTCCCGGTTAGAAAGAGTATTCGGGGGAGCCCATGGACCGCACCGGGATTCAGAGATGCACGATGACAGCCAAACCTGTGAGTTGAGGAGAACACGCTAAGTTGCTGGTTTGACAGAGCGTTGGGTCGAGCGTCGGGTTATGAATCAGAGGAATCTTAGACGGCGCGTCTCAAAGTGACACGAACTGTCTCACCCGGAAAAATCGGGTAATTGGGTGATGGAGTCATTCGGGCCATCGAATCTCGGTTTTCAATCACCCGATGCTGATGACCAGATCACCCGATGCCCTTTGTTATTCTTGCGGTGTGCTAGGGATCCATAGAAGTGCTTGGCTTCTGGTGCTGGCGTCGGCGGGCTTGCAGATCCTGATTTTTCCTCTGCCTGGATTGTACGTTTTGTCGTGGGTCGCTCTGGCTCCCTTGATCGTGGGATTGTTGCGCGCGCGGCTGCCTGAAACCCTGCAATTGGCGGAGTCGCCCAGGCTGCTTCCTGCCGGGCCGTTGCAAGCTTTTGTTTTGGCGTACAGCTGCGGAATCGTGTGGTATGGCGGAACCTGTTACTGGATTTACGACACCATGCACCGCTACGGCGGGTTGCAGCGCCCCGTGGCGCTGCTGATTTTGTTCTTGTTTTGCCTTTACCTGGCCATCTACCACGGCATTTTCGGCCTGCTGGTGTGCGTGCTGGCAGGTCAAAGTCCATTCAGTCGCCGGGCACTTCTGGGTGCACCGTTCCTCTGGGTCGCGGTGGAACTGGCGCGGACGCGGATTACGGGATTTCCGTGGAACCTGCTGGGAATTGCGCAAGTCGGCAACGTCCCATTGGCAGGCGTGGCCAGAGCCACCGGGGTGTACGGAATTTCATTTGAAATCATGCTGGTGAACACGGCGCTCGCGGCCGCCTTCCTGGTGGGACGAGAGCGGCGGAATATGCTGCTGGTGGCGAGCTTGTCGGCCGCCGCTGTGCTACAAGCCGGAAGTTTAATAAAGCCAGCGGCTGTCCCGGCCGATCGCACTGCGCTGCTGGTGCAGGAAAATATTCCGATCCTTGAAGGGTCGGATTGGACGAAGGAATATTTCGAGAGCACGCTGCGCGATTTGACTTCGCTGAGCTCCAACCCCCCGGAAGGAAGGCGGCAGTTTGACCTGATTGTGTGGCCGGAATCACCGGCGCCTTTCTATACCAGCGATCCGATTTTCCGCGAGCACATCAGCAACGTTGCTCGGCAAACGAGAGCATGGGTTGTAGTGGGCGGCATTGGAACGACTAATGCGACGACAACGACGCAGCAGGCAATGCAGGTTTACAACTCCGCGGCCCTGGTGGGCCCCACGGGCGAATGGGTGGCGCGTTACGACAAAGTTCACCTGGTTCCCTTTGGCGAATACGTCCCGTTTAAAAAGGCTTTCCCGTTCATGGACATGCTGACGAAAGAAGTTGGAGATTTTCAGCGAGGAGTGTCGCATGCGCCTCTATCTGCGGAGGGGACGAAACTGGGCATTTTCATCTGCTACGAATCGATCTTTCCCGACGAGGTACGCCAGTCGGTGGCAAAGGGGGCGGAAGTGCTGGTCAACATCTCTAATGACGGGTGGTATGGGGACAGCGGTGCCTATGCACAGCACCTGAACCAGACGCGCATGCGCTCGATCGAGAATGACCGCTGGCTGCTGAGCGCCACCAACACCGGGGTCACAGCTTCGATCGATCCCTACGGCCGCACCGTAGCGCGGGCCGAGCGCAAGGTCCGCACGGCGCTGGCGGCTCCTTATGCCCTGATCGACCGAACCACTTTCTACACTCGCCATGGCGACTGGTTCGCCTATGTGTGTGCGATAATTTCACTAGGAGCGCTGCTTACGCGCTTCGCCTTCCGGAGAGAGTTATAACCATGGTCGAAGAACTGGAACAGGAATACGCGGCGCTCAAGGATAAGGTCCGCGACCTCAGGGAGTACCTTTGACGCGGGCACGCTCCGCCAGCAACTGAGCGAAATCGAAAAGCAGGTCGCCGACCCGAATCTCTGGTCCAATCCTCAGAAATCCCAGCTGATCATGCGGGAAAAAAAGCGCCTGGAAACTGTGCTAGCCACGGAGGCGGAATTGGTTCGCCATGGCGACGACATCGTTGCCTATTTCGAGTTGGCGCACGAAGGCGAGAACGTGGACGCCGACCTGCGGCGGGAGATTGATTCTTTGCGGGCGCTGGTCGACCGGCTGGAGACGGAAACTCTGCTCTCCGGGGAAAACGACGCGCGTAACGCGATTGTCACCATTCACCCGGGCTCGGGCGGTACGGAATCGCAGGACTGGGCGGAGATGCTGCTGCGCATGTACTTGCGGTGGGCAGAACGCCAGGGTTTTCAGACCGAGCTCAACGACTACCAGCCGGGCGAAGAGGCGGGGATGAAGTCCGCGACATTTACCGTGACTGGCGATTATGCCTTCGGGCTGCTGACCAGCGAAATCGGCGTGCACGGGCTGGTGCGTATCTCGCCTTTTGATCAAGCCAAGCGGCGTCACACATCGTTCGCCAGCGTATTCGTTTCTCCCGAAATCGATGAGAGCATCGAAGTCAACATCAAGCCCGAAGACCTTCGGGTAGATACTTACCGCTCCAGCGGGAAGGGCGGACAGCACGTGAACACGACCGATTCGGCGGTACGGATTACGCATCTGCCGACTGGAATTGTGGTGGCTTGCCAGAACGAACGCTCACAACATAAGAATCGCGAACGCGCGATGAGCATGTTGCGCTCAAAGCTTTACGAATTTGAGCTGGAGAAAAAACGCGAAGCCACAAAGAAGATTGAAGACTCCAAGCTGGACATCGATTTCGGATCGCAGATTCGCTCATACGTGCTGCAGCCTTATCGCATGGTCAAAGATCACCGTACCAAGGTCGAAGTGGGCGACGTGGACCGGGTGATTGACGGCGACTTGCGGCCCTTCATTCGGGGCTACCTGCAAATGCGGCGGGCGGAGAAGAAATCGTGACTACGCGCGAAGCTTTCGTAGAACGCGGGCTGCGTCTGGAATATCTCACGGTCGGTTGGAATACTCTGGAGGCGTTGCTGGCTGTGGTGTTCGGCATCGCTGCCGGGAGCATCGCGCTGGTGGGCTTCGGGCTGGACTCCGTAGTTGAAGTTTCGTCGGGTGCTGTACTGCTCTGGCGATTGCGCTCCGATAGCATTGCCGAAAACCGGGAGCGTGCGGAACAGCGCGCCCTGCGATTGGTGGGATTGAGCTTTTTGGCTCTGACCGCTTACGTAGCCTTTGAGGCGATCAAGGCCCTTGTGCAACGCGAAGCGCCGCAGCGGACTCTACCTGGAATCGCATTGGCGGTTGCTTCGTTAATCGCCATGCCGCTGCTGGCGCGCGCCAAGCGCCGTGTGGCCCGGAGTCTCGCCAGCAACGCGTTGCACGCCGATTCGCGACAGACCGACATCTGTGCCTACCTCTCGGCGATCACGCTAGGCGGCCTGCTGCTGAATGCGGTACTCGGCTGGTGGTGGGCTGATCCAGTTGCCGCATTGGCAATGGCGCCGTTAATTGCTAAGGAAGGAGTGGAAGCCCTGCAGGGAAAAACTTGCTGCGACGCAGACACGTGCACGGGAGAGGCAGCAGCCCTCGATGCGCGCAAGTAAGTCCAGTTCGACGACGGGCAAGCGGAGGGTGGTACCGCGTCCAAAACTCGGGAAGCGCTTCAACCAAGCTTTGACCTTTGCTTCCAGAATGCACGGCCAGCAGACAAAGAAGGGCACCGAGGTTCCCTACATCGCGCACCTGCTCGGGGTCGCGGCGCTGGTTCTGGAAGCGGGTGGCGATGAAGACCTGGCTATTGCCGCGCTGCTGCACGATGTGGTGGAAGACTGCGGTGGCGTGCCCGTGTTGAAGGAAATCAGACGGCGTTTTGGGGCACGCGTGGCGCACATCGTCGACGGCTGCACGGATGCATATACTTTCCCCAAGCCGCCATGGCGCGAACGCAAGGAGCAGTACCTGCACCGACTGCGCAGAGGTGATGCCGGCACGCGCCTGGTATCGGCGGCGGACAAGCTTTATAACGTCCGCTCGATTGTCAATGACTATCGGGAGATTGGGGAATCAATCTGGGAACGGTTTACGGTTCGACGCGAGGGCACGCTTTGGTACTATCGAGCGCTAGTGAAGGAATTTCGACGAACACCCAACCGGCTGAGTAGAGAACTGGAAAGAGCATTTCGCGACCTGGAAAGAATCGCCGGTGTGAATGGACATTCCGACCCGGCATCGGGTCGTAAAGCGCAGTAAAAGGGGCCCAAGTTATGCCGCGCATGATTGATCTCATCCGGGCATCGGCCGTGCCCGCCACCCGCATGCAAGCTGCCGCGCGTGGCGCTCTCACCGTACCCGCTGCCGAAATGATAGAGATCCTGGTTCACCTCGCCAATCACAACAAAATCTTCAGCCAGCAAGCCAAGCTCACCTTGGCTGGCTGGGATGAGGCGTCGGCCCTCGCCGTAGCCGCCGACCCGCGCTCGTCTGCGGAAGTGCTCGAATACATGATTTCGCCGCATAACCTGCGGCCCCGGTTGCTTGCTGCCTTGCTGGAGAATCCCACGGTCACTGCGGAATCGATTATTCAGTTAGCAACTTCTGGATCGCGGGAAACAGTAGATGCCATTTTGAAGAGCAAACGTTGCGGCCAGTCGCCTGCAATTCAGAACGCGCTTGCCTCGAATCCTAATTTTCGGGCGGCCGAATCGGCTGCCCTGGAACAGATGGAGGCTTCGAACGCGGAGGCTGCCGCCGTGCCGCCCGATAGCGCTGCGGCTGAACCGGAGCACGCCAGCCGCCCTGTGCAGGCTGTAGAAGAATCTTCTCCGGCAACGCCGGCAGCCCCGCCGACCGCCCTGGAACCTGACCATGCTGCGCCTTCCGCCGAAACTCACAAGCAAGCAGAAGCATCTTCAGCGGCGACGGAAGCTTCTAACCAGCCTTCCCCCGAAGAGGAAGCGCCGGATCCGGCGGTAGACCAGGGATTGGCCACTTACCTGACGGAAAACGCCGCGGAAATTGCCGCCGAAGAGGGAAAGCCGTTTCGTCCCATTGGAGGAATGGACGAGCTGCGTGCCGAGCCTGCGGCGACCGTCGCCGAGCCGATAGCGCCGGCTGCGGTCAGCCCGTCAGCCCCTCACGCCGCTGCTTCCGCTCCCAAAACCGGACCCAAGAAGCCACATCTGCAACCCGACGGCAAGCGGGATAACACGGTACAAAAGATCAACAAGCTCGACGTCAAAGGGCGCATTCAGCTAGCCATGAAAGGCAGCAAGGAAGAGCGTTCCATCCTGATTCGTGACGGCACCAAGATCGTCGCCTTAGCCGTGCTCGAATCTCCCAAGGTCAGCGACGGCGAGGTGGAACACTTTGCCGCCCAGAAAAACGTGCTGGAAGCCGTGTTGCGCGCTATTCCCATGAAGCGCCGTTTCGCCAAACAATACGGCGTACTGCGCAGCCTGGTAGCTAATCCCCGCACCCCACTCGACGTGTCCCTCGGCTTGATGAAGCACATGCTGGTGCAGGATCTGAAGAACCTCTCCGGCAACAAAGAAATCTCCGATACGGTCCGGAAGCTCGCCCTGAAAATGTTCAAGCAGAAAATGGAGACCACAAAAAAGGATTAGTGTGGCGTGAAATAAAGGGTTTCTCTTCAGGCGAAACGCGCGCGGTGCTCCTTCAGGATGCAGCGGTCCATTACCACGAAAATCCCTGCCTGGCGGGCTTTTTGCGCGGCGGCTTCATTGATTACGTCTTCCTGGAGCCAGATAGCCTTCACCTTGATCTGGATGGCCTGCTCGACAATTTCGCCGACGTATTCCGGGCGCCGGAAGATATTCACAAGATCAATCTTCTGCGGTACGTCGAGCAGAGACGGATAGGATTTCTCTCCCAGAGATTCATCCACCTGAGGGTTGACAGGAATGATGCGGTAGCCCTGGCTCTGCATGTAGGCGGCGACGCCATGGCTGGGCCGCAAGGGGCTATTGGAGAGTCCGACTACAGCGATGGTTCTGGCGTGCTTGAGGAGATCAGTGATTGGGTCGGTCTGAGGCAAGGAGACCATTTGGTTCCGCAAACATTGTAATGTGGTGAGGAAAGAGAAGCCAGTTGACAGTTTGTCGGGCAAGAAGTAGGACAGTGGGATTCCATCTGTCGAATTGGAATAGCCCTACTAAGCCGCATCCGGACGCTCTGCAGCGGCGCCACGGATCGCGGCGATTAGAACCTCCGGACCTTCGAGTCCATAAACGTAGGAATCGACCTCATCAAGAGCTTGCGGCCAGCGAACATTGGTGATGCCGAGAATCCGTCCGTTGGGACAATAATGTCGAAACTCCCTGGAAACTGTGCGGCGCGCCCGGTCCGGGAGGCTGTGACACAGTAATAAGATCGCACAGTTACCCTTTTGCATTTCTGCTACGGCCTTGCTTTCGTTCGATGTGCTAACCACGTCGAATCCGGCAGCTCTTAACACGTGCTCCCTCAGCCCGAGAAGCTCCGTATTCCCTCCTACCGAAAGCACGACTTGATCGTCATTTGACACGACCCGGTTGGATGACCCTTCGGGAGAATAAGTTGGTTCCGGGGTACAAGAGCGGGTCGAGACGAACTGAACCTTCAGAGATACAAATGATGCTGCTTCTTGCACCAGGTATTCACGCCCGCACCATCAGCACCGTGGCGTCATCTTGCAACCCAGCGCCGTTGGCAAAGGAACGCACATCCTGCAGGATGCTTTCCGTGCTCGCTTCCGAGCGCAGCACGTGCTGCTTCAAACGCTCGCGGCCGTACTCTTCGTCGGTGGGATTGGCGGCTTCGGTGATTCCATCACTGTAGAAGACCAGCCGGGAGTTCTCGGGAAGCTGGACCTGCATTTCGGAAAAAGATCCGTAGGCCAAGCCAAGGGGCAGACCGGTTTCATTTGGTAGAAAGCGAGCTTCTGCGCCGGACACCAGCAGCGGTGGCAAATGCCCGGCCGTGGCGAAGGTCACGGTGCGCTGCGCCGGGTTGAGCACGGCATAGATCATCGTAACGAATTTGCCGGAAGGAAAGTCCTCTACCATCAGGCGATTCAGGCGGGCCAAGACCTCGCTGGGAGTGCAGCAGGCCTCGGCTAGCGAGCGCACCATGCCTCGCGTGCTGGACATCAGCAGAGCGGCAGCCATGCCTTTACCGGAAACGTCGGCCAGCACCATGGCCCAGGATCCGTCATCCAGCGCAATGAAGTCGTACCAGTCGCCACCGACTGCCCCCGCCGGAATGCAAAGGCCGGAGACCGCAAACCCTGGAACATAGGGCGAACTTCTGGGCAGCAGGCCTTGCTGAATGACGCGGGCCTCGCGCGCATCGCGGTCCATGACTTCGTTCTGCTGGCGCTCGCGCTGGAACAGGCGCGCATTGTTCACCGCGACGGCGATGTGAGTGCAAAGCGCCTGCAGAAGTCTTAATTGCTCCTGGGGAAATGCATCCAGTTCGTGATGCGACGCGGTAAAAACTCCGACCAGCTGCGAGCCGAGCTGCAGCGGAATAGCCACTTCCGAAAGCGTATTCGCCTCGCATGCCCGGTAATAGGGATCGAGACGAACGTCGGGCGCATAGCGCATCTGGCCCGTGGCGGCAACGTAGCCTACCATGCCTTCCTGTCCGAACTTCAGGCGGTGCCCCTTGCCATGCAAGGTGCAACCCTTCACGCCAGCAAGGACCAATTCGGCGTGGGGCTCGTCGTAAAGAAAAATTTCGGCTTCCATGCAGCCAAAAGAAACGGCCACATCGTTTACGATTTGATCTATGAGTTGATCCAGATCGAGGATCGAGGTAATTTTCTGCGCGGCCTTCTGCAGCTTGAGGAGATCCTGCACCTGGTCAACGTGCAGCTGGCGTGAGGCTGCGTGATCCGCGGTAAAGGTCGTACTTTGAGTCGCAGCCATCGAGGTGCCCTCGGTGTGGTTTAGGTGCACTAAACTTCCATTAGATCGGATGATTCAGCCTAACTTATGACTCTCTTTTTTTCTCTGGAGAAACGCGGTTAGGCGCGTCCGAACGGCGCCGTTTGATGTCTTGCAGCCGTTCCCGAATACGCTTCTCGACACCTTCATTTGTAGGTTCGTAGTAGATTCGGTCGCGCAGATTATCAGGCAGGCATTGCATGTCTGCGACTTTTTCGTCCAATTCATGGGCGTACTGGTAGCCGTGACCATAACCTAAGCCCTTCATCAAACCCGTCGGCGCGTTGCGCAGATGCAGGGGCACGGGTTCGGCGGCGGTGCGCTCAACGTCCTGCTGTACGGTAGCGTAAGCGGTGTAAAGCGCGTTGGATTTGGGAGCAACAGACAAGTAAACCACCGCCTGCGCCAGCGCCAAATTGCCTTCCGGCATTCCGATGAAGTCAACTGCGTCCCGGGCCGCCATACAGAGGGAAAGTGCCTGGGGATCGGCCAGGCCGATATCTTCGACGGCCATGCGGACTACGCGCCGCGCAATGTATAGGGGATCTTCACCCGCCTCCAACATGCGTCCCAACCAGTAGAGCGCGGCATCAACATCGCTGTTGCGCACCGATTTGTGCAGCGCTGAAATCAGGTTGTAATGCTCTTCGCCAGTTTTGTCGTAGAGCAGAACGCGTTTCTGCAAAGCATCGTGCACGATCTCATCCGTGATCTCCGCGCCGACTTCTTTGCCCTCGCGGTCGCGGGCCAGAGTGGCCGCGACTTCAAGCACGTTGTAGGCACTGCGGGCGTCGCCGCTGGAGTAGGCCGCGATCTTTTTCAGCACGTCATCACTTGCCTTCAGCTTAAGTGCTCCTGAACCACGTTCCACATCCGCCAGGGCACGCTTAAGCAGCAGCACAATTTGATCTTCGGTGAGCGGCCTCAGCACATAGACGCGGCAGCGGGAGAGCAGCGCGGAGATGACCTCGAAGGAGGGATTCTCCGTAGTGGCGCCAATCAGCCGGATGTTTCCTTTCTCCACGTGAGGCAAAAATGCGTCCTGCTGCGCTTTGTTGAAACGATGGATTTCATCAATGAAGACGATGGTCCGGGTGCCGTACTGGCGGGCGCGTTCCGCGTCAGCCATGACCTGCTTGATTTCCTTTATGCCGGTCAGCACGGCAGAAAACTCAATGAACTCCGCTTTCGTCATGCGAGCAATAATTTGAGCTAGAGTGGTTTTTCCGGTGCCCGGAGGTCCCCAGAAAATGAGAGAGCCGGTGTCATCGCGCTCAATCTGAGTTTGCAGCGGCTTGCCAGGGCCGATCAGATGTTCCTGACCAACGAACTCGTCGAGCGTTCGCGGACGCATGCGGTCGGCCAGCGGACGGGTGCGATCGGCGTCAGGGCTCGGGATGGGTTGAAATAAACTCATGGGATTGGAAAATTGTTGATTATTGATTTTTGATTGTTGAATGAAAGGCGCGGACTAGTGGCATCTGCTTTTCTCTCCTCGTCGTCGGCGCGCCTCCACTCGCGCGGAAACAAATCAACAATCGCAAATCAATAATCAACAATTCAGCTCTTCCTTTGGCGCGCGGCCTCGTAGAGAACAATGCTCGCCGCGACGCCGGCATTCAAGGATTCCACCTTGGGCGAGTGCGGAATAGCAACAACATCATCTACCTTTGCCAGCAACTCTCGTCCTATTCCCGCTCCTTCGCTGCCAACCAAGACGGCAACCTGGCCTGTAAAATTTGCCCGCTCCAGCGGGATTCCTTTATGCGATGAGGTCGCGAGCACGCGAAACCCATGCTCACGCAATCGAGGAATGATCTCCGCCAGTTTTACCCGAGCCGCCGGAACTCGAAACACCGATCCCGCTGAAGCCCGCACTACCTTCGAATTAAACGGGCTCACGGTGCCTTCGCCTAGAAGCACTCCGCCCGCCTCAAATGCTTCCGTAGAACGCAAGATTGTTCCCAAGTTTCCGGGATCCTGCACTCCTGCAATTCCGATGAGGAGGCCGGGCTTCTCGAGCAGGGTGTCCACCGAACTTTCCCGCAGACGTACCAACGCCGCAACCCCCTGGGGAGTCTCACTCGGAACAGCGCCGGCAAATAATTTATCGGGGAGCATGAGCGTTTCCACATGCGCCCCGATCTGCGGCAACAGGCGCTCTGCTTTGGGGCCGGCCGATTCGCTGAAGAAGACAGCGCGAAACCGCAGTCCGCTGCGAATGGCTTCTTCAATAATTCGCAATCCTTCAATTGCACAGTAGCCGTCGGTAGTCAGTTCAGCGCGGGCAAACGCTTGCCGTAACTCTTTAACCAGCGCGTTGTGTTTTCCCTCGATGCGCCGCAAGCGTTGCGGCGTCGTGCCCACAGGCTTGCTGGCGGTTTTATCAACCATTTTGCCAACCCGCACCAGCATACTAGAAGCGATGCGCGAAAGCGCTTTCACCACGCCGCGTTTCTGTTTGGGTGGTTTCCTGTCTCAAACTTTGGGCCGAAGCAGTTCCTCGATGTCCCCCAGCTTGTCGCCTAAGGAGTTCAGCTTGTGCGCGAGGCCCTGGATTTCCGTGTGGGCGCGGCGGTTGACGTCGTAGTCCAGTTCGCCGCGCAGCCGGTCTTTTTTGTCTTGACGGTTCTGGCTCATCATGATCACCGGCGCCTGGATGGCGGCCAGCATGGAGAGAAACAGGTTTAGCAAGATAAATGGGTAGGGATCCCACGACCTCCGGCCCAGCGTCACATTGACAGCGGTATAGATAATCATGAACAGGGCAAAAAGAGAGATGAAAGTCCAAGAACCTCCGAAGGAGGCGACGGAGTCCGCGATTTGCTCCCCAGCCGTCGCCTGTTCCTCGATAACTTCGTTGGGATGTCGATTGGCGCGGATGCGGACCAGTTGCTGGGCGGAGTGGAATTGGTGCCCGAGCACGGCCAGCATATCCATGCCCGCATGCGGCTTTCTCTGCAAGAGGACCAGAATGTCATTGCGATCCACTTCGATACAGACAGTCTCTTCGGTAGCCACCGCCTCGGTTTCATGAGGAATTTGCTCCAGCATGGAAGCGAAGCCGAAGAATTCGCCTGGTGCAGGCTCCTGGACGACAACTTCCTGGTGGTCTTCATCCACCGTGGTGACGCGCACTCGACCGGAGACCACGACATAGGCGCGCCCGCCCGCATCGCCGATCTTGTAGATGCGTTGCCGGGGAGAAAATGTTTTTAGTTCGACCTGGCTGGCCAGGACAGCACTTTCGTCATCGTCGAGCCGGGCGAAGAGGGGAACTTGTTTCAGGACTTGGGGGTCGCAAGGCATAGCGGTCTCCTGACGTATTTTTCAAGAGTTTAAGGGTTCGGGCGGATTCACCTCAAACAATCAATAAGATGCAGCGCTTCTACTCGGCTTGCAGCACTTCGCCGTGTTATGTTAGCTTTCGCCGTTCCCAAAGATAAAAGACAGGTAACTCCACTTGCGCCCGGAAATTCTTAAACTTAACCATGAAACCCCGGAAGCTTCGCTGGTAAAGTATGCCGCGGAGCAGATTCGTGCTGGCGTAGTGCTAGGCATGCCGACTGACACTTTTTACGGCTTGGCGGCCGATCCTTTCAACCTGCGTGCGGTCGAGCGTGTGTACGAGATCAAGACGCGTTCCCGCCACAAACCCCTCTCGTTGCTGATCGAAAGTGTGGACCAGGCGGAAGATCTCACCCGTCCGCTGCCGGAGGAATTCTACAAACTGGCGCGCCGGTTTTGGCCGGGGCCGCTGACCATCATTGTCCAAGCCGCATCGCGCTTGCCGCTCAAAGTCACAGCGAATACCGGCAACGTGGCGCTTCGAGTGCCCTCGGCTAAGATTCCGCTAGCCGTTATCAAGGCTGCCGGAATACCCATCACGGCGACTTCGGCCAACCTGAGCGGAGCCGCTGAGTGTACCACCGCGGTACAGGTGCGCGATCAACTGCGGGATCGCATTTCCATTATTCTGGACGGTGGTACTTCGCCCCGCGACATTGCTTCGACTATTGTCGATCTCACCGACAGTGACGCTCGCTGGTCGGTGCTGCGCGAGGGCGCCATTCCTGCCCAGGAGATCTCTGAATTTTTTGCCCAGGGATGAATGAGGTTCGATCTTTGCGGCGGCACTGGATCCTGTGGTCGGTCGCCGCGCTGTTAGCGGTTGCGGCAGTCTGCCTGATTCTAATCTCGGCAAAAATTGTGCGCGAGGCCTCGCGCGAAGAAGTGCGTCCGGTGGACGCGATCGTCGTGTTTGGCGCTGCTGAATATGCCGGGCGTCCGTCTCCGGTGTTGCGGGCGCGGCTGGATCATGCTTTCGACTTATTCCAGCAGGGAGTGGCCCCCGTTGTCATCACCACCGGAGGCTCCGGGGAAGATCCAAACTACAGCGAGGGAGGGGTTGGCCGCGACTA
>Ga0209577_10003459_pt1 | contig 14875 bp, 7 predicted proteins | sample GraSoiAngelo_109_FD_185874 | JGI IMG/M metagenome (GOLD analysis project Ga0209577, IMG submission 185874) | Grasslands soil microbial communities from the Angelo Coastal Reserve, California, USA - 14_0903_12_20cm (SPAdes) (version 2) | ecosystem: Environmental > Terrestrial > Soil > Grasslands ...
TCGTGGCCACGCGACCGATCATCCCGCCCCCGCGACTTCGTACAGGTACTCGACGTAGGAGCGCACCGCACCGTCGATCCCCTGAATCTTTGGATTCGTCGACTCGATGACGTAGTACTCGTCCGGGGCGTGCGCGCCGCTGCCGTGGCCCAGCCCGAAGTGGCCCGCCGGAAGCCGCAGCGGATCGCCGGTGAACACGTAGCCCGGCCAGGAGCCGGCGTTGCGCGGCAGGACGATCGGGTCGATCTGGGAGCGCCGGTAGACCGCCTCCTGCACTTTGATGAGCACGGCGTCGGGCGGCGTGCTGGTGGGGTCGTAGCCCCCCGTCATGTTCACCTCGATATCCCCGAACCCGCGCTTCGCCAGGTGGGCCTTCAGCGCGGCCAGCGACCCGGCCGCGGTCATGTCCGGCACCAGCCGCAGGTCGAGCTTGGCCACCGCCCTGTGGGGCAGGATGGTTTTTCCGCCCGGGCCGGTGTACCCGCCGACCAGCCCTTCGATGTTGACCGTGGGGCGCGACACCAGTCGCTCCAGCGCTTCCGGCCAGCTCACGTCCTTCACCCAGTGCTCGACGCCGAGCTGCTTCTTCGCGGCCGTTTCGTCGAGCCGACGGGCCGCTTCCGCGACCATCGCCTGCTCGGCCGGCGAGGTCGGACGGGCCTTGTCGCTGTAGCCGTCGATTGCCGGCTCGTTCCCGTCGGCCGACACCAGCGTGGCGAGCGCCTGCACCAGGTGCCACGCGGGACTGTCCACGCGCGCCTTGTTGCTCGAGTGGATGTCCTGGCGCGGCCCACGGCCCCAGCGCTCGCCGCTCGACACCAGCTCGCACTCGATCACGCCCTTGGCGCCAAGGGTGATCGTCACTTGTCCGTCCAGCCCTTGCGCAGCGGCCGGCATAAAGATGCCCATCGAGCGCCGCAGCGCCGCGAGCACCTCGGGCCGGTGCACGATCTGTGGGAAGTGCGGGGAGCCGATCTCCTCCTCGCCCTCGGCCACCAACACGAAGTTCACCGGCGGCTTGCGGCCGGCGCCCCGAATCGCGTGGAGCGCGGCGAGAAACGCGGCCTCCGGACCCTTCTGGTTCACTGCACCCCGGCCCACCACCGCTTTTCCGAGACCGGGCTTGTCGACGAGCGCCGCGACCCAGGGGGGCGAGGTCCACTCGGCCGGGTCCGCCTGCTTCACGTCGTACATGAAGTAGAGGCCCAGCGTGCGCGGAGCGCCGGCATCGAGCGTCGCGAAGACCCCGGGCTGGCCGTCGGTCGGCATTTTGGTGACCTGTCCGAAGCCGGCGTCGCGCAGCAGCCGCATCGTAAGCTCGCACCCCTCGTCCATGCCCCGGTGCTCGGCGGCGATCGACGGCTGGCGGACCCACTCCTGCAGGCGCTGCACCGCTTCGTCGTGCCGCTTTTCGACCTGCGCGAACACGGGGGAAAGGTCATCGGCGTGTTTGCTGGGAGTGCGGCCCGGCAGGGCGAGCGCCACGGCCCCGGCCGCGGTGTCCTGAAGGAAAGCTCGGCGATCCATGGAACGACCTCCTGTCACTGGCTCTCTCGAGCGCCGTCCGTTGCGCAGCACTGCCTGAAGAGCTCGGCAAACGCGGGCGCGTACGGCTCGAGCAGCATGTTGTCTCCGTTGCAGTCGTCCGGCCCGACGTATTCCTCCGCGTACTGCGCCACCGATCGCCAGCGCAGGGGCGCGTCGCCGATGCGCTCGGCGGAGCGCACCCATTGCTGGCTCGGCAGGAACAGCTTGACCCGACCTGCGAAACGGACGGGTAGGTAGCGACGCGCCGCCGCAAGCGTGGCGCGCTCAACCTTGGCGCGCAGTACCAGCACGGGATCCGGCGGCGTCGCAGGCTCGGCGGCACGCCGCGCCTTGCGCTGGCGCCGTTTCTCGGCGATGTACGACCGCCGCCCCTCGGAGGACAGTGACGCCAGGGCGCGGGTGTGCCCGACTACGCGTTCCACCTGAGCCGCCAAGCGTTGTCGCAGCTGCGTCAGCCGCCGGTACGAGGTTGGATAGGGCGCGCCGAACAGGGCGACAAAGCTGATCGCCGTGCGCTGCCGCAGGAGTTGTCGCGCCAACTCGAACGCGATCGTGCCGCCGGTGCAGAAGCCGGCGACGATGCAAGGACCGTCTGGACGGAATGCGTGGATCTGGGCGGCGAAGTACGCGGCGAGCTCCTCGACGCGCGTGAGCGGCTCGCTCCGGCCGTCGAGACCAGGAGGCTCGAGCCCGTAGAACGGCTGACGGTCGCCCAGGTGCTGGACGAGGGTATGGTAGCAGAAAACATCGCCGTTGTGGCCGCCCACGGCGAAAACGGGGATTCCCTCGCCGTGCGGCTGCAGCGGCACGATGGCGCGCTGCGTGGAGCTCGGTGACCGCGCCAGGGCATCGATCGCCTCGGCTAACCCTGACGCTGTCTGTCGCTCGAACAGGATCCGCAGCGGCAAGTCACAGCCCGATGCGGCACGTAACCGCAACATGATCCGCGCGGCCATGAGCGAGTGGCCGCCCCAGTCGAAGAAGTTGTCGCATACCCCGAAATCGGTGCGGCCAAGCACGTCCCGGAACACCCCCAGGACCATCTCTTCCGTCGGTGTTCGAGGTACAACCGCGCCGCCGCGTGGTGCCACCGTTCCCAGACTGGGCGGCGGCAGTGCCTTGCGATCGAGTTTGCCGTTGGGGGTTCGCGGCAGCGCCTCGAGCGCGATGAAGGCGGCGGGGACCATGTACTCGGGGCTGGCGGCGCGGACGAGCGCGCGCAGCTGGTCGGCGAAATCAGCGGGCGCGCGCTCGGCAACGACGTACGCGACGAGGCGCGCGTCTCCCGGCGCGTCCTCCCGAGCGATGACCGCGACCTCGCGGACCGCGGGGTGCTGCGCGATCCCGGCCTCGATCTCTCCGGGCTCGATGCGAAAGCCGCGCAACTTGACCTGGTCGTCGAGACGGCCCAGGTGCTCGAGCGTGCCGTCATCGCGCCAGCGGGCCCGATCACCGGTGCGGTACAGCATCGCCCCCCGGTCCGGGGTGGTGCCGAACGGGTCCGGGATGAAACGGTCGGCAGTGAGCTCGGGCCGGTTCCAGTACCCGAGCGCCACCCCATCGCCCCCAATGCACAATTCGCCGGGGACGCCGACGGGGCACAAATTCCGCCGGGAATCGAGGATCCGGACGGTCGTGTTGGCAATGGGTTTGCCGATCGTGATCCCGGTACGCGTATCAGTGATACGGGCGCAGGTGGACCAGACCGTGGTCTCGGTAGGTCCGTACATGTTCCACAGCTCGACGCCACGCGCGATCAGCTGGTCGGCAAGATCCTGGGGCAGTGCCTCGCCGCCGACCAGGGCTTTGAACGGGGTACCGCCGGTCCAGCCCGCCTCCAACAGCAGGCGCCAGGTGGTCGGGGTGGCCTGCATCACGGTGGCGCGGTGCCGTTCCAGCAGGGCGCGGAGCGCAGGGCCACTCATGGCTTCGTCGCGAGTCGCGATCGCGACCGTGGCCCCGCGCGCGAGAGGCAGCTCGAGCTCGAGCACGGCGATATCGAAGGACAGCGTGGTGACGGCGACGAGCACGTCCTCGGCCGTCAGGCCGGGCTCGCGCGCCATGCTGGCGAGGAAGTTGACCACGGCACGGTGTGGGACGACTACGCCCTTTGGCCTGCCGGTCGAACCGGAGGTGTAGATGACATAGGCCGGATCCGCGGGCTGCGCGCTCTCGGCACCGACGGGCAGCCGGGTGGTGGGCGCAGCAGCGATCGCCGGGGCGTCGGCATCGAGCAGCAGCTGACGCTCGCGCGGCAGACCGACGGAGCCGGCCAGGGCGGAGGTGGACACGAGCAGCGCGAGTTGCGCATCCTCCGCCATGAAGCGCAGGCGCGCCTCTGGGAACGAAGGATCGAAGGGCACGTAGGCAGCGCCGGCCTTGAGAATGCCGAGCACGACCGCGAGCATGTCGGCGTCCCGTTCGACGCACAGGCCGACGCGCTGGCCGCGGCTGACGCCGCGGGCCCGCAGGGCCTGTGCGATGCGGTTGGCGCGAGCCTCGAGCTGGGCGTAGGAGAGCGACGTGGCGCCGACCCGCAGTGCGATCCGCTCCGGCGTCCGCTCCACCTGCGCCTCAAACAATTCGTGAAGCCGCACAGCGGCAGGAAAATCGGCCGCCGTTTCGTTCCACTCGTTGAGGATCTGATTTCTCTCCGACGCCGTCAAGATCGGAATCGTCGATATCCGCTGCTCGGGATTCCTGACGATGCCGCGTAACAGCTGCTCGAAATGCGACGCCAGTCTCTCGACGGTCTCTCGGCGGAACAGGTCGGTACAGTACTCGAACCGTCCCAGGTAGCTGCCGCCTTCCTCGTAGAGATGAAGACTCAGATCGAACTGGGCGACCTTCAGATCGAAATGAAAGCTGCTGATCTCCAGGTCACCGATTCGCGGGGCAGCGGTGGACAAGACCTGCAGCATGACCTGAAAGACGGGGTTGCGGCTGGGATCCCGTGCAAACGTCAGGTGTTCCATCATGGCTTCGAACGGCAGGTCGCTCGAGGAAAACGCATCGAGCGTCGTCTCCCGGCTCCTTCGCAGCAACTCCACAAAGGTGGGATCGCCCGACAGGTCGCACCGCAGCGCCGCCATGTTGAGAAAATTCCCGATGAGCGGCTCGAGCTCGCTCGGAGTTCTCGCGCCGACGGGCGTCCCGACCACAACCTGGTCCGCGTCGGAATGCCGCTGCAGCAATACCTCGAAGGCGGCCAGCACGGTCATGAAGAACGTACATCCTTCGCGCGCGCCCAGAGACTTCAACTCCCGCGCCAGCGCGGTGGGGATGTGAATAAACACATTCGATCCATCGAACGACTGGACGGATGGCCTGGAGAAATCGCGGGGTAACTCGAGTATCGGAAGCGTGCCGCCCAATTGCCTCCGCCAGAACTCGAGCTGCTTGGCGTAGGCGGCTTCATTGGCGAGGGTGCGCCGCTGCCACGCAGCAAAGTCGGCATACTGCACGGCTATCGCGCGTGGCTGGGGATCACCACCCTGGGTGAACGCCCGATAGAACGCATCCAATTCGTCCAACAACAGCCCGATGGACAATCCGTCCGCGACGATGTGATGCAGGTTGAGGATCAACACATGTTCCGCGGCACCGAGTGTGAACACGGAGACGCGAATCAATGGAAGACGCGACAGGTCGAACACGCGGACCGATTCCTGCGATGCCAGGGCATGCAGCCGGCGTTCGCGTTCGTCGGCAGTCAGGTGATCGAGTGCCGTCACATCGATCGTAACGGTGAGCTCCGGGTGGATGCGCTGGACCGGCTCACCGTCCTGGAGAGCGAACGTGGTTCTCAGTACCTCGTGCCGCTTGATGATTTCGTTGACACTGTGTTCCAGCGCCGTCACGTCCAGTGGGCCACGCAGCCGATACCCGTTCGGCAGGTTATACGCCGGATTACCGGGCGTCAGCTGATCGATCACCCACATCTGACGCTGGGCAAACGACAGCGGGGCCCAGTCACGATCCGGCCGTGTGGGTATCTCGAGAGCTCTGCCCCCCGGCGGAGCAGCCCGCTTCAAGCGCTGCTCCAGCAGCGCCTGCTTGACCGGCGAAAGGTTCGATGTCTTGTCCATCAGTGTCACTGGTTCGAGACGAGCTTCCGCGCTTCTTCGTCCGTAAGCGCGTCGATTTCCGCGATGATGTGCTGTTTGATGTAGTGCGACAGTTCCGCGACGGTTGGTGCGTCAAACAGCGCTCGTACCGGCAGGTCGATCTGAAAGGCTTGCCGTAATTCGGCCACGATGCGGATGGCTAGCAGAGAGTGTCCTCCCAGCTCGGCAAAACTGTCATTGATGCCTACCGCATCGACCCCCAGGGCGTCCTGCCAGATGGGCCGCTGGGACGGCGCCTGGCGGGTCGGGGGTGTTGCCGTTTCCAGCTTGATCCATTGATCGATGCGTGCGCCGAGATCGCCCGTCGATACAACGAGTTGGCTGGCGGTCCTCACGCCCAAGACGGTTTCCATCATCGCCGTCGCTTCCGCGGCGCTCATGCCCAGTTCCTTGAGCGTTGCACCCAGACCCGAATCCGTCGCCGGGTGGTCGTCCAGGCGCCAGACATCCCAGTTTACGCTCAGCCAAGGCACGGGGGACGTCCGGTTATGGCGGCGCGCAAACGCGTCCATGTAGATGTTAGACGCCGCGTAGGCGGCTTGTCCGATGCCGCCGAGCACGGATGTCAACGAGGATAAGAGCAAGCAGAAGTCCAATGGTTTGGCGTCGAGCACGTCTTCCAGCACCACCAGGCCATGTGCCTTGGCCTCAAAGTGCCCAGCGCAATTGTCAGGGTCGCTCTCCTTGATTTCGCGATAGCCGTCAGCACCCACGATGCCGGCCCCGTGGATGACGCCGTGGAGGGCGCCAAAGCGTCGATACGCTTGCTCGATGACCGCTCGCATGGCGGTGGCATCCGCCACACTCGCGTTCGCGTACCAGACCTCGCCACCCAGTGTCTCGATTCTCCGGAGCGTATCGATTCTCGCGCGGACGGGATCATCCGCTGGATGGCTGCCGATCCACTCGTCCCAGGAGTCTCTGCCGGGCAGGCGGGAACGCCCGACCAACACGAGCCTGGCTGCGTATCGCTCGGCGAGGTACTCTGAAATGGCGACGCCGATCTTGCCGAGGCCCCCGGTGATCAGATACACACCGCCCTGTCGGAATGACGAGCGGTGACCGGCGTTGCCCGGTGCGACCGGCTCATAGGTCTGGACCCAGCGCTGCCCGTTTCGATGGGCGACGCACAGGCTCGCATCAGGGTCCAGCAGCTCCCCAACCAGCAGATCGGCCGTTGCTGCGCGCTCAGCGGCATCTGCTGAGACAGCGATATCGATACTCTTTACGCGAATATTGGGGTACTCCTGACGAATTACCATACAGGGCCCCAGCAGCGTCGCCTTTTCCGGGCAGACGGTTTCCGTCCCAATGACCTCATGGACGTTGTCGGAAAACGCGAACAGCTGGATCTCGTGTCGCACGTTGTGTGCGGCGAGGGCACGGGCGAGAAACACCAGGCTGTAGAATCCTCGCGCCTGCGCCTGGGTGAACCGGTGGTCTTCCGGCTCCGCGGCAGGAACTCCGGTGACACTCCAGGCATGCACGATGCGATCCGGCAAAGCGTGATCCGCGTGCAGGGCTCGGATCAACAAATCATAGTGCTGAGAGTTGCCGGGCTCGATCGTGAACGTGCGGGCGTTCACCTGCTGAAACTGTGTTCCGGCCCGCACCGTCACGACGTCATAACCAGCGGACTCGAGCCGTGTAGCCAATACGGAGGCGAACCCTGCGTCATCGGCACAGACCAGCCACGTCCTGGCACTCTCCTGCTGCAAAGCCGTCGCATGGATATCGATGGCCCTCGGCAACAGACGCTTCCAGGATGGCACGTACAGCCACTCGCCACGATTCGGGTTCTTGTGCACCGACACGTCCGCAGGCGGAGCGGCATGCGCGATACGCAGTGGCTCCTGCCAGTGCTGCCGTCGTTCGAAGGGGTAGGTCGGCAACGCCACCCTGCGACGCCGCCCACCGGACGGCACGTTGTCCCACGTGAGCTCCGCTCCTGACGACCACAGCTTGACGATGCCGTGCCACAGGAATTCGACGTCCGATTGGTGCTCGTACTGGTGCCGGATCGAGGACACCACCACCGGCTCTCCGCCGTCCCGCCGGTCAGGATGTTGCATTGCCAGCACGCCCAACGTCCGGCCGGGCCCAACCTCCAAGAGCATGGGATTCTTGAATTGCCAGAGCTCGTGCAACGCATCGCTGAACCTGGCCGTCCGAGTGCCGTGCGTCGCCCAATAGGAAGGACTGGTAGCCTCGCCCCGCGTAATCCAGGTCCCGCTGACGTTGGAGATGAAGGGAATCATCGGCTCGCCCAAGCGAACTGTGCTCACTTCTTCTTCAAAGGCCGGCACGATCGGGTCGAGCATTCGCGAATGAAACGCGTGGGCATTCTGCACGTGCCGACAAATGATGCTCTTGGCGTTCAACATCCGCTCGAACTCGGCCACCGCAGCAACCGGACCGGCCACCACACAGAGACTTGGCCCGTTGATCAACGAGACGGACAGATCGTCCGGCAGCAAGGGACGCAGCTCATGTTCCGGCAGCGTGACGGCCAGCATGGCTCCCTGCGGTAACGCGTTGACGAGCCTGGCCCGCGAGGCAACCAGCCGCAACGCGTCGTCCAGCGACAACACGCCCGCCAGACACGCCGCCACATATTCACCCATGCTGTGACCGACGATCGCGTCGGGGGTGATGCCCAACGCTTGCCACAGACGGCTCATCGCATATTCGATCGTGAACAGCGCTGGTTGGGCAAACCGCGTCTGATTGAGCGTCCTGGCGTCTTGCTCCTCTGGAGGAGCGCTACCGCGACCGAGCATCTGTTTCAGGTCGATCCCCTTGCGCTTGCCCTCCTGCTTCCAACTCTGACCAGGGGGATAGAGGACGTTCCGGATGTCGACCTCCAGGTGCGGCTCGAGCAGACGCGCGCAGCGATCCACTTCTTCTCGGAACACGGGCCAGGTTTCGTAGAGATCGTAAGCCATGCCGGGGTAGTGATCGCCGATCCCGGGCAACAGGAGGACCACCGGGCGCCGCGGTCCCTCGGTGCGGTTGGAAACGACACGCTTCGAGTCTCCCTCCCCGAGGGCGGTGATGGCATCCTCGCGGTCGACGCAGACGAGGCACCGCCGGTGCGGAAACGCTTTCCGTCCGATGCGCAACGTGTGAGACACGTCGCTCATGTTCACCGCGTCGTGCTCGATCAGGAACTCCCGCAACCGCTGTGTCGCCAGGTCGAGCGCCGGTGCGGTCTTCGCCGAGAGCAGCAGCACGTGAGGAGGATGGGCCTCAGCCGACGCAGCCGGCTCGGGCGCTTCCTCGAGGACCAGGTGGGCGTTCGTGCCGCCCATGCCGGTGGACATCACGCCGGCTCGTCTGGGGCCCTCGCTGATCCATTCCCGCAGGCGCGTGTTGACGTAGAACGGCGTGCTGGGAAAATCGATTTCGGGATTGGCCTCCGTGAAGTGGAGACTCGGCGGGAGCTGTCGGTGCTCGAGAGCCAGGACCGTCTTGATGATGCCGGCGACAGCCGCCGCGGCGTCGAGGTGTCCCACATTGGTCTTTACCGAACCGATGGCGCAGTAGCCGCGACGCTCGGTGAAGGTACGGAACGCTTTCGTCAGGGCCCGGACCTCGATAGGATCCCCGACGGGCGTCCCCGATCCGTGAGCCTCGATATAGCTGATGCTGTCAGCCTCGATCCCGGCATTGGCCAGCGCCTCCACCACGGCCTCGGCCTGGCTGTCGACGCTGGGCGCCGTGTAACCGGCCTTGGCCGCCCCGTCATTGTTGACGGCCGATCCCCTGATCACGGCGTGAATGACGTCGCCGTCGGCGAGGGCGTCCGCCAGCCGCTTCAGCACGAGGATGCCGCCGCCGCTCCCGAACACGGTGCCGTTGGCCTGGGCGTCAAACGCTCTGATGTGCCCGTCCGGCGAAACCACTCCGCCACCATCACAGAAGTAGCCGGCGCGGTGCGGCACCCGCACGGACACGGCCCCGGCCAGGGCCATGTCCGTCTCCTCACTCAGGAGGCTCTGGCGGGCCAGGTGGACGGCGACCATGGAGGTCGAGCACGCCGTCTGAACGGTGATGCTGGGTCCCTTCAGGTTGAGCTTGTAGGAAACCCGGGTGCTCAGGAAATCCTTGTCGTTGCCGATGAGCGTGGGGATGTACTCCTCGGCGAGGCGGCTGTTCAGCCCGACGTTCGTGAAATAGGTGTTCAGCGCAGAGCCGCTGAACACGCCGACGCGTCCCGGCCAGCGATCCGGGTCGTACCCCGCGTGCTCGAGCGCCTCATGGGCCAGCTCCAACAAGAGACGGTGCTGCGGATCCATCGTTTTGGCTTCCATCGGCGAGAAGCCGAAGAACCCGGCGTCGAACTGGCCCGGCGCCTCCAGGATCGGCGCGGCTTTCACGTAGCGCGGGTCGCCGAGGTAGGAAGGCGGCACCCCGGATTCCAGGATCTCCTGATCGGACAACCGAGTGATCGACTCGATGCCTGCGCTCAGGTTATGCCAGAACTCGTCGACGGTGCGCGCGCCCGGGAAGCGGCCGGCCATCCCGATGATGGCGATATCGGTCTCGTTAGTCGGCGGCATGGTCAACGCCCCACCTGAATGACCGGTTCCGGCAAGGCCTTGCGATCCGCCTTCCCGCTCGGCGTCACGGGAATTGCGTCGATTCGCTCGAATCGATTGGGGATCATGTAGTCGGGGAGGTGCTGCTTGAGGTAGCGCTTGAGACCCTCGACCTCCAGGTCGGACTTGCAGACCACGTACGCGATGATGAGGATGACGGTTTCCGAGTATCGCTTCACCAGCGCCACGCAGTCGGTGATCCCCGCGTACTCCCTGACCGTGTTTTCAATCTCGCCCAGTTCGATTCGCAGTCCTCGTATCTTGACCTGGTGATCCTCCCGGCCGAGATACTCGATATTTCCGTCCGGCAGCCACCGGGCGACGTCTCCCGTGCGATACATGCGTTCGCCCGGGTTGACGGGATTGTCGGTGAACTTCTCGGCCGTCAGGGCCGGGTTGTTCAGGTAGCCTCGCGCCAGACCGATCCCGGCAATGCACAACTCCCCCGCCTCACCGATCGCCACCTGCTGCCCGTCTCGGATGATGGAGAGCTTGATGTTATGGATCGGTCGCCCGATGGGAATGGTGTCGAAATCATTGTGTGAGGGACAGTCGAAATAGCTGACGTCGACGGTTCCCTCCGTCGGACCGTACAGGTTCGTCAGGCGCGTCCCGGTCTTACTCCCCCAAATGTCATTGAACTTTCTGACATGACTGGGTGTCAGCGCTTCACCGCTCGCAAACACACGCCGCACCGAAGCGAGCCTGCTCAGTACGGCAGCCGGCTTGCCGTCCAGGTACTCGAGAAACACGTTCAGCATGGAGGGAACGAAATGCATGATGCTGACGTGATGTTTGCTGATGGTTTCGACGATGGCCAGAGGATTCCTTTCTCCTCCCGGCACCAAGAAGCAGAGTGTGGCGCCCTCCAGCGCCCACCAGAACAGCTCCCACACCGAAACGTCGAAATAGTACGGCGTCTTTTGCAGAATGACATCGCGGTGATCGATCGGGTAGGCGTGTTGCATCCAGTGCAAGCGGTTGACGAGGGAGCGGTGCTCGATCATGACTCCCTTGGGTTTGCCGGTCGATCCCGAGGTATAGATCACATACGCCAGATCCCGCGACGTGTTGACGATGGCTGGGTTCGCGGTCGACGCGCGGTACACGTCCGGATCGTCGAGATCGATGGTCCGCCCTCCAAACGCGATGCGGCCGGCGGTCGTGCGCTGTACCAACAGCACGGTGACGCCGCCATCCTTCAGCAGGTAGGCGATGCGATCGGGGGGATTATCGGGTGAGATGGGCAGATACGCGCCGCCCGCCTTCAGGATGCCCAAGATGCCGAGGATCATGGCGAACGATCGTTCCACCAGCAACGCGACGACGTGTCCCGGCCCGACGCCTTCGGCCCTCAACAGGTGCGCCAGTTGATTGACCTTGTCGTTGAGCTGCGCGTACGTGAGGGAGGGCACACCGAGCGACGGGTCGTGGTCGCAGATGACGGCCGTTCCAGCGGAGTGCTTGTCGAGCTGCGCCTCGATCAATTGCGGCAGTGTGACGTCATCCGGAAACGGCGTCTCCGTGTGGTTGAATTGAGCGATCCTCGCGAGATCGGCTGCGCTGGCGGCGTGGGGCGGGTGGGCGGCCATGGGCAATCAGTCGGCTCGGGTGGACGTACCGCACCCGCCGGCCTGATCGACGAAGATCCTCCCCAGGATATCCTCGTGGATCTGGGTGGTGCCTTCGATGATCTCCATGATCTTGGCATCCCGGTAGTAGCGGGACACGGCGGAGGATCCGTGGCAGCCCGCGGCCCCCTGGATCTGCACGGCGTCAGACGCGGCGCGCACGACGGCTCGTGACGTGAAGTACTTGGCCATCAAGGCCTTCTCGAAGACTTCCGGGAGATGCTCGTCTTCCGCGCGGCAGGCATTGTGGCACAACAAGGTTCCGGCCTCCAAGTCGGTGCCCATTCTCGCGATCAGCGATCGGACCATGCCGATGTCGCCCACGGTCTTGTCGCCGATCTTCCGCCGGGCGGCGTGGCCGATACTTTCTTCGAAACATCCTCGCAGCAGCCCCAACGCCGAGCAGGCGGTGCTGATGCGTCCATAGTGCAAACCCACCGGGGCGAGGTGTGACAACGCGTAGCCGGGCTTGCCGACGAGGTTGGCGGATGGCACTACCACATCCTGGAAGTGCAGCTGCGCCAGGCCCGCCGCCCGGAACCCCATCAAGTCGGAGATGGGCTCAACCCGCAGACCCGGAGTGTCGCTGGGCACGAGGCACGCGACGGAACGTCCCCCCAGTGTCCCGAAGACCAGAAACACCCCGGCCGATTGGGCGCAGCTGATCCATTTCTTGCCGCCGTTCAGCACGAAACCCTGTGCGTTGGGGGTGAACTCGGTAACCAAGGATTGCATGGCGCTGCCGGCGCCCGGCTCCGTCAGGGCGAAGGCCCCGATCATCTCCCCTGTGGCCAGGGAAGGAAGCCAGAGGCGCCGTTGCTCCATCGTGCCCCACTTGAGGAGCACCATGGACACCATGGCTTGGACCGTGAGGACACCCGTCAAGGCCGACGAGCCTCTCCCGAACGCTTCATTCAGCAAACCGAACGTGACGATATCCCATCCCTGGCCACCATACTCGGGCGGCAGACTGCAGCCCAGGTAGCCACTCTGGGCCATCTGCCTGATGATGCCATCGGGAATTCTCTGGTCCCGGTCCCACTGCTCGGCGAACGGCGCGACGCTGCGCGCCACAAAGGCCTTGAATTCCTCGTGCTTGCTCTTGTTCTCAGCCACTCCGGCGTCCGTTCTTCCGTAAGACAAAGGCGGTCGTCGCGTTGAGCGACTTGAAATTCTCGATGTCCAGATCGTCCATTCCCATTTCCATGGCGAAGGTCTTCTCGATGAAGGTCATCAATTGCACGGCAAACAAGGAATTGACGATCCCCGACTCGAACAGGTCGGCATCATCATCCAGGTCCGGGACGGCAATCGAGCTCAGGATGAAGCTCCTGATGGCTTGTTTGATGCCGTTGGCGTCCGCGGTACTCATGGACGGCTCCGTTTGCGCGTCACGCCCAGGTTGCCGACCCGGGTGGGGCGAAGGCCGTACCGCGCGCAGCAGTCATCCCACGCGGCGTGCAGGTGTACGTCGTCGCTCATGAGCAGGCCGCCATCCGCGAGCCTGGGAACGGCCTGCGCGAACTCGAACGCCATGTGTTCGTAGGAGTGATCGCTGTCGTGGAGAAACAGGTCGACTCGGCCGAGCGCCGTCAGCAGCGCCGGCAGGAGGCTGCGCGCATCGCCCAGTTGCAACCGCCAGCTCCCCCGCATGGAATCCGGCACGATCCAACCGGGCGGACGCCCCTGCGGCAGGACTGAGCCTTCTTGGACGTTCGGTAGGTCGATCGAGTACAGCGTGCCCGTGCCGTTGGCGGCGAGCGCCCGCAAGATGTGGGCGGACGAGAGGCCGCTGGCGACTCCGGTTTCGACGATCACCCGGGGTCGCGTCACCCGCACGACGACGTACAGCTCGGCGGCTCCCGGGAAGACGTAGGGGACCAGGGCGCGGCAGCGCTCCAGGTGCTCCTGGAATTGCCGGTCGTCGAAGAGCTCGCGCCGGTAGCGCATGACGTCGACGTAGGGCAGCTCCGCGTGACGTGCCAGGAGCCGCCAACGGTGCAGGCTGTTCCACGCCCGGCGTGGGTGAACGAACGCGCGCCACAAATCGTGCGCGAGCGACAGTACCGGGACCGGGTCGCGCATCACGTCTTATGCGTCAGGGTAAACATGAAATCCCTTCCCCGTCTTGCGCCCCAAATGGCCGGCGTGCACCAACTTTCTCAGCAACGGACAGCAGCGGTACTTCGGGTCGTGAAAGCTTTCGTACAGGACGTCGAGCGACCGCATCACTGTGTCCAACCCGATCAAGTCCGCCGTCTCCAACGGTCCCATCTTGTGCCCGAAGCATTGCTTGAAGATCATGTCGATCTTCTCGGCCGTCGCCACGTTGTCCTGCAGCACAAACGCGGCCTCGTTCATGAACAAGTGGGAAATCCGGTTGGAAACGAAGCCGGGCATGTCCTGGACGATGATCGCCTCCTTGTGGAGCACGGCAAACAACTGCAGCAACGTGTCGACGGTGCCATCCGAAGTATGAAACCCGCGAATGACTTCGACGGTCGGCTTCAGATGGACCGGATTCATGAGGTGGATGCCCACCACGTTGGCCGGACGCGCGGTGGCGCCGGCTATTTGCGTGATGGAGATACACGACGTATTCGCCCCGAAACAGACCTCGGGTCGCGCCACGCGATCGAGCTTCTCATAGACCGGCTTCTTGACGTCCCAGTCTTCGGTCACGTTCTCGATGATGAAGTCACACGACGCGACGTCGTGCAGATCCGTCGTCAAGACCATGCGCTGCCGCGCGTCCTCCTTCGATATCCGTGGCAAGGTCTTCGACAGCAAGGGGACGCATCGTACGTTGTTCAACACCGCGGCTTGAGCGCGCTGCAGGATGTCTTCCGAGATATCCACCACCACGGCGGAGATCCCGTGCAGCACCAGGTCGGTGACCACGCCGATGCCGATGTTTCCCGCGCCCAGAACCCCGATCTGCTTGAATTCCATTGTTACGGAGCCTTCC
>Ga0209577_10003461_pt1 | contig 14873 bp, 20 predicted proteins | sample GraSoiAngelo_109_FD_185874 | JGI IMG/M metagenome (GOLD analysis project Ga0209577, IMG submission 185874) | Grasslands soil microbial communities from the Angelo Coastal Reserve, California, USA - 14_0903_12_20cm (SPAdes) (version 2) | ecosystem: Environmental > Terrestrial > Soil > Grasslands...
CTGGCCTGTTGGAGATCCGTAGCGGCAAGGTCGTGCAAATGCAGGTTGTCGCCCGCGGTGAATACCAAATGATCGAAAGTGCCAAGCTTGGAAAAGAAGGTTGCAACGGCTCGTTCGTCCGAGACGTCAACCGCTTGGCCCTGCGCTTCTCCGCCGATTGATTCAACGGCTTTCTGAACTCGTTCCGCACTACTGGAGGCGATAATGACGCTCGCTCCCTGCGACGCTGCCTGCTCGGCCACTGCCAAACCAATCCCCGACGAACCGCCCAGCACAACCACCCGCTTGTCTTGCAAACCGTTTCCCCGTTGCATTGAATTCTCCTTTTTTGCACTCTTCTTGCTTGTTGTTGATGGGTGTATTCCATCGAGGCCTCCGCTGGATTAGGACTCCATTGCTGCAGCTCTGCTACTCGTCAAGAACCACTCAACCAGTCGTCCCAGAGTCGCTTTGCCCTTCGCTAGGCTCACTTCTGATTCCTGACGATCTCGATTCCACGCATTGTCCACAATCACGGTCCGAAGATCTCGAACACCCACAAGCTGCAACCAAACGTCCAAATAAGTTGCTTGGTGATCGAATCGCGAGGGCGGTATTGGAGTACCCTCCAGGAAACGTGAACCGCGTGTATAGACGACGATTGCCTTTTCCACGTGCAAGAGAGGGCCGTACTGTTTGCCGTCGTAAGTAAACAGATAGTTTCGCTGCGCTACGAGATCAATCAATTGTTTGAGCTTGTAAGGCAGGCCGAAGTTCCACATTGGAGTTCCTAAGACGATTCGATCGGCATTCTGAAATCGTCGGATCAACAATTGAATACGCTCCCACAGTTGGACTCCGCCTCAGTCATGGTTTCGTGCTTCACTGCTTTGTACTTCGCTCCAATTGCCTCGTAGTCGAACTCCGGTAGCCGTTCATGCCAGACGTTCAACGTATCCACGACGATCGAGTTGTTGTCGGACTTGCACGCCTCGATGAATGACTTGGTGAGAGTGATCGAATCGGAAAATTCGCCTCTTGGTGACGACTGAATTTCAAGAAGTTTCACTTGGCCCCTCCGCCTGTGGGGACTCTTGCGGAGTCCGAGCTACTTCGAGACGGCACGTGCTGCACTCTCAATTACATCTGCAACCTCCTTGGGATGTGAGACGTAGACTGAGTGGCTGGCGCCTGCGACTTCAACCGTGTGGCTCTTGGCCCGCTTGGCATACCAACGTTCCAGGTCCGGGCTGATGGTTCGATCGCTTCCCGCCACCACCATCCAGTTCGGTTTGGTTCTCCAGGCAGCCGTGGTGATCGTCGCTGAGAAATTGTCAGCAAAGTTCAGCACCTGCGACCTCGCCATGAATTCGGCCTGGTCGCCGGGAAGGTCAGCTGCGAACAATTCATGAAATTGCGCCGGGTCGATATATGTGAAACCGTCGGGCGTTTTCTTTATGGCGCCAGATTTGGCGAGGTCGCTCGGAAAGCGCTTTCCGTCGTCTGACTCTTTCTCGCCGAAATCCGGCATGTGGGCCGCGATATAGACCAAGCCAACAACCGATGGATCCATGCCCGCTTCCGTAATTACGGCTCCCCCATAGCTGTGCCCGACAAGGATGCTCGGTCCGTCTTGAAGCGCGAGGATACGCTTCACGGCAGTTACATCGGCCTGGAAGGACGTCTCTGGCTCTTGGACGATGCTGACGTTGTAGCCATCCTTGACAAGAATGTCGTAGACACCTTTCCAGCCAGAACCGTCTGCCCAGGCGCCGTGCACGAGGACAATATTCCGAACGCGCTGCGCTTGGTTCTGCGCTGACAGCGCGCCGCACGTAAACAGCAAGAAAACGATGCAGAGGGACTGAGAGATTCCTCGTACTGCTCGCATAAGCTTCCTCGAATTACACATTTCAATTCCCCGACTCGCGTTGGCTTGGCCACTTGAAAGGCATCGATCTAAACGGTGCCTTCCAACGTAAGCAAAAGAACGAGCGATGTTTCTTACTGTGCATTTCCTTCGGTTAAATCGGCAGAGACCGCCGTCAAATAACCAAACAACCCTCCGGAGCCATGATTCGGTCCGGCGGTGAAGTAGATCTCTGCAGCCGCAAGCGGAAAGCCGCTGGCCATCAATGGCATTTGGTCCCTCAGCCCTGGGAATGTTAGACAAATATTCCCGGTTAACCTGTGATCCGACAAAAAATAATCGTGAGAGGGTGAACCAAATGATCTCCGTAGCTTGCGAGTTTGGCGCTTCAGTAACGAAGTACCGATGCTCGAAGGACTGCTTCAACCTACACAACTGTTATTCATCGTTGGGATTGCCTTGTTGGAAGCGAGTAAGCAGGAGGAGATCTCTCCCGTGTCGTCAGCGCAGAGCAGATTCACTACAAGACAGGCTCCAGAGTTCTTGAAACCGGTGGTTTGGGAAGCGAACACGGGCGTTAGTCCCAATGCGTGCTGAAGGGGATGCCCGTTAGATGCGCTGGTACGGCGAAAGATTACGTGGTAATCAGGTCTCAGCACTACGAAAGGCAGGCGACCATGGTGGTGCGTGTGGAAATGTGCCGTGTGGGCACGCTTCTATGGTCTAAGTTGCCCGCGCTGGCGATGCGGCCTTTTGTTCCGGGGAATACTAAATCGCCTTCATCTCCGTTTCTCTTGCGAATAATGCCACCGTCCATTGGTATCTCCTGGCTACTTCCCTTCGATCTGGCCATGCGATCACGCACCAGAACGGCCTGGTTAAATCCAAGCTGTCCGTCTCTGGATTTTCTTTTACATGAGATCTGCTCTCGGTTTACGTCTCCCCGGGTTGGGGCCCCACCGGGGTATGAGCGGATCCGTCGATCTTGTAGCACCCGTCGGACCGAAACTAGAAACGAGAAACTAAACGAGCATCTGCCCCGGCGGTCATATGAATAGCCAAGGTCCCGTCGTGCACGGACCCGAGAATCCATAAGTTTCCCGATGATGGGACAACTCCAGCCCACAACAGATCACAAGGAAATCCGCCCTTGGTTGGGCTGGGACTGGATGCGACTTTCCAACTGGTTCCGTCCCAATGCAATAGCAGTGTCATCTGGTGCCCCGATCCGTCGGCAGAAAAGTAGGAGCCAAACGCCCAGATGTCATTTGCCGAATTCGCCGTCAGTCCGAGCAAACGGTTCGACTGATTCGCGCTATTCGGTCCGATATTCGGGCTCGGCACCACCGCCCATTTCGTGCCGTCAAAGTGCTGGATCAACGTCAGCGTGGCAGCCTGTTTGGGAGGCGCAACCGGCGTGGGAAAGCCCACGGCCCACACATCGTTCGGCGCCAGTGCCAGCACGGCGTTCAACTTGTTTGTGCCCTCGCCTACGTTGGGAGTTCCCACACGTTTCCAGTTCGCTCCGTCCCAGTGCATCGCTGAGGTTTCGATCTTGTCTGAACCACTGAATCCCACCGCCCAGGCATCATTCGTGGCGTCGGCGGACGCGCCAAACAGAAACTCATTGGTTGATTCCACGGTTGTCGCCGTCCATGTCGTGCCGTTCCAGTGTTCGAAAAGCGGCGAGACCAGCCCGGTGCCGAGGTTCACAAGGCTGCCGATCGCCCAAACGTCGTTCACAGAACTAGAGGTCATGGCGAAAACGTTCGCCTGGTCTTTCCTCGCGAACTTGGGGCCCGGGAATAGGCGCCACTTGGTCCCGTTCCACTGTTCGATCACCTGCCCCCGATGTGCCCCGTCGGTGACGTTTCCCGCCGCCCAGGCCAATGTCGGAGAAATAGCGACCACCCCCTGCAGAAAGCTCTTGTTGTCGCCTTTGATCATCGGAGCGGGAAACGCCGCCCACGTCTTGCCATCAAAGTGGATCGTCGACTGCCCCACTGCCCAAATATCGTTGGGAGAAGACGCCGACGCCGCAAACAGTTCGCTGTTCAAGTTCTCGTTTGGAGTTGGGACTACTTGAAACGTCGGACTTGTCGTCGTTCGTTCCTGCGCCGTCGAGTCTTGAAACAAGACAGCGGTCAATCCGAAGAGCATTACCGCACCAAGTGAAAGTTTCACAAGTCACCTGAATCATTCTGAGCTAGCGATGTGTCGGATTTTGACCTTCACGAGTTGATAACTGGCGCAAGTCATTCTTATTCCCTGTCGCGGGTTACTCTTTCAAATGGCGCTCAGGACGGAGGTAGTTATCTTCAGACAATCGCCACGGGGGATTGGAGGTCGGCGGATGGTTCGGATTTGGGTCCAGCCTGGCGGAAAGAGAGATGCCTCTCCCGGCCTTCGGGTGCGAGCGCGCTCCTCACAGTGGGCCCTCGGTGGCACGCATGCCTTCCAGAACTCGATGAAAGCAAAGTATTCCGTATCGACTACGTTTTCACATCTCCGTCCGTGTCGGTGTTATTCATGGATACATCGCATGTCGTGACCACGGACCGCCATCCCTGACGAGGGGAGCTTCACCAGACGCATTCCGTCAGATTCTGGGGAGTCATCTTCACCAAATGCACGTTGGTCGGCTTAGGCAACTCGAATTGCATTCCGGTGTGGCTGGCCGGGGCTTGTGTCCGGAAGCTTGGCTGGTTCGGACGTCCGCGAGTACCCGTCGAAGCTGTGCACGACCCCGCCGTAGACGAGATCTCACGTTAATTTCTGAGATGGCAAGAATTCTTGCCGTCTCCGAGATGCTGCAAAGACGCAGATCGCGGAGAACGACAACTTCGCGATGACCAGCAGACAAACGTCTGAGGGCCCTGAGAATCGCTAGTCGAACTTGCTTTCGTTCCAACGCCTCGAATGGGCCTTCTCGCGAGTCTGCAATCTCACTTACGAGCTGGCCTTCTCCATCTCCCCTACTGTTGTCAAGCGATTCGTGAATATGCCTTCGGCTACTCCGTAACCACATCCGGGCCTCGTTGACCGTTACTCTGAAGAGCCAAGTGTAAAAAGATGCTTCCTGGCGGAACTGAGAAATTTTGTTGAACGCTTTGAGGAAGGCATTTTGAACAACTTCCTCCGCATCCGCGTCGTTACGCACAATAGACAAGGTCTTGAGATAGAGCTTGCGCTGGTACGGCCGAATCAGTTCACAAAAGGCCCCTTCGTCCCCGCCGCGAACAAGCCGGATCTGCATTCCTTCGCTAACAGCTATCTCCGTTGAAGCCATACGCGTCTCCCAAGTCGTCACTTTGTCGTACTGAGAATGTAAACTTGGCCAAGGTCCCTTTATTCCTCCTGGATCGAATAGTGGGGTCTACCGATCTGCAATGCCGTCTTCTAGGTCAACTTGGAATGGCTTCCAGCACGCTCTGAGGAGCCAGCGTCGGAATGATCCTGCTAAGGCGGTATCCTGCCGTGTTGAGCAAGGCGGTAAATTCAGCTCTGGTACGTTCGCGTCCTCCCGTCATTACCATCATGTTCAGGTCAAGAAGCTTGCTGAAACAGTGGGCGTCATCGTCGGGCACGACCACTTCCACAAGTAATAGCTTTCCTTTCCGGTTCATAGCGAGACGGCAATTCCTAAGAATTTGGACAGCGGGATCGTCGTCCCAATCGTGAATCACGCCACAGAGAACGTAGGCATCCGCCCCCTCCGGAACGGAATGGAAGAAGTCTCCGCCGATAGCGGCGATTCTGCTGCTACATGGATCCCCGCTGAAGTACTGCCTTGCCTGCTCAATGGTGGAAGGTAGGTCGAAGATCGTACCCCTCATCTCTGGATGCAGCTGAAGGATGGTGCGGAGAAATTGTCCCTGGCCGCCCCCGACGTCTACGAGGAATGATATCCGTGAAAAGTCGTAGGCCAGAAGAACCGCGTAAGCCAACATGGATGCGACATCGCTCATTCCTCTGTTAAATGTATCGGCGGCCTCTGGGCTGCTCTGCAGGTACGCAAACAAAGAGGTTCCAAATGTGCTTGCAAAACCCGTGGACCCAGTTCGAACGCTATGAAGAAGGTTTCCCCAAGCCTGGTAATGGACTTCACCGAGCGTCATTATGATGGCTCTCTGCGATCCAGGAGCATCTCTTTGGAGACTCTTGCCCGCGGTCGCTAGCGCAAAATGATCGCCTTGCGTGTGCACGAAAATGCGTGCCGCTGAAAGTGCCCTCATGAGTCGGAAGAGACAACGGGGATCAGTGCCCGTTACAGCGGCGAGTTCCTGGCAGGACCTTGGACCATCCCTCAACAAATCCGCCAGTCCCAGTTTCGCGGCAACGTACACTGCCTGCGACAGCCAATAACCAGTTGCCATCTGAAAGAGCGCAGGCGGCAAATTACCGTTGCGGCTTCCTGCTTCTTGCGTCCCGCCAACTCCGGACCGATCGCGTAGCCAGAGCCTGGATAGGCAAAGATTCAGAAGTGGCCTTGCTTCATCCCACGAGACGATCCCTCTGGCTCGCACCAGAGATCGGAGCACCCGCCACCACAGTAGCAAACGGGCTACCATCTCAGTAATGCCAGTTCTGCCGCCATGCCTGGCCCGAGCCCAACCATGATCCCCATGTCACCTGGTTGAGGATCACCTTTACGGACCACTTCATCCAACACGAACATCACAGTGGGAGATGACATATTTCCGTAATTCCGCAAGACGTGCCGTGAGAATCGCATCTGCGCTTCTGTGAGATCCAGATACTGCTGTAGATCGTCGATCACCTTCCGTCCGCCTGGATGCAATACCCAGAACCGGATATCAGACCGCGACAGCCCATGCCGATGCAGCAGGCGCTCGAGCGCCTTTTCAATCATGGGGCCGGCAATTTTATGAATCGAAGCTCCGAGTATGATGCGCAGTTTGCCGTCCTGATGTCGTAGTCCGACCTCTTCGATCTGGCCAGGGTCAAGAAACGTTTCGAAGTCCACTGTTTCGGGGTACCGGCGATCAGGTGAGGAATCTCGGGCTAGCAGAAAGGCCGCGGCACCGTCCGCACAAATTGCATTCCCCACCACGGTCTCGAGGGTGTTATCGACGTAGTAACAGGCCGAGCAGATCTCAACAGCGACCATCAATGCCACCCGAGTCGGATTGGCACGAACAAAATCGGTTGCACGTTGCAGCGTCGGAAGAGCTCCCGCGCACCCGAGGCCAAGCATCGCGCCTCTCTGCACGTTGTCTCTGAAAGCCATGTGCGCAATGAAACGACTGCCAAGGTCAGGACACACATAGCCGGTGCACGTACACACCACGAGGAAATCGACGTCGCGCGCCGTCAGTCCACCCAATTCCAGACAATTCGTGATTGCGCGGCAACCCGTCTTCATGGCACCACGCAGATAGCGTTGGTTCAGTTGATCCGAGCTCTCCCCACGACTGAAGTCTCCTTCCAGACAGAAGTGCCGAAAGTCGATGTCGCTATTGAGGAACATCTTTCGAACGCGTTCGGTTCGGTACCCCGCGGCATGAAAGCTTTGTTCCTGCGTCAGCCGGAGCGGTGGATTTGCCGTACCGATTGCACTAATTCGAGGATTGCTCATCGATAAACTCTTTACTTTCTCTTCACAGATTCGCCTTGGATCTAGTTATCAGCGGACGCCTGCCTCTCGCGAGCAATCCGAACACATTTCTCGAAGATTCATTTCCCGTGGTTGTAGTTCACCATCACGTCCTCGATCTCACAGGAATCACGATTGCGAGCGTAGGAGGTCTGAGAACCGGTCCGACAAGAAGGACTGGGCCTCCCCCAAGGTCGAATCACATCCGCCCATCCTGTCTTGTTTGACCGATGTGCTGCTACTGCCCCGCTCCCATTTGATCGCCAAGAGCGCGGTTCGCGGCTGACTCCCTCTCCCGAGCTCCGGGAATCAGTTCATAGCCTTCCTCGTCGCCCATGAACCACACCTGAGCGACGAACTGCTCGTCTCCGTAGCGATGAAAAACTAGACGCTCGTGGTATCCAGTGTTGTTTTCGACGGGCACCACGAACACGATTTGCTGAGCGCCTCCGTCTTTAGACCTGAACAATAAGGCCCCGTCTCCGGAGTTTCCCCACGACTGAACGACGTAGTTGCCGGCCTTGAGTTGCTTGCTCCCGACCACGAAGTCGAACGGAATTGTCACTTTGATCTTCTTCGTATCGTCCGCATGACTAGGTACGGCTGACAAAACGAGAATCAATCCGAGAACAATGCCAGAAAGGTACTTTGCTGAATGTTTCATCGTCGTTTGGTTTCCTTTTTTTATACGACCAAGAATTGACCTACACCATGGATAACCCGTGGGGCAACCCTTTATTCCTTTTGTGCGTGGTAAGAATCGAACGACAAGAGCGTGACAATCAAATGACGACTGGGGTCATGCAAACCGAACGGATTTCAGATTTCCGCTCGTTCACCTCAGGACAAAACTGGCGGATTTAGCTGGCAACTGCTGCAGGTGCAGATGAAGATTCTGAAACGATGCGAAGCAGAGCCTAGAGTTGCTTCCACTGATCTCGAAATTAATAATAGCGGAGGGAAGACGAGCATAAACGACAAGGCCTAAAGATACCCTTCGTCGTTGGCCCAGCCAGTTCGCTGACACGACAACCACCCGCTTCAGGGTACGAACATGTACACACAGCTGTGAACAATTCGAAAATGGACCGGGTGCGCGTGGTCTACCTACAGCTTCTGCCGAAGTCTTAGGATGTAGTTATCGACACTTCGACGGGAGTCAGACTTGTGACAACTCCATACCTCGTTGAGAAGCTCATTCCGCGAAATATCGCGCTCTGCGTCCTGCTCCATAGAGTTCAATATCTTAAATTCCTGGGGCGTGAGGGGAACCAAGCTGCTGCCTTCTCGTCTCAGCTGCATGTTGCGGAAGTCTACATTCCCGTCATCGAAAACGAAGGCGTCCCTCGCTGTCCTACGCGAGGATCGACGCACCGCGGAAGCGAGCTAACACCTCTCTGCCGGGGAACGGCCTCGAAACGTAATCGTCAGCACCCAGTTCTAGGAGCACAGTTGTGTCCGACTTCAACAAGGTGCCCAATACAATGATTGGGATCTCGGGGACGCCTTGCCTGATCTTCCGAAGACATCCCGTCCCGCACAACTAGACCTTCGATGAAGCTCCAGGACGACTGCAACGGGGAAGCGTCGCGAAGCAACTCAAGGCCTGCGGCCTCATTCGCCGCACCGTGACATCGTATCCGTCCGACTCGAGAGGTCGTTGCAGAGATCGTTGGGCGATCGATCCTCCGCGATCACCAAGACTCGCGGCAAGATGTGCATCCTTGGGACCGCAGCCAGCGAACGCGGCATGTAACTCAACCGCGTATCTCCTCTCAAGTAGAGTATCGAGACCACCGGGCGTTGTTGCTCGGGACACTGCCGGGATCATTGTTGACTGGCGACCGCTTCTAGTATCTGGCGGTCGCTCCGAGCGAACCGGAGGGTTCAACTTCCCTAACGTTTTCCGCTGCAAGAAAACGAGACTGTTCGTGGGTCCCAGGGCCATGAGAGTCGGCCTCAAGTTCTGCTGTAAGTTGCGACTTGAAGCCGCGGCTCGCTTCTTCGAACCGCGCTTTCGCTCGCGCCACGTCAGCGAGCACTATGTGCAGCCGCTTCGGTCCCAGGACCAAGAGTCCGAGCAAGAGGATGAACAGGATTTCTGCGCCAAAACCCACACATCACCTCCTGTTTAAGCCTTGCTCGTGGGCAACGTGTTTGTGGTTGTGCTGTCCGAGGTCTCTTGCTCTTTCATCGCTGACTTGAAGCCGCGGATGCCTTCTCCGATTCCCTTGCCGAGTTCGGGAAGCTTCTTCGGTCCGAACACAAGCAAAGCAATTCCGAAGATAACCAGCAGGTGCATCGGTTGAAACAGTCCTTCAAACATAAAAGCTCCTTAGGTTGGGCGATGAGTGCAAGCACTCAAAGCGGCGAGTGGTAACAATGCAGGCGCTGTAACCGTTAACTGGTTACAGCGCCTGCCAGTGGAGCAGGGGAGAGCAATCAACAATTAAAACCCGCGTTGAACCGAGTCCGCTGTGATCGCCAGCTGCATCGATAACTGAAGAAATGCGGCCGATTGACCGATGAAGAGCCCGTCGTCAGTGAAAGCTTTCACCGTTGCCACCGCTCCTCCATTCTGCGTGGAGGTCGGTCGTATTACCGAACACCGCGGCAGGCTCTTGCTGATGAAGTTGCATGGCTCAGGCAGGATCTTGTTGGTTTGGGTGAGCTCGGTCGCAGGATTGTTCAGATCCGGAAACGTTAGGCCGGTCACGGGATCGACCACACCGGCCAGCGGTTGCGATACTGCGTTACCGCCCTTATCGTGCCACAGCCCGAAGTGATCAATCTCGACTCCACCAATGCTAACCAGGATCCGCAGGACGGTTGGGTCGGTTGCCTTGAAAGCCAGCGTCGGATAGAGGCTCGCACCACCCTGCTCAATGAACGCAAAGTGAAATCCGGCGGTGTTGGCGATTGCTTGTAGGCGCTCGGCATCGCGGCCTGTGATGGGAATCGTTGGGTTGGTGGTAGGGGGAGTGTCCGTATCGTTAAGTGGGATCGCGGGTTGGTTCGTGATGACGAAGGGTCCCTTGAATGCCGCGCCCAAATCCGGGTTCTTTCCGCTGCGATACCGGGTATACCAACTGAGGTCCACACTAAGGCTCATGAGGTTGGTGAGCCGCTTGATTTGCCGAGCCCCAGTTGCCTGACTGCTCGGCAGCCTTCGAAATGGCTCCAGGTCGAGAGGCACTTCGCCTCTGGACTTCAAGAAAGCCTTCAGAAAAGCTGCGTGGCTCAGCTCGTCGTCGGTGTTGTCAGTGATGTACTGCGGCATATCACCATCCAGATTTTGAAGCGCCAGGGCGTAAGCCGGATTTCCTCCGATGAACCCCTGGAATTCTTCGCTCGCTTGGGCGGCCCCACCGCCCGAGGGCCCGACTCCGCCGAGTTCCGCGTATTGGATCCACAGATCACTCTCGACAAGTTCTGCCCAGAGGGCGAACTGCAGAAGTGCGGCGTCGCCTCGAGAAAGCCTGGCGTTACTCGAACTGCTTTGAGCCCTACTTTCGGTGGCGAGTAGTGTGCTCGCGGACAACGTTGCCCCCGCCATGCCGAGCCCTTTCAAAAACGAACGTCGCTTAACGATGCCCTGCCAATGGCGTTGAACGTCGTCGCCCGTCGAAGAAGGAGCAGTTTCTGGTGAAGTCACCTCAGGTAACACCGTAGATGGAAGATTCTCTTCTTTCATGCACTGCGCTCCAATTCTGGTCTGATGATTTTGCCGTGCGATCCTGCTACTGTGTGGAACTCGCGCAGGCAAAAAATATTCCCCAGCTACGAAAATTCTTTCTTACCTAAGGACTGGTGCTGGCTTCTCACATCTGATGACTGTCACGGGCAGGGGCAAAAGCGGAAAGCATGAATCACTCAGCAGTTGTTTCGTCCCCAGGTCGAATTCTTGGACACCTCCACCCTAGGATACGACCACCTGTAAGCGACTTCGCCGTTCCGATTCGCATTCTCCGGGCAAGCTAACTCACTGGGGTCCTGGAGCGTTGGGAGCGATTTACGAGCCACGCGACGACGATGCTGACGGCGTAGAGCGCGATCATGGGAGCCGCAAACAGGCACATATTCAAGATGTCGGTGGTGGGCGTGACGATTGCGGCAACGACAAAAATGGCAAGGATGGAATATCGCAGATTCCGCCACATCCAGCGGGCCGTCACCACGCGCATCAGGGCAAGAAAGAAGATAAGGACTGGCATTTCGAAGATTAGTCCAAGACCGACGATGACCGTCAAGAAGAGCTTGGTATATTCCCCAATCGTGATCATCGCCTGGAAGCGCTGACTATAGCCAATCAGGAAATCAAGCGACGCCGGGTAGACCATCCGGTAGCCAAACAGGCCGCCCGCCAGGAACAATCCAACTGTGCTTATCAGGAACGGCAGAATATAACGCCTCTCGTTGCGATACAGTCCTGGAGCAATGAACAACCACAGTTGATAGAACACGAATGGAGAAGCTGCAAACAGTCCAGCGACGAAACCCACCTCCAGATAGAGATTGAACGGTTCAGTCGGGTTCAAATAAACCAGCCCGCCGCCGAGTCCGTGGTGACGCAGCGCTTGAATAATTGGCTGCTGCATCAAACCGAAGATACGGTCAGCCAACGACCAGCAGGACAGAAACCCAACGAGCACGCCTACCACCGACAAAATGACCCGTTTTCTCAACTCCTCCAGATGCGCAACGAGTGGCATGGACGGCGAGTGTGGTTCCAGGGCGACAGCATACGCATCAAGCATGGGAAACCCCCTCCGGTCCCCGTTCGCGCAGCAGACTATTTCCGTCGGAAGTTCTGGGGCGTACTTGAGCAGGAGATATTATTTGGATGGACAGGACCAACCCAGTAAGCTCTTCCCTGCCGACGGGCTCTGTACCCGATTGATTCACGGCTACGACACCGGCATTCCGAAGGCGATTGATCTTGCTCTCGTCGACGAGACTGGACGAGCGATTCGCCTGCACGGCAGCTCTTTCCTCAGCCAATATAAAACAGAAGGCTGCCACCAGGATTAGACCCAGGGCGATCAGTCCATAGCTAGTCGCTTCCAACATTCTCGCGTCTCCGTTTCCTTTGGGGTTCACGCATGGCGGTTAACTCCTTGACCAGTGTTCTTCGCAGGTAGCTACGCGAAGGGTGCCACATACCACACGTAGTAGGTCCCCACTCCGCTTACCAGAACAATCGACCAGAGCACGGCCTCCGCTCGCATCCAACGCTTCCAGTGCGTGAAGCACAGCCACTGCGGAAGAAGGTTCGTACCAGCCACGATGACGATATAGAGTCCTATAGCCTCAGCCATCATCCCTGCGAGCGCGTGTATCGTAGCCGCGGCGTAGTACAACCTATGAAAGACCTTCGGAAGCGTCGGCCTCAACTGTTGGTGAAAAGACGGCCACATGACCAGTCCGATCATCAACAGATTGACGAGCAGCACTGTCGTCTGACAGATGCCGTGAGTTCTGAACCGCTTTTGTTTCGCGAAAAACACACCCGCGATCAGAGCTGCTCCCAGGATGAGCTGCATCATGAGGTTGAAATCTGCCGCGAACGGGGCGGCAGTGCCCAGAAATCCTTGTACGGGAAAGAGCGTCACAATGGGTTGTCCGGTCGGTCCGATAGCTCGATCATGCTTAGTAGCCCGCAAACTCTTCTGTCCGAATGTCGTCTTCATCCACTCCGGCATCGACGAGCATTCGGCGCATCCCTGCAACCATAGCCGGCGGCCCGGCTATGTAAAAAATCGGACCGCGCAGGTTGCTTACGTGTTTGGAAAGCATCTCCGGTCGTATATGGCCAATTTCACCCAGCCATCCCCGTGAAGTACCGTCGATGCGCGTGAATGTTGGGACAAAACGAAAGTTTGTATTCGAGCTCTCCAAGTCCCAGAGAGCATTCATAAACGCCGCGTCTTCGAGATATCGGTTCGCATAAAAAAGAAAAATATCGGGCTGGGCCTTGTCCACTGCAGCCGAGCAAAGCATGCTCAGAAACGGGGCGATTCCAATTCCTCCGGCCAGAAAAACGGCTGGCTTTGAGGTATTGCGATGCAAGCTAAAGGACCCCATAGGACCGCTTAGGTTCACGTGAGTGCCCAACGGCAGGATAGAAAGTACCCGCTTGAATGCCGAATCCCGTATGCGGGTGACGATCAATATCTCTTCGACAAAGGGGGAACTCGCGATCGAAAACGTATGAGTGAGGCAGTCCGAACCATCTGGTCTAACCCCCAAGAGAGTCAGATCTATGGACTGGCCCGCCCGGAATAAAAAGTTCTCCGGTCTTTCAAACCGAAACGCCACGGTATCTTGCGCAACGTCTGTGCGGCTAAGCAGTCTGCTCGCGTAGCCGAGCAGGGGGGAGCCTTCTTGTTGTGATAATTCGACTTGTGAAGACACTTTCCACCTCAATTCGTGTATCGCGAGAACTCCTCGAACATGTACCTCGGCAACTGGATTATGAGGCGCAGAGGCGCAGGTCTCCTCCCTCCAACCTCAGGGGAATGGCTTGCGCCGGCATTGCCTCAGCGTTGTCCTTTTTGTCCTCCCGTGGCCGTAGCGCGCCGAATCAATGACCTTCCGTCCCTTGTCACCAATGCCATTAGGACTGGACGACGATGCTGCCGGTCATCTTCGGATGCATGCGGCAGTAGTATGGGTATTCTCCCGGCTCTGCGAAGCGAAACTCGAACTTCTGGTCCGTGTCCAGCGCCGCCGATTTGAATTTGCCCTGCGTACTGTCGACCGTGTGCGGGATGTCATCGTGGTTGATCCAGGTCACTTGCGTTCCACGTTTGATCGTGATGGCTCCCGGTGTGAAGGCAAAATTGTCGATCTTCACTTCAGGTGCCGAATCGGTCGAAGCCCCGCCTGAGGCCATCGCCGCCATGTCTGTACCGCCGCCGTTCCCGGACATTGGCGAGCGCGAGCTGTCGAGTGGCGAGTCGATGATTGCCAAGCTGCTGCCGCTGACCAGGTAGTTGACATCTGTAATTCCCAACACCCGTTGTAGCTGGTCGGCGGGCACTTTCATTGGCCCCGCCGAGGGAGCAGTTCCCGGTGCAGGCTGAGGAAACGCAGTGGACATTGCCGTGTGAAATGAAACCTTGCCTTCGATCTTCTGCATCACCTGATGAATGTGCCCGTTCAGCACCGTCACAGAACCGAAACGCTTCACATACGACAGGGCTTGCTCACTGTCGTCGGTTCCCCAGCCCCAGTCCGGATAGATGGTCCAGAGCGGAATGTGTGCAAAGAGGACGATCGGAGTGCTGGCAGAGCGGCCCTTGAGATCATCCTCCAGCCACTCCAACTGCTCGTGACCGAGTGATCCCAGGCCCCCAGCTTTCAAATTAACAACGTTCACCAAACCGACGAAATGGACACCTTTGT
>Ga0209577_10003462_pt1 | contig 14872 bp, 13 predicted proteins | sample GraSoiAngelo_109_FD_185874 | JGI IMG/M metagenome (GOLD analysis project Ga0209577, IMG submission 185874) | Grasslands soil microbial communities from the Angelo Coastal Reserve, California, USA - 14_0903_12_20cm (SPAdes) (version 2) | ecosystem: Environmental > Terrestrial > Soil > Grasslands...
ACGGTGGAGCAAGCACCGCCTCACCAGAGCGCAGCGAGATACTACAGGCTGGCTGCAAAGAGGCCGCACTTGTAGGATGGCGCATTCTCCAGGAGGGTGGTTCCGCGCTGGACGCGGTTGAGGCCGCCGTATGCGCGCTGGAAGATAACCCCAGTTATAACGCAGGGACTGGAGCCTGTTTGAATAGCGATGGAAATATCGAACTGGACGCTGGCATCATGGATGGTCAGGGACTGCATGTTGGAGCCGTAGCGGGCGTCGAGCGCATCAAAAACCCCATCTCGCTGGCACGTAAAGTGTTGGAAAGCGCACACGTCCTGCTCGTTGGCAGGGGAGCCGAGCAGTTTGCGCAAGAGCAGGGCATTTCTCAATGCACTCTGGAAGAGCTGGTGACGGAGCGACAGTACAAGATATGGCAGGAACAACAAGCTCAGGAACCCCAACAGGCCCAGCCTACTGATAAGCATGGGACAGTAGGCGCGGTTGCGCTCGACGCATCGGGCGTGCTGGCGGCGGCTACCTCTACGGGTGGCATTCGCAATAAGTATCCAGGGCGCGTTGGCGATTCACCTCTGGTGGGATGCGGCTTCTACGCGGACGAATACGCCGCCGTTTCCTGCACCGGAGATGGTGAAGATTTCGTGCGCCTGCTCATCGCCAAACGAGCCGCCGACGTTGTCGGAAATAGCAAGGGAGGCCAGACCGCGCGCGAAGCCGCAGAAGCCGCCATAGCAGTCCTCGGCGCAAAATCAACGGGAACCGGAGGAATGATCGTAGTCGACCGCAAAGGCAACGTCGGCTTCGCCTGGAACAGTCGCAACATGTCCCACGCCTACATCATTGAAGGCATGGAGGAACCTGTATCAGGTGTGTAGGGATAGGATTCAATGAATCAAATACTGCCCGGCGAAGTAGCCCACCACAAACAGGAGCCCGAAAGCAAGTAGACCAATCAACAGGATCATGAGCAGCGATGAACGCCTACTGCGCGTGGTCGGCTCGGGATACGCCGCTTGACGTGCAGCCGCGAGCTTGAACGACGCGTCAGCAACAGTTGGGGCGGATGGAGCGATATTAGCGATGGGCAAGTTTGCACTCTGTCCCGGTGATTGAGAAGGAAGTCCAGAACCGGGATGGTCAGCATCCCTGGTTGGCAGAGCAGTAGCCAGTTTGCCGCCGACGGCCGGAGCTGGAGAGAGTTGCCTGGCGAGGGCTGGTTCATTCTGCGGATAGCTGCTCGTGGCCGGCACAGCTACAGGCACCGGCGGTTCCAGAGTCTCAGACAGGGTTTTCAATTCCGCGTACAGGTCTTCAGGCGTATTGATAGCCTGTGGGTGCTGGCGGACAACGGCGCGCGCTATTGTCTCACACAACTCAGGCGGAACATTGCGCTGGAAACTCAAGCGCCCGTCCGGTCGCGGTTCGACGGCTCGTGTGCCCGGCACGCGGCTGGCAAGCAACTGGTAGAGCAGCAGACCCACGGCCCGCGTATCGTCGGCGCGGCGTCCATCACTCTGCGTTCCATAGGGAAGTTCGCTGTCAGAAACAACGGTCTCACTGCCGCCCATGATGCTCCAATGCTCGAAATAGGTCAAATCACTGGGCAGAGCAAAGTTATTGACGCGCACCAGGCCCGTATGGTCACGTATCACAGCGCCTGGGGTCAGGTCTCCATGGGAGACGCGGCGCGAGGAAGCACCTGCATATATCAACGCCTGGCAGATCTGGCTGCCAATGTCGGCTACTATATGCGGCATGAGTGGCAATTGCAGCAGGGCAGCGAAATCATCACCCTCAACATATTCCTGAACCACGTACAGCGTTTCAGCTTCGATGATAAGGTCATAAAGGCCGACAATGTTGGGATGAGAAAAACTCGCCGTCAACTTCACTGCCGCACGATAGACCGGTATATGGGGTGCGGGAACAGCTTTCACCGTCACAACACGCTGCAATACCTGGTCTATTCCCTGATAGACAACGCTGTACTGCCCCTGTTTTACCAGGCGTTGCAACAGATAGCGCCTGTTAATAACCCGGCCTGTTTCCACAATTTGCCTCGTGTTCTGTATCGGCCTGGAGGCCCATTTATATGTAGGGACGTGATTGTCACGCCCACGTATCAACCAATTTCTCAGATATCTTGCAGGGCCAGAGTAACTGCTCCTACAATATTGGCCTCTGTTCCCAGAGAGCCGCCAACTACGCGCACAGATTGACTGGCAGCTTGCAGGCACAAATCTTGCAATCGCGCCTGTAGGGGTAGGGTCAAGAGTTCTCCTGCCTGCGCTACCTGGCCACCCAGAATAATTATACCCGGGTTAATAATATGAACGATATTTGCCAGGGCAATTCCCAAATACGTGTACACATCCGAGGTGATACCCTGCGCGACTTTATCGCCCTCCGCCGCCAATCGAAAAACCTGCTCGGCGGTGATGCGCTCGGCCCTGCCCCCGGTAACGCGGCGAATAGCCGCCTCTGTCTCAGGATGCTCGACTGAAAGGCCGATCATCGTGCGCGAGATAGCCTGGGCGGATGCGATAGCTTCCAGGTGTCCATACCCGCCGCACGAGCATTTCGGCCCGTTCTCTTTCACGAATATATGCCCGATTTCTCCGGCGGTAGATGACACACCGTGATAAATCTTGCCGTTAACAACCAGGCCACCGCCAATGCCTCGTCCAAGCCCAACATAGAATGCAACCCGCTCTGCTGGGCGCGTAGTGCCTTCGTTTCCCGATGCGGCGCCGAAAACAACTTCGGCCAGCGCTGCCGCATTTGCATTGTTATCTATTATACAAGGCCTATCAAGACGTTTAGCCAGATAGTCCTGTAATGGGAAATCATTCCAGCCATGCGCATGATGCAGCGTACGCACGATGCCGCGTGACGCATCAACCAATCCACCAACCGCAACGCCCACGCGCAGTACCCGCCCCTCGGACAACCGCTCCGGCGTCAGCGTTTCCTCCAGCATCTCGTCAATGAGGTTCAGCACGGTTCCGGTATCTGGCACATACTCCAATGGACGACGTGCCCGGTAGAGTATCTTGCCCTGCAGGTCAGCCAGCGCCACCGATTGGCGCGAGCCGCTCCCACTAATCTCGATTCCCACCACGTACCCCTGCGTTGCCAGCAGCTTCCCGGTTATCCTGGTCGCCCCCTGCGATGTAAGCGGCCCGGAATCCCTGGCCAATCCCCCGAATGTGTGCTGTGTAGACATCGTTTCATCTCCCTCGATACGCTCACCGGCCTGTAAGGTTGTCTCCCAACACCTCACGCCACCCCGCCTGATGTGCCTTCTACATGCAGTTATGCAGGTAAATCACCCTACGAAAATGCTCGTCGGTACTGTATGGCATGGAGAGCCACTCTCTGCAACAGCGGATTCAGTATACCATATTGCGCTCTACACGTCACGTTGTTACAATATCAGGGTAAGGTTTTATTTTGCAGGAAGCAGGGGTTGCCAGGACAGGAGCACGAACATCACCAGGGCGGGGGCAAGCCCAGCCCCTACCCTATACGGGTGGGGACACGCTTCGTATAGGGTAGGGGCTGGGCTTGCCCCCGCCCTGGTCGTCCCGCTGGCATATGCAATAGGTCTTGGGAGAGGCATCATGTCGTCATCAGCTACGGCGCAGGAACACACCTTTATCGGGCCAGGACTCAGCCCGTTCAAACGCATCGTCACCATCATAGGTGTAGTAGGAATAACGGCGCTGGTTCTAGGTATCGCGGTGCACCAGGGAGCATCGGCCATCGGCAGCACTATTGCTGCCGTGCTGTTCATCCTCGGCTTCGTCATCTACCTGCGCATCGTGGCCCCCGTCCCTTTCACCATCACTCTGGAACCAGGGGCAGTGGTGAAGCGCAGCAAGAACGGAGAGGTGATCGAAGTGCGTTGGGAAGACCTCACACGAGTCAAAGAAGAGTTCTTCCCCAACGGCAAACGCATCAGCGTCATCGTCTATCGTAAACCGACCTCGCCTGAGCAAAAAGCCAAAGCCTGGGCCGTCTACCGCGACGACGTAACCGACCTGGATGGCCTGGCAGCCTCCCTAAAACAGGCCATTCCCGAAACCTGTCAATGGCAAAGCGAGACGGTGCACGAGTGAACGCGATTCAGGGCGACCGCGAGGATCGCCACGAATCTGTCTTGTCAGTCGATCATCACCTGGTCAACATAGCACCAGAGCCAATCTTCACCAGGTTGAAACGACTGGACAATCGGGTGGTTAGTCGCGTGGAAATGTTTGGTGGCATGCTTGTTCTTTGAAGAATCACAGCAGCCAACATGGCCGCATTCGAGACACAGGCGCAAATGAACCCAGGTATCTCCAGTTTTCAAACAATCCTCGCAACCGTTGGCACTGGGCGTGACCTCTCGAATCTGGTCAAGATGTGTGCATTGAGTTACCATATTATGCTCCTTCTTTTGAAACTTCTGCCGGACTACTTAAAGACGATGATTGCGGCGCTTTCGTTTCACCTCGCAGCTGTTTCCCCTCGATCAGCAAGAATGAACTGATCGCGCTTACCAGCGCTAACCCGGCAGCAATCAACATGATCACACGAAAACTGCTAACGAACGACTCATCGATGGCTCGTTGCACCGCCGCTTGAGTTGTACTACTCAACCCTGGGGGGATAACAATGCCAACCAGCTTACTCTGTTGCGCGAGCAGCATATTACGTACTTCAGTCGGGATGGGCAACGCTGCCAGCTGATTGCCCAGGCTGGTGCTGAAGACGAGCAGGGCGACAATACCCAGAACAGCGACTGCCAGTAATCCGGCGGTGCGAGCAACGGCATTGTTGATACCAGAAGCAATACCGGCCCTCTGTGCGCTTACCGCGCCCATTACCGCCGTCGTCAATGGTGCAACACTGATCGCCATGCCTATTCCCAGCACAACCACTGCCGGGAAAAAAGTGGTCCAATAACTGCCACCAATATCCGGTAAGGCGAAGAGCACGAAACCAATTGCGGCGATAATCGGGCCAACGATGAGCGGGAGTTTCGCTCCATAGCGGGCCACCAGTCCACCAGACCAGCGCGAAAGGAAGAACATTATCAGAATAAAGGGCAGATTCGCTGCTCCTGCCGCCGTCGGAGAGTAGCCCTGCACGCGAATCAGGTTGAACGGTAAGAAGAATAAAGCTCCTCCCAGCGCCGCATATAACATGAGTGTCAACAAATTCGCGCCGCTGAACGTGCGAGAGCGAAACAGGCTGAGTGGCACCATCGGGTTAGGACTGCGCACCTCCACGACAAGAAAGGCGATCAGAGAGGCGACCCCAACCACAAGCGCCAGAATCACCTGTGGATCACCTAAGCCGAGGTTGTTGGCTTCAATCAGCCCGTAGACAACACCTCCCAGGCCAAGCGTCGCCAGCAACGCGCCCCGCCAGTCCAGCCTCACGCGCGCATCCTCTTCGTCATAACTTTCCGGTACGCGCCAGAAGAGCACGATGAGTACGATGATCGCCATAGGAACATTGATAAAAAAGACCCAGCGCCAGGAGGCATATTGAACCAGCCACCCCCCCAGCACGGGACCGAGGGCCGAGGTGATTGCTGTGAAGCCCGACCACGTGCCAATCGCCTTCCCGCGCTGCTGGCTGTCGAACGACGCGCTGATGATCGCCAGACTTCCCGGAACCAGCAGCGCGCCTCCCACCCCCTGGATCGCCCTCGCCACGATCAGAACGGTTATATTCGGCGCAAACCCACACACGACCGAGGCCAGCGTGAAGAGGATGATGCCTGTAGCGTAGATGCGCCTTCTTCCATAGTGATCGCCTAACGACCCGCCCACCAGAATGAGCGCCGATAGGAAGAGAGCATAGGCCTCGACCACCCATTGCACATCGGCAACCGTCGCCTTCAGATCTGTCTGGAGCACAGGTAACGCCACATTCACCACCGTGCCATCGATAAAGGCCATACTCGATCCAAGAATAGTGGCCACCAATACCCAGGTGCCGCTCGGCCTTGTCACAGGCTGATTAAGCTTGCCCGTCTGCGGAGCCGCCTGGATAACGCCTTCGTCACACGGGGTTTTTACAATGTGGGCCATATAATGCTCTCTTTCTGACCTCAGGCGGTACGGGCAAACTGCAAAAGATCGGCTATGGTAAAATCTCCCTCACGCGCACCCGGCAGCGTAGGTACCCATTCCGTATCTATATTACGATAGGAAGTCGTATCGCTGTCAAGCAGCGCAAGCAACACTTCAGCGACAATGCGCCCACCTACCTCGCCCAGGTGCTCACCCTCATACCGGACCTCGGCTTCTTTGAGAATATAGTAAAAGAGCGGCGTTTCACCCTGATAGCCCAGTTTACTCAAACCCACCTCTTCCAGAGTGAGAGGTTCTACACCCATAGCCCTGGAAATAGTTTCGCCGGAGGGAAGGTCGAGCGCCAGGCCCCGTTCAAGATCACGATAGGCCAGCGAATGTTGTTCGGGCAGCTCTGTTTTTCCGACAACTGACTCGGGGAGGTCGATCAGCGAATGCGCCAGCGAGTTGTCGATTTTCTTGCTAGCTTGCGGCTTTTTTTCGCCGGGTATTTCGAAGAAATATGACCAGTCTATGACGCGATCATGGAGCACTGGACAGGTACCGGCACAATCGGGGAAGACATTGCCTTTGGCTCCAGAATCATTCAACGTGTATAGCGAGCGAATCTGGCTATGCCCGAAGCGGTAAGCAGCATCGGCGAACTCCACAGGAATAAATGGATTGCCATCATAGGGATAGTAACGCAGTCCATTCGTCAGAATATCATCCACAAGCACTTCCCCAACGCTCAATGGGAGGAACTCATGAACGACGATCCACTGGTAGTGCCATCTTACCAGCCTTCGCGCTTCATTGAAAACCTCTGAACTCGGCACGCCCTGTTCCCTCAGCCAATTCACGACGTGGTTGTGAAACTTAAGGAAAGCCAGGTGTAGCTGTGAAATAATCAGGTGGACATCGTTGCGCGGATCACCAACCAGTGCTCGTCCCTGGCGGTTTCTCGGCAAATCGTCCATATTACCTACATCATTCACACCGAGAAGAAACTTATCGAGATCGTCTATGTCATACAGGTGTGGGTCACCGGTGGGACCAGCACCGTAGAGGCAATCGAGATCGAGACGAGGCGTGCGAAAGTTACGGAGTTCTTGAAGACGAGCGTGGTGTAGGAGAAGGCTGCGATCAGCCGTAATATCGTGCGCGATAAATTGTCCAAAGACAGGAAATCCAGCAGCGATGCGCGGATTATCAGAATTTCCTTCTGTACCACCCTGCGTCGAATCCACGTCCATGATAGACCCGGCTCTACCTAATGCCAGTAAGTACTCTTCATCGGTCTCCAACGCTGGCAGAAGCGCAAACATCCTACCATATTTACCGGCGTCTGCCGTGGAAAGCGAGTCCTTCAAATGAGGAGCAATGACACAACTATGCGTACTCATGGAACACCTCCTTGCTGATGTGGAGAGACGATTGATTCTGTCAAACAGTATACACAACAAGATAATGATTGGTACCGTTCATTCGACTAGTTCTTCCCCTGCATAAAATAGCAGGTTTCGCAGACAAACTTCACGTGTAAGCCCTGGCCTCAGTCGCCTTGAACGCTGCATAAAGGCTTTTCCCCTCGTGTAAATCCATGCGGTTGGCCGAGGCTTCGGTAATTTCGGCGGTGAGCGGCGTAGAGTCCGCGGAACCATCCAGCAAAATACTCACCCGTACCCTCCCATCATACTCTCCTCCATTACCCGTTGACGCGCCCAGGCGCAAGAGTTGAACGATTTCGCCATGAAAAACATTGCGCGCCGAACTGTCCGGGTGTGTTGCATAGAGCGTAATACTGCGCGGATCAACCACCACAAAGGCTTCTTCCCCAATCCCCGGCGTTTGCGCCCGTGCATGTTCCTCCAGCGCGGCGCTAACCTCAACCCCTTCTCCACCATTGCCGTAAACGCGGATCGTACAGAGTGCATCCGTCTCACAGTAGAGAATCTGGCCGCGAAAGAAATTCATGCCGACGAGTTCAGCAACATACGAGGAACGTGGATACTGCAACAGGTTCTGCTGGCTTCCCTCCTGAATCACACTGCCATGATCGAGCACCAGGATGCGCTGTCCAAAAAGCAAGGCCTCTAGATGTTGATGTGTCACCATAACAGTTGTGATACCGGCATGGGAGAGAATCTGGCGCAATTCCTGCCGCACCTCGCGCCGTGTCTGCACATCCAGGGCAGCCAGCGGCTCATCGAGCAGCAACAACTGTGGGTGCAGAGCCAGGGCGCGTGCAATCGCCACCCGCTGCTGTTGACCTCCTGAAAGCTGCGCCGGGCGGCGCGCATCGTATCCCACCAGCCGCACCTGTTCCAACGCCTCGCCCACACGCTGTCGTATAGTTCCACGCGGCATTCGCTGAGCGCGCAGCCCAAAGGCCACGTTCTCAAAAACGCTCAGGTGCGGAAACAGCGTATAGTCCTGAAAGACATAACCAAATGGCCGCGCCTGCGGTGGCACACTGATACGCTTTTCGCTATCGAAATACGTCACGCCATCCAGAGTAATGCAGCCCCGTTCTGGATGCAGCAGACCCGCCAGCAAACGTAAAACCGTACTTTTTCCCGCCCCACTTTCCCCCAGCAGCACCGTCGTCTGCCCTCCATCGGCAGTCAGATCGAGATTCAGGTGAAACGTATTAAGATGGGTATCAAGTTGTGCTTTCAGCATGGTTGTAGTATATGCGAGCCAGATGAAGAGATGCAATATCTACTTACTTTTCATTAGTAACAACGGTTGCCTCAGATAGCAAAACATGGTATACTAGGGTATACACAAAGATCAATTGATGCCCTTTAACAAGGCATCAAGGCTATGCTGGTCAGCTTATGACTGGAAAGGCCAGGCAAGGAGACATGGCGACGAAGCCAACCGAGACTATGAGTCCATCAACAAACTATCACATGTGCCCGCGTTACGAACAGGCCTTCCAATTTTTGGGCAAGCGCTGGACGGGGCTGATCCTGGACACGCTAATGGACGGTCCACGCCGCTTCTGCGAACTGACCTCCACTGTCGAGGGTCTTTCCGATCGCGTGCTGAGCGATCGCCTGCGCGAACTGGAAGTCGAGGGTATCGTCGAACGCATCGTCTACCCACAGATTCCCGTGCGCGTTGAGTATCGATTGACCGAGAAGGGCCGCGACCTCAAGTCAGTTGTGCAGTCCATCCACACGTGGGCTGAAAAGTGGATTTCCCTACCGGAAACCGCCACAGCAGATAAATAAGCGCAATGGAAAATTTATGGGCGCCCTGGCGCATGGAATTTATCGCGCCGAAAACACCACGACCCCAGGAGTGTATCTTTTGCACGCAGCCCGCCGCTCATCGTGACGATGATTATTACATCTTCTATCGCGGCGAACACTGCTACATGATGCTCAACCTCTACCCCTACAACAGCGGGCACCTCATGATTGCCCCCTATCAGCACGTGGAATCCATCGAAAAGCTCAACAGCACAACCCTCACCGAATTGATGTCCCAGGCGCAACTGGCCTTACGCGCCCTGCACCTGGTCATGAAACCCGACGGGTTTAATATGGGTATCAACGAGGGAAAGGTTGCCGGAGCAGGTTATGCCGAACATATGCATTTCCACATCGTCCCGCGCTGGAATGGCGATACCAACTTCATGCCCGTCGTCGCCGACGTCAAAGTCATCCCCGAACACCTCGCCAACACCTACCACAAATTGAAGCAAGCGCTGGAATCCTTATAGGCATCAATCTGAGGCATCCCCAGGAAGATATCTGGTGTCCGTTGGCGGAATTAGCCCATATAGCGCATATTCATGGCGAACTCGACGCTTCGCAGAGGTACGCAGAAACATATCTGCAACGCTGCCTGGAGAGAGATCATGCTATAGATAGTGCCTATGCCCTTTACACACATGCGTTTTACGCCCGGTTGCAGGGCGACCAGGAGAGGGCATACAGCAGCGCGCATGCTGCGCTGGATATCTTCTCCCAGTCTCATCCCACAGCCATGTCTCCAGGCGAGCAACTGTTTGAACTGAGAGCGCAAAACGAACTGGCACGAGTCGAGGGCAACTATACCGCATCCCAGGAGTCCCTTGAGCAAGCGGTATCACTCATCCAGGCGATGGGAAATCACTATCTTCTCGCCGACGCGCTGTTCGACCAGGCATGCTTTGCTCAACAGCAGGGAAAGTACCTTGATGCGCGGCATCTCGCACAGCGCACGATCAAGATAGCTGAAAGCAAGAAGCTCTCCCACTTCTATCGACGCAGCATCCACCTGTTGCGGCAGCTTGCCGAGGCAAAAGAGCAACAGCGTTAGAACATGGCGAGATGGCTCTCTCGTCGGTGCGCGAGGCAATGTTCTGCACATGTTCCACGCATATTCCACGCTCCAGAGCGTTTTTCCGCGCGCTTCGCTTCGAAAAAAGAAGGTAAGCTCTCTTGTAGAATACTTTGATGACATATTTCTTAAGGAGGGCACAATGTTCAAGAAACCTCGACCACGTTTTCTCATGCTGTCCTTTTCCGCTCTGGCGGTGGTGCTCATGCTGCTGAGCGCCTGTAGTACGGGCGGTACCCCGACCACGACCACGCCGACGTCCTCCACGGGAGGCACGCCGGTCAAAGGCGGCACCTGGATCGACGACCTGTTTGAAGAGCCGGATTCGCTGATCCCCAATGCCTCGACCGAGACATTCGCCGCCATGGTGGACTACGCACTGTACGCACCACTGGTCTACGGCACGCCCCAGGGCCAGCTCATGCCCGGCCTGCTCAAAGAAGTCCCTAGCGCCACCAACGGCGATATTAGCGCCGACCTGAAAACCTGGACGCTGCATTTCCGCTCTGGCCTGAAGTGGTCGGACGGCCAGCCCCTGGATGCCAGGGATATGGACTACACCTGGAAGCTGTGGGGCAATTCGCACTTTGCGCCCTTTAGCCTCATCAACAACCTGGATATTGCCAGCTCGGAGGTCTCGTCAGACAACCTGACCCTGACCTTCCACCTGAAGAACCCGCTGGTGTCCTTCATGGCCAACTGGGCGGATGGCTTCTATGGCCCCATGCCGGCCCATCACTTCGCTAGCATGGACCCAGGCTCCATCCTCAAATCTCCCGATAACCTCAATCCCTCGGTGACAAGCGGGCCGTTCAAGATGTCGGAGAGTAAGCCCACCGACCACTACACGGTAGTCCGCAACGACAACTATTATCTGGGACCCGATCTGCCCTACCTGGACAAGGTGGTGTTCAAGATCGTGCCCGACCAAAATACCATCTTGACCGACCTGCAGGCGGGAAATACCGACTCGGCCTACTTCCTGGATGTCTCCAAAGCCCTGGTCTACGAGTCGCTGAGCAACTACCAGGTGGTGGCTGACTCCAAGACCTTCAGCTTTGAGGCGATTTACTTCGACTTCCACAACAAGATCCTGGCCAACAATCCCGAGGTGCGTCAGGCCATCGCGATGGCGGTGGATCAGCCAACGCTCATCTCAGTAGCCCGCCGTGGACTGGGAGGCCCGCTGTGTACCGAACACACCCCAACGCAGAACCCCGGCTTCACGCAGGGTCTGCAGTGCCCCAAGTTTGACCTCAATGCCGCTAACGCGTTGCTGGATTCCAGGGGCTGGGTCAAAGGCTCCGACGGGGTGCGCAGCAAGAATGGGCAGAAGCTGATCTTCCAGTACTCGACCACGGCGGGCAACCTGTGGCGTAGTGATGACGAGCTGATCAATCAAACCAACTTCGCCAAGATCGGCATCAAGGTCAACATCCAGAACTACCCGTCCAGCACCTTCTTTGGCCCGGTCTTGAACGATGGCAAACCCGGCACCTATGACATCGCAGAGTTCGCCACCGCCAACGGCTACGATCCCGACTCTGCCGGGCTGTTGCAGTGCAACAACCCCAGCAATATCACCTTCTACTGCAATCCCGCCCTGGATGCCCAGTACAAGGCCGAGGAGTCTTCTGCTGTGCCGTCGGTACGCCAGGCCGCCTTCGACAAAATCCACCAGATCGAGCTGACCGACTTCCCGTTCATAGTAGAGTTTGCCGCACCCAACGTGTCCATCCACAGGAAAGGGACGGAGAACTACGCCCCCTCGCTGGTGGGCGTGGGGGAAACCGAGAACATCTGGCAGTGGTGGTGCGACGGTGGTGCCTGCCCCACCGGCTAGGTCTAATAAGACTGCTCGTTTGTTGCATTTGTTGCAATTATCGGGTACCTTATCCTATGGCGCATCTTTCTCCCACGTATTTGTAGGTTCTCAGCCCCCTCCTGAGGTCTTCAGGTAAAGTGCAACTCTTTCTACCAGCAAGGAACTGTAACCAGAAAGACTCTCTATGTCAAGCCTTTTGAGGATCAATTTGGAGCAAGAGAAAAAATCAGAAGAAAAGAGGGGTGGAGAAATGTCTTCAACTGAGCATGAGGCAGTGTACCACGCCACTCACGCCTGTCAAGCCGCTTCGCTTTCCTTGACAGGCGTGAGTGGCGTGGTCTGAAATGGGCATGCGCAGTTGAAAGCCAAAAAAATGCAGGGGTTTTGGCTCTTGTTGAGCGTGATCAGCACGAGCTGGGGTCGCTAAGCCGCTCGGCGTGCATGCTGCTGTTGTGCTTGCTCAAAGGTGGCCGTCTCATAGCATTGGTGATGCAGCCACATGGCAAAGATGATCCTGACCCACACATTGGCCAGTGCTCGCACGGCTACCGTATGGCTTTTGCCTTCCGCACGCTTGCGTTGGTAATCCTGCCTGGCCCACGGCTCGCTTTGCGTGCTCTGCCAGGCAAATTGGTGCAGCGCATTGCGCAACGGTTTGATGCAGCCCAGACGTCGATGCGCCTTGGAGTACATCCCGCTTTGAAACAGCACGGGCGAGGTTCCTCCCAGAGCTTGCAGACTGCTGGCATCCTGATAGCGCGTGCGATCATCCCCGATTTCCGCCAGCAGTCGCGGAGCCAGCCGTTTGCCTGCACGCGGCAAGCTCGCAAAGATTTCATGGTCCTCATGGGTCAAAAAAAGGGTCTTAATCTCCTTCTCGTACTGAGCAATTTGCTCGATCAGCGGCAACAGTTGACTCACCAGTGCCAGCATCAAGCGCGATTTGCTCCGAGTGATCACGGCATCGGCCTGCAAATGGGGCTGATGCAGCCGCTCGAAGATCGTCGCAGCCACGGCAGTCGGATTGGAATGCTTGGCTTGTCTGAGGACTTGCTGGATCTGTTCGGCCGAAACTGCCATCGCTGCCTGGGGGGTGGGATAGGTTTGCAAGAACCGCAAGGTGCTCTTTTGTGGCAGTTTCGTAAACAATTCCAGGGCCACCGGATAATACGCCTTGAGGCAGGCGGTGAGCTGATTGACCAGGCGCGTCTGCATCCGGATCAAGGCATCTTGATCGCGCGTGAGCAGTTTGAGTTCGGCAATCTTCTCGCTGTCTGGGGTGAGGCGGTGCAAATCGGCCAGGTCCGCTCGTCCGGTCTTGGCCAGCAAGTAGGCATCAATCGTGTCGGTCTTGGCACCCGATGCGGATCGCCGACGATCCACGGTGCGAGGATTCACGGGGTAGACGGGCCAGCCTGCTTCCAACAGGTGAGCAATCAACAACCCATGGGTCGTCTCGATGATGCAGGCCATCTGGTCTTTCGACTCCGCACCAACGATCTGCTCCAAGAAGGTGTTCAGTCTGGTCATTCCTTGCGGGGTGTGATCGACACGCAGCGAGCCGACCTGACGGCCCTGGTCATCAATGACCAGGGCGTCATGATGGTCGTTGGCCCAGTCAATACCGGCATACCACATCAGAAACGCTCCTCTCTGTACAAATGGTTGCCTCCGCACGCGTGCCCTTATACTGTGGCGCTCGAAGCGCGACTCTCTCATGATCGGTCTCGCTCAGGAACGGGGCCAGGGAAGTGCGAGCTTTCTGAATCGGTCGAGCCGTGTGGAGCTGGTAGACTTTCCCTGGCGCGTTCAACAGTTATCTTGAACAAGTGTACCCTTGTTCCAGCCCTGTGTCGAGAGGGCTTGTTCTTAGTTTACTGTATAAGGAGCTGAGCGAGCCAATGCCGCGACGCAAGCGGGTGCCAATGGGGCGCATTCCTTGGGAGACTACCGAACCGGGCCACTTCGAAGTGGACCTGGTCTATCACAGCGGCGAAACGACCGCCGGGCTGCATGGGCATACGATCCAACTGATCGATGTGGCCACCGGGTGGAGTGAACGGGTGGCGGTGCTGGGACGTGCCCAGCGAGCGATGGAGGGTGGCTTTGCGCACATGCTGGAGCGCTTACCCTTTGCGGTCAAGGAACTGCATCCCGATAATGGCAGCGAATTCTTCAATCACCACCTGGTGCGCTACTGGAAGGACAAGGTCAGCGGAGTCCAGCTCTCACGCAGTCGCCCCTGGCACAAAAACGATAATCGTATGGTGGAGCAAAAGAATGATACCTTGGTGCGGGAGTATCTGGGTGATCTGCGTCTGGACACCCCGGAGCAGATCGCGGCCCTCAACACGCTCTATGAACAGATGTGGCTCTACTACAATCTGTTTCAGCCCGTGCTGCACCTGTGTGAAAAAACCATGGTCGGCGACAAAGTGCGGCGCAAGTGGGATGCCGCTAAGACGCCCTATGAGCGTCTGCTGGCAAGTGGCGTGCTGAGTGCCCAGCAGCAGACTCGCTTGCAGCAGCTCTATGAGCAAACCAATCCGCTGCAGTTGCGCAACGCCCTCTCTCGTCAGTTGGAGATGATCTGGCAGAGCGCGATGGCTCCCCCGAGCAGCGCAGCATGAGGGGAGCGGGC
>Ga0209577_10003463_pt1 | contig 14870 bp, 15 predicted proteins | sample GraSoiAngelo_109_FD_185874 | JGI IMG/M metagenome (GOLD analysis project Ga0209577, IMG submission 185874) | Grasslands soil microbial communities from the Angelo Coastal Reserve, California, USA - 14_0903_12_20cm (SPAdes) (version 2) | ecosystem: Environmental > Terrestrial > Soil > Grasslands...
ACGCTTCCTAACCTCGCCCGAGTAAAATATTAGCCATGGCTACAACGAACGTCCAAATCGCCCCTACGCGATCGAGTCTGGCTCAGCGCATTATCGCGCTGGGCGTGCTCTTCGCGTTTCTCTACTTGGCCTCGGGTATCGTCATGACGGTGATACTGGCGGTGCTTCTGGCCTATTTTCTCGATCCGGGTGTCGTCCTGCTGGAACGCATTCACGTTCCACGCGCGCTCGGAGCTCTGGTCGTGCTCTTTGTGGCCATAGCTGCGGTCGGCGCAGTGGCCTATCTCTTGGTGAACCGGACACAGAGTTTCGCAGACGCTTGGCCGCGTTATAGCGCCGTTCTAAGGCGAGCGGCCGAATCCATGGATCGCAGGGTCGCCGCGATCGAACGTGAATTCTCCATTGTGGTCCCAGCGCAAGCTCCGCAGCAACCCAGCGTGAGCGCTAACGAAATACAGCAAATCCGAGACTGGCTGCTGCATGGAATTGGCTCCATCACCTCGGGTCTGTTGCTTTGGGCATTTCTCCCGTTTCTCGTCTTCTTCATGCTCGCTGCGAAACCCCGGCTTTGGCGCGCCACGATCGAGCTCTTCTCGGATACTTCGCGTGCAGACGTGAGGAGCGCGCTCGACGATGTGAACGTGGTCTTGCGCAGCTACGTGGCGGGCAGCAGCCTGGTGGCCGGGATTCTCGCCGGGGCCTGCTGGATTTTCTTTGCCATCATGCATTTGGATTACGCGTTTCTGGCTGCTCTCGTGTCGGGGCTGGTCAACATGATTCCGTATATAGGGGTTATTCTGAGTTGGATTCCGCCATTTTTGATCGGGCTTGATAAATGGCATAGCATTGGACCCTTTTTGATTGTGGCGGGTGTACTGAGCGTATTTCACATACTCGCGGCCAATGTGCTTATGCCCGCGATCGTGGGCCGCAGCGTTCACCTGAACCCGCTCGCAGTCACCATCTCACTTTTGTTTTGGGGTTGGCTGTGGGGCGCCTTCGGATTAATCCTTGCCATTCCCGTCACGGCGACGCTGAAAGTGATTTGCGATCACGTGCCCGATTGGCAACCATGGGGCCGCTGGCTGGGCGCTTGAGTCCTGAGTCCCTACGCAGTTAGGCTCGCAACGATTTCTGCAAGATCGCGATGCTGTTGAAAAAGGCGAATGGCGGCGATTCCCGCGGCACCTGCTTCGCGGCACGCTCGCGCATTCTGGACGGTAATTCCTCCAATGGCAATCACCGGGATGCATACGGCGCTGCACACTTGAGCCAATTTCGCCAACCCTTGCGGAGCGCCAAGGGCTGCTTTCGAAGGTGTTGCAAAAACAGGCCCGAAGAAAAGATAATCTGCGCCTTCTTCCGCCGCGGTGATAGCGCCGCTCACCGAGTGACAGGAAGTCCCCACGAGAGAGTTTGTCCGTCCAGAGGCACGCCGCGCATCGATCAGCACCGCAACCGGCAGCGACTTTTCCCCGACGTGCACGCCTGCAGCGCCCGCGGCCCAAGCCACATCGCATCGATCATTGACCAGGATCTGCATCGTGCCGTTATTGCAAGCACGAATCGCCGTGCGCGTAAGCTCCATCAGGTTCCGCGCCGGCAAATCTTTCTCCCGGATCTGAACCCACAGGACCCCTGAGCACGCAGCATTCTGGATGCGCTGCGCCAGGGTCGCTTCGCGGTCCGCGCCGGCCGCAACATCCAACGAGTGGCGGTCGGTTACGTAGCAAAGAATAAATTTGTCAGGCGTTTGCAAAGATTAGGAGCCCGCATTCTCTCCGGCATGCGACTGCCGCCGCAACATTCCCGCGGCGACGATGATATCGAGCGCGCCAAGCCCACTGACGACGCCGCGCACAGATGGGTGCAGGACGAAAGGCCGAACGCTGGGATAGTGGCTCAGGAAGTAGTTTCGATCCCACAAGCCAGAGTATTGGCTCGACGACAAGCTGACCCACGGTATGAACAAAAGGATAACCCCCACTTCAAATAGAAAGAGCGTGCAGAGGACGCGAATCAGTCGTGCAGGGAAGGAGCGAACGTTAACGCTCGTTTCCGAGTGAGGAGAGCCGTTCGGCAACGTCGCGGTAGTCAATGTTCATGCCGTAGACTTGCGAGAAGCTCTTTCGGGCGGCGGCCATATCGCCCGCGAGCTCTTGCGCTACTCCTAGATCATACCGCAGAGCAAGGGTAGTTTCTTGGTCCAGCCCGGGCATGGCTAAGGCGCGCTCGTACCACGTGGCAGCGATGGCCGGCTCGCCCTTTTCCATGAAGGCCAACCCCAGGAGTGTGCAGCACTGCATCGCGTAGCGGAAGGCCTGTCCCTTACTGCTGCCCTTTGCCACTTTCTGAAATTCACTGATGGCCTCTTCAATGAGACCCATCTCTCGATACGCAATTCCAAGGTTATAGTGAGTCTCCAAATCCTCATCTTCGGCTCCCAGTTCGCCAACCTCGGACCGAAATTGATCGAAAATTTCGCTGAGCGGGCTCGCCTGCCTATCAGACGTCGGGAATGAGGTCCCTCCCACGGATTGCACATTTTCGTTGGCATCGCGCGAGCTGTTATGGTGCCGCGCATTTTGATCAGCCGTGAGCGACGGCAGTGCGGCCTCCAGGTCGCTGGAAAGCGCCTCCAAGAAATCCTTTGCGGTCGCCCCACCGCCAGATCCTTCATTAGCAGTTTGCGAAGTGTCCAACTCCAGGACGTAATCTTCCTTCGAGGGACTTTTCGGTCCGGCACCTGGACCATCCGATCGGAGAACCTCTCGCATCTCCGTCATTCCGTCCAAACCAGGGAGTCCAGTCGCTGGAACATCAAATTCCCGCGCCGGTTTACCAGGTAGTTCAGCAGAGCTTTTTGGTCCGGCGGCCGCCGTCGGCACATCTTCCATTTCGCTTCGAGTGGCATCAACCTCGCTTGCAAGTGCGGCCCACTCTTCGGAAAGATCCAACTCGTGGACGGCGGACTGGTGGCTGGGAGTCTTTTCACTCGCCTGCTCGGCAGGCTCCACTAGTTCCTCCACTTCTGCTGGTATCGATTCAGTTTGACTAGTTTCCTCGACATCCGGCAGGACTGGGAACTCTCGAGCCGACTGCACTTTCCTGGCAGGGGGTGTTGGTTTCGTCGCACGCGCGGCCTGTTCGAAGCGCTCGCGCAAATCGGCGAAACGTTCGGCGGCGGCTAAGTTCCCGCGTTCCGTGTGAATCTGTTCGAGCTGTGCGGCCAGTTCCGCGGTTCGGTTTTCGTCGCCTGCTCCGAGATAATGGTCCAGCAAACGCTCGAGCGTTTGTGCGTGACCTGGAACTCGCTGCAACACGATCTCGAGGAGATCGATAGCCTTTTGAGTTAGACCGTAGCTCGAGAACAGGTCGATATCGGTGAGCGCTTGGGTTACGAACCGCTGCGTTTCTTCATCGAGATGGGAATCCAAAGGCTGGGTCCGAGCGGCGGATCGTTGGGGAGCTGCCGGAAGCCTCTCCGCCGGCGGCACTGTCTCTGCCGGCTTGCCATGTGGTTCACCCGTCGATTTGCCCTTCAGCTTTTCATATTCGTGGCGGATCCTTTCATTCTCAGGATCCCGTTCGAGAATTTCCTCATAAACCTGCGCTGCCCGTTTTCGGTCGCCAACGGTTTTATAGATGGCGGCCAGTTCGGCAAGAGCCTCCGGCAAACGAAATGAATCGCTGGTCTGTTTGTAGACTTCCACCAGCCACTCGCGGGGCTCAACCTTATCCGGGAGGCGCCCGGCAGCAGAGCTGAGCATTTGCGCCACTGCCTCATGCTCGCCTTTCTCGATCATCACGGCCCGAATCAGATCGATGAGCGGAAGAGCGGTGTCAGGTTGTTTTCCGTCAAGAATCTTTGTAACGACCTGGCGTAAGGGCGCGAAATTACCGGAATTACGAGCGAAGATTTTCGAGGCGAGTTCGATGGCCGGCGCCGATTGCTCTTCCCGCAAGTACAGATCGATGAGTAGCGCGGCAGCATCGTCGTGGTGTTCCGATTCTATCAGGGAGGCGAGAAGCGAAACGGCCGTGGAATTTTGCCCCATTGCGGCCAGGGCTCGCGCTTTGATGATGAGTACATGCCCATCCTTCGCGTCGATCTTGATGACGCGATCGGCATATTTGATCGCTTCGGCATGGTTACCATGATTATGCAGTTGCTCAGCCGCGCTCCGAAACGCCGCCGCCGCTTCGCCGGGCTGATTCATGGCCATCGCCAATTCCGCCACCCGCGTGAGCACGCGAAGGTTATCTGGCTCCGCCTCGAGCAGTTTGCGAAGCAGGGCTGCCGCCTGTGGCTGGCGGCCTGCGCGCAGGTGCAGCTCAGATAATTGCAAATAGATAGGCCGCGCCTCGCTGAGGATTCCTTGCTGGACATACAGCTCAGCGAGCTTCTCCACCGGGCGCGTCTCCTCCGGGGCTAGTTTGGCGATCTTTTTATAAATGGCAATCGCCTTGGTAACGAACCCATCGGCCAGATAAATCTGTGCGAGCCGCTCAAAGTATTCCAGAGCCTGAAAGGTCTCACCCTGTCGGACATACAAATCGCCGATGGTCATCAGCGTTGCCTGGTCCTTCGGCTCCTGCTTGAGAATCTGCACGTATTCCTGGATGGCTTGGGAAACCTTGCCTTGATGGAGCAGTTTCTGTGCGTTTACTACGAGCTTGGTCTTGTTGTAGGCCATCTGCGATTTCTGCGTGCCTTCCGCGCCGCCCTGACCGGACCTCTCCCCGCGGGCAAGGGTGCCTGAGTTGGGCCGAATCCCGAAGTACCGCACGCCTGACCGGTTTACCGCAGGCTCGCGCAAACTGCCGAAAATGGACGCACAACTACCGGAGTATCAGCCGGAATGTACGCTAGCATGCGACCCCATACGCGTCAACGAAACGCACGTTTACACGTTCGCGCTAGTCACAGGGGCGAATCCAAGCTATGGACAGCCACTTTGTCGTTGGCTTTGGGAAGGGAGCGGCAGACTTTCTTGTATCGCGGCCGCCGCCCAGCAGACCGCATTACGTACTGGGGCGAACGAGAATCGGTGCAGCGGCGAAGGACCGTAGGTGCGCAGCGCCGCCAAATGAGTACGTGTAGCGTACCCTTTGTTCGAGGCCAAGCCATATACGGGATAAATCTGGTCGAATTGCCTCATGACCTCGTCGCGCGCAACCTTAGCTAAGATCGAGGCTGCGGCAATGGAGACCGAGCGAGTATCTCCCTTGATGAGCGGCTTCTGTTCGACGAGAAGGTCGAGATGCATGGCATCGATCAGGAGAAAATCTGGTTGTACGGACAGCTGCACGACGGCGTCTGCCATCGCCTGCCGGCTGGCCTGGTAGATATTCCAGGCATCAATGCGGCTGGCATCCACTTGTGCTACGCACCAAGCCAAGGCATGCTCGCGAATGCGTTGGGCCAAGACTTCGCGGCGTTCGGAAGGGAGCTTCTTGGAGTCATCGAGCCCGACGATGCGGCGCCGCGGGTTGAGGATCACCGCGGCAGCAAACACCGGGCCGAAGAGTGAGCCGCGGCCTGCTTCGTCCAGGCCGGCAATGCGCTGCCAGCCTTTGTGCCGCGCTGTGCGCTCGAATCGCGAGGAACAGAGCCGCCGCATCGGCGCGGATTGAAGCATGGCGCCCGCCGATACAACATGCGCCTTGCGGCGAGAAGACATGCCGAGGTGTCTTATCCGTTCAGCTCTTCTCGACAACTTCCGCGGCCGTTTCGGTCGGCTGCTCCGCGCGACGAATGCGGGCCGCCTTGCCTCTGAGCTGGCGCAAATAGTAGAGCTTCGAACGGCGAACACGCCCAGGCTGCAGAATTTCGATCGAGCTGATCATGGGGGAATTAACGGGAAAGATTCGTTCGACCCCGATTCCAAAACTGACCCGCCGGACCGTAAATGTCGCGCCGGAAAGATGGCCACGTCTGCTGACCACAACGCCTTCAAACGGTTGCAAGCGCTCTTTTTCCCCTTCCCCTTCCTTTAGGCGAACGTGCACACGCACGGTATCACCCGGGCGGAACGCGGGGATATCTTGGCGAGCCTGGTCCTTACGGACCTTCTCAAGTATGCGACTCATATGGATTCACCCGGGCAGACCCGCTACGGTGGGGCCAGCGCCACAGAAGACGTTAAATTATAACGAAATCGGCCTAATCTGCACAGGCCAAATTCCCGATGCGTAAAATTGTGACTAAATCGTCTGCACTACTGATTTGTTCGAGAGAGGAGGTCGGGCCGGTTGCGCAGGGTCTTTTCTAAAGCGAGTCGCTCGCGCCAGCGCCGAATTTCTTCATGGTCGCCGCTTAGCAGCACGTCGGGTACCCTCCAACCCCGAAAGTCCGCAGGCCGCGTGTAATGCGGGTAATCGAGTATTGCGGGCACGCGGGATATTTCCTCGACGAGCTGATTTACAGCCGTTTGTCTTTGGCGTCGCTCATCGGCTAGCACCGCCTTCAGTCCTGGAGAGAACGATTCGTGTACTGAAGAGGCCTCGTTCCCCAAGGCACCCGGCAAAAGCCGCGTAACGGCTTCGATCACCAGCACGGCGGGGAGTTCTCCGCCCGAAAGCACGAAATCGCCGATGGAGATCTCATCCGTGGCCAGATACTCTGCCACTCGTTCATCGACACCCTCGTAGCGGCCGCACAGTAAGACCATGCGGTCGAGCCCGGCAAATCGGTGTGCCATTTCCTGTACAAATATTTTGCCGGAGGCCGATAGGAGCACGACGGCCGTACTGTTGGGCCGGTTCCGCGCATCGTCTGGTTCCAGTTGCTGCGGCACGGGCTCGCTCAAGATGGTTTCCACTGCTCTGAAGATTGGCTCCGGTTTCAGCACCATCCCTTCGCCGCCGCCGAAGGGCCGGTCGTCGACCGTTTTGTGCCGGTCGTGAGTGAACTGCCGCAGATCGTGCACGCGGATATCGATCAGGCCTGACTCTCGCGCACGACGCACAATTCCGTAGTGCAAAGGCCCGCCGAAAAACTCGGGGAAGATGGTAACGACATGGAACTTCATGGGCTCGGCGATTTTATTCTCAGCTCGGCATGAGATTACACCGATTTGCTGCCCTCTGCTCAATCGGTGTTCAATTCCCGCAGACCCTCCGGCAGCCGCACCTCGATTCGCCGTGCTGCGGTGTCGATGCGTGTACAGATCTCGGCCGCTAATGGGACGAGTAGCTCGCCTGCGGCCGTGCCCACGACGAGGAACCAGGCTTCCGGCAGGGCTCTGCGTTTGTCTTCCGCGGCTCGCTGTACATCTTGAACTCTGCCCAGCGCGGCCGCAGCAGTTTCTTCCCAGACTTCGCAGCCGATTAAGTCCGTTATGTAGTAACGGCCTAAACCGACGGGTGCGCGGTCCTCGAGCGGAACCTGCACTTCGAGCCCACGCAGAGCTTCTGCCTGGGAGATCGTTTGAACGCCCTCGAAGTGAAAAATCGCCTGTCCCAGGTGCATGCGGCAGGAAATGATCTTGGCAGGGCGAGGGGCACTATGCTCCCCGGCCAGCCAGGCGTCTCGCAGCTTGGCAAGCCGTTGGGGGAAATCCGTCAGGATTTCAGCGGCTACCTCACCCCGTCTGCCCCAGGGACGCAGGATACGCGCAAGGGTTAGCGTGGAAAACGGTTCTGCGCGCACTTACTCGAGAATTTCGAGCGTCAGGCGCTTCTTCAGCTTCATTCCAGCCGCGCCGAGGATGGTGCGGATGGATTTTGCCGTTCGGCCTTGTCTTCCGATCACTTTTCCGAGATCGGTAGGATGAACGCGGAGTTCCAGCACCGTAACTTGTTCACCCTCTACAGCTCGAACTTGCACTTGTTCAGGATTATCCACGAGCGCCTTCGCGATGGCTTCAACCAATTCCTTCATGGGCCCTCCGCCATTCGCAGCTACCAGCAGTCAGCAGGAGCTTTCACTTGCACGGGTCTCGTCGCATCTGCACGAAAGATCCGCAGCGGGAATCTTCTGAATATGAGATGAGAGACCGGACGTGAGAGTGCAGCGCTTAGGCGGGCTTCCGGTTTACCAGGAAGCTGCGGACGGTGTCGCTGGGCTGTGCACCGCGAGCAAGCCAGTACCGGATCCGTTCGGCATTGAGCTTAATTGCTGCCGGGTTCTTGCGTGGGTCGTAAGTTCCCACAATTTCGGTGAACCGGCCGTTGCGGGGACGCCTTTTATCGATCACCACGATGCGATAACTCGGCATCTTCTTCTTGCCATATCTAGCCAGGCGGATAGCGAGCACTCGAAATCTCCTCCTTTGATTTATTGTATCTCGGAACAGCGGATTCGCCAACGCTGCGTTCGACGCGTAAGTTCCGCATGACGAAAGCAATTGATGACATGATCGTTGACCATCCCCGCCGCCTGCATGAAGGCGTAGCAGATGGTCGATCCGACAAAGCGAAATCCGCGCTTTTTCAGGGCCCGGCTCATGGCGTCCGATTCCGCGCTTGTTGCGGGGATATCCTTCAGAGACCGGCAGGCGTTAATCTTCGGCTTGCCGCCAACAAATTGCCATATATAGCTTGCGAAGCTGCCGCACTCCTTCTGGACGGTTCGGAAGGCGCGGGCGTTGCTGATCGCAGATTCGATTTTCAGGCGATTGCGGATGATCCGCGCATCGGCCAGCAACTCTTTGATCTTCTGTTCGTCGTAGCGTGCGATTTTTTCCGGATCGAAATCGTCGAAGGCGGCGCGAAATCCTTCGCGCTTACGAAGGATGATCTCCCAGCTGAGGCCCGCCTGCGCGGCGTCCAGGACCAAAAACTCGAAAAGTTTGCGGTCATCCTTGAGCGGCACGCCCCATTCGCGATCGTGATAGGCAATAGAGATATCGCTCGAAGGCCATGCACACCGTGGCCGCCCGCCTGCGGCCGCGCGTTTCGCTGCTGCGCTCATTCCTCGGTGGCCTCCTCGCCTTGCCGCATCTGCTGAAGGGCCCCGCGCACTTTGTTCAACCCGCGAAGCCGACCTTGCGCCGCCAGGGCCCCGTATTGCTTCATCATCTTGCGCATCTGCATGTATTGCTTCAGCACCTGGTTCACCTCCTGCACGGAAGTGCCGCTCCCGCGCGCGATGCGCTTGCGCCGCTTGCCGTCAATCAAGTCGTGGTCCTCGCGCTCTGCGGCAGTCATGGAATTGATGATTGCTTCCACGTGCTTCAATCGCGATTCATCGACCTGCGCGTCGCGTGGAAGATTGGCAAATGGGCCTACCTTTGGCAGCATGCCAAGCACCTGCTCGAGCGGGCCCATCTTGCGCACCTGTTTCAACTGATCGCCAAAATCAGCGAGCGTGAATTCGCTGTGTCGAAGTTTGCGCTCCAGCTCTGCGGCCTTTTTCTGATCGATAGCCTGTTCCGCGCGTTCAATCAGCGTGAGCATGTCGCCCATTCCCAGCACGCGAGAAACAATGCGCTCCGGATAAAAAGCTTCGAGCGCGTCATATTTCTCGCCCACGCCCACAAACTTCACCGGGGCCCCTGTCACTCTCCCAATGGAAAGCGCCGCGCCACCGCGCGCGTCCCCATCAAGCTTGGTCAGAATCACGCCGGTCAGTCCCAGCCGGCGGTGGAAGTCGCCGGCCGAGCGCACTGCGTCCTGCCCGACCATGGCATCGGCGATAAACAAGATTTCGCTTGGCTGTAGCTCGCGCTTGAGATTGCCGAGTTCGGCCATCAGTTCATCGTCGATATGCAAGCGTCCGGCCGTGTCGACGAGGATCACGTCAGAAGCGGAAAGCTTGGCTTCGCGAATCGCCCCTTTTGCGATCTCCAGAGGTTTATCTGTGCCCGCGCCCGGCCAACAACTCACGCCTACCGCTTTCGCCACTTGGGCGAGCTGTTCCCGCGCCGCAGGCCGATAAACGTCCGTCGAGACGACCAGCGGCCGGTGACCTTGGGTGAGCCACTTGCCAAGTTTTCCCGTGGTGGTGGTTTTGCCGGAGCCTTGCAAGCCGACAATCAGCCACACCGAAGGGGGCCGCGCCGCAAAGACAGGCTTCGCATGCTTGCCGAGCAGTTCCAGCAACTCATCGCGTACGATTTTCAGTACTTGCTGATCTGGGGAAAGCTGCAGCAGGACTTCCGAGCCCAAGGCCTTGGCGCGAATGCGGGCGAGAAGCTCGTCGGCAACGTCTACGTTGACGTCGCCATCCAGCAGCGCTTCGCGAATGCCGCCCAACGCCGCGTCCAGGTGTTCTTCGGTGAGCTTCCCCTGGCCGCGCAGGTTCTTGAAAACGCGTTGAAATTTCTCCGTCAGATTTTCAAACATGATTTAGGAACTCGCCGCAGCGCTGAGGTCCTCGCCTCGCTTCATTCTAGGAGACGCTAACCTCGGGGTCAAACGAGCGCGTTCTGCGCCAGTTCTGCGCCTCGGGAACATCGCGCCGGACTTCCCTATCTACCCGACTTCCTGTGGTATCTTCGAATATACACATTCTAAAGAGAGTTCCGGATCTTCCAGGCTTTGCGTGACATTACCGGCAACAATTAGGTTCCGACCCCGCCTGACGCTCCTGGCTAATGGTCCCAGCAGTCCCGCGGCTGATCCACCTCAAACGCGATTTTACTTGGCAAGCTTTGGGCAGTCAGCTGCGCGGCAACCCCCGCGGGCCCGCGATCGTTTTCTCTTAGCGAGCGCGTCCTGCGCTGTGCGTCTACTGTGACGAAGAGGTCGCTTGTCCCTTGAATACCGCGTCGATTGCCGCCTGGGCGCATTTCTCTCCGTCGGCGCCGGAGACGCCCATTGCTCCTACGACCTGACCATCGACCACGATGGGAAGCGCGCCTGGTTGTGGGAAGTCGCGCATGAAGGTCGGGGCCAAATTTTGACCGCTCCGGACCATCTTATTGGTCTCCGAAGTCGGCCGCCGCCAGCGCAAAGCCGACTTGGCCTTTAGCAGCGCGGTGTCGATCGCGTTCATCGGCGCACCCTCCATGGCGTGGGACTCGATGAGGTTACCACCCCAATCTAGAATCGCCATCGCCACGACTTGCTTGTTCTGTTCAGCCCAAGCGGTACAGGCGTCCGCCAAGGCGCGTGCGCCGGCGCTCGAGATGACCCTGATATCCCTCGTCGCTTGCTTCGCCGATACGGAGTGCGCCTGCTGCTGAGCGCGCGACTGCACGGATAGCAACAGCGCCAATCCTGTGACAGGCATTGCAATCATAAAAATTTTCCTCACGTCAATCCTCCTGGAACCCGTCCACCTGTCGTCCAGCTTTTTCGGGCAGGCTTTTCGGGCTGCCCGATGATACCGAATTAAGCGTTTCCAACCCATAGCGAAGGGTCAGCGATGCCACGTCCAAAGTCGCCTCCTTCCTCCCAGCTCGTCGTCGGCGGTGCCGATTACACAACGGGTTAACCTTTTTGGACGCTCTCACCGATTTTGGCCGTAAAGTACCATCCCTTGTTGCATTCCTGGCGCTCACAATCACCACACGGAGAATTCCCGTGAGCGCCACCGTCCCATTCGCCCCCGAGCCGGTTGAGTCGGGTAGATGCCACGGCCAGTACCATGTGGGCCAAGACGAAGAGGACGACGAAGTCCCGTTTGCGAAATTGATATCAACTCGTCGAAAGATGCCAGCGCTGAAGCCACTCTCGAAATGTATTTGGATGGTCTTAATCGCCTTCGCCGTGCGCCTGTCTTTCATGCTGATATTTAGTACATACACTTTCACGGGAGTCGATGACTTCACCCAAACAGGTGAGGCCACCCGTATTGCAGCATCAATCGCACGGGGGAATGGGTTTAGTTCACCTTTCGGCGACGAGTACACCGGGCCTACAGCCTGGATTGCACCCGTCTATCCCTATTTCATTGCCCTTGTTTTCCACTGTTTCGGGATATTTTCACAGACCTCGACGATCATCATTTTTACCGTGCAGGGTTGGTTTTCCGCCCTTACCATCATCCCAATTCTTGGTATCGCTGACCGAACGGTCGGGAAACGTGCTGGATTGCTAGCCGGTTGGATATGGATTTTGTTCCCTTGGTTCGGCAAATGGGCCGTCACCTGGGAGTGGGAAATAAGCCTGAGCGCCCTACTCCTCTCCCTTATATTCTGGTACACGTTGCGCCTCGAAAAACCAGCCACCCTGAAGTCCTGGATGACATTTGGAGCCTTAGAAGGCTTCGCCTTATTGGTTAACCCGGCGCTAAGCGCCATCGTTCCCGTTACGCTTGCCTGGCATGTCTACAAGTTGCGGTTCCAGCGCAGGGAATGGCTCAAGCCTGCGGCGGCGATGCTAGCATGCTTGATTGTAATGTCTCCCTGGATCGTCCGGAACCGCATTGTCTTTGGCCAGTGGGTCTTCTTGCGTGGCAACTTCGGTTTCGAATTTGCTCTGGGGAATTACCATAACAGTTTTGGACGTGGATGGGGCGGTTTCCATCCGGGAGGAAGTCTGAGAGAGTACGCCGACTACAAGCAAAAGGGAGAAATGGTCTACATTCACTCAAAGCAGAAATTGGCCCTTCAATTCGTGCGTAACTATCCTGGCGAGTTCATCTCGCTAACGGCCAAGCGGGTTGCCTACTTTTGGGATGGGAGCGCCATCGGCTATCGCCCCCCAATCGCCAGGCATTGGGTGCCCTCTAGCTTCGGCGCGCTGTCGTTCTTGCTGCTCCCCGCCCTACTGGTTGCGCATCGGCAAGGGTTACACGCATGGCAAGCGTTCTTCGGCGCACTATTCGTATACCCGATGCCTTATTATCTCACGTTCAGTCAATCACGCTATCGACACGCCATTGAGCCTCTAATCTTGCTACTTTTGGCTTATGCGCTGGTGGAAGCCTGCGATCAAGCCTATGCAAGCATGATAAGAGCAGCGGATCATTTCAGTTCAACGCGAACAAGGATGAAAACCCGAGTCGTCACCCACACCAGCAAGCAACCGGCTCAGGGATCTGACATCTAGCGCGTCCGTTGCTCGTTGCCAGCCGAACCCGGTCAGCCGCAGCTGATTTGACGTGAAGAATTCGAAGAGGAGGGTTGTATCGTGCCCCCCCCACGTCGTTGAGTTTGTAAACGGTCGACGACGATGTGAAACTGGAAGTGCCTCCACTGGGGCGATTTCGCTCCCCAAACTAAGTTCCGAATACCACGTCTACGGCATTACCCGGCGAGGCTTCGGTGGGTGTTTCTAAAACGTGCACAGTATTCTTGGTGCTAAGATCCTCAATTAAGGCAACGTGCTCCTCGGATACAAGCCCCACGGATTCGAGGACATCAAACTCTTCAAGCATACCGAGATTGTACACTCCTGGAAGCTACGCTTCCCTTTTGGCCAGCCCATACTCGATGGCGCTGCCGAATCGCTCTTTCTTCTCGCGTTTGCGTATAGCCTCCCGATTGAAGGAAGGACTCAAGGGCATACGGCGCAGTCCGTGAGCTTACAGAGACTCGCGCACGAGATGAGCGGAGGGCAGGGGGCTGGGCAGGGGGCTTTGAAACGCCCTATCTTTTATTATCCCGTCGGCTCCCTCGGCTCTCGTCGGCTCTCGTCAGCGCCTTGACCGGGTTTGGGTGGTCGCATACACTAAATGTTTTGTTGGTCCGACATGACGGACGCAGCTGCGGCCCCTTCGATGGTGCATTCGGGGTAGAAGGAATCGGGGCCGCTTTGAGGAGCATCGTTGCCCAAACGCACCTTTCAACCCAAAGTGCGCCGGCGCCATAAGACCCATGGCTTCCGTGCCCGAATGAAAACCAAAGGGGGCCGCAAAGTCCTGGCAGCACGCCGTAAGAAGGGTCGTCATCGCCTCACGCCCATTTAAAGCTTCCGAGGGTGCGCCGCAGCGCTTTTCTCGTGCCGTGCGTCTGGTGCGCCACGCTGAATTCGAGGCAGTATATCGCGGCGGCGGCCGGAAATCCTCGGCGCAGTTCGTGGTTTTTTATAGCGCCAATGGCGGGCCGCGGAGCCGGTTTGGCATCAGTGTCAAGAAGGCGCTGGGAGGCGCGGTGGTTCGCAATCGAATCCGCCGCCGCGTCCGCGAAATCCTGCGGCGGAATAGTTCGGAGATCTCCACGGGATGGGACATCGTAATTCATCCACGCACGTCCATGACGCGGGTGGCTTTTGCGTCCATCGAAACGGAGTTGCTGGCGCTGCTGCGGAACATTCGTTGAACGGCGTCTCGGTGAAAGGGGTCGCGCTAAAAGTGGCTTCGCCAACCGGGGCTGCGGCGGGCCGCGCGGCCGTCTGGCTCCTTCTTACGGCTATCCGCTTTTATCAGGCTGTTTTCGCTCCCATGATGCCTTTGGGTTGCAAGTTCTATCCTTCCTGTTCGCGATACGCTGTCGAGTCGATCGCGCGTCACGGCGCCATCCGCGGAACTCGACTGGCGCTCGCACGCCTATGGCGCTGCCGTCCTTTCACGCAAGGCGGTGTAGATCCCGTTCCGGATCTTCTTTCAGATGGGGCCGAGATCTCGCGTAGCGAGGTGTGCTCGTGAGAGAGATTTCGGACCAGGCTCGAGTCGCACTGGCATTCGCACTTGCGCTGCTGGTGATGGTCGGTTGGTATTTTCTGAATCCGCCGAAGCCGCAACCGCCGGCCGGGTCGGTGGTTACGCAGCCAGCTCCTTATGCGCCGGGCAGCCGTGGAGCGCCGGCTGCTCAACCTAATCAGCCGGCAGGGGCAAGCTCGACCGGCGCGACTTCTGCTACGCCAGTTACAGCCACGGGGGAGAAAAACATCGTCATCGAGAGCGATTTGTATCGCGTTGAGCTCTCGAATCGCGGCGCTGTGGTACGCAGTTGGCAACTCAATAAATATACGGACGAGGGCAGTCCGCCGCGGACGCTAGACTTAGTCAATGCGGATCTGGCTCGCCAGACTGGCGG
>Ga0209577_10003467_pt1 | contig 14854 bp, 12 predicted proteins | sample GraSoiAngelo_109_FD_185874 | JGI IMG/M metagenome (GOLD analysis project Ga0209577, IMG submission 185874) | Grasslands soil microbial communities from the Angelo Coastal Reserve, California, USA - 14_0903_12_20cm (SPAdes) (version 2) | ecosystem: Environmental > Terrestrial > Soil > Grasslands...
GTTCTACGCGTCGCCGATCCTCTACGTCATCGAGCGCATCCCGAAGCCGAGCCTGCAGAAGGCTGTGATGTGCAACCCCCTCGCGGCGATCCTGGACCAGGTGCGCCACTCCGTGGTCGATCCACACGCTCCGAGCGCCGCGGCCGCGATCGGCGGCGCGGGGCGCCTTGCCATCCCCCTCGGACTCGTGGTGATCGTCTTCGTCCTCGGATTCTGGTTGTTCAACAGGCAGGCGCCGCGGATAGCGGAGCAGCTCTAGCCGGCCAGCTCGCGCACCAGCCGGCCGTAGACCACCGACGCACGGTGGCGCTCCGCGGTCATCCTCCCCAGGACGGTGAGCGTCTCCAGCGAGCGCCCGAGACCGCTCGAGATCGCCGCGTACTCGAGCACGTGCTGGTCCTCACTCGCGACGAGATGGTCGGTCCCGGCCTCGAGCCCGAATGTCAGCTCCGCGGGCGGGGCTATGAGCACCCGGCGCGCCGCGAGCACCGCCGGCGCGCTCGCCGGCATGCTCCGCTCGCCAGGTTCCGGGAGGAACGCGACGGCGCGAGCCGCCGCGAGACCCTCGAGCGTCAACGACTCGGCGCCCGCGCCCGCGACTCGCGCCTGCACGAGTTCGTCGACGAGCGCGCGGCGGCGGTCCGCGTTCCCGGAGACGACGAGCAGGTTCCCGCCGTCGGGCGCCGGCAGCTCGAAGAGCTCGTCGCGCACGGGCAGCGCGGCGCGGCTGTGGAGTCCCTCGCCGCCCGGCGCGGCCACGCGCTCGCCGTCGGACGCCGTCGCCGGTCGCGGCAGCCAGCGGAGGTCTGGCACGCGGTCGCCCGGCACCGAGGCGTCGCCGAGGGCCAGCACGACTTCCGGACGAAGCTCGGCCAGCGCGGCCTCCGCCTCTGGCGGAGCGACCGTGGTCGCGGTGCCCCAATCGAACTCTCCCTCGACGCCGGCGATCGCGCAGAGATCGGGCTCGGCGACCACCGCGAGCGTCACGCTCACCTTGGTCTCCTCGGGATCAGGCGGCGCGCAGCCACCGACGCCCGGTAGGCCCGCGAGGACACGAGCTCCTCCAGGCGCCGTCTGTACTCCTCGACCTCCGCGCCGCGCTCGCGCAACGCGTCGTCCCGCTCAACGAGCGCGCCCTCGTACCAGCGGACCATGCCCTGCAGGCGATTCACCTCGAAGCGCGTCAGCTCGGTCCAGCGGCGCGACGCGCGCTGCCAGTGGGCAAGAGCGGCCACACGGTCAGGCTCCGGGCCCGCCGCCAACCGTTCGACCGCGGTCGCGAAGGCTTCCGCGGCCTGCCCCGCCGACGGCCACGTCGCCGCCGTCTGGAGCGCACCCTCGGACAACCGGGCGAGCAGCCCGCGGTCGCGCGCAACCCGATCGAGTGCCCTGACGGCGCCCGGTCCGTCGTCGAAGCCCACCACGAGGCCGTTGTGCCCGTGGACCAGGTACTCGTCGTGGCCGGTGAACGGTGTGACGATCGCGGGCAGTCCAAGGTGAAAGGCCTCGAGGGGGCAGAGCGGAAGGCCCTCCACCCGGGAGAGCTTCAGCACGACGTCGTGGTCCGCGTAGACGTCGGCGACGGCAGCCGGGTGGAGCCCTCCCTCGATGGTGACCCCCTCCAGCCCCCCGCTCTCCCCTGGATCGGTCGCCAGGACGGTGAGCTCTGCGGGCTCCTCCATCGCCCGCACGGCAGCCACCGCGTCGTGAACCCCCTTGAACCACAGCGACGGCTGACCCTCGACAAGCACTCGCAGCGGACGGCCCGGCCGCTCCCGCGGCCGCGGCGAAAAGACGCGTTTGTCGATCCCGTTCCGCACGACCTCGCAGCGAGCGTCGGGGCGAAGCTCGGCCATCACGCGGCCAATCCAGCCCGCCACCGTCACGTAGTCCACAGGGAGCGCGAGCACCTGCTCCGCCGCAAACCGCTCGTAGAAGTGGACGTTCTCGTAGAAGCGGCTCTCGATGCTCTGGAGGAAGGCGATCCGGCGCGTTGCCGGCACCTCCCACAACCAGGCGGCGGTCGTCCACCAGGTGGAGATCGCGACGTCGTAGGGGCCGAGCCCTCCCTCGTCCGCTCGGCGCACCGGTACTCCGTCGAGATCCGGCGCCACGTGAGCCGCGTGCGGGTCGGTGACGATCACATCGGCCTCCCAGCCCTCGCGCGCCGCCAGCGCACGCGCGTAGCCGGCGATCGTCTGGGCACCTCCGGAGCGACCGAGCTCGTGGACCAGGAAGCAGATTCTCAAACGCGGCTCACCGCCCGAGCCGGCGCGACCGACTCGAAGAAGCGCTCGAGCTCGTCGATCCGCGCGTCCCAGCTGTACCGGCGAGCGGTCCGCCGACCCTCATCAGAGAGACGTCCCCGCAGGTCCGGATCGTCGAGCAGCCGCCGGATCGCAGCCGCCACGGATGCGGGGTCGGGGTCCACCATCAGGCAGTTCTCGCCGTCGCGGCAGAAGTCGCGGTTGCCGTGCGCGTCCGTGCAGACGACCGGCGTGCCGGCGGCCATGGCCTCGAGCAGCGGCAGGCAGAAGCCCTCGTGACGCGAGGTCTGCACGAGCACGGTGGCCTGGTTGAGGAGCTCGTTCACCCGCTCGTCGCTGGGTCCCGTGAAGTAGCGCGCGCCGTCGAGCGACTCCGCCAGCTGGGGCTCGACGCCGAACATCCACAACTCCGGTCGCGGGTCCGACATCGATCTCCACGCCCCGATCGTCAGGTCGAGGTTCTTCAACGGCTGAGAGCGCCCGAGCGTGAGCACGACCCGCTCCTCGCGAGTACGCCCGAGGTCGTGGAAGGTCTCGAGGTCGACGCCCGGGGCCACCGCGACCGGATCGAGGTTCATCTCGCGAAGCCGGTCCCCGACCCAGCCCGACGTCGTGAGGTAGCGGTGCTCCTCGCGGTAGCTGGCGAGGACGTCCGCGTGCAGCTCGGGGTTGCGGGGGTAGTACGAGGTCTCGATGTCCTGCACGAGGTACACCGGCACGCCGCGGCGGATCGATGCCAGCCAGACGGGGGCGGCGGTCCTCCACCAGGTGGCCACCTTGATGGCGTCGAGCTCGGCGAGCGAGTCCGCGACCTCGTCGTAGCCGTCGAACGTCCGCGTCGGGACCTGGAGGTCGAACCAGTCGGGTGGTCCGGTCAGCGAGTACAGGACGCACTCGTGACCCCGCGCCGCCAGCCGGTTGAGGTGCTCGAACGCCACCCGGTGTCCGCCGCCGACGCCGGTGTCCTCGGTCACGTAGGCCACGCGCAGCCGGCCGTCGTCCGTGCGCACGCGGCGCCCGTCGAACCACCCGCCCCAGCGCTCCCAGAACACCCGCTGGGAGCGCAGCTCCCGCTCGCCCTGGTCCGTTCCGCGCGTCTTCGACTCGTGGTGGATCAGGGTGGCGGACGGCTCGTAGGCGACGGTCATCCCGGCGTCCCACGCGCGCAGGCACCAGTCGACGTCCTCGTAGGCCATCGGGTAGCGCTCGTCGAGCAGCCCGAGGCCGTCGACGGCGGCGCGCTTCACGTACATGCACGCACCGGTTACCGCGATCACCGGCGCCGCGACGCCGGCGGGCGGATGACCGGCGGCGCGGAAGCGGTAGCGGTGATCGAACCATTCGGGCGCGCCGAGGTTCCGGTACGAGCCCGCCGACTGGATCGTGCGGTCGGGGTAGAGCAGCTTCGGCCCGACTATCCCGACGTCGCCATCCGCGTACGCGGCGTGCTGCAGCGCCTCGAGCCACCCCGGGAGCGGGATCACGTCGCTGTTCACCAAGACCACGTCGTCGCCGTCGCCCGCGAGGCGCATGCCGGCGTTGGCGGTGTGCGCAAAGCCGGCGTTCTCATCGGCGAGCACCAGCTCGGCCTTGCCGTCGAGCGCGTCGCGGAGCCGCTCGCGGTGCTCGGGCGGGCTGGCATCGTCGGCGACCACGATCCGCACCCGATCGGGGTCGGTGGTCCGCCGCAGCGCCCGGACCGCCGCGATTGCGTGATCGGGCGGACCGTAGGTCGGGATCACGACCGTCACCGGGCGCCAGTTCTGCGCGTACCAGGCGCGAGCGCGGGCCGTGCCGCCCATGTAGGCGCGCTCGATGGGGAGGCGCCGCGCGAGCGGCGTGAGCCGCAGCGGGAAGGTGACCGCCCGGTACAGGAACGAGCCGAGGCCGCGGTACCTGATCGTCAGGATCGCCCGGCGCGGAAGGCCGCCGAAGATGTCGGCGAGCCACACGCGAAGCGCTTCTAGCCGGCGCATCATCGCCTGCAATCTAGACCGGGTCGAAGCTCGCGCGGCCCTCACGCGAGAGCCGCATCCTGAGGCTGGGCGGAATGCGGTCGGCGCGCGAGCCCAGCGCGGCTCCCGCAACGCGCAGGGAGTGATAGCCGAGCGAGTGGAGCGTCCCGCGGTCGAGCGCTCGCCCCGCGAGCCCCTGGCGGCGCATGAACGCGCGGTCGCCGGTGACCCGCCGCCGGATCGTGGCGAGCGAATGCCGCGGACCGACCTCCTCCACGTGCCCGTAGACCTCGCGGAGCGCTCGGAACTCGTCGAAGAAACGACCGAACAGCTCGCGCGGCGGATAGTCGTGCGAGTGGATGACCGCGGCGTGCGGGCGAAACACCTTCGCGAAACCGGCGTCCAGCATGTCGAGCGCGAGCAGCTGGTCCTCCGCGTAGGTGACCGGGCGGTAGGGCACCCGCTCCCACGCCCAGCGCGCGATGCAGCCGTTCGCGTCCGTGTAGTAGGTCACCTTGCCGGGACGGCGGTCGGCGGGCCCCAGGCCGCGGTCGACGCGCGGCTGGCCGTCTGGCGCGAGGTCGCGGAAGAACTCCTCCAGCTCGCGCCGCACGGTCGGGCTCGAGTCGGGTCGCGGCGTGTAGGGCCCATACACGAGCGCGACGTCAGGACCGTCGTCGAATCCCGCCAGGAGCTCCGCAAGCCAGCGATCGCTTGCGGGTATCGCGTCCGCGGTGAGGAAGGCGACGTGGCTGCCGGACGACCGCTCCATCAGCAAGTTGCGCGTCCCGCCGTGGGAGAACTCGGCGGGCGGGACGTCGATCACGCGGACCCCGCGCTCGACGGCCGCCTCGCGCGTCCCGTCGGCGGAGCCGGAGTCGGCGACCACGACCTCGACCTCGCGGTCGAGCTCCTGCCTCGCCACGGCGTCGAGCATCTGGGGGAAGGTGGCGCCCCCGTCCCTCACCGGGATCGCGACGCTGACCCGGCCCGAGCCAGCCATCACGCGTCTCGCGCCGGGCGCGGGCAGCCCGCATTCCGCGCTACCGTCGCGCGCCTCATGGCGAAGTGCCTAGTGACGGGAGGCGCCGGGTTCATCGGCGCCCACCTTACGCGCGCCCTCCTCGACCGCTCGCACGAGGTCGTCGTGCTCGACGACCTGAGCGGCGGGTTCGCGGACAACGTCGACGGGCGCGCCCGGCTGGTCGAGGGATCGATCGTGGACGCCGCCCTCGTCGACGACCTGTTCGCCGCGGAGGGCTTCGAGCACGTCTACCACCTGGCCGCCTACGCCGCCGAGGGGTTGAGTCATTTCATCAAGCGCTTCAACTACACGAACAACGTGATCGGGAGCGTGAACCTGATCAACGCGTCGGTGAACGAGGGCGTGGAGTGCTTCGTCTTCACCTCGTCGATCGCCGTGTACGGCGCCGCGCAGGTGCCGATGACCGAATCGGTGACGCCCGAGCCCGAGGACAGCTACGGGATCGCGAAGCTCGCGGTCGAGCGCGAGCTTCGGTCGTCGCACCGGATGTTCGAACTCGATTACGTCGTGTTCCGGCCGCACAACGTGTACGGCGAGCTGCAGAACATCGGCGACCGCTACCGCAACGTGCTGGGCATCTTCATGAACCAGATCATGCGCGGCGAGCCGCTCACGGTCTTCGGCGACGGGCAGCAGACGCGGGCGTTCAGCTACGTGGAGGACATCGTGCCGGCGATCGCCGATGCGCCGTTCACCGAGGGGGCCAGGCAGGAGGTCTTCAACCTCGGCGCCGACGTCCCGCACACGGTCAACGAGCTCGCACGAGCCGTGAAGGAGGCGATGGGCGTCCCGGACCACCCCGTGGAGAAGCTCCCGGAGCGCAACGAGGTCAGGCACGCGTTCGCGGACCACTCGAAGGCGACCGCGGTATTCGGGCCGACCGGCGCGACTTCGCTCGAAGTGGGCCTCGAGCGGATGGCGAGGTGGGCCCGCGAGCACGGCGCCCGGCGCACGCCGCCGTTCGCCGAGATAGAGGTGGCCAGGAACCTGCCGCCGTCCTGGCTGGAAGACGGCGAGTAGCCTGGCGCGCGCTGTGGAGCGTCTTCCGACCGAGCTCGACGGCCCCATCCTGCTGCGCCCGCAGGTGCACGGCGACGAGCGGGGCTTCCTGCTCGAGAGCTACCGCCGCGATGCGCTCGCGGAGGCGGGCGTCGAGGACGAGTTCGTGCAGGACAACCACTCGCGCTCGGCCCAGGGGATCGTCCGCGGGATGCACCTGCAGGTCGGCGACGGCCAGGCCAAGCTGATCCGCTGCGCCAGGGGATCGATCGTCGACGTGCTGGTGGACGTCCGCCGGGGATCGCCAACCTTCGGTCGCTGGGAGGCCTACGAGCTCGACGACCGGGAGATGCAAATCCTCTACGCGCCGATCGGGTTCGGCCACGGTTTCTGCGTGACCAGCGAGACGGCGGACGTCCTCTACAGGCTGTCGACCTACTACGACCCCTCGCTCGAGCGCGGGTTCGCGTACGACGACCCGGACGTCGGCATCGAATGGCCGGCGGGGCTCGACCTCGTCGCCTCGGACCGCGACCGGAGCGCGCCGCCGCTGCGCGACATCGAGGCCGAGCTGCCGTTCGAGTACGAGGGCCCGGCGTAAGGACGGGACGGCCGGAGCTCGTCTAGCGGCAGGCGGCGCCTTGTAGCCTGGCGCGCTCGATGGAGGCGAGGGCCGACCCTCTCCAGACCGCGCCGGCCTCCCGACCCGCGCTACGGCCGACCGCCCGCTGGGCGCGCTTGGCGCTCGTCTTCCTGCTCGCCTTCACGCTTCTCCGGGGCGTGATCTGGGGCTCTACGATCCCCGACTTCTTCGGGCCGGACGAGGACTACCACTTCCTCTACATGGAGTACCTGACCACGCAGCACGCGCTGATCAGCCCGAAGAAGCCGCTCTACCCCTTCGAGTACGGGGCCCTGGTCCCACTCATGCGCTACAACGACTACGGCTACGGGCCGCGGGCCAGCTTCCCCGGCGATCCGCACGCCAGCGTGAAGGCTGCGGGGCGGTTCCCCGACAGCTTCCGGAAGCCGCGCCTCTTCGGCCGTGGGGTGGGCGTCGTTCACCCGCCGCTCTACCACCTGCCGGGGGCGCTGATCAACGCCGCGCTCGGCGATGCGTCGGTCTTCACGCGCTTCACTGTGATCCGCTGGTACACCGCGCTGTGGGGCGTCGCGGCCGTGTACTTCGCGTGGCTGCTGGCCGCGCAGGTATTCCGCCGGGAGCCGCTTCAGCTCCTGGCGGCGTCGCTCGTCGCGCTGCAGCCGATGGTGGCCGTGCTGTCCGGGATGGCGAACCACGACGAGGCGCTCATCGCCACCTTCACCGCGGCCCTGGCGATGATGGCGTTCATGCTGCGCTCGGCGCCGCGAGTGCGTCAGGGCGCCTGGCTGGGGGGCGCGATCACGCTCGCGATGCTCGTGAAGGGGTCCGCCCTCGTCCTGCTGCCGCTCGCCGTGTTGGTGTACGCGGGGCAGGCGCTCGTCAGCCGGCCGAGCCGGCGCGTGCTGCTGCGCTCGGCGGCTCTGGCGCTCGGCGTCCCGTTGCTGCTCGCCGGCGCGTGGTACGTGCGGTCGGCGATCGTCTACGGATCGTTGTTCGGATACACCACGAGCGTCGTCGGCGGAGGCGGCACGGTCGTGCGCGACACCTCGCTCGGGCACATCTTCTCCTTGATCCACCTCTGGATGGGGCTGACTTACCGCACGTACTGGTGGCACTGGTTCTGGTACGAGGCGCCGCGCTTCTCGATCGCCTACTTCCTGCCCGTGTTCATCGGCGGCCTCGGGATCCTGGGCCTGGCGAAGCTGGTCTTCTCGCGGGCGCGCACGCTGCTCGCGCCGAACCAGCCGCTGTTGCGCCAGATCGTGCTGTTCGTGGCCGCCTCGCTGGCGGTCTGGCTGCCGCTGATGTACACCGACATCCAGAAGAACATCAACGGCGGCGGGTTCGCACTGACGGGCGGCCGCTACCTATTGCCCGCGTATCCGGCAGTCGCCATCCTGCTCATCGTGGGGCTGCGGGCACTGGTGCGCCCCAGCGCGCAGCCGCTCGTTCTCTCCGCGCTGGCCGCCGTGGCGGCGTGGTTCTGCTGGCGCGCCTGGACCGTGAACTACCTGTGGCGTTACTACGGCGACCGCATCAAGGGACACGGCATTGGCACGCCGCGTCACGGCGGTTGGGACGAGCTGTTCCGGCGGATGAGCTTCGACCGCCCCGAGTTCGTCACCGCGACCACGCTCGAGATCGTGTTCGTCCTCATGCTGCTGTGCCTGGCCGCCGCGGTCGTGGTGGTGGGACTCGGGGCTTCCGGCGGGCCGCGCAGTCAGGCCGTGCGCGACGCCGCCGGGCGACCCTTCCGGGCGCTCCGGATCCTCTCGCTCTCACGGCGCGTCACGTCGCCCTCGTGACCTCCAGGACCACGCGCTTACCCAGCACGGGCTGGAGCATCCGCCGCACGAGATCCCAGTGGCCGGGCAGCCGGCGGACCACGGCGACGAAAGCCGCGGTCCCGACGATCCAGGCCGCGAGCTCCGCGACGCCGCCGCCGATAGCCAGCGACAAGAGTGCCGGGGGGACGAACGCGACGCCCGCGGCCCCGGCCACGACCGCCGCCTCGCGGGCGAGGGCGAGCGCCACCCGCCACGCCGCGGCGCCGAAGGTCATCCGCAGGATGAGCAGCAGGAAGAGCAGGGCGTCGAGCGACGAGACGCCGGCTAGAGCCTGAACCCGGTGAGCCCCGAGCACGGCGAAGTTCGCGGCGACGTGAAACGCCGCGGTGCTTGCGGAGAGGACCGCGAGCCGGAGGTAGCGGCCCGTGGCAAACGCGGCCAGGATCGGCAATGCCACGGCGATGCTGATCACGATGATCCCCGTGAACACCAGGAACGTGCCCACGATCGTGTCGGCGTCGTGGGCGCTCAGGGACCCCCCAAGCACCAGTTGGATCAGCTCGTCCCCGGAGAGCGCCGCGAGCGCGAGCACGGGCGCGACGAGGATGAGCCCGGCGCGCAGCACGGTGACGAGATGGGGCTCGAGGGACTCGGGCCGGCGGTCCCAGTCCTGAGCCAGCGGCGCGGCGAGAACGATCGTCGCGGGAAAGCTGGTGGCTCCTATGACGAGGAGCGCCGCGAAGAACGCGTAGCTGAACAGTGTCACGGAGCCCGCGTGCAGGTGCGCCGCGAACGCGAGGCTGACCGTGTACATGATCTGCGAGATCAACTGCGGGATGGCCCCGATCAGCATCACGACGGCGGCGCGACCGGCGAGCCCGCTCGGCCAGACGAGGCGCGGGTCGGGCCGGTAGCCGATCTGCGCGAGTCGAACGAAGACGATCGTGGCGGTCAGGGCCGCTCCCCCCGCCAGTCCCACCGGCACGGCGTCCGTCCCGAGCGGACCGGACAGCGCCACGAGCAGGCCGGCCGAGACCGCTCCGCCGATCACATAGGCGATCCCGGGTAGCGCGAACTCCGCCCGTACCGCAAGCGTGGCGGCGCCGAGCGCCGCGACCAGATGCGCCCCGGCCGCCAGCCAGAAGATCGCCAGCGCGGAGTGCGCGGCATCCTCGGCGGCGTGCGGAAGGCTGCCGGTCAAGAGCGCCGCGACCGGCTTACCCAGGATCACCAGCGGCAGCGCCGCAACGGCGAATACGACCAGTGCGCCCCCGATGTAGCGGTCGAGCGCCCGGAACAGCGACGGGTCCTCGGCGAGCCGGGCAACCACGGTCGAGCGAAGGGTCGCGGCCAGGATGTAGATCAGCCCGTACAACCCGTAGGCGGCGAACACGCCGTCGCTCCGCGGTGTCTTGCCGAACTGGCCCACGACCAGGATCGCGATCACTCCGCCGATGGCCATCGCGACGATCTGGAACACCGCCGTGATCGCGGCGCTGCCGGCGACGCGCCGTTCCTCGGTCACGCCGCGGAACGCTAGCGGCGAGGCCCGCCGGCCCGATACCCTCGGCGGCGCCGGGAGACGCCAGGGAGCCGACCCTTGACCGCCGACAGAGCCGATCGCCTGAGAGCGCAGATCCTCGATCTCGTGCGCGAGTACCACGACGCCGCGTTCGCCGAGAGCGAGTTCGTAGCGCCTCTGCCGCGGAAGAGCCCGCAGGTGATGGCCCGATGAAGGCGGTGATCCTCGCCGGCGGGATGGGCACCCGACTCAGCGAGGAAACCGCGCTGCGACCCAAGCCGATGATCGAGATCGGCGGCGCGCCGATCCTCTGGCACATCATGAATCTGTTCGCCGCGCACGGCATCGACGAGTTCGTCGTCTGCCTCGGCTATCGCGGCTACCTCATCAAGGAGTACTTCGCGAACTACCACCTCCACCGCTCAAACGTCACCTTCGATCTCGGCGAGAACAGCATGACGATCCACGAGTCGAACGCCGAGCGCTGGCGGGTCACCCTGATCGACACGGGCGAGGCGACCATGACCGGCGGCCGGTTGAAGCGCGCTCTCCCGTACATCGGCGACGAGGAGTTCTGCTTCACGTATGGCGACGGGCTCTCCGATCTCGACATCGCCTCGCTGATCGAGTTCCACCGCGCATCGGGGATGCTGGCAACCGTCACGGCCGTTCAGCCCGCGGGTCGGTTCGGCGCGCTCGACGTCGAGGACGATCGTGTCAACGTTGTTCGCGAGAAGCCGGACGGGGACGGCGGCTGGGTGAACGGGGGGTTCTTCGTGCTGTCCCCCGAGGTCGACCGCTACCTCGAGGGCGACGAGACGATCTGGGAGCACGAGCCGCTCCAGCGCCTCGCCGAGGACGCCGAGCTGGCGGCGTACAGGCACCGCGGCTTCTGGTACGCGATGGACACCCTCCGCGACAAGAACCACCTCCAGGAGCTGTGGGAGTCCGGCGAAGCGCCGTGGCGCGTGTGGGAGGGCGTGCGGACGGCCACGCCCGCCGGCGTGGACGCGGCGAGCCGACGCGGATGACGCGCTAGGCGAGGTCCCCGGCGGCCGGGGTCGTCACCTGGGCGACCCCGCGCTCCAGCATCCGCTCGAACGTGGACAGCGCCTGGCCCACGACCTGGTCCATGTTCAGGTACTGATACCGCGCGAGCCGTCCCACGAAGGTCACGCCGGGAAGCTCGGCGGCGAGGACCTCGTAGCGACGGTACAGAGCACGGGTGTCGTCGCGGGGGATCGGGTAGTAGGGGTCGCCCTCCGAGCGCGGATACTCGACCGCGATCGTCGACGAGTCGTGCGGCGACTGGCCGGTGAGGTGGCGGAACTCGGTGTGGCGCGTGTGCGGGACCTCGGCGCTCGGGAAGTTGATCGACCCCGCCGGCTGCACGAGCCCGCCGTCGGGGGTGGGCCGGTTGACCAGGTCCCACTCGAGGCTGCGGTAGGGAAGCGCGCCGAATCGGTAGTCGAAGAAGCGGTCCACCGGGCCGGTGTAGACCACGTGCCCGTACTCGATCTCGTCCTGCACGTCCCAGTAGTCCGTCGCCGTGCGGACCTCGATGTTCGGGTGATCGAGGATGCGCTCGAACATCGCGGTGTATCCGTCGGCGGGCATCGCCTGGTGCCAGTCCTCGAAGTAGCGGTCGTCGGTGTTCGTGCGAAGCGGGATGCGCGCGCACACGGACGCGTGCAGCTCGGATGGGTCGCGCTCCCACTGCTTGCGGGTGTAGCCGCGGAAGAACTTCTCGTAGAGGTCCCGCCCCACCTTCGCCACCACCACGTCCTCGCTCGTCCGGATCCGCTCGATCGGCTCCGCGCGCTCGGCGTAGAAGACCTCCACGTCCTCGTCGGTGCGCAGGTCGAGCCCGTACAGCCGGTTGACGGTGTCCCGGTTGATGGGCATCGGCAGGAGCTGTCCGTCCACCTCGGCCACCACGCGGTGCTCGTACGGGCGCCAGTCGGTGAAGCGGTCCAGGTAGTCGACGACGAGCCGCGACTTGGTGTGGAAGATGTGCGGCCCATAGCGGTGGACGATCACGCCGTGCTCGTCGACGTAGTCGTAGGCGTTGCCCGCGATGTGGTCGCGGCGATCGATCACGAGGATCCGCTGATCGCACTGGCTGGCCAGTCGCTCCGCGACGATCGAGCCCGCGTAGCCGGCGCCTACGACGAGCACGTCGTAGCTATCGAGTCCCTTCTGCGCCATCCGAGTCCGCGCGACTGTAGCGGGGAGAGCGCCCCGCCGTGCTACGTTCGCGCCACTTGGCGGAGCGGCGCGAAAGCGGTCCTGCGGCGGTTGTCGGCGTCGTCGTGACCCACAATCGCAGGGAGCTGCTCGTCAGGTGCCTGGAGGCGCTCGCGGCGCAGGAGCATCCGGTGGCGGAGGTCGTCCTCGTCGACAACGCCTCCACAGACGGCACGCTCGAGCACGTCGCGGAGTGCGGCGTGGCCGACCGGCTCCCGATCAGGGCGGTCCGCCTGCGACGGAACGGAGGCGGCGCCGAGGGCTTCCACTACGGCGTGCGCCAGGCCCTTCGCCTCGACTCCGATTGGCTCTGGCTGATGGACGACGACTGCGAGCCGGCACCCGACACGCTCGCCGCGCTGCTCCGCTCGCCGCGGGCGGCCGAGACCGAGACGGCCGTGCTGGCGCCGGTCGTCGCGGACGGCGACGGGAACGTGCTGCCAGTCAACCGCGGCCACGTCCAGCCGCGTTGGTTCTTCTCGTCGCTGGTCGCCGCGTCACCCGGGGAGAACGCGAGCGGCGAGACACTGATCGGGTTCTGCTCGTTCGTGGGGCCCGTCGTGCGGACCGAGGCGGCGCGGCGGATCGGCCTGCCCATGCGCGAGATGTTCATCCGCTTCGAGGACGTCGAGTACCTGTCGCGGATTCGCCCGCGCGAGCGGATGTGGCTGGTCACATCGAGCCGGATCGTCCACAGGGATCCGCGGCCGGTTGCGGGCGCCGACCTCCGCGCGATGTGGAGCGACTACTCGCAGCGGATTCCGTTCGCGCAGCAATGGAAGCGCCTGTACGGGTTTCGCAACCAGCTCTTCTGCGGCTTCCGCGGCGGCTACCTCCGGCCGTGGCACGCGCTCAGTCAGCTCGCCGTCCAGGCGGTCCGCACGCTGCTCTTCCACGAGCGGCGGCTGCTCACCCTGCGACTGCTCGCGCTCTACGGCCTCGACGGGTGGCGGGGCCGCTTCCGCAACCTCCCGCCGGCGCGCTGGCCGGAGCTGGCCGGCGAGAGGCGCCCGGCGGCCTTCATCGAGCGCGAGGCGATCGATTACTCCGAGGACGTCGCCGAGCAGGCGCACCGCATCGGGCCGGCGCCGTCAGGTCTTCCCAGGCCGGAGGATGGCGCTCCACTCCCGGGGCCCGAAGGTGCGGAAGATGTCCCGCCGGCCGTCGCGCGCGAAGCGCACGATCCACGGTAGGCGCCGCAACGGGCGCTCGTCGTAGAGCAGCGACTTGAGCATGAACTGAGCGGTCGTCCCGACGGCCGACAGCGCAGACTGGCGCTCGTAGCGCTTCTTCAGCCACAGGTAGTTGCGCACCCCGCAGAGGTTTCGCCAGAAGTCCTCGATCGGCACCGGGTCGAGATCCCAGCGGGTGAGCCTGTTCCAGAAGCGGCTGCGGCGGTTCTCGTACGCCTGCCCCACGTCCTTGTGCACGATGCGGGCGCCCGGCACGAGCCGGAGCTCGCCGTGCTCGCGGACGCGGAAGCTGTACTCGTAGTCGTCCGCCCATATGAAGAACTCGGCCTTCGGCAGCCCGGCCGCGCGCGCCACGCGGGAGCGCAGGAGCAGTCCGACCCACGTGAAGAACTCCAGCCTGGGACTGGTGCCGGGCGCGTACTCCTCGCGCGGCAGGTAGCGCGGCCGCCTTCGGAAGAGTCCGCGGTGCTTGATGTCGACCGTCCCGTCCGGCAACACCACCGCGGGGCACAGCGCCGCCGTGAACGGGTCGTCGGCGTGCTCCGACGCGAGCAGCAGTTCGAGACAGTCCGGCGACGGCTCGGCGTCGTCGTCCATGATCCAGATCCAGTCGCAGCCGGCCTCGCGGCCGGCCTCAATCCCGGCGGCGAACCCGCCCGTGCCGCCGCGGTTGGCCTCGAGGCGAACGTGGTCGAGCTCAGGCCGATCGAGGAATCCGCGCTCGCGGAGCAGCTGGGGGGTGCCGTCGGTCGACGCGTTGTCGATCACGAAGATCCGCTCCAGCGCGTGGGTCTGAGCGAGCAGGGCATCGAGGCAATCGGCGAGCAGCTCCTTGCGGTTGAAGGTCGCCACCACCGCGCAGACCGTTGGGGGGTTGTGCGGTACGGTCACGCGGCCGACCTGGCGAGCGCGGCGCACACGAATCGCCAGTAGCCGCGGAGCAGCCACCGAAGCCAGCGCAGCTCGGCGGCGCGCCCCAGATACGGCGAGGAGAGCTCGGACGTCATGTGGCTGGCGAACTCGGCCCCCGAGACGCGGCGGTGCCGCTGGATTGCGGCGCGCTCTCGCATCAGCCGCGGCAGCGCGCGTGCGATGTCGCCCCAGGCCAGCAGCTTGTCGCCAGCCCATCCGCCGCCCAGGGCCACGAGCAGGAGCGCCAGCTCGGTGGCGAGCAGCGCCGGCGCGACCAGAACGAGGAGCTCCGCGGGATACGTGCGCACGATCGTCGCCCAGCG
>Ga0209577_10003468_pt1 | contig 14854 bp, 8 predicted proteins | sample GraSoiAngelo_109_FD_185874 | JGI IMG/M metagenome (GOLD analysis project Ga0209577, IMG submission 185874) | Grasslands soil microbial communities from the Angelo Coastal Reserve, California, USA - 14_0903_12_20cm (SPAdes) (version 2) | ecosystem: Environmental > Terrestrial > Soil > Grasslands ...
ACCAGCGAGTTGACCATCGGCATCGCGCGAAATCTTCACGCGCCGCCGGGCCGACATCGGACGGAACACAGGCGCTCATTGTTTTGCTTTGGTACGCCGCGGGCCGGATGAAATCGGAGGGGCCAAGGAGGATTGGCACTATTGCACGCGATTTAGCGTCGCCGTGGCCGACCGTTCCGCGAGAAGAGTCGGCACAGGGCTTGCCCTTGTGAGTCAGCGGATAAGTCTCTACGGCGCGCGGCCTCGCTTGGTCAGTCTCTCCGGCGCGGCGTGTGGGGGCGAAAAAGTTTGAGGAGTGTGAGCTATGGCAAAACTTGTGACGGGAGTCTTCAAGACGCGCGTGGCCGCCGAGGCGGGGGTTGACGCGGTCATCAAGCGCGGCTACACGCGCGACGACATCAGCGTGTTGATGTCCGACGCGACCAAGTCGAAGGAGTTCGCCATCGAGACGGGCACGCGCGCGGCGGACGGACTAGGCTACGGCGCTGCCGTGGGCGGCGCGGTGGGCGCGGTGCTGGCGGCGATTGCCGCCATCGGCACGAACATCATGCTGCCCGGAATCGGACTCGTGGTCGCGGGGCCGCTGGCTGCCGCGTTCGCGGGCGCGGGCGCGGGCGGCGCGGCGGGCGGACTGATCGGCGCGCTCGTCGGCGCGGGGATACCTGAGCATCGCGCGAAGGTCTATGACGCCAGCTTGCGCGCGGGCGGCATACTGATCGGCGTCGAGTCGAAGACGGACGAGGAGGCGGACAAGCTCGAAGACCTGCTCGTTGACCTCGGCGCGGAGCACGTGCGGCAGGAATAAAGTGTGAGTCCGCGACGCCGAACGACGAGTTGAAAACAACTAACTTAACCGCGAAGGCCGCGGAGTATTGGTAAAGGTCGCGGGGCGGCGCTCGTCTCCGATCAGGGCCGACAAAATTAAAGGCCGCCGTCAACCCTGAAAGTTGACGGCGGCCTCGCCGTTCGAGCGTTGTGAGCGCGCCCGCGCTCAGCGGTTGATGGCGTCGCCCATGTCTTCGAGCGCGTCACCGATCTTGCGCTTGGCGCCGCCGAAGCCTTCCTTAACGTCGCCCTTGAGCTTGTCCGAAGCGCCCTTCGACCTCATCTCTTCGTCGCCGGTCAGCTTGCCCAGGCCCTGCTTCACGGAGCCTTTCGCCTGATCGAATTTCCCTTCCATCTCGTCCCTGTTCGGAGCACCCATGATCGCTAATCCTCCTTCGAAGTTTGTAAAGGGGAGAGGGCATGAAACTCTCACGCCTCAAGCAAAAAAGAGGGCAACGACCATGCCGCGTGCGTGCGGCCACGGCGCGCGGCGAAAGGTGTTAAGGGGAGTGGGGATATGTGCGGCGGCTCGCCGGAGTCGGAGTCGGCGTCCGGTTTAAGGCTCGTCCGTTTTAGTACGATTAGAAGGGGCTTGCGGTCTGTCTTCGGACAAAAGCAGAGGGACTTTTCGGGGGCGGTCTGGGAGTTTGAAGGCGATGGGTTTCGCGCCGGCCAGAGCGTATGTAGCGGCCTTCGAGCGGGCCGCTCGCGCAAAAAAAGAATGGGGCGTCGCCGTCCTCAAGCGGGCGACGCCCCTTCTCACAAACTTGATGATTTGTGAGGCCGCAAGGGCCTACGGGTCGCCGTAGGTGACCTTGATGGTGATGTTGTTTCCCGTGGCGCTCTGGTAATAGTTCTGGATGCCGTCTCCGGTGATCTCGACCGTCTTGATCACCTTCTTGTCGTTGCCGAACTGTCCTGTGCCGATGGCCCACAACTGGCTCACGTCGAACTCAATCGTGACGGAGCCGCCCTGGATGATGATCGGCGGATCGCCTCCTGACATGCTGTTGCTCCTTTGCCGATGAGGTTAATGGAAAGCGGAGAGATCGTCCCCCCGCAGAGCGGGCCGAATCTTATCAACTGTCTCGCGGCACGTCTATAACTTTTTGGCTTGAGTGTTTTTTTTGGCCTGAGTGAGAGCGCCCCGGACGGTCGGCGACCGCAGGTGAGGCCGAGGCCGACGTGGCCGGTTCGAACCATGCGCGCGAAAAAAAACGGGCGCGCCCGCGGGAAGGGGGCGCGCCCGATTTAAGTTTGTGGCTTCGAGCCTTTCGCGTTAGAACTCGAAGCGCACGGCGAACTGAATCTGCCGCTCGCGGAAGAGCGTGCCGCCCGCCTCGGTGACAGCCAGGAAGTTCGGGTTGAAGGTGAGCGTGGTGCCCGACGCCGAGTACATCGTCGTGTTCACGCCCGTCACCTGGGTGCGGTTGAAGATGTTGAAGCCCTCGACCAGGGCCTCGATGTTCATCGCCTCCTTCAGGTGGAAGCGGCGCGAGACGCGCAGGTCTGTGTTGATGATGCGCGGCATGTGGAAGGCGTTGCGCTCGGCCAGGGCGAAGCGGGTCGCGCCGCCTGAGCCGTTGACGCCGCCCGCCGTGTTCGCGCCGAAGCCCGCCGGCGGAGCCGCCGTCGAAGCGCTGCCGCTCTGCGTGCCCGTGACGGGCGCGCCGGAATAGGCGGTGAAGATCGGGGCGATGGTGAAGCCGTTAAAGATCGTGCGGCCCACCTTGCTGCCCGCCTCGCCGAAGAGCTTGGGGTTATAGACGACGCTGGCGACGAACTTGTGCCGGCGGTCGAAGTTCGAAGCCCCCCACTCGCCCGTCTGGTCGAAGGCGTTGAAGGGCAGGTTGGTGGAGGTGAAGGTCGTCGAGCTTTGGCCGTTGTCGCGGGCGCTGGAGAGCGTGTAGCTGGTCTGGAACTGAAGCCCGTTGGTCAGGCGGCGGTTCGCCTGCACGACGAAGCCGAAGTACTTCGAGGTGACGGTGTCGGTGATGACCGTCTTCGCCGCGAAGTTCGGGTCGGGGCGCGCGCCCGTGAAGTACGGGACGGTGTACAACTGGCCGTCGAACGGCCCGCCCACGACTGTGTAAGTCCTGGTGGTCGTCGGCGTGTTCAGGTTTGTGTCAATGAAGTAGGGCAGGTGCTTGCCGACGCTCACGAGGAACGAGGCCGAGACGACCGTGTTGCGCGAGACCTGGCGCTCGACGACGAGATCGCCCTCGTGGATCATCGGAGCTTGGTAGCCGGGCCGGAAGAACTGGACTGCGGTTGAGCCGGCGGGCGCTGTCGTCAGGATGTTGGGGAAGATCGGCGCGGCGGAACTCGTCGGCGAGACCGAGACCTGGTTCTGCCCGCCGGCGTTGCCGGTGTTGGTGAGCGCGTTCAGGATCGTCGAGTTCTCGATGCGCCCGTAGTAGATGCCGTAGCCGCCGCGGAAAGAGGTCTTGTTGTCGGACGTGAGCGCGTAGGCGAAGCCGAAGCGCGGGCCGATGTTGTTCTTGTCGCTCGGCAGTTGGCTCGCCTGCGGCAGCAGCGGGTTGGTGAGGAACGGCGTGGGCATCCGCTCGTACTCGTAGCGCACGCCGAGGTTCAGCGTCAGGCGCGGCGTGACGCGGTAGTCGTCCTGGAAGAAGAAGCTGTAGTCGTCGGTGCTGAACTGGAAGCGCGTCGGGCCGAAGCCCTGCGCGTAGTTGCTCGTGTAGCAGCGCCCGCGGAACTTGCCTGAGCCGGTGGCGCAGGCGGTCGTCGCGGCCAGCGGGCGGATGGCGAAGTTGACGTAATCAATAATGAAGTCGTTGATGTTGTTGTACGAGTACGCGCCAAACTCGTTGCGCAGGTTGTCCTGGAGGTCGTTGACGTGGTTGATGTCCGCGCCGAACTTGACGGTGTGATTGCCGCGCGTGAGCGTCATCGTGTCGGCGTACTGCCAGCGCTTCTCGTCGGGGAAGGCCGGGCGCTCGAGGAAGGTCGGCGCGCCGAACTCGATGCCGTTGGTCAGGAACACGTCCGGCGACCGCCCGTTGAGCGAGGTGGTCGGCTCGCCCGGCAGCGGCGGCGTGCTGAACTCGAACTCGTTGTCGCGCCCGTACTGGAAGCGGAACTCGTTGAGGAAGGTGCTGGAGAGCGTCGAGGCCAGGCGCAGGTTCAGCGAATCGAGGTTCACGAAGTCGTTGCCGAAGCTGCTGCGGGCGAAGGTGTTGGTCGGCTGCGTCTGGATGCCGTTCGGGGACGCCCAGCGCAGGCGGTTGTAGGTCGCGGTGAAGGTGTTCTTCGAGTTTATGTTCCAATCAATCTTCGGGAGGATGAGCTTCTGGTCGCCGCGGCGCGGCGTCGGGCCGGTCTCGTTGGTAAGGAAGGCCAGGCTCGAGTTGATGTCCGCCGTGGTCAGGCCGCGGGCCGCCAGCGTCGTCGCGTTCACCGTGGTCAGGTAATTGGGGGCGGTGAAGCGGGCGATGCCGGGGAAGTTGCGCTTCTGCTGGTCGTAGTTGAAGAAGAAGAAGAGCTTGTCCTTGACGATGCGCCCGCCGACGTTGCCGCCGAACTGGTGGCGCACGTCCACCGGCTTGAGGCCGACGATGTTCGTCTGGCCGGTCGCGGGGTCGAAGGTCGTGAGAGTGCCGAGCGGGTTGCGAGCGCCCCAACTGTTGTTGCGCTGGAAGTAGAAGATCTGCCCGTGAAACTCGTTCGTGCCCGACTTGGTGACGGCGTTGACGACGCCGCCGGCGGCCCGCCCGTACTCGGCGGAGAAGTTCGACGTGTTGACCTGGAACTCGCGGATGGCCGACTGGCTGATCGAGTAGCTGATGCGGGTGCGACCGCGCTCCTCGGAGAAGAACGCCTGATTGTTGTCGCCGCCGTCAATCGTGTTGTTGTTCAGGAGGCCGGAGATTCCGCGGAAAGAGATGAGACCGAAGTTGCCGTCCGGGACGGAGCCGGGCGTCAGGAGCGCGAAGTTCGACCAGCGGCGACCGTTGATCGGCAACTCATTGATCGAGGTCTGGTTGACGTTCGTGGAGAAGTCCTGCTGCGTGGTGTTGAGGACGGGAGCCTCGGCTGTGACCTCTACGGTCGCCGTCGCGCCCGTCACGGCCAGCGGCACGTCTATAGACGTGACCTGCCCGACCTCGACCACCACATGCTGCTGCGTGAAATTGGAGAAGCCCGAGGCGCTGATCGTCACGGTGTAGTTGCCGGGCTGGAGCTGGACGACGCGGAAGCGGCCCTCGCTGTCGGTCGTGCCTGTGCCCTCCTTGTTGGTCTCCTCGTTCTTCACGGTGACCGCGGCGTTCTGCACCACGGCACCCTGCGGGTCTTTGACGACGCCGCCGATGGCGCCGAAGGTCGTTGACTGGGCGGCGGCTGAAGCCGCGCCGAAGGCGAGGCAGAAAAGTAGCGTCGCCAGCGCGCAGGCTGACTTGCAGAGGGGATGTTTCGACATGTTTCTTCCTTTTCTTGCTAGTGGTCTGTTTCGGTGATTCGGGGCCGCAGTCACCCACCTGTCTCTCTGCGTATCCCGAAGCCCCTCGGTTAACCTGTTTTGCGGAGTAAGACGGCCAGAAATAGAACTGAGCTTATATCATAAGGGAAGACGTTTTCGCGAGTCTCGCGACGGCGTAAACGCGATGTTAAATACTACATCTTAACCGCCCGCGCAAGACAAAAGAGCACAGAACCCCCGAACGCACGCACGCGTTGATGAATCGCGTTCGAGAGTTCTTTGCATGCGACTACGACCAAATCAGGCCGGAAAAAAAAATCCTCCGAAAAGCTGGACTAAATGTCCAAAAAATCGGATGCGCGGGGCGGGATTTTTTAAATGAGCGCGAAAGTTTCTCGATGATAAATAGAACAACAGGAATGACTTTTACAAATTCTGCCTCGTCCATTTCCTTCACGAAAACTAGAGCCATGAGCCTGCGTAATCTAAAGCAACAAAAAGTATGCCAGCAGCACTGCCGGGGAGGGGTGCGCCGGAAACTTTTTCGCTCTCCGCCCCTGTCAGTTCCTCACCCTCATCCGAACCCAGGTTCAAGACGCGCCGCCCGTCCGATAGACGCCGACATGCGTCGCCCTTTGCCGAATGCCTTGCCATGTTTAGAATAGTATTCGTCAGGCGGCGTTCCCGCTCGCGAGTATCAACGCTTTCCGCCATCCCGGTTATCAATTCGAGGTAAAAGGCCACGGGCCGCGCACGAAGCTCCCTGCTTGTCCGAAGCACTCGCCGACTCGGAGGAAGCTCAGGATTCGGGGTGAGAATTGGAGCCATGAAATTAATATTGATCTTTTCTCTGGTGTTGGGCCAAGTGCCGTCGGCCCGCAGTCCCGTCCGGAGGTGGCGCCCCGCCACTTATCGCGGCCTTACCGTAGGCCGTTCAACTCGCGCCGACATGCTGCGCGTGCTAGGGCGACCGAAGTGGTCGCGGCCGTCGCCGGGGGGGGGCGACGAAGACGAGTTACGCCGAGAGGTCTGGAACAACTACGAGCGGGCCGGTGAGTTCCCCGGAACGATGAGCGTGGTTGTTGAAGGCCATAGAGGCGTGATCACGAAGATTGAGTTCTACCCGCAAAAGCTGACGAAGGAGGAGGCCGTCGCACACTTCGGGCCGGGCTACGTCGTCACGAGGTATGACTTCGATCCTTGTCCGGGCGATGAAGAGTCGGAGCCGATTTATGAATCGCCGGACGGCCCGCTCGTGAGCGTAGAGTATCGCTCGCGGGGGATCGCGATTTCCGTCGGGTACAATAATCTAGTAACCAAGATAAGTTACGTCGCCGGCCCGCTCGGGGCCGTTAAAGCGAAGTGCAAATAAGTGGCCGCCTCCGAAAATAAATAAAGGGCGCGCCTGCCCGCATCGCGAGCAGGCGCGCCCTTCTTCAGGCGGCGCGTTACGGGCAGCCGCTGCTGACGGTATAAGCCGGCCCGGAGTCCACCGCGTTGTTACCCTGGCCCTGGTCATGCGGCACTATCACTCTGGCGGCGGCGGTCGTCGTATTGCCGAAGGCATCCCGCACCCGGAAGGTGATGGTGTAGACGCGACCGTCGCCGTTGCCGTCGCGTTCGGCGCGCAGCTGCACCGAACGGCAGTCGGCGGCGATGACGATGTCCCCGCCGGAGGCCGCGCCCTCGTCGCTGCTCACCTGCGAGATCACAACGCTGCTCAGGTTCACGCCCGCGTCACAGCCGTCGCTCGCACCCGCCACCAGGTCTGTGACGTTGATTGTGTAGACCTGTTTGTTGGCCGGCCACAGCGAGATCACGTTGCCGTTGAGCGTGATGGTTGGCGGCACGCTGTCAAACACGGCGAGCGTACTGGCCCCGCCGGCCGGGTTGAAGTTGCCGTCGCCGCCGTAGCTGAAGGTGACGGCGAAGGGGGAGCCGGCGGGAGTCAGCGAGCCTGTTGCGAAGGCGGAGCTGAAACTGCCGTCGGGCTGGATGGCGGCGTTCTGGGTCACGCCGTTAAGAGTAACGGCCACGACGCCGGTCGGCACGAGCGGGCCTGAGGTAATCCGGCCCGACAAGCTTACGGTCGCGGTGCCGCAGCCGATCACCGGCGAACTCAGATTGCTGAACGCGGGGGTGGCCCTCGTGATGATGATGCTAACCGTGCCGGAGGCAGGGTTGTAGTTAGTGTTTCCGGCGAACGACCAATTGGCCGTGCCGCCGGGAACGTTCGTGAAATTCGCGCCCAAGTTCAGCAGACCCGAAAGGTCTTCGCCGCCCACGCCCGTCGCCGAACCCGTAGCGCCGTGCGCGCTGCCGTCGTAGACCCCCGTGTAGCCGCTGACTGAGACGATGGCCGTGGCCTTGTTGACGTTGAAGGACTGCGGCACGTCGGGCGCGGCGTTGTAGTTCGAGTCGCCGGCCTGCGAGGCGGTCACCGTGCAAGGCCCCGCGCCGTTGATGGTGATGGTGCTGCCGTTCGTGCCGCCCGAAGTACAACTGCCTGCGGCGACGAAGGTGACGGGGTTGCCGGATGCGCCGCCCGTGGCGCTGACCGTGAACGGCGCGTCGCCGTAGGTCTTGTCGGACAGCGCGCCGAACGTGATCGCCTGGTCGGCCTTGTTCGCCGTGGCCGTGGCCGTGGTCTGCGGCGCGGCGTTGTAGTTCGAGTCGCCGGCTTGGTCGGCGGCGACCACGCAGCTCCCCGCGGCGGTCGCCGTGAGGGTGTTCCCCGTAACGCTGCACGGGCCTGAGAGGACGCTGTACGTTACGGTCAGCCCGGAACTCGCCGTCGCATTCAGCGTCGCAGAGCCGCCGACCCACGTGAAGGGGGCGATGGCCGGGAACGTGATGGTCTGGTCGGCCTTGTTGACCACTTGCGACAGCGCGGACGAAGTGCTCGGGGCCGACGCGTCGTCGCCCTCGTAAGACGCGGTGATCGAGTGCGGGCCGACCGAGAGCGTGCTCGTCGTGAACGTGGCCTGCCCGTTCTGGTCGAGGGCGACCGTATCAATCGGGCTTCCGCCGTCGAAGAAGGTGACGCTGCCGGTGGGCGTGGCGGCCGCGCCTCCGTTGCTCACCGTCGCCGTGATCGCCACCTGCTGCCCGTACTGAGACGGGTTGGCCGACGACATCAGCGTGGTGCTCGTGTTGGCCGTGAAGTTGATGTCGAGCACCGGGTGCAGCTCGATGCCGTTCGGGGCGACGCCCGTCTGCCCGTGTTGGAAGTCGAAGAAGGCGACGCCCTTCACCCGGACGGGCACGTTGGCAGTCTGGAAGAACGTGGTCGCCGTGAAACGGCCGTCGAACTTCGCCCTGGAGTTGGTTATCCCCTGCTCGAAAGGACTCGTCGCGAAGATGCGGCCCGGCCCGCTCGGATTCGGCACGAGGGTGCAGGCCGGGAAGGGTATCTCCGCGATCATCGTGTGGCCGGTGCTGTCTTGCAGAACGATGTGGTAATCAACGTCCGTCTCCTTCTTGTAGAAGGTCATCGTCGCGTCCACCACGTACACAGTTCCCTCAGTCGGCTGGATTCGGGAGTTATCCGGTGGCCCCGGCGGGTCGGCCGGGGGAGTAATAGCGCCGAGTTCCTGAATCGTCGTGTGCACGGGGTTATCCAGATTAATCTGAGCCGCGTCGGGGTCTGTGCCGACCTTGACCGTCCAGCGCTCGACGCCGCAACTGGGACTCTGGACGGTGAGTGTGATGGGGGCCGTCGCGATGCGTGCCTGCGCGTCCGTTATCGTGGCGACGATGCTCTTGGCCCCGGTCGTGATGCTCGGCGCGACCGTCGCCCGGAACGAAAAGACCTTGTCGCCAGCGGTCGCGTCGCCGTTCGTGCCGTCGTCGTAGAACTGTTGAGAGGCCGCGCCCCCGATGCTGGTCAGGTCGGCGTTGACGGTGATGTCCGTGCTCGGCGGAGCGCTCGCCGGCGTCACATTGACCGTCAGCAGCGTGTTGCCGGAGGGGTCGAGCGCCGCCGGGGAGGCGATGCCCAATCCCGAAGGCTGCGTCGGGTCGCCGCCGCACTGGTTGACCGGAGACGAACTGTTGCGCGGGATCGGCCCGCTCGTCACGAAGTCGGCGTGGTTGTTGTCGGTGTCGGTGCAGCCGTTCCCGCGCCGCACTGCCGCCGTCGTGTTAGTGAGCACCGGGGCAGCGGCACCGCCTTCGGCGCAGTTCGCGCTGCCGTAGCCGACGAAGTCCACGACCAGACCGCCGAGCGGACAGGGGCCGCTCAGAGGAGTGGTGCTGGCGACCAACGCCACTTTGGAGTTGGTACCGCTCAGAGAGAGAGAGCCGACCACGTCGGGTGTGGGCAGAGGGGTCGTCCCGTTGAGGCCCACGGCTCCCTGAATCAGGTAGTAGTGTCCGGGCTGGATCGTGCCGGAGAGCGGGGTGGGCGGGCCGTTCGTAGCGTTGTTCCAATCTGTGCCCGCCGCCGAGGTGTCCTGCACGCTCCAGCCGTTTATCGTGACGGGGGTCGAGCCGGAGTTGTAAAGCTCGATGAAGTCGTTCGTGTAAGTCGAGCCTGAGTTGCCGCCGCCGCCGTAAACCTGGCTGATCTTGACGGTGGTGGGCGGCGGCACGAAGTTGAAGGTCGCGGTAACGGACTTGTCGCCGTCCATCGTGAGCGAGCAAGGGCCGGTTCCGGTGCACGCGCCGCTCCAACCGGCGAAGGTCGAATTAGCGTCGGCGGCGGGCGTCAGCGTGACCCCCGTGCCGTCCGCATAGGTGGCCGAGCAGATCGGGCCGCAGTTGATGCCGGCCGGCGAGCTGGTCACAGTCCCCGTGCCCGTCCCGGTGCGACTCACGCTTAGAACTCTCTGCGTCGAGGCGAAGTTCGCCGTCACGGCGCGATCAGCGCCCATCGCGACGCTGCAAGTGTTCCCCGAAGTGGAGTCGCAGCCGACCCAGCCCGTGAAGGCCGAATTAGCGCCGGCAGTAGGCGTCAGGGTTACCAGAGTTCCGTTGGTGTACGTGGCCGTGCAGGTTGGGCCGCAACTGATGCCGGACGGCGCGCTGGTCACGGTCCCTGTGCCCGTCCCGGTGCGACTCACGGTCAGAGTCCTCTGCGTCGAAGCGAAGGTCGCGGTCACGCTGCGCGCGGCGCTCATCGTGACGGTGCAGGGGCCTGTCCCCGTGCAGTCGCCGCTCCAGCCCGTGAAGGTCGAGTTAGCGCCGGCAGTGGGCGTCAGAGTTACCGGCGTCCCGCTGCTGTAGGAGGCCGAACACGTCGTGGGGCAACTGATGCCGGCCGGCGCGCTGGTTACGCTTCCCACGCCGGTTCCCGCGGTGCTCACGGTCAGGTTGAAATTCGTCGGCGTCGCGCCGGACGGGGCTAAGGCGACGCCGCGGAAAGCCTTGTTCGTGCCGGCGGTGGCGATGGTCGTGAATGAATCACCAGCCGAACCTGTATCGGTGACTGTTACAAGTTTGCTCGCACTGTCAGCCGTCGTAGCCCATAAGACCGGCTGTCCAGAGCCATTGACTGACATCGTCACTCCGCGTAAACCGGTAGTGAGTCCGGCGGTGAAAGTCTTTGAGAGACTCCACGTTCCACCGGTTAACGTCCACTTTTGTAATCCACCACCCGAAGCTATTGCTCTATCATCTGCAACATAAACCGTGCTGGGATTAAAAAACACAAACACGTGGGGCGACGGGCCTGTGGCAGTTGGAAATCCTGGTAGGAGCGTTGTCGTTTGCCCACTTGCTGTCGGAGTACCTGTCCCGACCGTAGCGACCCCTTGAAAAGTACCGGAGGCTGAAGTTATGTAAAGTTGATTATTGAAGATGTTAGTCGCCCGCGTATTAGCCGGGGACGAGCTAAGCTGTGTCGAAGTCGTTCCACCGAAAGTCGCGTAGCGGATGCCCAACGACGAAGTGGTCATCCACATCTCTGTACCATTAGTGCTCGTCGCGCCGCGCGCGTTGCCGGGGGAAATGTTGTCAGCGAGCGCGGTTGTCGTATCCACTGTTCCCGAAGCATCAACGCGACCGATGACGCGGTTGACGGACGAAGAATTGGAAGTTGTGACGCCACTGGTGCCAACGCTTGCGTCATAGCCGGCCAGAATCAGGTAGCGGCCATCGGTTGACCGCGTCAGATAGCCTTCGGTAGTAGCCGTGCCGCTGGCCGTCAGCCGCTTGTTCGGGACGCTGACGGCGGTCGGCAGAGCTATTGACTGCACGAGTGTGCCGTTGGTTGCGTACTCGTCCAGAAAGACCGTCGTCGCGGCGCTGCCCAAGGCGGCGCTGCCGTCGCCCACTCGGTAAACGACCAGATCGCCCGACGTGAAGGCCGGCGGGGCGAGGGGCGCGGCGAGGCTGGCCGCGATACCCGCGGCGGCGGCGGCGTTCAGGGTGGGCGCGCCCGACGGCCCGTCGACGCCGAAGCCCGCCAGCGTCGCGACGCCCGTCCCGTTCGGAGCGGAAGCTGCTGAGGCGGGGGATGCTGTCGGGGCGGAAGCTGCCGCGAAGCCGTGGACGAGTGCGAGGGCGAGTGCAAAGAGGGGAACGGATAGTATGATGAAATAACGGGTGATATGCTTCGGGCGCAGGCAGACAGACAGTCGCCTGCGTATGGGTGGGCGCATTGGACTTTCCTTTCGTAGCTTAAACTAGGGTTGGCGTATTCCCGAGGGCAGTCGGAAAAGACGCAGTAGTGCGAAGGTCGCAGCAGCTTTTACTCGATATTCACTCCGCAGTCAAGCTTAGGGGTGGCTCAGACCTGTAATATCAGACCTGTAGTAGATGAGTAACCCCGAATAACCGTTGGTTACATCGGGTGAGAAAAGAGTCGGGCAGGGTTAAAAACATTATGCCGGGTTAAAAACAAAAGGCGGAAACGAAAGGCCGAACGGCGAGCCGGAAGAACTACTGTCTTCCGGCTCGCCGTTCGGCCTTCGTGCTCGCGGCGGCTCACTTGAGCGGCCCGCCACTTCTTCACCTGCTAAACCCTCTCGAAGATGATGGCGATGCCCTGGCCGCCGCCGATGCAGGCCGAAGCCAGTCCGTAGCGACCGCCGCGGCGTCGAAGCTCAAGGAGCGCCGTCAGGACGAGGCGCGTGCCCGAAGCGCCGAGCGGGTGGCCGAGGGCGATTGCGCCGCCGTTGACGTTCGTCTTCGAGCGGTCGAGTCCGAGTTCCTTTTCGACGGCGAGGTACTGGCAGGCGAACGCCTCGTTGACCTCGACCAGATCAATCCGGTCGAGTTTCAGGTTCGCCTTCTCAAGCGCCTTGCGGACGGCGGGCACGGGGCCGATGCCCATCAAGTCAGGCTCGACGCCCGCGTAGGCCCACGACACGACGCGGCCCAGGGGCTTCGCGCCCTTCTCTTTGACGTAATCCTCGCCCGCGATGACGAGCATCGCCGCCCCGTCAACGATGCCGGAGGCGTTGCCGGCGGTGACGAAGCCTTCACGGCTGAAGGCCGTCGGCAGTTTCGACAGGACTTCGAGCGTCGTGTCGGGGCGCAGGTGGTCGTCCCGTTCGACGACCTTCACCCCTTTGCGCGTCTTCACCTCGACGGGGACGATCTCCTCGGCGAAGACGCCCGCCTCTTGCGCACGCGCGGCCTCCCGCTGCGAGCGGAGCGCATACTCGTCCTGCTCCTCGCGAGAGATTTCGTACTTGCGCGCGAGGTTCTCTGCCGTGCCCGCCATCGTCGTGTTGCAGTAGGTGTCTAAGAGCGCGACCATCAGGGAGTCTTCGAGCTTGCCCTGGCCCAAAGCGAAGCCGCTGCGCGCGCCGTAGATGACGTGCGGGGCCATGGACATTGACTCCATGCCGCCGACGAGGCAGGTGCGCGCCTCGCCCAACAGGATCATGTGCGCGCCGCTGATGATTGACTGAATGCCGCTGCCGCACAGTCGGTTGACCGTGAGTGCCGGGCGGTCGGCGGGGACATTCGCCTTCAAGGCGACGTGGCGCGCACCGTAGATGGCGTCGCCCGAAGTCTGCAAGGCATTGCCGACGACCGTGTGGTCAATCTCTTCCGCCGCGACGCCCGTCGCAGAGAGCGCGCCGCGCGCGGCGGTCGCCGCCAGGTCAATCGCCTTCACGTCCTTCAAAGCGCCCACGTACTCCGTCATCGGCGTGCGCCTGCCGCCGAGTATGAAGATGTCTTGAGCCATAGTGATTATTGGATGAACCTCGCGGTGGAAAATGTGCCTGTAGAAATAACCTCGGAGTGTAGCCGAGGCCCGGCGGACGCGTCAATTTATGAAGCATTCAGCGATCAGCAAACAGCTTTCAGCTTCACGCCTCCGACGGGAGCGTGATTCTCTTCCGGCGGGTGAAACCGATAAGAGTTAAAAAGCTGTAAGCTGAAAGCTGACCGCCGAGTGCTTCAATCCGTGAACCGGTGCCCGGCGCGGTAGCGGTGGAGGAGTTCTTCGAGGAAGCCTTCGTAGGTGAACTCGGCGGGGTCGAAGGCGGGGCGGAGCTTGTAGAGGATGGGCGTGGCGACGCGCCAGGCCATCCACTGCCGGGGCGCTTCCTCCAAGTCCCAGCGCCTTCGCAGGAACGCCTCGACCACTTCGATCTCGGCTTCGGCGAGCGCTTGGACGTTGGCCGTAAACGGCACGGGCTTGAACGAGCGGCGCAGGGCCGCGTCGGAGGTCGGGGCCGAGAAGACCTGGTCGAAGCTGGGGGCCTGCGCCTCTCGCTCGCGCACGACCACCGTGCCTGCGACCATGTCGCCTACTCGCTGGTCGCGGCTGCTGACGAAGACCGCGACGAGGCCGATTGAGTAGAAGGGGAACGGCTCCATGTCGAAGATGCGGACGAGGTTTCGCGCCGCCGCCTCCCAGAAGGTGACGGGCCGCCCGTCCTCGCGTATAACGCGCAGGCGGAGCCAGCGCTTGCCCGGCGTCTGCCCGTTCCACGCCCACTCGAAGAGCGCGAAGTAGCCCGACCAGACGAGGAACAAGAGGACGACGGCCACGGCTAGGAGCCACTTCGGCGCATCCTTCACGCGCTCATACAGGCCCGCCGCGTTCCCCAGCCAGGCGAACAGGAGGATGACGGCGAGTATCACGACGACTTGCAGGAAGTGGTCGAAGGCGCACGCAAGGAAACGGTTGCCGATTGACGCCAGCGCGAAGTGAAGGGGGACGCGCTCCGGCGTCTCGATCACCAAAGTCTCGTCGGTTGGGACGGCTGCCGACATTCTCTACGAACTCAACGCGAATGAGTGGGATCAATGAGCAGGATAGAAAGTTTCCGCTCAAGCTTTCGCGGCCTTGAAGAAATCTGTCGCCGTTAATCAACGGAGGGTTCGGGCGTCTCCTGCGTGGGCGCGTCGAGGCGGAGCGCGCCGAGCTGCTGGAACATCGTCATGAAGTCGAAGTTGTTCCAGGCCTCGACGATCTTGCCCTGCGAGATGCGCACGATGCTCATGCCCGTGAACTCGACTGGCTGGTCGGTCGCCGCGAACCCCAGCGAGTCGCCGCGGTGGCGACCGCGCACCCTGCAACGCGCCGCGACCTTGTCGCCCTCGGCTATCGCGTCCTCGACTGTGACCTCGATTTCGGGGAACGCCTCGCGGAACTTGCGGAAGAAAGGCTTGAACCCTTCGGGG
>Ga0209577_10003471_pt1 | contig 14841 bp, 8 predicted proteins | sample GraSoiAngelo_109_FD_185874 | JGI IMG/M metagenome (GOLD analysis project Ga0209577, IMG submission 185874) | Grasslands soil microbial communities from the Angelo Coastal Reserve, California, USA - 14_0903_12_20cm (SPAdes) (version 2) | ecosystem: Environmental > Terrestrial > Soil > Grasslands ...
GGACGCGAGTGCAATCGGCGCGCCTGTCCATCGACAACTTGTCCGTAACGTGGTTGTTCGCCGCCGCGTCAACTCCATCGTCCGGCGGCTTACCTTGAGTGACATAGAGGAAGGGGAATTGATGCCTGCGTTTCCATTAAGAGTCATTGCCCGAATCAAGGCCAAGTCCGATGCAGTTAGCGAAGTCCGCGAATTGTTATGCGGCCTAATGGAACCCACTCGTAAAGAGTCCGGCTGCATCAGCTATGAATTGCTTCAGAACAGAGACGATCCGACGGACTTCACTTTCGTGGAGGAATGGGAGACCGACGCGGCTTTTGAAAATCACGCGGCAAGCGACCACATCAAAGCGATCGGACCGAAGCTGCAACCAATCGTGGCGGACCCTCCGGACATCAGGACGTACCTAGCTGTTAAGTGAGAACGGACGCAATCGCCCCCTGAGAATATGAAATGCTTATCTCGCGGGGTGAAGTCCAACGTTGATATGGCGGCAATCCTGTGGTGGAAACCACTAAACTCGTCTGCCATGGAGGAACAGGTTTGCTCTATATGATTATCGAACATTTTAGGAATCAGGATCTTCCCATATATCGACGCTTTCGGGATCGCGGCCGACTGGCTCCAGAGGGTTTGCAATACATATCAAGCTGGGTCGACTTAAACCTCGAACGATGCTTTCAATTAATGGAAACCGAGCATTCCGAACATCTCGACGCTTGGATTGCCAATTGGGATGATCTTGTTGAATTTGAGGTTTATCCGGTGATTTCCTCAAAGGAGGCGGCCGAAAAAGTTTCGGCGCGCCTATGAACCGTGGCGAACAAATCGGACCCGAGCCGCGGGGGCGTGTTTCTCAACTTGCTTGGTGCAGCGAAGGCTGCTTTTGATTCGCGCCGCCGCGTCAACTCAGGCGCTCGATTGTCTTAACTGATGTCACACGAATTGCCCCTTACGTTTTCCTTTTCTCCTTTGCTGCTGGAGGCAGAGTGAAAGGTATCAACCCTGGAAGGATTGTGATCAGCATACTGCTATTCGTCGTGGCGTGTTATCCGCTCGTCAATGCTCAGCAAACATCGTCTTCTTTGCCGTGGAGCGAGTTGTCTCCAGGGCCCTACGGCGTAGGTTACAAAGTGATCTACGGCGTCGATCGCTCCCGCACGTGGCGAGTCACCCGCCCGTATAACAGGGAATTTGCACCCGACTTAGATGGGCGGCCTGTAAGAGTGAGCGTCTGGTATCCGGCAATCATTCGCCCGGGCGCTTCACCGATGCGAATTTCCGACTACACTCATCCTTTGGGGCCGAGCAATTTCGCAGAGCCCAATGCGTTTCTTGAGCGGCGCGACCGCCGAGTCATGGCAGAGATGGCGCCTTCCGAAGCGCTTGCATCAATGCTCGCAACGCCGATGAACGCTTATGCAATGGCACCGCCCGCGGGTGGGCGATTCCCGCTGGTTCTCTATTCGGGCGGTGTCAATTCTTATACTCTGTCAAACGGAATCCTGGCGGAGTTGCTTGCGAGCCACGGTTACATCGTTGCTACGGTTCCTTCCCTCGGCCCGTCGAATCAGCAGCCCGAGCAAACGTTCACACCTGCGGAGGTTGAAGCGTCGGTTCGTGATCTTGAGTTTGCATGGGAATTACTTCGGGATCAACCAGATGTCGACAATTCGAAACTTGGGATCTTCGGACATAGTCTCGGCGGAACCGTAGCCATGATCTTCGCGATGCGAAACGCAAACGTTTCCGCGGTGGTCGGGCTCGATGGAACTTACGGGTTTACGGAGGGAAGCACTTCGCTAACAAATCACTTCGGTTACTCACCGCAGACGATGCGAGCTGCCATGCTTGACCTGCGCCGGGCCGGTGCGACGCTTAACCTGAGCGGCGTCGAAGCCTTTCACCACTCTGATCGTTATTTCATTACCCTCGCAAACGTTTTACATGGAGACTTCACAACCTTCGTTGTAGTCGCGAGGGCCTTTCACCTTAGTCCGCCGACGAATCCGCCCAGCGGGTGGAGCAGAGAGACAGGGTATCAAGGCTTTCAGCAAACCTGTCGAATCGTGAACGAATTTCTGGACGCGAAGCTGAAGGGAAATTCAAAAGGCGCGGCGCTTAAGATGAACATGGACCAAGTGGCGGGTGCAACTTTCAGGCATGACCCGGCACTACCATCGCCGCCTTCTTCTGCCGAGTTCGCCGCATTAATCAGCGATAAGGGCTTCGACGCTGCGATGCAGGTCGTTGATCGTTTTCGCCGCGATGAGCCGGGCGAGAGCGTGATTGACGAACGTGCGATGAATTCGCTTGGTTACAGCCTGGTTGGAGAGCATCGCCTTGATGAAGCCATCGGTGTGCTCAGGCTGGTCGTATATGTATTTCCCGATTCCGCAAACGCCGAAGACAGCCTCGGTGACGCGTACCTCGCCAGGGGTCAGAGCGAGAAGGCGCGGGCTGCATATCAGAAGGCCCTGGCACTTGCATCTAACGATCCGAGATTCGATTTCGAAACAAGGAAATCATTCGCCAAGGATGAGCGGACAAAAATTGAACAGTTGAAACCGTAGGGCTCTGCGGCTAGGACAAGATTTGTTATTAGAACCTCAGAGATAAGACATTAAGCGACGGACGGTTCATTAGTCGAAACATCGCCATCGTTCTTTGATCGTCACGGCTCCGAGCGTTTCTCACGTTTCTTCTTTCATATTATGATTGTTATCTAAAGCACATATGACTCGGTTAATGAACAAAACATCTTTTAGTGTCGGATCAGCAACCTTCGGCGACGGCCGTCTAACAATTATCGCCGGGCCCTGTGTAATCGAATCCGAGGAGCACGCGTTGATGATGGCGCGCGAGTGTGCCGCGCGCGCGCGCAATGTCGGACTCGGCTTTGTTTTCAAAACTTCCTTTGATAAAGCGAATCGATCTTCGATCAAGAGCTTTCGCGGCCTGGGGATGGAAGCCGGTCTGCAGATCCTGGAAAATATTAAGAATGAAGTGGGCGTGCCCGTGCTCACAGATATTCATGATGTGGCCCAAGTCGAGCGTACGGCCGAAGTTGCCGACGTACTTCAAATTCCCGCGTTCCTTTGTCGGCAAACAGATTTAATTCTGGCGGCGGCGCAATCAGGTTGCGCGGTTAATATCAAGAAGGGACAGTTCCTGGCGCCGGCAGACGCGCGCAACATCGTTGAGAAAGCGCAAGCAGCTGGCTGCGAGCGCGTGATGATCACGGAACGCGGGGTAAGTTTCGGCTATAACAATCTGGTAGTCGACATGCGTTCGTTTCCTATCATGAGCGAGTTTGGCGTGCCGGTCGTATTTGATGTGACGCATTCGCTTCAACTTCCGGGTGGCCTGGGCCATGCAACCGGAGGTTTATCGCAGTACATCGAACCACTCGCGCGCGCGGGCGTTGCCTGTGGGGTCGATGCGGTATTCATGGAAGTTCACGAGACGCCTGAGCGTGCTCCTTCGGATGGGCCTAACATGTTGCCATTGGAACGGATGGAACCATTGCTCGAAAGCCTGCGAGATATTCACGCACTGGCGCAACGGAGTAGAACATTGAAAAATGAAAAATGAAAAATGCAAATTTCAAATTGGCGCGGCGCACTACTGCAAAGGCCTAGGGCGCCTGAGGCTGCGAAACAAATTTACAATTTTCATTTTGCAATTTTCAATTTTCAATATCGGGTCGCAAAAAACCACGAGTGAAATCGAATAGTTGATACGAACAAATGAGATTCATCTATTTCTGCTTTCTTTGCATCATCATCCTTCCAATCAATGCCCGCGCTCAGGAAGAAGCGCGCGCCGCGTGGCAGGTAACGAACTTCGATATCACGGTGAATAATCCCGGCGGCGAACGCGCCCTCAGCTCGCGCGCGACGGTGTCGGTCCGAAATGTGGGACTTGGCTCGGGCGCGACTCTTACTCTGCGGCTCAACTCAAAGGCGGAGGTCAAGTCTGTTACCGTCGGTGGATCATCCGCGAGTTACAAATCGCTTCCCGAACCGCGCGGTGGCGCGCAACGCATTACGATTACTCTGCCGAGCGCAGTTGCAGCAAACCAAACCGCCGCCGCGACCGTTGAGTATCGTTTGCCGGTGGAAGAAAATTCGGGGCTGGCTGCCATCTCGCCGATCGCCTTTCAGTTCCTGCCGTCGACGTTGTGGTATCCATCGCCGAACACCTCGTTCGCAGTGCGTGGCGCAGATTATGCACCGTTTCGTTTGACTATCAACGGCGCCGCAGCAATCTCATCCGGGACCGAAAAGAGCGCGAGCGGTAACAGCGTGTTCGAGCAATCATTCAATGCGCTGCCTTTTTTTGTGGCTGGATCGTGGGATCAAGTTGACGGTGGTGCGAACGCGAAAGGCATTACTGCATATTTGCCAAAGGGCTCGGGCGGCGACGAACACAAGCAGGCCGAAGGATTGATCTCGCTTACGAATGACGCGCGTTCGTTCTTTGGCAATCTGTTCGGTTCTACCACTGACGTGCCGCTGCGTTTGGTGAGCGTGACACGCGGGGGTGGGTTTGACAGCGCGGGAACGATTTTGCTCGGCGCGGGATCGGTTGGTCGCAAGAAAGTCGATGCGGTTACCGCACTCGCGATTGGCGAAGCCATCGCCCGGGTTTGGATCGGCGCCGACAGTCCGGTGCGCGGCGAAGGCCATGGCGTCGTGCGCGAAGGTTTGGCGCGATTTCTAGCCACGCTTTTTATCGAAAAAGAATTTGGCGCGGAAGCAGCAGAAGCTGAGCGCGCCCGTCAACGTCTGGCGTATTCATCGATTGCCAAACGAGACGGTCCGCTGTCGCGAACGACGCCGCTCGACAACACCTATTTCAATTCAGTCGCAAACAAAGGCGCCATGGTCTGGCGTTTGATAGATCATGTTGTCGGACGAGACGCATTCGTCGCTACCCTGCGCGCGTCTCTGACCGGCGCGAAGACTGCGCCGGACGGATTATCCCTTGCGGGTTTGCGCAGCGCCTTTATCAATCGAGGCGGAGCGTCGTTGAAAGCACTCCTCGATCAGCAACTCGATCAGCCTACCGACACGGATCTAATGGTCGGCCTCCCACATTTGGAAGGCGGGCAATGGATAGCCGCTCTGCGGAATCTTGGATCCACCGCGGTTACCGTGAATGTTGCCGCTATGACTGATGCCGGACAGGAAGTCAGCGCCTCTGCAACGATCGACGCTCACGATTTTGGGCAAGCGGCGTTTCGCAATGCGTCCAGGATTGTGCGCGCCGAAGTCGATCCTGAGAAGTTCTATCCGCAGGTCGACTACTCGAATGACGCAGCGCCACGCCCGCCGGAAGTCGCGAGTTCGTTGGCCGAAGCGACGCGGCTGTTTGGCGCGCAGGAATACGCGAAGGCCGAAAGCCTCGCACGCGAGTTACTGGCGTCATCGCCCCGCACGCAGGAAGGACGGATCATTCTGGCGCGCACGCTGCTTGCCGAAAGCAAAACGGATGAAGCCGAACGCGAGTTCAAGCAACTTGCCGGCCGCGTTGGCCTGGTCAAACATTGGCGTGGGCGAAATTGCGTTGAAGCGCGGACAGGGCGCGGAAGCCGCCCGCAATTTCACGGACGCAGTGCGCGCCGACGCCGAGTACGCTTCGACCTTGACGGCGCGCGCCGAACGGATTCGGGCCGAAACCGCGGCCAACGTTTCGCCTGGCGTTGATGAGTCAATCCGAAGCTTTATCAATCAACTCGACGGAGCACTTCGCAGTGGGCGACAATCTGAGATCGGGCCACTGATAGTTCCAGGCGAATTGGCGAAATTCGTTCGCGGTGCGATCGGCACGCAACCAGAGGCTTGGCAAACGCGAGTTTTACGATCCGAACAACTCGATGCGAATCGCGTGGCTCTGGATGTGGCGTTGAATACCAAACAGTTGGGCGCTGAACACTCTGGCACCGCAGTTTTCATTTTGGCGCGCGTCGGTGGCGCATGGAAACTGAATGCGATCGAATTCTTTGAAGTGAAGTAGAGTTAGAGCCGTCCGATCCGTGTCAGAACCGCGAGCGGTAGCGACCGGATCATTTGTAATTTGTCATTTACCATTTTTCATTTACCATTTGCAGAGCGGCGATTAGTAGCTAACTCCCGATGACAAATGAAAAATGTCAGATTTCAAATGACAAATGATCCGGTCGCTACCGCTCACGGTTCTGACACGGCGGAAGAGATGAACAACTTACAAACAAAACTAGACGTCCTTCGTGAGCGGATTTGCAATCTCGCATCTGCCGTCATTGCTTTTTCCGGCGGGGTCGATTCGACGTTCGTTTTGCGCGTTGCGCACGACGTGCTTGGGGACCGAGTCATCGGCGTCACCGCATTAAGCGAATCGCTGCCGAGTGGAGAATTGGAAGCAGCTCAGAAGCTCGCCGATCAGATCGGCGCGCGGCACGTTGTACTGCGGACCTTCGAAACGCAAGACGAGAACTATCTCGCGAACGCGGCGAACCGTTGTTACTTCTGCAAGATAGAGATGTATTCGCGAATTAAGGCGTTCGCGCAAAAGGAGGAGATCGAGTGCGTGCTCGATGGACTAAATCAGGATGATTTGTTCGATCGGCGGCCCGGCCGCGCCGCGGCGATGGAGCATGGCGTGATCTCGCCCCTAGTTGATGCAGGTCTGAAAAAGACGGAAGTCCGCGAGTTGTCGCGCGAAATGGGATTGCCGACATGGGACAAACCGGCGCTCGCTTGTCTGTCTTCGCGTATTCCGCATGGCACGCCGATAACTCTGCAAGCGCTGAATCAAGTCGATCGCGCGGAAAGTTATCTACGAAAGCTGGGTGTGGGCCAAGTCCGCGTGCGGCATCACGGGGACACGGCGCGTATCGAAGTCGAGCCGCCCGATTTTCTGCTGGTTAGAAAGCGAGAGAGGGAAATCGCAGCACATCTCAATTCGCTTGGTTTCGCTAATGTCGTGCTTGACCCTGAAGGATATCGTTACAGAACGGGGAGCGGTAGCGACCCGATCACAGACTCAACCTGGGAAAAGCCTCTTGCTACCGCTCGCGGTACTGACACTGGTTTCTGATGCAAGCCGAAAGAATTCGCGAACTCCTTGATGAAGTGCGTACCGGAGCGCGCACTGTCGAAAGCGCGCTCGATCAATTACGCGATCTGCCGTTTGAAAATCTGGGCTATGCGCGGCTCGATCACCATCGGGCATTGCGCAAGGGTTTTCCCGAAGTTGTTTTTTGTGAGGGAAAGCGCGTCCATCAGATTGTTGAGATTCTCGAGCGACTCACACAGAAACATTCAGCCGTGCTCGCGACGCGGGCCTCGCGCGAAGTTTATGATGCAGTCCACGATCGTTTTCCTGCCGCCAGATACTTCGATGATGCTCGAATAATTCAACTGGGATTGAACGGAACCAACCCGACTAAGACGACTGTGTTAGTTATCTGTGCGGGAACTGCCGACGTTCCGGTTGCCGAGGAGGCAGCAGTGACCGCGGGCGCGCTCGGCAGCAGCGTTGAAAGACTCTACGACGTCGGCGTGGCCGGGGTTCATCGTCTGCTCGCCGCGCGCGATTCATTGAAGGCTGCAAATGTGATCGTGGTGGTGGCGGGAATGGATGGCGTCTTGCCGGCAATTGTAGGCGGCTTGGTCGCAGCGCCGGTGATTGCCGTGCCGACTAGTATTGGGTATGGCACCGGACTTGGCGGAACGGCGGCGCTGATGACGATGTTGAATGCGTGCGCGCCAGGAATCGCCGTAGTAAACATCGACAACGGCTTTGGCGCTGGTTATCTCGCGCACCTGATCAATGCGCGCGGTTCCTGCATGGCCGTAGCGAACGGCGTCTAGAGTACCGACTTCAGTCGGGCTTTTAATTATCCGGACGGAAAAGCCCGACTGAAGTCGGTGCTCTATGCGCCGTTCGCCTACGTTTGCCTCATTTCACCTGGGGGTTACATGAAACGGAAAACTAACGATCTCAATCTTCGTGCGCAGCGCATCAAGCTGCTCCTGATGGACTGCGACGGCGTGATGACCGACGGCCGGATCATGCTCCTGGAGAACGGCGACGAGCAGAAGACTTTCAACGTGCGCGACGGGCATGGCATCGTGTTGTTTCATCGCGCGGGCTTGAAGACGGGAATCATTTCAGGTCGCAGCTCCAGCTTCGTACAAAAGCGCGCCTGGGAATTGGGCATGCCGCAGGAGTTTGTTTGGCAAGGCTGCCATAACAAAATCGAGACCTTCGAGGACGTGCTCGCACGCGCGCAACTCGAGACGAGCGCAGTCGCGTTTATTGGCGACGACGTTACCGATATTCCAATCATGCAACGCGTTGGATTTGCCGTAGCAGTTGCGGATGCGGAGGAGGGCACAAAGCGAGCCGCGCATTTCGTGACGGAACGTACCGGCGGCCATGGCGCCGTACGCGACGTAACTGATCTCATCCTCAAAGCCCAGGGGAAATGGGACGAGTTGATGAAGCGCTACACCGGATAGAACCGCCATCCGTAGTCGGGGTTGATCTCGGATGATGATTGGCGGTCGACGAAAGAGGAGCGTCGTGACGGTAAACATCGCGCGCAAGCGTGATGCGCTCTCTTTTGCTGTGAAACGTCTGAAAGTTGTGATAATTTTCCGGATCGGTTGAGGTCAATTCCGGAGCGCAGAGATTTAGCTAAACGATCATGACGCCTCAGCGGTTTCAACAGATCTCCCAGATTTACCATGCAACTCTGGAGCGCGAGCCGGAGCAACGCGCGGCCTTCCTGCAACAGTCCTGCGGTGGAGATCGAGACCTGCGCCAAGAGGTTGAGTCCTTACTTGCAAGCGAAAAGAGCGCCGAAGCTTTCTTCTCGTCTAAGGGAACGAAGGAGAAGGCAAAGAGGCTGGGTGGTAAACCGTCTCAATCGCTTGTTGGCCGAACGCTAGACAATTACCAGGTGCTCTCGCTGCTGGGAGTCGGCGGCATGGGTGAAGTCTATCGGGCCCGCGACACTAAGCTCGGACGTGAGGTGGCGATCAAGGTGCTGCCGGCAGGTTTCGCTTCTGGCTCCGACCGACTGCGTCTCGAGAGGGAAGCGCGGGCTGTTTCCGCCTTGAATCATCCGAATATTCTGACCATCTATGAAATCAAAGAAGTGGACGAGCACCTCTTCATCGCCACAGAGTTCGTTGATGGCGAAAACCTTCGTGAGCGCATAAGAAACGGGCGTATGAAACTTGCCGAGGTGCTCGACGTGGCCATCCAGGTCGCGAGCGCCCTTTCAGCGGCGCATGCAGCCGGAATTGTGCATCGAGACATCAAGCCTGAAAACATCATGCTTAGGCGCGATGCTTTGGTGAAGGTCCTGGATTTCGGACTGGCAAAACTTACGGACCCGGAATCGACAATAACGGGCCCGGAAGAAGTCACCCTGCAGCGGTTCAGTACCGAACCAGGGGTTGTGCTTGGCACTTCTGTTTACATGTCACCGGAGCAAGCGCGAGGTCTCCCGCTTGACACACGCACGGACATTTGGAGTCTCGGCGTGGTGCTGTACGAGATGATCGGCGGCCACTTGCCGTTCGCAGGCGCGACTAAGAGCGACGTGATCGTTTCAATACTGGAAAGAGAACCTCCGCCTCTGGAAGACGATGCGCACGAACCGGCAATCGAGCTGAAGTGGATCCTTCACAAGGCCCTCAGGAAAGAACGGGAGGAGCGTTATCAAACAGCCAGGGAGTTACTCGGTGATCTGAAAGATGTAAGACGTGAATTGGACACCCAGACTACGCGCGAAAGATCGATTAGGCCTGAACTTTCAGGCCGGGCAAAACGAAGCAAGCGAGGCAGCCTATTCGCTCTCTCGCTGGCGCTGATAACAATCGCGGGTATCGCTCTCGCTTTGTACAAGTTCGTTGGTCGAAAACAGCCCAACGTAGTGCTGCCGGCAGCGAAGGTCGTACCTTTCACCACGTTTCCCGGGCGCGAGCTGCAACCAACTTTTTCGCCCGATGGCAACCAGATCGCCTTCGCGTGGAACGGCGAAAAGCGTGATAACTTCGATATCTATGTCAAGTTGGTTAACACCGGAACGCCACCGTTACGGCTCACGTCTAACCCGGCTGATGACCTCTTTCCGGCCTGGTCGCCCGATGGTCGTGAGATCGCGTTTGTCCGGCAGTCAGGATCCGACGTCAGCATCTTCGTAGTTCCGGCCCTGGGCGGGCCTGAACGCAAGTTGTACTCGGGGACCTCAGCATTTCTCTTGCTGTATGACTATGGCAACGGGCTTTCCTGGTCTCCGGATGGGAAATATCTGGCCTTCTCAGGACAACGCTCGCCTCGGGAACCCAATAGCATTTTCTTGCTCTCGCGTGAAAGTCTGGAAACGCGCCAGATCACGACACCGCCCGCGGGATTCCTTGGTGATTCGACTCCAGCATTCTCCCCTGACGGGAAAGTTCTGGCTTTCGTTCGGGGGGCTTCAAGTCGTGACGTTGAGATATACACTATGCCGGCCGCTGGCGGCGAACCGAAGCGCCTAACTTTCAACAATCGCAGTGGTAGAAGTCTTGCTTGGACTGCTGACGGCCGCGAGATCCTATTTTCGTTGTGGGCCTCCGCAACCTTTAGACTCTGGAGAGTTTCAGCCACAGGCGGTACGCCAGAGCAGTTGGCGGTAGGACAGGGTGGTTCCACGCTGGCTATTTCGCGACAGGGAGACCACCTCGCTTATTCACAAGAATCCAGGGACACTGACATCTGGCGAGTTGCGACATCTGGTTCTACCAGCATGCGTCCGACCAGGTTAATCTCGTCAACACGTCTGGATTATGGTCCGCAGTACTCTCCAGACAGCAAGAGAATCGCTTTCACGTCAGGTCGATCCGGAAGCAACGAGATCTGGGTGTGCGATGCCGATGGCCTAAATCCGATGCAGTTGACTTCGTTCGGCGGTCCTGATGTGGGCTCTCCACGCTGGTCCCCCGATGGCCGACAAGTCGCCTTCGATTCTGTAGCGACGGGCAATCGGGATATCTTTGTGGTCAGTGTTGAAGGAGGCAAACCACGCCGCCTCACCGAAGACAGTTCCGATGAAGTACGACCGAGTTGGTCGCGAGATGGCCGTTGGATCTACTTCGGTTCCAATCGTACCGGAGATTGGCAGGTGTGGAAGGAGCCCGCCGAAGGAGGTCGTGTTGTGCAAGTGACCCAACAAGGTGGCCGAGAGGCCATCGAATCCTTTGATGGCAACCTTCTTTACTACACCAAGAGCTTTGGTATCCCCGGCATTTGGAAGGTACCTGTGACGGGCGGTGACGAGACACGCGTCCTGGATGAAGCCCTCCAGGGGTTTTGGGCTTTGCTTGATAACGGCATTTACTTCGTGAATCCGAAGACGACGCCGCATCCCACCATTGACTTCTTCAACTTCGCCACCGGTCGTACCAGCCAGGTTGCGGTAATCGAGAAAGAACTTCAATTGACTTCTCCAAGTCTCGCCGTCTCTCCCGATGGTCGATGGCTTCTCTATGCGGAAGTGGACGATTTTGAAAACGATATCATGCTGGTTGAAAACTTCCGCTGACGAAAACCTCTTCGCGGCTTGGCACGAAAAGTCGTTCGCACCACCGCAGAATTCTTTCGGCCAACTCTATCTCATTCACACCTGGCTTTAGCCAGGTGAACTGCGCCAAGCTAAGACTGGAAACCGTTTAAACGGTTTCCCATTCTCTTGACATTCCCGATCACCCGGCTGTGAATGAGAAGAAGCTCAACCTTCTTTTTTGTGCAAGCACTTCTTCGCGTATTCCGCCGCGTGCACATCGTTGCCAGGCCGTTCAGATTTCCACCGATCACACTCCAAACAAGAGAATCACATTTCTCAGCGTCGCAGTCATCATTACACTGGACCGGACCCTCAAAGGCGCATAGAATGCGCATGTCATATTCGGGTGCGCGGCAAATCCTATGCAAACCAGTCTCCTCCGGCGCCAGAGCAACAAAGGCCTTGATTCACATCCTTGCTAATGACAAGCGAACACGAGAATTTGGTCATGAGACGCTGGGCGCTGTTTGGTTTGATCGTTTTGTGTATGCTTGCTCTTTCAGCGCCGACTCGCGCACAGGGCTTTGGCAAAATAGTTGGAACGGTCTCAGATCCCTCCGGAGCCGTGATTGCGAACGCGAAGCTCACCGCCACCGAAGCCGGCAAAGGCTTTTCGCGAACTGCCAGCACTGACTCTGACGGTTACTTTGTGCTCGACTCGCTTCGCCCCGCGCAATACGACTTGACCATCGAAGCAACTGGTTTCCACACCTTCGTCCAAAAGGCTGTGACCCTGCTGACGGATCAAACGCTGACGCTGAACGTTAACATGCAGGTTGGTACGGTGACGGCAACCGTTTCGGTGGTGGCCGGCAACAACCAGGTCGACACTTCGACTCCCACAATGAAACAGGTTATCGAATTGTCAAGGATCGCTGAGTTACCCTCGAATGGTCGTAATGTAGCTGAACTAACGCTCTCAATTCCGGGCTCGAGCGGTTTTGCAAATGCACCGAATCCAACCTCAGGGACTGCGGGAGGCGCTCTCCAGGGAGCCACCAAGACGTTCCCCGGCGCGGTAGCGATCGCCGTGAATGGTTCGCGGCAAAACCAGATCAGTTATCAACTAGACGGCGGCAATTACGTCGACGAGTATACCAACGTCAATCAGCCATTCCCCATGCCGGACGCGCTTCAGGAGTTCAGCGTGCAGACCAGCAACTACAGCGCGGAATACGGCCAGAATGCTGGAGCTGTGGTGAACATCATCACCAAGTCGGGCACCAATAAGTTACATGGCAGCGGGTTTGAATTTGTGAGGACGCCGGCCTTAAACGCGAGGCGCTGGGACCAACCTACGAAAGACGAAATCCATCGCAATCAGTTTGGCGGAACAGTCGGAGGACCCATTCGTCACGACCGCACGTTTTTCTTCGCTGCGTATCAAGGCACGGTTTTCCACAACGTGCCTGCGACCACGAGTCAGCCTGTACCTAACGCTGCGCAAAGAGCATCTGCAACCGATCCGGCGGTCATAAAGTTACTGAGTTTCATACCCACGGGTGACGCGAGTGGTCGGGCTAATTTCGCCCGGCCGGATTTGCAAAACTTCCAGGAGGTGACCGCCAGAGTCGACCACGCCTTCAGCCGGAAGACTTTGATGGCAGTTCGGTACTTTTATGATCGCTTCACAAGAAACGCGGTTTTCGATCCCGACAATATCCTTACCTACTCGGATGGTTCAACTATACGTTCACAAAATCTGCTGGTTCACGTGACTTATATCTTTCGACCCACTCTGATAAACGACTTTCGCTTCAGCTTCGCGCCAGAGACCGCCCAACGCGGCCCCGCCGCCAACTCGATCAGTGTTCAGGATCTGGGGGTGAGTATTCCGTTTCAGCCCAGCCCTAAAGCAATTCAGCAAATCCGAGTGAATGGCGGTTTCAGTTTCGGTGACAACCCGACCGCGAGCTTTGTGCGAAAGAATTTCACCATCAGCGATGACGTTAGTTGGCTCGTGGCTAAACACGATTTGCATCTGGGAGGCGTCATCGAACGCAGCCGCATAGATCTCGACAATCAATTCTTTCAACCGGCAGAGTTTAGTTTTCCTTCGCTAACTGCTTTCCTGGCGGGACAGCTCGGAGATTTCAGCGGCAACCCAGCCTTTCGGCAAGGCGCCGGAGAATTCAAGAACAACCGAAACACTTTCGCCGGCTTGTACATTCAGGACAATTACCACTTCAAGCGTCGTCTGATGTTGAATTTTGGCCTGCGCTGGGAACCGGCCCTGCCTTGGAAAGAAATCAAGGGACGAGTGGAGCAGTTCCGGCTGGCAGGCTTGATTGCCGGGACGCGCTCCACGCAATTTCCGCATGCTCCTCCAGGAGTTTACTTTCCTGGCGACGCGGGCGTGCCGAAGGACGGCGTCAAAGCCAGCTTAAATAATTTTGCCCCGCGCGTCGGCTTTGCCTACGATGTGTTCGGCGACAGCAGGACCAGCTTGCGCGGCGGCTTTGGCGTTTTCTATGACACTCGCATTCCTGGCATCATCAACAATCGCTTTGTAGACGTGACGCCTTTCAGTCCGCAACTTTTGCTCTTAAGCGCTGCCACCGGTCCGGTGGGAAAGCCGGGAACCTTTAGCGATCCTTTTTGTGCCCTCGCAGCGACGCAGTTGGCGCGCGGCTGCGCGGCGGCGGCAAATTTGTTTCCGGCCCCCTTTCCACCATCTTCAACTTCGACCTTTGCTCCTAACCTGTTGGTTGTAAGCTGGGATCCGAACAACAAGTACCAGGCGGCGACGCTATACAACTGGAGCCTGGCCATCGAGCGTCAGTTACCCTCGAATGTGCTGGTGCGGGCCGCCTACGTCGGCTCTCACGGCAGCCATATCAAAGAGACGATCGCTTTCAATGTTTCGCCCGTCGGTGGTGGCACTCCCAGACTGAATGCGATCGCCGGCCCAAACGTCTTCGGCACCACAACCAACGGGCCCATCCAGGGCCTGCAGGATATTAATTCTTCTTACCACTCGCTGCAGTTGTCACTGGAGAGGCGCATGACTCATGGTGTTACGGTTCTGGCGAACTATACCTGGTCAAAAAGCATTGACGATCTGCCTCCCGGCGGCGGAGTCACCGACATTGGCGCTGACAGCGTATCGGCGCGGCCATGGGACGACCCGTTGCGGCATCAGTTCGATCGAGGGCCTTCGGACTTTGATCGCAAACATAATTTCGCAGCTTCCTTCATTTGGCTGCTTCCGCGTCTGTCCAAATCGAACATTCTGG
>Ga0209577_10003472_pt1 | contig 14840 bp, 11 predicted proteins | sample GraSoiAngelo_109_FD_185874 | JGI IMG/M metagenome (GOLD analysis project Ga0209577, IMG submission 185874) | Grasslands soil microbial communities from the Angelo Coastal Reserve, California, USA - 14_0903_12_20cm (SPAdes) (version 2) | ecosystem: Environmental > Terrestrial > Soil > Grasslands...
GTCTCCATGCCCCGCTGCAGCGTGGCCGCGAACCGCTCCTCCTCACCGCGCAGAGTGGCGCTCAGGGCCTGGACCCTCACCGCAACCTCCGGATAGGCGCCGCCAAGGCTCTCCGCGACCAGGGGGACCGCGTCCGACAGCCCGCCGCGCAGGCCGATCCGCCTGGCGTGCAGCATGGCCCGACGGATCACCCGCCGGAGAACGTAACCGCGTCCCTCGTTGGAGGGGATGACACCGTCGGCCAGGAGCATGGTCGCCGCCCGGCTGTGATCGGCCAGGACGCGCAGGGAAACGTCAGCCTCCGGCTGGTCCAGGTAGCGATGTCCGCTGGCCTGGGCGAAGTGCTCCAGCAGGGGCAGGAAGAGGTCGGTATCGAACAGGCTGCGCCTGCCGTTGAGGACTCCCGTGATTCGCTCCAACCCCATGCCGGTATCGATCCCGGTCCTGGGCAGGGGCGTACGCGTTCCCGACTCGTCGCGGTTCCAGGTGATGAAGACCAGGTTCCAGATCTCGAGGAAGCGGTCGCAGTGCTCACAGTTGGGACCGCAGTCGTCGCGGCCGCAGCCGTACTCCTCACCCCAGTCGTAGTGGACCTCGGAATCGGTACCGCAGGGCCCGGTCGGACCCGCGGCCCAGAAGTTGTACTCGTCGCCGAAGCGCCGGATGCGCTCCGGTGGGATGCCGGTCTTTTGCTGCCAGATCCGGGCGCTTTCCTCGTCGTCCAGGTAGACGGTGGCCCAGAGCCGTTCCACCGGCAGGCGGAAATCACGCGTCAGCAGCTCGTAGGCGAGAGGAATCGCCCCTTCCTTGAAGTAATCGCCGAAGGAGAAATTGCCCAGCATCTCGAAGAAGGTCAGGTGGTGACCGTCCCGCCCCACCTCCTCGATGTCAGGGGTGCGGAAGACCTTCTGGGCGGTGGTCGCGCGCCGGTAGGGAGGCTGCCTCTGGCCCAGGAAGTAGGGCTTGAAGGGCACCATTCCGGCGCTGGTGAAGAGCAGCGTGGGGTCATCGAACGGGATCAGGGAGGAGCTGGGCAGCACCTGGTGGTCCCGCTCTTTGAAGAAGTTGAGGAAACGCTGGCGGATCTCGGCGCTATGCATGGCGGGCGCACACCTCGCGCCTTGGCTGAATTGTAGCGAAGGGGGAAACCGCGGCTGTCAGCGGGAGACCGGCAGCTCTCGCTTGAGGTGCTCGACGGCCGCCCGCTGGAGCCGCGAGACGTGCATCTGCGAGATCCCCAGCCGCCTGGCGACCTCGGCCTGGGGCAGCTCGTCGACGAAACGCAGGTACATGATTCGCCGCTCGCGCGGGGTGAGGTGAGCCATGGCCTGGTCGAGCAGGTCCTTCAACTCCACCTTGTCCAGGTTCTCGTCCTCGCGGCCCAGGCGCTCGGTCAGCTGCAGGCCGTCGTCCTCACCCGCCGCCGGGCCGGTGGACTCGAAGGAGATCGTGTGCTGGGCTGGACTCGCCTCCTGGGCGGCGAGCACCTCTTCCGGAGGCAGGTCGAGCTCGCGCGCGATTTCGGCCACCGACGGCTGCCGGCCGAGCCGGGCCTGGAGGCGCTGCTGGGCCAGGTCGGCCTTCTGCATCGTCTCCTGCAGGCGGCGCGGTACCTTGATCGCCCAGCTCTTGTCTCGGAAGTAGCGCTTGATCTCGCCCACGATGGTCGGAGTGGCGAAGGTCGAGAACTCGAGGTCGCGCTGGGGCTCGAATCGCTCGATCGCCTGGAGCAACCCGATGTACCCGACCTGCACGATGTCCTCCAGCGGTTCGCCTCGGTTCTGGAACTTCTTGGCCAGGAAGACGACCAGGTTGTTGAAAAGCTCCACCAGCTGCTGGCGGGTCTTCGGATCTCTCGTCTTCTGGTACTTGAGGAAGAGGCGGCGGGCGAGCTCGCGATTGGGGCGGACTGTGGGTGAGGCTGGCGGGCGGGCTACTCGATCAGGTATTTGACCATCCTCATCCGCATGATCCCCGTCTGCTGGTCCCGATGGTAACGGAGCTCGTCGACGAAGAGCCGGATCATGTTGACGCCGACCGACTCGTAGTCGACTGCCTCGGCCCGTCGGGCGGGGCGCACCGCCTGCTGCATCTCCACCGCCCGGGGCGGCACGCTGCGGACCTCGACCTCCAGCCGCCGAGGCTGGGTCTTGAACAGGAGCTTGAGCTGACCGTTGCCGCGGCCCCACTGCTCGTTGGCGGCCGCGATGGCATTCTCGCAGGCCTGGGTCACCGCGATGTTGAGCTCGTCGATCTCCTGGAGGGAGAAGCCCACCACCAGCCCCAGGGCGCCCGCCGCCCGCTTGGCGGCCAGGATGTAATCGACGATCGCCGGCAGCTTCACCTCCGTGATGTAGGTGCCCACGACCGGCGCCGGGGGTCCGCCATGACCGGCGTGGCCGGCGTGCCCCGGATGGGCCCTCGGACCTGAACTGCGGCTTGCCCTCATAAGCTCTTCTCCTTCTTGGCGCTCCGGGTGCGGGTCCAGCTGGACAGCCCGTCGAAGCGTGTTCGTACCCGCTCCCGCCAGCCGCTGATGGCGGTTCCGGTCGCGTCCATCGCCCGGTCGGCGGCCATGAACTTCTCGTTCACGCTGGTCACCATGTCGTCGATCTGCACCACGCTATGGCGCAGCTCAGGCAGCGCGACCTTGACCTCGTCCAGGGTCACCGACAGGATGGATTCGACGGTGCGCAGGCTGCGGGTCAGGTTGAGGAGGATGAAGCAGCCGACCAGGCTAAGCAAGAAGAAGCCGACGCCCAGCAGCAGCACTCCCCATTGCCACAGGCTCTGCACGGCTCTGGTTCTACCTTATACGAGCCACGCCTAAACCCGCTCAGGCGGAGAGGCACGGCGGCGCCAGCGGCTCAGGGACCATTGGGCGACAGCCAGGAGTGCCAGGTCCTGGTAAGGATGGAGCTCACCGAGGGCCAGGTGGGCGCCTGCCCCGGCGGCGGCCACCGCCTCTCCCAGCGCCACGGCCAGGGCGCTCACGCCCAGGCGAAGCAGATATCCGGCGCGGGCGGGGGCCAGCAGGTAGGCGACCTGGGTGCCGATCAGGACCAGGAGCAGGGCCAGGGCCAGGCCGGGAGGGATGGCCGGGACGAAGTGCAAGACGGTGACCACTGTAACCGCTGGGGGCCAAAAAGAGAAGGCCCGGCGCCGGCCGGGCCTTCCTCCATCGGGTTGGTCCTAGTCTTCGTGCTTGGCGATGCCGTTGGCATGGGCCTTGGCCTTCTCGTCGCCGTCCTTGTCATGCTTCAGCTGGCCGAGGTGCTTGCCGTTGTTGTCCGGGTTGCCGCTCACCTCGGAGACGGTGGGCGAGACTACCGGCGGGGTGGGCACGACCACCGGCGTGTACGAGACCGCGATGCCGTAGACCTGGAGGTGGATGCCGCCGCCGGTCGTGTCGCTGTTGCGGACGGTCACGCTGGCCAGGCTCCTGCCGGTCGTGGCGACGGGCACCGTCAGCATGTCGATCGCGGCTGCGACGCTGCCGTTGCAGCAGGCGCCCATCCAGACGTTGGTGTTGGACGAATCTGAGACCGTGGCGACGGTGCCGCCGGAGCCGACCTGCCACTCGCGGACGTTGTGGCCGACCACGAGGTCGACAGCCTGCGAGGTGCCGTCACTGAAGGTCAGCTGTACCGCGCCGACGGTGTGGTCCGCGTACCAGGACGAGGTGTAGGAGCTGTTGAGGAGAACGTAGACCCGCGTCGGGCCGGGAAAGCTGGTGGCGAAGCTGCCGCTGTCGCCGGCCGCCAGCCAGTCGAAGCTGCCCACGCTGAAAGGCTTGCCGCCCAGCGTGACGCTGCCCGAGGGCGGGTTGAGGTAGAGCGCGGTCAGCGGTGTGCTGGCCTGCGCGCCCAGGCTGACGGGTGCGTCCTGGGCGAAAGCCGGGAGCGAGGTCATGAGCGCCAGCGCCGAGGCGAGGACGAAGCCCTTCAGCGGCTTGGCCACGAGTTTGGCGTTCATGGGCCCTACTGTAGGATGCGCACCTTACGCACCCGGTGGCATCTGCCTGAAGGTGGTCACGAAGTGGCGACGAGCGCGTCACGGCTTGGCCGGCGGGCGCCGAAGCTCGAGGCCCAGCTCACGCAGCTGCCGGGGGTCGATGGGCGCCGGAGCACTGGTCATCGGCTCCTCCGCCTGCTGGTTCTTGGGGAAAGCGATGACCTCCCGGATGGTCTGCTCGCCGGCCGCCAGCATCACCACCCGATCGATGCCGTAGGCGAAGCCGCCGTGGGGAGGCGCGCCGTAATCGAAGGCATCGAGCAGGAACCCGAACCGCTGCCGGGAGCTCTCCTCGCCGATGCCGAGCCCCTGGAAGACACGCTGCTGCAGGGCGGGATCGTGGATCCGGATGCTGCCCGAACCAAGCTCGGTGTCGTTGAGCACCAGGTCATAGGCTCGGGCCCGCACCTTCAGCGGCTCGCGGTCGAGGAGCGCGAGATCCTCTGGGTTGGGCGAAGTGAAGGGATGGTGGGCGGCGGTGATCTCGCCGGTCTCGACACTGCGCTCGTAGAGAGGGAAGTCCGTGACCCAGACGAACTCGAAGCGCCCCCCCGGGATCAGCTTCATGCGCTCGGCCAGGGCTCGGCGGATCGCGCCCAGCGCCGGTGCGGCGACTTCCTTGCGGTCGGCGACCGCGACCACCAGGTCGCCGGGCTGGGCCTGCGTGGAGCGGGCCAGCGCCTCCAGCTCCTCGGCCCGGAAGAACTTGCTGATCGGCGACCGCCAGCCTGCAGCCTCCCGGTACCAGTAGGCCAGGCCCCTGGCCCGGCTGGCTTTGGCCACCTCGGTCAGCGAGTCCAGGTCGTTGCGGCCGAGCTCCACTCCGCCCGGCACCCGGATGCCGCGGACGACGCCGCCCGCGTCCAGCACCTGGCGGAAGACCTGGAAGGCCGTGCTGGTGAAGGCGGGCGTGAGCTCCTCGATCTCCAGCCCGTAGCGCCGGTCAGGCTTGTCGGCGCCGTAGCGCGCCAGCGCCTGGGCATGCGTGAGCCGGGGAATGGGAACCGCGATCTCGAGCCCGAGAACCGATTTCCAGACGTGGGCGAAGGACCGCTCGATCACGTCCAGGACGTCGTCCTCCGCCACGAAGGACATCTCGAGGTCGAGCTGGGTGAACTCCGGCTGCCGGTCCGCACGCAGGTCCTCATCACGGTAACAGCGCACGATCTGGAAGTAGCGGTCCAATCCGGCCACCATCAGCAGCTGCTTGTAGAGCTGGGGTGATTGGGCCAGCGCGTAGAAGTGGCCCGGCTCGAGACGGCTCGGCACCAGGTAGTCGCGGGCGCCCTCGGGCGTGGATCGGATCAGGACCGGCGTCTCGATCTCGAGGAAGCCTTCCTCGTCCAGGAAGTCGCGGATCGCCTTGACGATCCGATGCCGCAGCCGCAGGTGCTCGGCCATGTGCGGCCGGCGAAGATCGAGGTAGCGATAGCGCAGCCGGAGCTGCTCGTCGACGGCCCGGTCCTCGTTGAGCGCGAAGGGCGGGGTCCTGGACCGGTTCAGGATCTCGACCTCCTCGGCCTCGACCTCGACCTCCCCGGTGGGCAGCTCCTTGTTCTCGGTGCCGGGCGGGCGGCGGACGACGCTGCCCCGGACGCGCACCACGTACTCCAGGCGCAGCTCCTGGGCGGTCGCATGGGCCTGGGCGTGGGCCGGGTCGACCTTGACCTGGATCAGACCGCTGCGATCGCGCAGGTCGAGGAAGATCAGGCCGCCCAGGTCGCGCCGGCGGTGGATCCAGCCGTAGAGCTCGGTCCGCCGGCCTATGTCCGCCGGCCGCGGCGTCCCGGCAGGCGTTCTGGCTGTCCGGCTCATCCGGGAACCGCCGCATGCGCCGCCAGCATCCCCCGCACCCTGTCGTGAAGCTCGCCGCGCTTCACCTGCTGCTGCGCGCGGGCCTTCATATCGCGGATCGATACGCATTCCGTCCCGTCCTCGGGCAGGCCGACCAGGAGGACGAGGGCGGCCCGCATGCGGTCTGCGCGCCTCAGCTTGACATCGAGCTGGGCGTCGGAGACGTCCGCGATCACCGCCAGGCCGCGCTCGCGTATCTGCTCCGCCAGCGCCTTCATACCCTCCAGGGCCGACGGCTCGACGGCAAGGGCGTAAATCGCAGGGGCGGATTCCTGGGCCTGAAGAATCCCCTCCGTACGATCGAGTCCCAGGGCGAAGCCCACCGCGGGCGTGGGACGGTAGCCGAGGTCCTCGGCCAGCCCGTCGTAGCGTCCGCCGCCCCCCAGGGAGTTCTGCGCGCCGCTCAGGCTCTCATGCCAGTACTCGAAGGCAGTCCGGGTGTAGTAGTCGAGTCCCCGCACCAGGTGCGGATTGACGGCGAAGGGGATGCCCGCCCGCCCGAGCCCGGCCTGGACCTGGGCAAAGGCTGCCCGGCAGGGCTCGCAGAGGAAGTCGAGGCTCCGCGGGGCGGCCTCGAGCAACGACATCGACTGAGGGTCCTTGGAGTCCAGCAGCCGCAGCGGGTTCCGCTCGAAGCGAGCCCGGTCGTCCGCGGGCAGGGAGTCGAGGTAGGGACGGAAGTACTGGCGCAGCGCGTCTCGATAGCGGGGCCGGCATTCCGCGTCTCCGATGCTGTTGACCTGGAGGCTCACGCCCCTCAGGCCCAGCGCGCCGTACCAGCGCCAGCCCAGTGTGATGACCTCGACGTCCAGGCCGGCACCGGCGTCGCCGATCGCTTCCAGGCCGAACTGGTGGAATTGACGGAACCGGCCGGCCTGCGGCCGGTCGTAGCGGAAGAACGGCCCCAGATAGTAGAGGCGCACCGGCTGGGGACCGTTGTTCATGGCGGCGTCGAAGTAGGCCCGCACGACGGGAGCCGTACCTTCGGGTCGCAGCGTCATCGACCGACCGCCTCGATCCAGGAAGGTGTACATCTCCTTGGTCACGACGTCCGATGTCTCACCGACGGTCCGGACGAAGAGCTCGGTGGCCTCGAAGATCGGAGTATCGATGCGCTGGTAGCCGGCACCGACCGCCATGGCTTCGGCGGCCCGGGTCATGACGACCCAGTAGGGCTGTTCCGCGGGAAGGATGTCCTTCAAGCCTCGAGGGCGCTGCGGGGCGGCGGGCATGAGCCTGCCCAGAATACCGGTTAGCCCGCGATCCGCTCCGCGCCGACGACCTCGTCGGCGCGCGCCACACGGTTGCGTCCGTTGCGCTTGGCGACGTAGAGGGCCTGGTCGGCCGCCTGGACCAGCGCCTCACGAGTTTCGCCGTCGCGGGGGAAGGTCGCGAGCCCCAGGCTGAGCGACAGGTTGGTCAGCATCTTGCCCTCGTACACGAGCGGCTGCGCCGCGAACGCCTGGCGGATACGCTCGGCGATCGCCGCCGCCGTACGTCCGTCGACGCCCCGGAGCATGACCACGAACTCGTCGCCGCCGTAGCGGGCGACCATGTCCTTGGGCCGCACCATCGGGATCAAGATCTCCTGGGTCAGATAGCGCAGCACCGCGTCACCCGCCGGATGGCCGGCGGTGTCGTTGATCCGCTTGAAGTGATCCAGGTCGCACATCAGCAGGGCCAGCGGTTCGCGCGAGCGCCGGGCCCGTTGGAGTTCTCGATCGAGGCGTCCCTGGAACTCGCGGTGGTTGGCGACGCCGGTCATCGAGTCGGTGGTCGCCAGCTGCCGCGTGGCCTCATAGGCCTCGGCATTCTCGATCGCGATCACCGCCTGGTTGGCCAGCGTCTGCAGGACTCGCGTCTCGCTGCGCACCAGCCGCCGAGCATTCCGCATGTGGATCACCAGGACGCCGGCAATCTCGCCGTTCAGCGCCATGGGAACGCCCACTGCCCGCTGCAGGCCGATCCGGCGCGCCCCGCCAACTGACGCCCCCTCCGCTCCGAGGTCGAGCTCCATGAGCTGCTCCGGGCGCTCGATCCGGCGGGCCACCTCATCGCCGCTGAGCCGCACACCGCCCAGCTCGCGGCGGGAGGAGCAGCCCACGATGACGTCGGCGAAGTGCTTGCGCCAGGCCTCCTTGCGCAGGTGAATCGAGGCGTACGGCACCTCGAGCGTCTCCGCGGCGGCATGGGCGACCGCGCGGAGCAGGTTGTCGGTGCCGACCGTGACCGCCGTCAGCGCCTGCGAGATCTTTTCCAGGGCCACGATCGCCTGGTCCAGACGGTGGGCCTGGAGCTCGGTAGTCTTCTTCAGCTCGGCGTTCTCGATGCTGAGCGCCATCTCGCTCCCGATCGTCTCCAGCAGCTCCACGTCGGGGTCAGCCAGCGCCCGGCCGGCAGGGACGCCGACCAGAAGGTAGCCGGCGTTCTGCTCGCTCCGCAGCAGGGGGACGACCAGCGCCTGGTCCAGTCCGGCCAGCTCCCACAACAGACGCAGGGCGGGCCTGGTTTCGTCGCTCAGCTTGGAGATCCATTCGGCTGCCGCCCCCGGATCGAGAGCCAGGCCCCGGCTGAGCTCGCCGGCGGCAAGCCGCCGGAAGCGGACCAGCGCTTCAGGCGGGAAACCGACCGCGGCACTGACCTCGAGGGTCTGGTTTTCGCTGCTCCGCGAGACCAGGACGGCCTGGTCGAGGGCCAGGGCCTTGAGGCTGACCGTGAGGATGGCTTCGGCGATCGCGCTGTGCCCGGCGTCCCGGCCCAGGCCCTGGCTTGTCTGGTAGAGGGCGGCCAGGCGGCGCATCTGCTCGTTGAGCGATTGGGTCCGCTCCTGCAGCTCCGCGGTCATAGCGTTGAAGGCGGAGCCCAGCTCGCCCAACTCGTCAGCGCGGCGGACCCGCAGACGCCGGCTCAGGTCACCGCGCGCGACCGCCCGCGTTCCTGACACCAGCTCTTCGATCGGAGCCGTCAGGCGCAGAGCGAGCAGGTAGCCGATCACCAGCAGGAGCAGGACCACTGCCGTGAAAAGGCCGGTCATCTGCAGGGCGGACTGGAAGCCCGCCGACGTCACCGCGCTGCGGGAGAGCGCGACCGCCAGGTACCCAGCGGGTCGCTGGCGCAGATAGAAGTTCGTGAACTGGATCTCGTAGGCCTGGCCCGCCACGTCGACGGTCTGGTGCTCGGCGCGACCGGGCGAGGCCAGATCGAGGAAGGACCGCGTCCGCTCGCTGAGGACGGAAGGCGAGACGCCGGTCAGCGTGCTGCCCAGCATCCGGCCGTTGTGGTCGAAGAGCGCGACCGCGGCCAGCGACCGCGTGCGCATGTCGCTGAGCACGTCGCTGAGGGGGGTCGAGATCAGGACCCCGCCCACCACGCGATCGCCGTTCAGGACGGGACCGGTGGCGGCGATCGCGGCCGGCGGGGAGCCGAAGAAGCCGACGTACTTGTCTCCCAGCGCGTCGTAGCCGCCGTTGAGGACGGGCTGCACGAGGGGATTGCCGGAGAGGTCGCTTCCCTGACCGAAGACCAGGCCGCTGGGGTTGGAGGGGTCGGGCTGGTCGACCTCCAGGATGGTACGCCCGCGGGTGTCGAAGATCTTGATCGTCCCCAGCCGGTTGTTGACCTCCAGGGGAACGACCAGCCGGCGCAGGGCCGCCTGGTCCGAGGCGGCCACCGCCGTCCCCACGCCTTCGGTGTTGGAGACCAGGCGGATGGCGGCCAGCTGCTGGCCTTGTACGTGCACCGCCTCGTTCAGGGCGGCGTCCTCCGACATCACCAGCTGGTCGCCGATGCGCCGTTCCAGCGAGCCGGCCACGAGACTGGTCGCGAGGTAGGTTCCGACCACTCCCAGGATGACCATGAGGAGGAGGAACGGCAGGATGATCTGGGTCCGGATGCGCAGCGCGGGGACGCGGATCGCGGAGGACAGTCTCATCTCAGCGGCACGTCCAGGACTGGGCCGGAACGGAGTAGGCCGGGGTGATGAAGACCAGCTGCTCGCTGCCCGACGAGGACGGGGTCCAGCTGTCCGGCGTGACCGCGTGGAAGCCCTTATCGCCGACGGCGAGCACGACTGACTGCACGGGCTGGGGGGCCCGGCCCGTGCTCGTGATCCGGATCCACTGGTAGCGCACCGTGCCGCCGGCGCCGTTGGTGATGAAGGTGCCGTTGGCCTTGACGGTGTTGTTGGCGCATTTCGCCTGTCCCTGCCCCTGCCCGGGTCCCTGCAGGGTCACCAGCTCCCCGGCCCAGTTGATCTTGAAAGGCCCGGGCGCGGGCGTGGGAGTCGGCGTCGGTGTGGGCGTGGGCGCCGGCGTGGGTGTGGGTGTCGGTGCGGGCGTGGGCGTCGGTACGGCTGTGGGCGTGGGCGTCGGAGCCGGGCTGGGCTGCGGCGTGGCCACGGGAGTCGGTGAAGGCGACGGCGTGGGAGCCGGCGTCGGAACCGGTGCCGTGGCCGTCGGCCTGGGCGTGGGTTGGGCGGCGGGCGCCACCGCGGGCCGCTTGCCTGGTGTCGCCGCCATGGTCGGAGCCGGCGGCGCGGCCGCCGTCAGGATGGGCGCAACCACCGGCACCTGGCTCGAATCCGGCGCACCCAGAATCGCCCGGTCCTTGACCGCCTCGGCGACCACCCGGTCGCTGACCGGCTGGATGGCCAGCCCGGCGTCGAGGCGGTAATCGGGCGCGAGCGGGGGCGTGGTGACCCAGGCGTAGCCGTCCAGGGGACGGAGCGCCGCCAGGGCGACCAGACCGAAGACGGCCAGCAGCGCCAGGCCGACGCCGGCAAACCCGGCGAGCTTTTTGATCTGAGTCCAGATGGCAGGCATGGTTGGCGCCGCTCGGGCGCACCCCTGATGCTAGGAAGCGGGAGTTACAGCGGCCGTTGCTGGAATTCCGCGGCGTGACGCCACGAGCACGCCCCGGTTACGGAACGGTGGCGATGCGGAGCCGCCGGGATCAACTGGCGGCGAGATTCCCTTCTCTCGCGACCGTGTGGACGTCCTTGACCGTCTCCAACCGCTCCATCAGCCGGCTCAGCTGGGTCAGGCTGCTGATCTCCACCGTGGTCGAGATGACTGCCGTCTTGTCGTCGTAGACCTGCACGTCGGCCCCGGTCAGGTTGATCTTGTTCTCGGCGATCACGGTCGCGATGTCGCGCAGCAGGCCGGTCCGATCCCAGGCTTCTATCTTGATCGCCACGGGGTACAGCTGGCGTCCACCGGTGTCCCATTCCACGTCCACCCGGCGCTCCTGGTTGATCACGTTGGTCACGTTCTTGCAGCTGGTGCGGTGGATGCTGATCCCCTTGCCTCGCGTGATGTAGCCGGTGATGAGGTCGCCGGGGACCGGCTTGCAGCAGCGGGCGATCTGGGTCAGCACGCCGCGCTCACCCTTGACCCGAACCTCGCCGGTCGGCTTGAACTGAGGGACGAGCGGGATCAGCGGGAACTCGCCTGGGGTGGGAGTCTCGGGCTGGGTGGCGGCGATGTATTTGAGCAGCACCGCGTGCGGGCTGACGTCGCCGTAGCCGACGGCGGCGAAGAAGTCGTTCAGCTCCTGGAAGCGGAAGTCATGAGCCAGCTCGAGCACGCGCTCGTCCCCCAGGGAGGCGAGCGGCCTCTGCTGCATGCGGCGGAACTCCTTGTCGAGCTGCTCCTTCCCCTTGGCCACGTTCTCCTCACGGCGCTCCTTCTTGAACCAGACCCGTATCTTCTGCGCCGCTCCGGCCGTCTTGACGAAGGACAGCCAATCGCGGCTCGGTCCATGGGGAGCTTTGGAGGTCAGGATCTCGAGGATGTCGCCGTTCTGCAGCTGATAGTCGAGGGGCACCATCCGGCTGTTCGCCTTGGCGCCGATGCAGCGGTGCCCGACCTCGGTGTGGATCCGGTAGGCGAAGTCGACCGCAGTCGCCCCGCTGGGCAGCGCCAGGACGTCGCCGCGGGGGGTGAAGACGAAGACCTCGTCACGGAACACGTCGACCTTGACGGCGTCCACGAAGGTCTCGGCGTCCAGCACCTCCTTCTGCCATTCCATCAGCTGGCGCAGCCAGGAGAACCGCTGGTCCATCTTCTTGTCTTCGCGGGTGACCCCCTCCTTGTAGGCCCAATGGGCGGCGACGCCCCATTCGGCCGTGCGGTGCATCTCGTGAGTCCGGATCTGGATCTCCATCGGCTCCCCGGTCTGGCTGACCACGGTGGTGTGGAGCGACTGGTAGCCGTTGGACTTGGGCATGGCGATGTAGTCCTTGAAGCGTCCTGGGATCGGCTTCCAGAGGGAATGGATGATCCCCAGCGCGCCGTAGCAGTCCTTGATCGAATCGGTCAGCACCCGGATCGCCGAGAGGTCGTAGATCTCATCGAAGTCCTTGCCCAGCGCCATCTTGTTGGCGATGCTGTAGACGTGCTTGGGGCGGCCGCTGGTCTCGGCCCGGATCCCGACCGCCGCCAGCTCCCGCTCCAGGATCTCCTTGATGTCGTTGACGGAGGCCTCGCGTTCGCGCCGCTTGCGGGCGATCCGCTTGACGATGTCGGCGTACTCGTCGGGGTGGAGCTGGGCGAAGGAGAGGTCCTCCAGCTCCCACTTGATGGTCCACATGCCCAACCGATGGGCCAGCGGGCCGTAGATGTCGAGCGTTTCCTGGGCCATTGCCTTGCGCCGCGCCTCGGGCAGGAAGTCGACGGTGCGCATGTTGTGCAGCCGGTCCGCGAGCTTCATCAGGACCACGCGCACGTCCTCCGCCATGGCCACCAGCATCTTGCGGACGTTCTCGGCCTGGGCCTGCTCCTGGCTGCGGAAGGAGATCTTGTCCAGCTTGGTGACACCGGCGACGAGCTTGCCCACGGTGGGGCCGAAACTGCGCTCGAGATCCTGGACCGTCAGGTGGGTGTCCTCCACCGTGTCATGGAGGATGGCCGCCGCCAGCGTGTCCCGATCGAGCTGGAGCTCGGCGAGGATGGCCGCCACACTCAGCGGATGCTCGATGAACTTCTCGCCCGAGAGGCGGTTCTGGTCGTGGTGGGCGCTGGCCGCCGCTTCGTGGGCGCGCGAAAGGAACTCGACGTCCTTGGGCGGAAGGTAGCTGACTCGGGTCAGCAGGTCAGCGAATTGCATTGATCCGGTCCTCTTAGTTGCGTACCGGAATTATCCCCGATCCCGACCGAGTTCAAGCATGCGCCCGCGCGGTCAGTAGGCTTTGGCCCAGACCACGGTGGCCGTCGCCGGCCGGCCGCACACGGCACAGGACCCCTGGGCCGGCTCGTCCAGGATGACGCGGGTGGTGGCCGTCGTCCGATCCTTGACGGTCAGTTCGCACGCGGCGTCCTGGCACCAGGGGGTGATGACGAAGCCGGTCGAGCTCTCGAAGTGCCGGACCATCTCCTCCAGGGTAGAGAGCCGGACGGTGTGCGCCTTTCGGAACTCCAGGGCGCGGGTGAGCATGGCGGTCTGGATCGATTCCAGCATGGCCGGAACCGCCCGCTCCAGCTCCCCCAGCTTGACCGGTTCCCTGACGCGGTCCAGGCGCCGGACCAGGCTGGCCTCCCCTTTTGCCAGGTCACGCGGTCCGATCTCCAGACGCAGGGGGACTCCCTTCAGCTCCCACTCGTTGAACTTGTAGCCGGGGCGCTCCTGCCGCCAGTCGGCACGCACCCGGATCGTGGCCAGGCTGCGCAGGACGGGCGCCAGCGCCGCCTCGATCTGGGCCCGTTCGGCGTCGCTGCGGAAGATGGGCACGATGACCAGCTGGATGGGGGCGATCCGCGGGGGCAGCTGGAGGCCTGAGTCATCGCCATGAGCCATCACGATCGAGCCCACCATCCGCGTCGACATTCCCCAGCTCGTCGAGTAGGGATGCTGCAACTCGTTCGTCCGCCCGGTGAAGGTGAGGTCATAGGCGCGGGAGAAGTTCTGGCCGAAGAAGTGCGACGTCCCCATCTGCAGCGCTTTGCCGTCACGCATGATGCCTTCGATCGCCATCGAGTACTGGGCGCCGGCGAACTTCTCGGTCTCAGACTTGCGTCCCTTGAAAACCGGAATGGCGCACCAGTCCTCGGCGATGACGCGATAGCACTCCAGCTTCTCCAGCACCTGGGCCTCGGCCTCCTCCGCCGTCTCGTGGAAGGTGTGGCCCTCCTGCCAGAGAAACTCCATGGTGCGCAGGAAGAGTCGAGTCCGAAGCTCCCAGCGGAAAACGTTGTTCCACTGGTTGGTCAAGACAGGCAGGTCGCGGTAGGAGTGGATGTAGTTGCGCAGCACGCTGGCGATCATGGTCTCGGACGTGGGCCGGAGCACGAGTGGTTCTTCCAGCTCCTTGCCGCCGCCGCGCGTGACCATGGCGAATTCCGGCTCGAAGCCCTCGACGTGCTCCTGCTCCTTCTCCAGGAAGCTGAGCGGGATCAGCGCCGGAAAGTACCAGTTCTCGACGCCGGTCTGCTTGAGGAGGTCGTCGAGGGCGCGCTGGATGCGCTCCCAGAGCCCGTAGCCCAGGGGGCGCATGACCATGCAGCCGCGCACCGGCGAGTAATCAGCGAGCTCGGCCTTGCGCACGACATCCTGGTACCAGCCCGGAAAGTCAACCGATTGCTTGCGGATGTCTTTGACGAACCCGGCCTCGTCGCGCTCGTCAGACATAGAGCTCATCACTCATAGAGCGCTGAGTATATAAAGTCTCAGCTCGCGAGCTTCGCGTCTTCTTTGGCGATGGCGTCGAGCTCGCGCAGGAGCGCGGGGACCAGCTCCTTCTCGGGGAAGCTGCCCACGATCTTGCCGTGCTTGAAGAGGATGCCCTTGCCCCGGCCGCCGGCGATCCCTATGTCCGCGTGCTGTCCTTCACCGGGGCCGTTGACGACGCAGCCCATGACCGAGACGTTGATCGGGCGCTTGATCCGCTTCAGCGCCTTCTCCACCTCGGCCACCATGGGCAGCATGTCGATCTCGAGGCGGCCGCACATCGGACAGGCGATCAGGTTCGGCCCGGTCTG